>Ga0180437_10011107_pt1 | contig 10858 bp, 14 predicted proteins | sample SS_ome_4_FD_132410 | JGI IMG/M metagenome (GOLD analysis project Ga0180437, IMG submission 132410) | Hypersaline lake sediment archaeal communities from the Salton Sea, California, USA - SS_3_D_1 metaG | ecosystem: Environmental > Aquatic > Non-marine Saline and Alkaline > Hypersaline >... | reverse complement strand
GGCTCAAAACAAAATTTCGACGAATAGCTACACGCTGGGAAAGGAAAGTTGACATATGGAAAGGTTTTTTAGATCTGGCTATAGCGATGATGTGGATAGACAAATTAGTTTTCGGATAGGTTCATTGTTGTTTCATCAAAATTTACGTGCCGTGGGCTTGGAACAAAACTTCTTGAGTTTGCGCTTAAAGATCTGTTTAAACTTAAAATGCTAAAAGTTGGTCTTTATGTGTGTGATAAAAACAAAGCGGCTCATAGACTTTATTCATTGTTTGGGTTTAAGGAAGCTTCAGGTTTGTTCGAATGGTTTGTTACACCAGAGAGATTTAAAGCGTCAAAATTTAAGAAAAAAATTTCAAAATAAACGGTGCAACATCCGCAAGTTGTGTGAGGGGCAGATTTTTTCTGTCCCCTTTTGTTTGCGCAGAAATCACAATAAACGGAACTTGGCTTGTTGTGTGCGCTGTTTGTGGTTGGCCAGTTTTTTCATCAAACATTTTTTCTGCATTGCCATGATCTGCGGTGACGATTAAAATTCCATTCATGTTTTCAACCACTTGTTCGTATAATTTGCCCAGTTGTTTATCTAAACATTCAACCGCTTTTACTGTTGCGGCCATGTCCCCTGAATGTCCAACCATGTCTGCATTGGCGTAGTTAATCAGATAAAAATCACACGGGTCAGTTTTAAGTGAATGCAGCACGTGCCTTGTTATTTGCTCCGCAGACATTTCAGGGTGATTTATATAGTTTTTTGCAGGAATTGAAGGAACAAGCACACGTGTTTCTGTTTGCAAGGCTTTTTCTCGTCCGCCGCTGAAAAAATAGGTAACGTGAGCATATTTTTCTGTTTCAGCAATTGCAAACATGCGCTTGCCCATTTTGTGCAAAAGATCCGGAAGGCTATCTTTTATCTTTTCTTTTTTAAACAAAGTTGTTGTTGGCAAACCGTTTTCGTACGCAACAGGTGAAATGAAAAACTGCAGGTTAATTTTTTTTGTTGGAAAATTGTTAAAACTTGGATCAATAAACGCTTTTGTCAGTTGTCGTGCACGATCTGGGCGAAAATTGAAAAAAATAATGCCATCACCATTGCGTACAATTGCTTGAGGATCAAGTTGTGTTGGGGCAATAAATTCATCGGTTATGTTTTGTGCATAATTTTTTTCTAGCACACCACGCCAATTTTTTGCGGTATTTTGTGTGTTTCCGGTAAGTGTCTTGTAGCTTTTTTCTGTGCGTTTCCAGTTGTTGTCACGGTCCATAGCATAAAACCGTCCGTGTATTGAGCCAATGGTACCAATGCCAGCTTGTTTGATCATTTTTTCTAGCTCATTCAGGTATTTTTCCGCTGATTTTGGCGCAACATCTCTGCCGTCCAAAAAGGGATGAATAAAAATTTCTCTGATGCCGTGATTTTTTGCCGTCTGCAAAAATGCTGCAAGATGTTTGATGTGACTGTGGACGCTTGCATCAGAAAGTAGCCCGAAAACATGCAGTCTTCCTCCAGTTTTGTGCAGTTGATCCAAAGCGCTGATCAACTGAGAATTTTTATAAAAATCACCTGTTTCGATCGCTTCATGAATGATAGAAACCGGCTGACGAACTACTCGACCAGCACCAAGTGTTAGGTGTCCCACCTCAGAATTGCCAATATCGCCTTCAAGTAGCCCTACAGCGGCCCCAGAGGCATTTAGCAGCGCATGGGGAAAGTTGCTCCAAAAAAGGTCAAAATTGGGCGTTTTTGCTACGCTTATGGCGTTGTATGGCCCAGCCATCCCGTGCCCAAAGCCATCCAAAATTACTAAAACTACCGTTTTTTTCTGATTTTTTGTCATTTTTTGCTCCTAAAAACCCTCTGCTGGCCTATTTTGAGCAGTTTAACACGCTTGGAGTCAAAGGCCGATTGTTTCAATATGCATGGGGAAGTGGGCGCGCTGGCCGCCTTTTTTCAGCAGGCTGAGCGCGATTAATTTCTATTTGGCATGAGGGGGTGGTTGACGGTGTATGGTTTTTTGGTAAGATGAGAAGTGTAGAAGGGCCTTTCAGGGTGATTGGCCGGAGAATAATGGGGGGAATTTATATGAATAAGAATCTAAAAAACATCATTGTTTTTTCATCTCTTTTTGTTGTTGGAAATGTTGTTGCGATGGATCATGGTAAGCCACCGCTTTATCCTAAGCCGAAGTCGAAAACGGTTGGAGCTAGAAAAGCTGTGACGCCATCCCGAAGTCCAGAGTCACCGCGTCAAAATTCTGTTTATATGGGTATCCGCGGAGGTGGAAGTTTTGACCTTGGTTCATTTAGAAGAGTAGCGGGTGGTCTTGGTTCTAAAAGAACAAAGGGAGTATGTCCTTCAAGAATTTCTGTTAATAAAAACAAATCTTAAAAATGGAGAAATGTTATGAATAAAAAAATAAGTCTTTTAGTTACAGTGACTCTTTTGGTTGCAGGTACTGCTAGCGCGATGCACGATGGTGTTCCATGTACACCGCCACAGCCGGGCAGACGTAGGCAAAGACGTGTATATCCAGCAACGCCGCTGTCCCAAGTTTGGACGCAAAGAACAGTTAAAGAGTTTAAGCTTCCTGAAGCGCCGAAAAAAAAGGTTCGCAGCATAAGACTGCAAAGGCACGGACAATAAAGTTTTGTGTTTCAGCCCCGTTTGCAAAAAGCGGGGCTATCTATTTTTTAAATGTTGAGGAAAAAACTATGAATAAGAAAATAACTTTTTTAGTTGCATTGTTTACATTTTTTGCTGCAGGCAATGCTTTGGCGATGCACGGTATATACGAGGTCTTAAAGAGACACGATCTTGGATCGGGAATAGAGGGAAAAGAAAATTTTTCTTATGTACTTAATGGAGGCAGAAAGCCCTCTGAAGACGATCAATCTTATGGCGAAGTGATTGGAGATGATAATGATGACCCTGTGACAGAAGATGACAATGAAATCTTTGAGCCAGTAGAAAATCCTGATGTTTCGGACCAGAAAGATCGCGATCGAGGAGAACTTTTTCGAATGGCTGCGCAAGCTTATTACGGGTCGAATTTAGTCGATAAGCTTGCTTGGATTGAAGAATTAGAAATTACGAGACAAGGTCTTATTGCTCGGCACAAAGAACTTAAGAAGCGTTTGCGTTTAGGCGAATTGGTTCATGAGCAAGAAAGAGATGAAGCTATTCAAGAGCGCTTATCTCTTGGTAGAAGAATTCGGGACCTGAATGCTCAAATCAGGCAAATTTATCCTACTACAAGTACAAGTTTGCCTACGGTTTTGGGGAGTCTTACTTTAAGACAGCGAGCTCGACGCGGTATACCTATCCCGAAAACTGATAAGCGGGAATGGAGGAAAAGGTGGGAGCCAGAGTTTTTGTTTGATCCAAAAATGGATTAGGTTTTTTGTTTTTTTAATATGTTTTTGAAAAAAAGGTAAAAACTATGAATAAGAAAATAAGTTTTTTAGCTGCGTTGTTCGCTTTTGTCGCTGCAAGTAATGTGCTTGCAATGCATACAAAAAGCCCTTCTGGAATTTCGCTACCAGATATTTCTCCGATTCGCGGAGAAGTTCGCAGTGATGTCTCGAGTATTCTTTTAGAAGGTTTAGATCTTTCTGATTTTCAAAGAAGAATTCCATTTACAGAAGTTGCATCGACACAAAATCAACGTGTTTTTGATTCTTCTAGCTTGCAAAACGAGGATGAGAGAGAGTATGAGCACATGGAAAAAGTAGGGCAGCACAGTCAACGGTCGCGTCTAAGTAAAAGTTCTTTTGTTTCCGTTGGCCCAATTTGGAACGACTCCAAAGAAACCATTCGAAGGGCTATAGAAGGAAATAAAAGGGCTACAAAAGGGTCTGAGAGTGGTCTTTTTACAGGCGGCTCTTTATTAAAATCTTCAGAGAACAAAGAGAATAAGCGGTGCTATCCAGAATTCTTTTCAGAGGATGAAGAACAGCTTTCAGATGATGAAGGTGTTAGGCCGTGGATAAAACCTCTTAAAGAAGGACGCCTTGTGGATATGCTGGAAGAGAAAAAGGAGGAGCTGCGCAAAAAGTGGAATGCAGAGAATCCAGATGAAGAGTATGAGGAATGGGGGGCTCTTTAGAGAGGGCAGTGTTTCACTAATTAGCTTTGATAAAATATATTGCCGGGTTTGTAAAGAGCAGGTTCGGCTTTACTTTTAAACAGTCTAACAAGGGATTTTCATGAAGAACAAGATAGTGATTTTGCTTGCTTTGCCGGTGTTGCTCGTCGCTTCTCAGGCAGTTAGCGGAAAAAGAAAGCCGGGCTCTATTGTCGAGCTGAAAGGAAAAAAGTCTTTCAAGATTGTCAATGGAAAGTGGAAAAACAGAAATGATATTTCTAAAGAGCTTTGTAAAGAAGATGGCCTTGGCTTTGCTCGTCCTCGTCCAGGAAGGCCAGACCCTCGAAGACAAAATGCTCTAAGGCGTATCAAGCGTATTCATGAGATTAAGAAAGAAAAGAAAAATCCTATGGGTGTTTTAAGTGCTGTCGATTCATATCTTACTTTTGAATTAGGTAACAGATATACCAAAGAGCGAGATAAGCTTAAGGAACAAGAACTTTCTAAGACTGTTTCAGGTCAGTTGAGTCCTGGAACAATATTTCATCGTAAGAGCCACAAAGACTATAGTTTTTGGGAAAAACAAGCTATAAAAGACATGGCTAATGCCCACAAGAAATCAGTAGAGCAATATATTGCGCAAAAGCTTTATCAAGAAATAGAAAAGATTTAATCGGTTTTTTTGAGCTGATAAAATTTAAAAGAACCTTTAAGTACTCTTTTGCAGAGGAAAAAAGGTTCTTTTTTTATGCCCTCCTGATCGATCTTGTATTTTTTATGATATCCATCTATGATGCAAAATGGAGTTTTTTTCGTACAAATCAACCAAAAGGAGACAGGCCAATGGTCAAAAAAATGGTTCTTGCAGCTGTGTTATGTGGTTCTTTTTTTTGTGCTCGAGCAGATGAGCAAGAAGATTTGCAAATGCTTCTCAAACAGGTTGATTTTGTTTTATTTATTTTAGAAAGAAACACGGTTCGAATGGAGCGTTATGGTTTACATGAACTCAATGATGACGTGAACTATCTTTCAAAAGACTTATCCAAACAGCATTGTCAGTTTAAATTAAGTTTAGCAGGTAAAGATTTTCGAGCACACTCGATCGCTTGGGATGACGAACAGATTGGTCGTTTAAAAATCACGTCTGGCAAGCGTCGAGAACCAAGCATGTATTATCTGTTGCTTTCTAAAATTTTTCCAGCACATATTGCTGTTCAAGAGCTTCCAATTATTTGTTTTGACTGTGTTGTTAATCACGTTGCAGCAAATAAGCGCGAAGATATCGCGTGTAAACCACGTACAAAGGCCAAATCCAAATCGCTTGTTGATGTTATTGTTCCATTTGGAGAAGGACATCTGTCTACCCAGTTGATTTTAGACGGAACAGTTCGTGCGGTTTGTGGTTTTTTTGTTCAGCATGATGTGTTTGAGCAAGATTTAGCTTTGAGTGGAAAAGTAAAAAAAGAACAAGCGTTTTCTAAAGGCGTTTTGGTTGAGGTTCCTGCAGAAAAAAAAGCAGATCAATTTGATGCACAAGAAATAAAAGCAGTGCTTGAGCAACAAGCAGAACAAAAAGAAAGCTTTTTGGGTAAGTGTAAGGCGAGTTTGCTGGCAACTTTTTTGGCGATGAAACATGTTGTTAGCTGCTCATGGGCTAAAATGTTAGCATGTTTTGGGAGATAATTCATGAAAAAAAGTTTCTTGTTCCTTTCAATTTTTTGTTTTTTCTTGCTTCAATCGTCTGATTTTTTTGCAACTAGTTCACCAGAGCTCTTTAGCGACGATGTGATGGTCGAGCACTTTGATGATCTTTCAGCAGGTAATGAAGATCCTCTTGATAAGTTGGTTGAGATTGGCAAGAGAGCTGACGTTTTGCCAGAAAAACCAGAATTTCCTCCTCCAACAAAAATGCAAATAATCTTGGCAAAAATCGGTATGCCGTTTTTGAATCTCTACTTTTTTACTTCTGATAAAGTTCGTTATGCTGCTGCTTGGTTTGCAAAGAAACTGCAAGCAATCAGGTATGGCGCAATTTGTAACTACTTTAGAACGTCTCCGGAGACTCTCGCTGCATGAAACATCAGTTTGCGTTTTATCTGCAAGGCCTCACAGAAATCATATCATCTTTGTCCGTGGGGCAAAACTTAGCATTGTCTGATCAGACATTATTTCATCGTTTGTTTCGTGTTGTGCGGGTTGCTGTTGGTGACACGGTTATTTTTTTTGATCAACAAAACAATGTTGTAGTAGAGCTGCTTGCTGCATCAGGAAAAAAAGATTTTTCTGGTGTAATGGTGAAAAAAGAACAAAACAAAAAGCTGCAGCCATCAATCTGTTTTTGGTTGCCTCTTTTAAAGCGGGAGCACTTTCAGACTGCGCTTTATAGTTTGGCAGAACTTGGCGTGAATCAAATCCAACCAGTTTTAGTTCAAAAAGGGCAGCGCAAGTGGGGTGGACAAAAAGAGGCGCAACGGAGTGAAAAAATACTTATTGCAGCTGCAGAACAATCAAAAAATTTTTCTTTCCCTGAGCTGCTTGAACCAAAAACGCTGCAAGAATGTTGTCAGGATGTTCAATCAGATGCAAAAAAGCTTTTTTTTGATCCTGAAGGCCAATCTTTTTCAGAACTTATACCAAAGCTTCAAGGCAAAGCCCTTGCTTTGCTTGTTGGTCCAGAAGGTGATTTAACTGAAACAGAAAAAAAGCTTCTACAACAAAATAATTTTCTCTTTTGTTCTTTAACCCCAACTGTTTTGCGAGCGGTGCAAGCTGCTGCTATTAGTGCCGGAGTTTGTAGGATTTTTTTGAATCGTTGAGCCGCTTTTTCTTTTTTTTTGGGGTGGTCTCTGTTATCCTGACCAAAAAGGAGTGGTCAGAAAAAAACAGTAACCAGAAGGATAAGTGGTATGAAGTTTCTACAAAACGACGTAGTGCTGCTGCTCACCTTTATTATTTTATTTTGTTTTGGTCTTGGTTTTCTTCGTAACGATAAACAAGATATTTTTCTCTCTTTAGAATCGCTTGACCCGTATATTCCAGAAAAATTGTCGCAGCAGACCTGTGACTTGCCAGAAGAAGTTGATCAGAAAAACGGCTCCTCTGATTTAGCAGTTTCAAATGTTCAGGTAGTGCAACCTGTTGCGTCGGAACATTCTGTCGCTAAAACAGGCAGTAGGCTTTCTGACCTTTCAACAGAGCAACTTATTGCATACATGAAACCTTTATTTATGACCAAATCTGCATCGGCTATCATTTCATTTTTACAGCATATTCCGGCTGATAGTGTTTTGAAAATTGTGCGTGCGATTGTACAGGACAAAACGAACCGCTTGCCAAATCGTGTAAAGTATCGAATCATTTTTGCTGCAGCGCAGCGACAAAGAACAAGAAGAGCAAAATTTGCGTACTTTGATTTAATTGCGCACGATAAATCTTTGCAAAAAGGGGTTAAGCCATTACTTGTCAAAGCGGTTGAGGCCGGCTACTCACACTTGGTGCATGATATTGTTGCATGGTCAGAAACCGTTGATCTTGACCAAGATATTTCTCGCCAGGCATGGCTTTATGCAGCTCGGCATGATGATGAAGATCCTGAGGCATTACGTGAACTGTTTGAGGCTGGTGTGCCTGTTGATTCTTCTTTAGCAACGGAGCTGCTTTGTGAATTGATGACGCATAGTCAAGAAGGGTATTCGGTTGCGTTTTTGACCGATGTTTTAGGTGCTGATATTGGCCGGTCACTTCAAGTTGCACAAGAAACAAACAATCTTCGCCTCGAAGAACGGATCAATACCTATTTGGCCTAAAAATTCGATGGAATAGTTTTCCGTAGTTTCATAGATTTTAGGTACAATGGAAGCAGCTGGTCGGTAACATTTTCTTTTTGTTCCCACTGTTGCCACGCCATGGCGCCGATTTGTTCAATCGAACAATGCTCAATGTCTTTTTCTAAAATGGCAAGATCACCAAATTGATCTAGGATTTCATCTTCATACAACGCAACCCCTTGACCAATAAAACACAGGGTTTGATCTGGAAACTCTTTTTTGATTCTAGCAAACAAGGCTGAACTATTTGCATAGCCCAGGTCTGGTTCATCATCTAAAGGAGCAATGCCAAAATAAAGGTCGCCACTAAATGCGTTGAGCAGCGCTATGGTCGGGTGCTTTTTGTCTGCATATTCTTGCAAAAGAGCTTCAAGGCCGTCGATGCCAACGATTTTTTTCTTAGTTGCAAATGCAAAACCATTAACCGTAGCGATAACGACACGCAGAGTGGTGAAAGGGCCGGGGCCTTGGTTTGCGGCAAAAAAAGCAAGATTGTCAAAAGAAAGATCGTTGTCTCGTAGAAGTTTGTCTGCGAGCGCAACGATCTTTTGACTTGCTTTTCGTTTGTCATCAGTAACAGCTTGTATGAGGTGTCCGCCCTGAAATAGGCCGAGTTGAATTCCTTGGTATGTATGTTGCATTGCGAGAAAAAATTTCATGATGCTAACTTATTTGCTGTCGTTTTTACTTTTTACACTTTTGTTGCTGATAAAAAACACTGAAGGCATCAAACTCTATGGTTTTTTCCTTCTTGACAATAATTTTACCACAATTGAGGCACTTCCACCCATCGAAATTTAAAAAGTGGTCGAAAAAAGACTGCAAGACCATAAGGCCATTGCATTTTTTGCACTTCATAGGCTCTCCTTTTTTTTAGCCCGTAACCTCTTTGGTTTGCGCAGAACGTCAAAAAGACAGGAACGTGCTCGCAAAAACCTATTTTTACCGCCATTTAATGCTTCACTACTTTCAAACAACTGCTTCAAGGTTGTTCTCTTTTTCAAATCTTATTGGGTGTGGTGAAAGAATGTCAACATTTTATTTGATTGGCAGCCTCACCCTTGCATTTTTTTATTATTTTGTAAATAAATCAGGTACGAATCTAAAATAAATGCTGCTGCTATAGAATGTGACTGAAGCTTGTCTTTCGCTGTTTTTCTTTTTCTTCCCTTTGCCGCCATTTTACTTGTGAGCCGCTCATCCCACAAAACCCAAGAGACGGTTGGAAATTTTAAACCAAGTTCTTCGGCCCGCGTTTTAATTTTTTTTGTCTGCTCGCTTTCTGTTCCCTTAAGGGTTTTTGCATGGCCGACCACAATTTGCTCTATGTTTTCTGCCTCTATTTTTTCTGCAAGAAACTGCTCAAGTTCTTTTGTTTTAACCGTTTGATACGGTCGGGCAAATGTCCCCGTCGGGTCAGAAATAGCCGTACCGGTCCAGACATCTCCCATGTCTAACGCAAGGATTTTCATAGGTTTTTTCCTTTGTTACAAAATCATCTATACTGATCACTATATCATTGTTTTACTTTACTTGGGGAAGCCGCATGAATATTTTGCTAAGAGCGTTGGATTTCTTTCTTGGCTGGCCGTTAATTATCTATATCGCAGTCGTCAGCATCGTTTGTACCTTTGCTCTTGGTTTTGTGCAGTTACGTTATTTTTTCAAATCCTGGAAATTTACTCTTTTTCCGGAAAAATCCAAATCCACCAAGACAGAAAAAAAAGCTGATATGACGCCGTTTCAGGCGTTTGTTAATGCGCTTAATTCGTCTTTAGGTAGTGGTACCATTGCCGGGGTGGCAACAGCAATGTACATGGGCGGCCCGGGTTCGGCATTTTGGCTTATCGTTACTACTTTTTTTGTTCTTGCTATTCGTTACTGCGAGGTATTTTTAAGTGCCTACTTTGGTGCACGTGCGACAAGTAAGGTAACCATTGGCGGTCCGATGCTGTACCTGAAAAAAGTTGTTGGTGGAAGAACTCTCGCGTATTTGTACGCGTTTTTTGCGTTTCTTTTTGGTCTCGTTGGTGGTAATGCGATTCAGGCAAATACCGTTGGCTTGAGCTTGCACACAACATGGAGCATTTCTTTATATGCCGTTGCAGCTGGCATGTTCTTGTTCGTTTTATACATTTTGCTTGGTGGTGCTGCACGGATTGTAAAAGTTGCAGATTTTATTGTTCCGGTAAAAGTTGCGGTTTTTTTCATAACGACTATTGCCATTATTTTATATCACTATCAAAATGTTATTCCTGCTTTAAAAATTATTTTTCAAAGTGCGTTCAGTTCTCGTGCTGTTGCTGGTGCTGCGGTTGGTTTTGCGATACAAAAAGCCATTCAATATGGAATGGATCGCGCTATTTTTGCAACAGAAGCGGGGCTTGGTACGGCGGCGATTTTATTTGGTTCAACCGGCTCAAAAGAGCCAGTGCGTTCCGGCATTATGTCTATGCTTGCGGTTATCATCAGTACGCTTGCTTGTTTTTTAATGAGTGTTTGCATTGTTGCAAGTGGTGCATGGACAAGTGGGCTTGATAGCACAGCACTTACCATCGCGTCATACAACACGGTGTTTGGTTGGTTTGGCGGTTGGATTGTTTCATTCCTTTCTGTTTCTTTTGCCATCGGCGTGTTGGTTACGTTTGCGTACATTACGCGGGAAGCATGGTTGTATTTAACTGGCGGTCGATTCGCGTGGATGCATGCCGTTTTATATTCTGGTGTTGCGGTGTGGGGTGCGCTAGAAAAAGTTCAATTTGTTTGGAAGATGTCGAGCTTTGCTATGGCAGGCATGTTGCTGCTGAACTTGTTTGGTATTTTGTACCTGCTGCCATTGATTAAAAAAGAACTGAAGCGGTTTAAAGCTCAATAAGTTTTTCTACCTCTTCAAGGTATGCCACCGTATTTTCTCTGTTGAATTTGGTGTAGGTTTTTTTTGCAGCTC
>Ga0180437_10011106_pt1 | contig 10859 bp, 9 predicted proteins | sample SS_ome_4_FD_132410 | JGI IMG/M metagenome (GOLD analysis project Ga0180437, IMG submission 132410) | Hypersaline lake sediment archaeal communities from the Salton Sea, California, USA - SS_3_D_1 metaG | ecosystem: Environmental > Aquatic > Non-marine Saline and Alkaline > Hypersaline > Sediment... | reverse complement strand
TTCCAGTTGTAGTAGGTGGCGTCGCTCATCCCGTACTTGCGGCAGAGATCAGCAACCTTAACACCAGCTTCTCCCTCCCTGAGCACGGCGATGATCTGTTCCTCGGTGTACCTCCTGCGCACCATGATGTATCCTCCTCTGTTGTTTCATTATAGCGGAGGACTCTAATCCATGATGATACTGTTTTCGGGGGTACGGTCATCTTGACTATCGCTGGCTCCAGGCGTAATATTGTTACCAGAAAAAAGGGTCAGGATGGTCTAGGGGGAGTGCTTGCCTCGGCATTTTTTGGCCCGAAAATTGGCCCGCAGGTCGAAAATTTAGCTTCAATTTGCGCGGGTGTAACTCAGTGGTAGAGTGCTTGCTTCCCAAGCAAGACGTCGTGGGTTCGAATCCCATCACCCGCTCCAGATCAGCCATCCTTTGCCAGCGTTCATGTACTAAGCCGCAAGCAGTAGTATAAAAACCATGTAATCGGTGCATCCCGCCTTTTAGTGGCTATGGCTTCTAGCTGATCTTATTCCGTCTGACCAGCTTAATCGATTCCGTTTGGCACGCTGGCACGCACGCGCCGCAGCCCAGGCACTTATCTTGGTCGACAATTGCAGATTCCTCTATCACGATAGCATTCACCGGGCAACGCTCGGCGCAGGTGCCGCAGGCGATGCACTCATCCTTGTCGGGCTGTGCCACGAACGGGGATGGTATGAACGTCGGCGCGCCTGTCTTATAGGTGTGGAAAATGGCACAGCAATCGTTGCAACAGTTGCAGATCAGGCCGTAGATATTGATGGTATGCACCAGACCGTCCTCGTTGCACTCCTTGAGAAGCTCCACCAGTTCATCGTAAGTCAGCTCTCGGGCCATGCCGTGCTTCACCGCCCAGCGGCTCAGCGCGCCGGTGTGCACGCATGTCTGCATCATGTGCTGACAGGTATCTTCCGGGGTGACCAGCGCCCGGCTCACGCGGCAGGGACAGAGGGAAACACTCCAGTGCCCCGCATCTCTGACCGCCTCGGCGAGGTTCTCTTCGGGCAGTGCGTCGTCAGGCAGGGCTAACATGCCGGCCCATACCGGCGTGAAGGGGAACCCCAGCTTGGCCAGTGCGCCCTCGGCGTGGTCTTTAGACAACTGATTCAGCTCCTTCCCCAGTTGTACGCTGAAAGGGAAGCGGATGCCGCCCCAAACGCCGGTCTCGGTGAGGCCTCCGGCTACCATGCCTATGCACCTATAGATCGGGTCGTCGGCATCCGGGTCGTAGATGATGGTGCCTTTATCGGCCATGACCATCAGCTTACGATGAAGCCTGGTTTTGTCCATTTCGAGCCTGGACGAAAGCTCGTCCAGGGTTCCGCCGGTGAGGGTTATCCTGGTCGCCAACTCAGCCTCCTCAGGCGTGAACTGGAGTTTCAGCAGACGCAGCATCGCAGGCGTCACCGGCCCGCCGACCACGTCTTCCCTATCGATCATCTCCGCCAACCGCTGATATATGTCGTTCTGCGGCATGTTAAATCTCCTTAAGGTAAGGATAAGTGCTAGGCCAAGGTTTAAGTGCTTTTCTCAGTATACCACTATAGGCTGCAGTCTGATATATCTACGTTCTCACTATGGGGCGAAAGTCGCAGCGTTTATAGACATAATGTTAATGCTGTCCGCTCGCGGAACATACTGGTGCACCATTGACCCGGTCTGAATGAGACCAGGATTCGGGTAGTTCAGGTACTTCGTTCGAAACATGGTATCAAGCGCTCGATAGAGTGGGTGAACCGGATTTTATATAACCGCCCGTTGTTATCGATAAATCGAGCATCTTATGCTCCTTTAGATATATTTGAACTTGACAGGATAGCTTTAGGGGTGTAGTGTATTATAGGTAAAGTGCATCTTCAATATCAGAGGATACATAACGTTCATGAAGATTTTATTGGTGGAAGATAACCCTGGGGATGCCAGGTTAATCGAAGAGATGATTAAGGAAGTGGAGGATACCGCCAAGTTCGATTTGGTGCACGTGAAAAGCTTGGCCGAGGCGATACACAGCCTGGGTACCGATTCCTATGACTCGGTGCTGCTGGATCTTGGCTTGCCGGACAGCAGCGGGCTCGATACGCTGGTCAGGGTTCACGAAGAGGCGCCGGATATGCCGATCGTGATACTCACCGGCCTGGCCGACGAGGTGGTATCGTCGGAGGCGTTGCGACGTGGCGCTCAGGATTACCTGGTCAAAGGCCGGGTCGACAGCAACGTGCTGATACGCGCCATGCGTTATGCTACCCAGAGCAAGGGAGGTGGCAGGCAGAAATGACAGAGGTAAAATCTGCCGAGAGCGAGATTAAAGAGGTAGCGCAGAGGCTGTATGCCGGACATATGGCGCTGGCCTTCCGCCATTGGGCGCTATCGTGTATCTTGGCGAACCAGGAGCCCGATGACGCCGAGCTTAAAAAGCACATCAACCTCGGCGGATCGGGGAATCTGGAGATCGACGGATACTGGATCGATGAGCTTAACGGGAGGATCATACTGCTGAAATCGCGGTATTCCTCCGATGAGGGGGCTTACGTCGCCAGGGCGATGGTCCACTGGTTCAGGGTGGCGACGCAGAAGCTGCACGATGAAGAATACGTCAGGGAGAACGGGAATGCCAATATAAGGGCGGCCCATTCCGAGATACAGCCGTATCTGCTGGACGATGATTACACTCTGTACCTGGTGGTGGTGACCAATCTTCGCATCGAGCCGCAGGCGGCGGAGTATGCCACCAAGGACGGGCAGACGCCGTGGGTCTTTGAATACGACGGTCAGAGCCACAGCAAAGATGTGCTCATGGAGATCCTTGATATTCGAGAGCTGGAGAGTATCAGGGATGACCTGTTGAGGCCGGTGGTCATCGCCGAGGCTGAAGAGGCAGCGGCGGAGGCCGGCGAGGCAGCACCATCGGCGCCGCAGGTGATTCTGAATATACCCAAGGGGATGTATCACGAGATACCGGGGGACTTCCGGGCGGCCGATGCAACCGTGATCGCAAAAGAGGTTATTGATGCGTACGACAGGTATCGGGCGGCGATATTCGAGTTGAACGTCCGGGGGCCGTTGGGGGCCAACAAGGTGAATAAGGAGATCGTGAAATCGCTTGAGTTCCCGGTCTACAGGAAGAATTTTCACGTGCTGAATAACGGACTGACCGTCCTTTGCGAATCTTTTAAATACGATGAGGACAAGGGTACGCTCACTATAAACGATTTTCAGGTGGCGAACGGATGTCAGACCACGTACACGTTGCACAAATACAAGCACAAGGTCGATGATAACGTATGGCTGAAGCTGACCGTAGTGGAAGGCCACAGCTGGGCACCGATGATAGCCAAATCGACCAATACCCAGAGCACGGTCAGGCCTGAGGACTTCGCCAGTCTGGACCGGATCCATGTTGAACTGAGGCGCAAATTCGGCAAGATGGATCCGCCGTGGCTGTATGAGGTCAGGCGCGGCGAGAGCAAGTTCCATACCGCGGAGCACCTGCGCGGGGAAGCGGATAAATACGGCGACCGCAAGATCACCATGCGCGAGGTGGCGCAGAGCGCGCTGTGCTTCATGGGTTATCCCACCATGGCGACATGGCGGTTGCACAGCCTGTTCGACTCCAGGAACGACGAGGGATTAGCCCTTTACCGCCGGATCTTCAGCGACGATGTGGCGGCGGAGCAACTGATGCTCGCCACCCTTGTCCAGAGGTCAGTTCACGATAAGGTGGCCGATATCGTCAACAGGAGCGCCGACGATGAGAAGATAGGCCGGCTGGCCAACGTTGACTGGCTGCCGGTGGCCCGTCCCTATATCGTGGGGCTGATCGCAGAGTGGCTGATCCTCGACGGCAACTACGGTATCGAGTCGGGCGAATTCCTGCCTGTTGAGGCCTCAAAAGCACGCATAGCGACAATGTCTGACTGGTTCGACAGGGCGTTCGATGCCGGGGTGGAGGCGGTGATGTACCGCATGGACGTAACCACTGCCTCGTCGGGTTCCATCAAGTACCTGCGGGAGTTCTTCAGGACGCCGGAGAACTACAGGATGATGGTCGAACGCCTCAAGAAGCAGATGCTGTATTCTGCCACCAGGCCCAAGCTGTAGTGACGGGTCCGCTGGCGTTATTGCTGTAGCCCTCTGCCTCTGGGTTCATACTCGAAGGGTTGTTGACCCTCTTTGTCGCTGCTCCACCTGATGCCGGTTCGGCTGCTCTGGATCATTGACTGCTTGGCAACGATGTCGAATGGTTGAGTTGCCAAATTCACCAAACTATGCTATAAGTCAATCTGTTATATTCAATCAGAGGAGGCTTTCATGGCAGATGTACTGGTTATGACCGACACCGTTGCCTGCATCCCCGCCGAGGTGGCGGAAAAGCAGCGGATACAGGTGGTTCCAGCGGCCAACATAACCGTAGGGGATAAGGACTATATAGAGGGCGTAACGCTCAGTGTAAGCGAGGCCTATGACATAATCAAGCGGGACCCCGACCACTTCATGACGTCGGCGGTAACCCCCGGCCTGCTGCTGGAGGAGTTCCGCAAGTCGAGCAAGTCGCACAATGAAATCCTGTTCATCACCATATCCTCCAAGCTCAGCGCGGTGGCGCAATCGGCGAACCTGGCGGCAGAGTCGCTGAAGGAGGAATCACCTAAAACCAGGGTCCGTGTGGTGGACTCCCTGACCTGTGCCGGAGCCGAGGGCCTTATCGCGCTGGCGGCGGCCAAGGCGGCGGCCAAGGGGATGGACCTCGATAGTCTGGCCAGCCTCGCTGGCGAGGTGCGTATGAAGACGGGCGGCGTGCTGATGCTGGACACACTGGGTTACACCTACCGCACCGGACGCATGACGAAATCGGAGGCGCTGGAAGCCGCCAAGATGAACATCAGGCCGGTGAATCGCATGTCTGATGAAGGCACGATGGAATTTATCGACATAGTGCGGAAGAGGTCGGACGGGCTGAAGAAGATTATCGAAGTAGTCAAGGGCGATACGGATACCAATGCCCTGCATTTCATGGTTTCGCACGCCGATGCCCCCGACGTCGCCCAGAGATTCAGCGAGCAGCTCCAGCAGGAATTCAACTGCCTCAGCATGATAATCAGCGATTACAGCCCGGTGATGGGGTATTCCACCGGACCGGGGGCCATCTTCGTCGGTTATCATCCGGAGCTGAATTTGTGAGAAGCTCGTGACTGGTATATAATAGAGCTTCAGGGATCACAAGGCTGGATTCAGGTTTCGACGTAGAGGAAGGTCGACCACCGCTCCGGCGGTGCACCGGATCGAGCTATTGACTACTGTGTATCAGTGTCCCTAAGAGTGGAGATATTATCGTTTTGAACGCCCTCGATCGATTTCGGGAGGTCAACAGGTCCTTCCCTAAAACCAGTCAGATATTAGAGCACAAGAGCCAGGGGAAAAAGGTATTCGGCTGGCTTTGCACTTACGTGCCCGAGGAGATCATACATGCCGCCGGTGCCCTGCCGATACGGATCATCGGGTATTCGCACGAGGCGGAACTGGATGAGGGCAACGCCCACCTGTACATCAATAACTGCTCCTTCTCGCGTAGCTGCCTGCAGCTGGGGCTGGAGGGGGAGTACGACTTCCTCGACGGCGTGGTCGGCGGTTCCACCTGCGACGGCGCCCGCCGCCTGTTCGATGTGTGGCGCAGGTATATCGGGACGCCGTTCCATCACGTGCTGACCGTGCCCCGCAAGTTCGATGACAAGGCCCAGCGATTGTACTGTGATGAGGTTCTTAAGTTCAAGAGACACCTGGAGGAGTACCTCGGTGTAGACATAACCGACGATGCGCTGCACCAGTCGACGCTGTTGCTCAATGAGTCGAGGGCGCTGCTCAGGCGCCTGTACGAACTGCGTAAGCGTGATAATCCGCCGATAACCGGCGCCGAGACCATGGAGGTGCTAAACGCCGCTTACCGCATGCCCAAGGAGATATTCAATCGCTGGATACAGGGGCTGATAGATGAGCTTGAGGCGTCGGAAAAGACCCACAGCGGCAGGGCGCGGCTCATGATCGTCGGTAGCGTATTGACCAACCCCGAATTCGTTAAATCGATAGAGGAGCAGGGGGCGCTGGTGGTCACCGACGAGCTGTGCACCAGCACCCGGTACTGGGGCGATGAGGTGCAGCTCGACGATGATAAGCCGGTCCTTGAGGCGATCTCCAAGCGCTATCTGAATAACTTCCCCTGCGCCCGTATGTATCCCTCCGACGAGCGCTTCAACCGGATTGTAGATTTCACTCGAGAGTACAAGGTCGACGGGGTCATCAGCGAGACGGTGCGGTACTGCGTGCCCTACGCCCACGACCTGCCCCTGCTGAGCAAGAGGCTCAGGGATGAGGGGATACCGACACTGGCACTGGATGTGGAGTACGGCACCTCGGGCTCGGGGCAGATAGCCACCCGGGTGCAGGCATTCCTCGAGATGCTGGAGGCAAGCGGGAAATGACGATCGAAAGACGAGGGGGCAACAGCGTCGGCGCCATCATCAAGGCCTGTCGGCTGATGACCAGGATGAACCAGGCCACCCCCGGGGCGCGCCAGAGCGATGTGCTGTATTACAAGATGCTCGAAGGATATTACCGGCGGCTGCTGCAGGCGCATGATGACGGCAAGCTGATCGCCGCCCACACCGACTTCTTTCCGGTGGAGCTTGTTTACGCCATGGACATCGTCCCCATGCACACCGAAGTGACCACCTGGATGATGACCCTGTTCACCGGAGAGAACGAGGATATCCTGTCGGCGAGCGCCGAGCTGGGGCTGGCGTCGGAGATATGCACGCCGCACCGAGGGCTGGCCGGAGCGTTCGTGACCGGGGCTATACCGCGTCCCGACATCATGCTGTGGTCCAACCTGGTCTGCGACAACACTGCCAAGAGCGGTGAACTGATCATGGATGTTACCGGCAGCGATGGGTTCTTCCTGGATCACCCGTTCAAGCAGAGCGACGAGGAGGTGAAATACCTGGTCGAAGGTCTGGGAGATATGGTCAGCTTCCTCGAGCAGCGCTCGGGCAACAGGATGGACTGGGACCGCATGTCCGAGATCGTGGAGCGGATGGACCGACAGATCGAACTGATACGGGAGATCAACGAGCTGCGGAAAGCGGTGCCCACGCCGTTCTCCCCCCTCGGCTTCATGCAGCTGCTGACGGTGGATTACCTGTGCCCCGGGCAGCCGGAGGCCATCGAGTACCTGGAGGCGCTGCGGGATGAACTGGTGGCAGCGGTGAAAGACGGCAGGGGCACCGTGTCGCGCGAGCGCTTCCGCCTGATGAGCTTCTTCCTGCCGCCGATGCACATGCTGGGTTTCCTCGACCGGATAGCTGAGGAGTTCGGGGCGGTCAGCGTCAACGAGCCGTTCTTCACCTTCTGGGGGGAGGGCAGGCTCGACCCAAGCAAGCCGCTGGAGAGCGTGGCACAGAAATCCTACATGATCCCCGAGATGCGCATGTTCGGCCCGCTGGACGAGCGGGCCATCGACAGCATCGTCGATTGCGCCGGGCAATACAGAATCGACGGCGCGATATTCTGGGCCAACGTGGGATGCCGGCACACCTGCGCCACCATAAAGCTGTTCAAGGATGTGCTGGAGGACATCGACGTGCCCATGCTGACCGTGGACTGCGATGTGGTCGATCCCACCGTCGCCTCGGAGGAAGAGGTGCGCGATAAACTGGAGCAGTTCTTCGAGCTGCTGGAGGACAGGTAACCCGCGTCGGAGAGTTGATCATAATGCATTTATTGGGTATAGACGTCGGCAGCCTGACCACCAAGGCGGTAGTCCTCGGCGATGGCGGCGTCCTCTCGTACAGTATCACCGAGTCGGGCGACGAGTCAGAGCAGAGCGCCACGGCGGCTATGGGTCAGGCATTGCGCAGCGCCGGTCTCGGTATAGGCGATGATACCTATGCGGTGACCACCGGCGCCGGCGGCAAGGCGGTGTCCTTCAGCCGACAGCACAAGTCGGTCAATACCTGCCTGGCCCGCGGCATCTTCCACCTGTTCCCCGAGGTGCGCACGGTTATCGACATGGGGGCCGAGAGCAGCGGCGTCCTCAAGCTGAACGCCAGGGGTCGCCTCACCGATTGGGAGAGCCAGGACAAGTGCGCCTCCGGAACCGGCATATTCCTGCAACAGATGTCCAAGCTGATGCGCATGTCGCTGGAGGAGATGTCGGAGCTGTCTTTCGAGGCCAAGGCCCGCGCCGAGGTGTCCAACACCTGTGCCGTCTTCGCCGAGTCGGAGGTGATATCACACGTCCACCGGAAGCCACCCACGCCGACGGCGGACCTGGTGGCCGGCATCTACGCCTCGATGGTGAGCCGGGTGATGGTGATGTGCAAGCTGATCGGTATCGAGAGGGAGGTGGCGGTGGTCGGCGGCGTCGCCCTGAACAAAGGCCTGATAAACATCGTTGAGCAGGAACTGGGGTTCAAGGTGATGGTGCCCGAGGTGCCGCAGATAGTGGCGGCACTGGGTGCGGGCATCATCGCCAGGGAGAATGTTGAGAAGGAGTCTGAGGGATGATAGTGGCCGGCATCGATATCGGCTCCCGGGCGGCCAAGGGCGTGCTGATGGAGGACGGTAGGATCGTCTCGTCGGTCATCACCGACACCCTGCCTGACAGCGTGCAGACGTCCACCTCCGCCGCGGCTGCGCTCCTCGACGGCACCGGCGTCGCGCTTGAAGAAATCGATTATATCGTGGCCACCGGCTACGGCAGGGTGCTGGTGCCGTTCGCCAACGAGAACGTGTCGGAGATAAGCTGCCACGCCCGCGGCATCAACTGGTACTTCCCCACGGTGCGGACTATCCTCGATATGGGGGGACAGGACAACAAGGCCATAAGCTGCGACGAGCGGGGGCGGGTGGTGAACTTCGCCATGAACGACAAGTGCGCCGGGGGCACCGGCCGCTTCCTGGAGATGATTGCCGAGGTGCTGGGGGTATCGCTGGAGGAGAGCGGGAGGCTGGCGCTGCAGTCGCAGAACGCCATCCCGTTCAACACGGTATGCGCCGTGTTCGCCAAGTCGGATGCCATCACCTATCGTCGCCAGGGGGTCGCCAAGAGCGACATCCTCGCTGGTCTGGACGATGCCATCGCCCAGCGCAGCTTCAACCTGCTGAAGAGGGTCGGTATCCAGAAGGATTTCAGCATCACCGGGGGCATCGCCAAGAACAAGGGGATGGTGGCCAAGCTCACCGAGAAGGTGGGGCTGGAGCCGCTGCTGTGCGACGACCCGCAGCTGGTGGGGGCGCTGGGGGCCGTCCTGTTCGCCGCGGAGAAGCTGCAGGGGAAGCAGCAGGAGGAGGCCAGGATACAGTACGGCTATTCCGATGGCAGCGGCGAGTACTACATCACCATCGATACCGCGCTGTGCGACGGATGCGGCCAGTGCGTGACCGCCTGCCCCGAGGGCGTGTTCGAGATCGCTGAATCGGAGGGCTCAACGCCCAAGGCGGTGGTGAAGGAGAAGCTGAGGAAGAAGCTGGCCTACACCTGCCCCGGATATGAGCCGTGCAGCCGGCAGCATGATACCGACTGCCACCGGGCATGTCCTCGAAATGCCATCAGTCACTCATGGTAGTATTATGGTGATATCTCGACGGAGAGGGAGGCAGGGCATTGAGCGCCAAGGGTTCGACAAATAAGGGTTTCAGGGTGTCGGTGGACGCCATGGGCGGCGATTTCGCCCCTGAGGAGATCGTCAAGGGGGCTATCGATGCCGCCCGCGAGCTGGATGCCGAGGTCATACTGGTAGGCATCGAGGCGGACATCGAGAAAGAGCTTAAAAAGCACGATATCTCCGGCATCGCAGTGCGCATCGTCGGGGCTAAAGAGGTTATCAGGGACGGGCAGGAGGCGGCGTTCGAGGTGTTCCGCCGCCCCGACAACTCGGCGTCGGTGGCCGCACGTCTGGTGAAGGACGGCGAGGCGGATGCGGTGGTGAGCGCGGGCAACACTGGAGCGGTGATGGTCAGCGCCATGCAGCACCTGGGGATGATGCCCGGCCTGGACCGGCCGATGGTCGGCGGGGCGTTCCTCGGGCTGTCGCCGCAGACCGTGGTGCTCGATCTCGGCGCGGTGGTCGGAGCCCAGCCGTACCACATGGTCAACTTCGCCGTGGCCGGAACGGTGTACGTGCGCAGCTTCATGGGCATCGACAACCCCACCGTCGGTCTGCTCAACGTGGGCGCCGAGGAGGGCAAGGGCAACGAGACGGCCAAGGAGGCATACCCGCTGCTGCAGAAGAGCGGGCTGAATTTCATCGGCAACGTGGAGGGGGTAGACATCCCGCTAGGCCGGGCCAACGTCATCGTCTGCGACGGCTTCGTGGGCAACATACTGGTCAAGTTCTGCGAGGGTCTGGGCAAGCGGGTAAGCGGGTGGCTGAGGGATGAGCTCAATGCCGATGTATCGCAGAAGAGGCTTGAAGATGTCTCGGAACGGCTGTATAACCTGATGAGCCCCGGCGTGGCGCTGGGCGGCGGGCCTATGTGGGGGGTGAACGGCGTGGCCTGCGTGGCCCACGGCAGCAGCAAGGCGCCGCAGATAGTCGGCACCATCAGGCAGGCGAAGCAGGCCATAGAGAGCGGCTTCGTCGGGCGGCTGCGCGGCGAGCTGGAGCGGATACAGGGGCTGACCGGGGAGCAGTGATATCCGCGATTGTCGGTTATATAAGATACATATGGAGGAGGGAGCATGTCCACGCTGGAACAACTGATCAAGATAATCGCCAAGGTGACCCGCAGCGGGGAGCAGGGCATCGCCATGGACACCGCCCTCAAGGACATAAAGG
>Ga0180437_10011105_pt1 | contig 10859 bp, 10 predicted proteins | sample SS_ome_4_FD_132410 | JGI IMG/M metagenome (GOLD analysis project Ga0180437, IMG submission 132410) | Hypersaline lake sediment archaeal communities from the Salton Sea, California, USA - SS_3_D_1 metaG | ecosystem: Environmental > Aquatic > Non-marine Saline and Alkaline > Hypersaline >... | reverse complement strand
AGGCAGCCAGACATATCATTAGCTCAACGAGAGCTCCAATGGACTCCTAAAGTTGATCTTGTTGATGGATTAAAAAAGACGGTCGCCTATTTTCAAGATATAGTTGTATCTTCTTAGAAACGGAACATTTTCGGCGATTACTTTCTTGCTATGAATGTATTTTATTTTGTTTCTGGATGTATAGCGTAGGAAATGCGGGTATCGATTACGCGATAAATGTCATATGAGGTTCCCTCTAGGCCGTCAATCACAGCTTGAAAAACCTGGGGTATGTCAGTGTCGTGATATACAATTAAATGTGCCTTTCCTTTAACTGCTTGTTCGGTTTCATATTTTACATGATCATAATCATGTGCACCGTCGATAAACCATGCATCAACAGGAAAGTGTTGCTCATAATTGTAGGTTAAACTTTCACCAAATACTTGTGTATAGGGTTTTTTGCATTTGAAACCTATTCTTGAAGCCGGTAAGAAAAAAGGAGGAGAATTTGGTGGCAAGTCGAGGCTAATGATCGAGCATGATGGGCATGCATTTGCCATGATGAGTGTGCCATATCCCTCACAAGTACCAACTTCGAATAAATTCTTTGGTTGGTGCTTTTTAACGAGGCAGTGTAATACTAGGAAGTCTTGTTCGAATCCCGCCTCCTGACGGATGATGGCGTTTTTTGATAAGTTTTCTGTTACTATGGTGTCGCTTTTAACGTAGGTAATTGACGCAGCATTATTTATATTGATAGTGAATGAAAAAAATATAATGGTACTAAGAATGATTTTGTGCTTCATATATTCTTTCTCCTTGTTAAATAATATTATTTTTCATGTTAAGAACATTTATTTTTTTTTGCAATCCTTCCACCTGGATTTAATAAAAGGTTTTGCTTGACAATGATATTCCCTTTAATATGATTCAGGCAAAAATTGCTATGTTATATTTTATCGGGAGCTTGGTATGAAGAAGTTATTGCTATTGCTTTGTTTTGTGGGGTCTATTGCAGCTGATGTATCCGGTTTGTCTTATGTGCGTAACCCCGGCAAACCCAACATATTACATCTGAGTTTGCACACTGGCTGTATAAAAGACTTTGAGGATGTTGCCAACGAGTTGCGGCTCAATTTGACGTCATGGAATATTGGGGCAATGACGCCGCGTACTAACTTTGATGGCACGACAAGCAACAATGCCATCTGGAACATCACCGCACAACGAGCGCAAGCGGTATGGGAGCGGCATAAAGATTTTTTTAATCAATTTGATATGATTCTGACTTCAGATGTTGCGCCATTAAGCCGTATTTTCTTGCAAAATAACTGGCAGAAGCCATTAGTCATTTGGATTTGTAATCGTTTTGATTATGCCGATCATGGCACGAACCGTGGTGGTTTTCCCGATAAAGCCTATTATCAGCTGTTTCAAGAAGCTGCCGATAAACCCAATGTGCGTATTATTCCCTATACTGATTATGAATGGTATCATGCAGAGCAAAGAGGGCTTTCTATTGGGCGCCGCACTATTCGTCCGATTGGTTCCATAGATGATAGTTTGCGTTCAGGAGACACATCGTTCATTCCTGACCACGTTGATCCAACAGAGACGTTGTTTATCTATCCTCGTTTGAATGACCAGCAAATGCGCTTTGCACAATCAGTTTGTGCTGATCTGAATATCAAAACACACACCGGTGTCTATAATGGGCCGGGTGAATTAGCGCGCTATAAGGCAGTGCTTTATTTCCCTTATGCGTGGTCTAATTTAGCATTATATGAAAATCTGCAACGTGGCATTATACATTTTGTGCCCTCTATTGCATTTGTGAAAGAATTGCTTGCACAGCGTAAGCCAATTCGTACCTATACACATACGCTTTTTGAACTTGGTGAATGGTATAAGCCAGAATACAAAGATGTGATTGTCTATTTTGATTCATGGCAAGACCTGAAAGCTAAATTTGAAACCCTTGATTATCAAGCCATGCAACAAAAAATTAAAGCTTTTGGTGCCAAGCATCGTGCCTATGTGCTAAAACAATGGCAAGAAGTATTTGATGAGCTGTTGTAAAAAAATACAAGAGGGGGGAGTTGTATGCAAAGGGTGTGGTTATTATCCTTTATGTTATTTATGGGACACAGTGTTGCCGAAAAAGTGCTTATTATAACACATAGTTGTAACAGGCCTGATTTTATCGAAATGCAGCATAGAGCATTCGATGCGCTTTTGCAGGATGAGTATACATTTGTTGTTTTCAATGATGCACGTGATGTTCAAATGGAACGAAGCATACAGCAGATATGTGAAAAATGTGGGATCACCTGTATGAGAGTGCCGCAAGAAATTCATACGCGTCCTTATTTGGAACGTTTGCCTGGTGACCCATTGCATCGGCCGAATATACGCCATGCAAATTGCGTACAATATTCGCTTGATGTGTTAGGTTTTGATTTTGATGGCATCGTTATGATTTTAGATTCAGATATGTTTTTAACGCGACCATTATCGCTTACAGATTATATGCAAGATAAAGATATAGCTGCCTACATGAAAGGTTCCGGTGCTGGAGCAAAAAAAGTAACCTATATTTGTCCTGCATTAAGCATTTTTAATATGCATACCCTTCCTGAAAAAAAGGCAATGAATTTTAACTGTGGTATGGTAAATGGACTATCGGTTGATTCTGGCGGTTATTCGTATTATTACTTAGCCAAGCATCCAGAATTGAAGGTGCAGAATGTAACTGTTTTGTGGTGCCACAATTTGTATTTGGGCAATATAGACATTCATAAACCGATAGATCAACACACACCTGATAAAGTGAAAGCTGCGTTTTATCGTGCAAATGGTTTTAATGAGTTAGAGATAGCCTTTTTATTAAAAAAGCCAAGCACGGTAGACTTTTTCTTTGACAAGCACTTTTTGCATTATCATGGCGGCACAAATTATCATAATTTGCCAAAGGATTATCATCAAAAGAAGACTGCTTTAATAAATGATTTTTTAGACAGTGCTATTTCAGCATATAGTGAACAAAAATAAAATAAGGGCGACTGCAAAGTCGCCCTTATTTACTATGCTATCGTTTTTTTAAGATGACTTGATATTCATCTTCTACTAATTCAAACCCATTTGCAAGTAGATACGGCAATGAATATTTTGCTTTGCCCAGCTCAGATGTTTCACCATATTTTTGTGGCGTTTGATTGCGTACATCGTCAATCAAGATAATGCCATTAGGTGCAATAAGGTTGCGCTCCGCAATGATTCTTGCTTCTTCAAGATGCAATTGTGCAGTTGGCTCGATTGGCGTCATGTTGCCGGTATCAAGATACAAAAGATCGATTTGGAACGGGCAGTTCTTTAAGAACTCAACTGAAGAAGTCACATGATAGTGCATGAACGGGAATTCTTGTGTGATCGTTTTGCAGATTTGGATGTGGCGTGCATCAAGATCAATTGTGTGAAATTCTGGGTGTAGATGCTCCAGTGCTTCAGCTGCAACGCGTGTGAATGAGCCTGCACCCCAATCCCAGAATGCAGGTTGTTCTGGCATCCAATAGATGGTATCGCTTTTGCAGCAGCCAGGGTGCCCGCCATGGGTAAAGCTTCGGGTGGTGCCCAATTCAACGATGATATGTCCGTTGTTTTGTTCAAAATGCTCGAATGCTTTTTTGAAAGTGTAATAACGTGAGCGGGGGAGTGTTTTGTTTGCTGGCCATCCGTTAAGCGCTTCAAGTGTGCCTTTTTCCAGATATGCTTTGTAGGGCTTGAGTTTTGTTGCGCTGGTGCAGGTATTTGCCTGTAGTGTGGCCGTACACAATGCTAAAGTGGCCAATGTGAGCTGCTTTTTCATATGTTCTCCTTTTTGAAAAAGATGTGTGATAATTCGAGCTATAGAATAGCGTTCAAATCATTCTTTTTCAAACAAGAATATCACTGCCTTACTGCCAATATATTGCCAAAGAACCACGCGGGTGGTTCATCAAAATCTTTGCCTGCGATGGTATAGCCCTGCATTTCGAGCCATTGTTGCACTTCTTGGTATTGCGCTTGTCCTTCATATGCTTGTGTGAAATGCACTTCGGTCCAGATGCATTGAGTTTTTTTTAATAGGTGTGGGCTTGCTTGCATTACGGGCAGTTCATAGCCTTGCAGATCGAGCCACAAAAGATCGATATGGTCAATGCCTTCTTCTTTTGCCCACACGTCGAGCGTGGTGCTTTGCACCGTGGTTGCCTGGCCAAAGGTGATAGGAGAAAGCTTTAATCGCTCTTTTGGTGCCAATAACGATCCTGCTTGCGAGGCTTTGCCCGGGCGGCGTGGATGCTCTGAAGGCCAAAAGGTGCATTCGCCCACTTTATCTGCTAGTGCGAGATTGATGCACCGAATGTTAGTGTATGGGGCGCAATTTGCCTGCAGTTCATCAAATAGTTCTTTGACCGGTTCAAAAGCATAGATATTGCCGTTTGGCCATTGCTTGGCCATGCGGATGGTATCTTTGCCTTTAAATGCACCGGCTTCGATAATAATCGGATCTTCCGGCAGATAGTCAGCTAATGTATGCAATAAGGTATTATCGGTAATGCGTTTCATGCATATTAGTATGCCAATGTTTGCATTAAATCGCTAGCCACAAGCTTAAATGCAGCGACATGTTGCGGCGTAAACACCTTTTTCCATCCGCCAACGCTCGGTTTCTTTTTGAAAAAGCTAAAGTAGCCTCCAAACATCTTTTTGCTGATGTTATCAATGTGTTGTTGGCTCAACGACAACCCAAGAAAGTCTGCAATGGTTTTGAGGGCGCGTGCGCGCGTGGCATCGTTCACCAAGTCTTCATAGCGCACCACAAGCACATTAGGTTCATCGCACCAGCCTTGCCAGAGCGCATAAAGATCGGCAATGCCATGCACATCATTCACTTGTGTGTAATCATATTGCTGACGATAATAATCGGCGCCTTCGCGAATAAGATCCATTAAAATCGCGCTGACATCTTTGTGCTTTGCGGCAGGCACATGGCGGCGATAGCTATGAATGGTCTGCGCGGTTGAAGCAAGCTGGTCAAGGGGATTGCGTACAATATACACAACTTTTGCATTATAGCGATGTGCCAAAGCCACGTTTGCTTCATTGCAGACCGGTGTGCCCACCAAAAGGTCATAATCACGCCCCAAGCGTTGCATCTGTGCTTCAGTGAGCTCCATATCGCCTTTAATCGATGTCTTTTTAGTGCTGTTAATGAGTTGGCAAATGCAATCAGCTAAAAAGTTAATGCCCGATTTTGGTGCACCCGTGGTGATGATGCGATGGGCATTAAGGTGTAGCGTTGTTAATGCGAGTAGGGTAATAAGATGTCTGTTCATAGGTTTCTCCTTTGTCTCTGCTTTGCTAAATGGGGCTAGCGTATACTGATTTTTTTATTTTGTCAGCATATGCATGCGCCAAAAACAGGGGTGGCAATAAGCAGAAAAAAACGGTAGCATAGTAGCGATAAAAAAGGTCTACCGTTGTAGCTTTGGTGAGTAGCATATGAGTGTTGAAAAGCAGCAAATCAGAAAAGAGCCGATCCCAAAGGTGGTAAAAAAAGAGGGGTTTTTGCAGCAAGTGCGCAAAAAATTCCCGGTGGATGATAAACCATTTTCGTATTGGCTAGAAAAGAATCATTATTATCATCATCGATTAAAAAAGTTTTATCGTTTCTCTGTGCCGGAAGGTGCACGTGTGCTTGCCTTGCAATGCAAGAATGGCTATCTCTTGGATGCTGTACGCCCCACTTATGGCGTGGGTATTGATAATGATCCAGCAATGATTACTCAAGCAAAAGAGGCGTATCCTCGCTATCATTTTTATGCAGGCACGCTTGCTGATCTTTCATTAAACGAAACGTTTGATTATGTGCTGCTTTCATCAGTCACGATGGATACCTATGATGTGCAATCATTGTTTGAAGCACTCAAACCTTTTTGCCATGCGGGCACGCGTTTAGTGCTTGATACGTTCACTACTGCATGGGAACCATTATTGTGGTGTGCGCAAAAGCTTGGCATTCGCCGCCAAACGGTCTTTAAGAACAGACTTTCATTGGATGACATTGAAAACTTGTTGCATCTGGCTGATTTTGAAGTGGTGAACCGTTCACGCTTTATGCTCATGCCGGTCTATGTGCCGTTTTTTTCTACTACATGTAACACCATACTCAAGCATGTGCCGTTGCTCGATCGTTTCTGTTTACACCGCTCTTTGGTAGCGCGTCCTATGTTTAAAGAGCGTCGCTTTGATGAACATGCGGTATCGATTATTATTCCCTGCCGAAATGAAAAGGGTAATATCGAAGAAGCAGTCAAGCGCACGCCGCAATTAGGTGCGTGCACTGAGCTTATTTTTGTTGAGGGCAATTCGCATGATGGCACGCTGGAAGAAATCAAACGGGTAAAAGCGGCTTACCCTGAGCGCTCTATTTCTTACTATGTGCAATCGGGCAAAGGAAAAGCAGACGCCATGCGTTTAGGGTTTGACCGGGCGATTGGTGATATTGTCATGATTCTTGATGGCGATCTGACGATGCCGCCAGAAGAGTTACCAAAGTTTTATTATGCCTTGATTAATAATAAGGGTGAATGCATTAATGGATCGCGCATGGTCTATGTGATGGAAAATGGCGCGATGCAGGTGCTTGGCTTTGCCGCTAACTATTTCTTTGGGCGCATATGCTCATGGTTATTGGGGCAAAAGGTAAAAGATACGCTCTGCGGCACCAAGGTGCTTTGGAAAGAGGATTATGATGCCATTGCGCGTAATCGCACCTTTTTTGGCAACTTTGATCCGTTTGGAGATTTTGATTTGCTGTTTGGTGCGGCAAAATTGAATTTAAAAATTATTGATATGCCGGTGCATTATAAAAATAGAACGTATGGCACCACACAGATTCGCAAATTTTATTGTTTATGGATTCTGCTTGCTATGTGCGTGATCGCTTGCAAGCGCTTTAAACTACGCTAATCATATAGGAAAAAAAGGATACAAAATGAACAAATACCTCGCTACGCTTTTGATGCTTTGCTCATATAGCTTGCACGCTATTATCACTATTGAACGGGAAATAACGCCAAAAAAGCCGTTGCAGACACGTAGCCGAGCGATCAATGATGATGCACCAGCGGTGGTTGCTATTACTGATGAACTGCCGGTGATTTGCAGGGCAGTGCAAGCGCAGGTACTTTTGGATCTTAATTGCCTTTCAGATGCGTGGGTAGAGCGTTTAGAGCTTGATGATTATTTGTATATTGGCGTTGCAGATGATCCAGATGTAATTGCAGACCAACGTCAGCGAGCTGCACATGATGCACGCTTTTTATGCCTTGATGTGTTGCATGACCCATTGCCAAAAGCAGATATAGTCTTTTGTCACGGCCTTTTTGAAAAGCTTGGTGATCAGGCGCGTTCTGCGTTGATTAAAAACATACACGAAAGTGGTGCTGAGCTGTTGTTAGTGGCGATGACGAACGCACAGCTTGATCGTTTGCAAAAAGGGGGCTGTGCACCGTTGGTGCTGCTGGATGCCTCCAAAGACAAAGGACCGCGAAAAGGGCTCTATGCGTTATGGTTGGTAGAAGATCTGTATACGCAGTTCGTTGCATAAGAAAGGTACGTATATGAAGCATTGGATAGGTATTCTTGGTTTTCTTGTTGGCTCTTTGCAGGCTGGTACACTTGATTATGAACGTATCGCACAACTGCGCAGCCGTTATGAGCATGCTATACAAGATGAAGCAGCAAAGCCAAAAGTGTTGCACTTAACCTTTCATAAAGGCTGTTGTGAAGAGGTAAAAATGGTAGCGCAAGAGTTGGGACTTGATCTGACGTCTTGGCATATTTTTGGTGCGCCACTTGAGGAGTTTGAAGGGCGCAATAGTGGGAATAATATCTATAACATGTTTGCCGATCGTGCGCAGCGCATCTGGGAAAAGCATAAAGACTATTTCAATCAGTTTGATGTGATTTGGCTTTCAGACACTGCACCATTGTGCCGTATCTTTTTGCAGAATAATTGGAAAAAGCCATTAATAATCTGGATTTGCAACCGCTTTGATTATTCACATCAACCAAGTGCATTTCCTGACGAATCATATAATGAATTGTTCAAAAAAGCGCTCACGCAAGAGAATGTGTGGGTCATATCCTATACACCATATGAATGGTTCTATGCGCTCAAAAAAGGAGTGGATATTGGCATTCATGTGATCAAGCCAATTGGTGTGGTGAATCTTGAGCCAAACTGGCATAAAAGCCATTGGAATGTGCCAGGCTCTGTGGATAAAACAAACACCGTATTGATTGATCCACATGTGAATCATGCACAAAAAGAGCATTTGACCACTGCATGCAAACGCATGGGCATACCGGCTTATTGTGGCACCTATAATGGTCCTGGCGACATGAAAGAGTTCAAAGGCGTCATGTTCTGGACCTATCAATGGTCAAATATGTGCCTTTTTGAGAACATACAGTTGGGCAAAGTGCATTTTGTGCCGTCCAAAAAGTTTGTAAAAGAACTCTGTGCATCAGATGCACCAACGCATCATGTGATGCAATTCATGGATCGTGATAATACCTATCAATTTAACGAATGGTATGCACCGGAGCATAAAGATATTATTGTCTATTATGATTCTTGGGAGGATCTCAGGGATAAAGTTGCCAACACTGATTATGCAGCGATGAGAAAAAAGATAGTAGCATTTGCGGATGATCATAAGCGAAAGATGCTCAAACGTTGGCGTCGTGTCTTTAGCCAAGTGTATGAACAATTGGGCTTAGTGTATGACGCATAAACGTCTGTTTCTTCGTTTTGTCTGCATGCTCATATTCGTTGGCATGCAGGCAGATGATCTGCGTGATATAAAAAGAGAAGCCCATCAAGCCATAAAGCAGGGCAACATGCAGCAGGCAGCAGATCTTTTTGGGCAAGCACATGCAATAGATCCTGATGATATGGCGGTGTGGTATAACATGGCTTATTGTCTTGTGCGTTGCAATCGCCACCAGCAAGCGGTGCAGTGGTATCAAAAAGTGCTTGAGCGCAATCCAGATGATGAAATGGCAACATTTGGTTTGGCAAAGGCATTGCTTGCATTGGGTGACTATGAACGTGGCTTGTTGCTCTTTGAATGGCGTTACGGTTCATGCCAAGCGATGCACAAACGCTACAAGGTGTTTAATCTCACGCCTGCTTCATTTGCGGGCAAAGAGGTGGTCTTGATTAGCGAATGGGGCATTGGTGATATGATCATGTCTCTTCGATATGTGCAGCAGGTAAAAGAAGCGGGTGCGACACGCATCTTAGTGCAAACGTCGTCTGCTTTAGTGCCTTTGCTTTCGCTCTGTCCATATATTGATCAGGTCATTACGCCAGAAACATGGGTGCCAGCCCATACCATTGATGTGCCACTTTTTTGTTTGCCACGTATCTTTGGCACTACGCCAGAAACCATTCCAACGCCTATCCCGTATCTCTATGCCGATGAAGTATTGCGTGCACAATGGCATGCAATATGCGCTGAGCTTAAAGGCTATAAGATAGGCATTTGTTGGAGCTCAAATAAAATAAATAGAAGTGCGCCTGCGTGTGTGCGGCGCACGATACCGCTTGCAACATTTGATCTGCTCAGCACGCTACCTGATGTTACCTTGGTGAGCCTGCAAAAAGGGGACGGTGAACATGAACTTGCGACATGTGCTGATCGCTATGTGGTGTTTAATCATCTTGATGATGAGCATGGGGCTTTTATGGATACCGTTGCGCTCATGAAAGAGCTTGATCTGATCATTACGGCAGACACCTCTATTGCGCATATTGCTGGTGCATTAGGCTGCCAAACGTGGGTGCTTTTGCCCTATGCGGCGGATTGGCGTTGGTTTCTTGAAAGATCTGATAGTCCTTGGTATCCAACAGTGCGTCTGTTTCGTCAACAAACACCTGGTGATTGGGATGGTGTGATGAAAGAAGTGTATGATGCGTTCATGATTGAGTTTGCAAAAGCATAGGTGTTCATGGATTCGATACACACATCGCCCTTTCAGGGCCATGTGCACTCACCACGAACGGAGATAAAAAGCTCTATGGATGCCCAATTTTGGCTAGAAAAATAGGTTTGAGCATTGCAGGTAGGCATGTTTATATTTTGATATTAATTTAATCCGTTCGTGGTGAGTGACGGGCATGCGTTAGCATGACAGTTGTATCGAATCCATGAACTCAAACAGTAAGGTGGTGCTTAATGCCTCTTGCTGACATAGGATCCCCTTTATGGTAGTATATCAACAGGAGACACACTATCTATAGGGGATGGATACATGAAAAAACAATCAATTATTATTCCAGCTCATAATGAGCAAGATCGTATTGGCGTAACGCTTGAAGCCTATGGGGCATTTTTTGCGCAAAAAGAGCAAGAGGGCACGCTTGCTTCAGAAGTGCTTGTGGTCTTGAATGGCTGCAGCGATAACACTGCAGAGGTCGTTAAAAAAGCGCAAGAGCGTTATCCTTCTATTTCTATGATCGATGTGCAAGCAGCAGGTAAAGGCTTGGCTATTATTGCTGGTTTTGCTGATGCACTTGAGCGCCAAGAGAATGACTTTATTGGCTTTGTTGATGCTGATATGGCAACCGAGCCGCACTATTATTACGAACTATTTGAAAAATTGGGCTCCCATGACGGGCTTATTGCGAGCCGTTATATGCCTGCATCAAAGATTTCACCCGCTCGCCCATGGATCAAATCATGGGGACGCAAAATTGTCTATAACACTATGGTGCGTGCCTTGTTTGATATTAACTATGTTGATTATCAATGTGGTGCTAAGCT
>Ga0180437_10011104_pt1 | contig 10859 bp, 8 predicted proteins | sample SS_ome_4_FD_132410 | JGI IMG/M metagenome (GOLD analysis project Ga0180437, IMG submission 132410) | Hypersaline lake sediment archaeal communities from the Salton Sea, California, USA - SS_3_D_1 metaG | ecosystem: Environmental > Aquatic > Non-marine Saline and Alkaline > Hypersaline > Sediment... | reverse complement strand
TCTTTTCAAAAGAAAAGTCCTTTTCGAAAAGCATTTGAAGAGATTCTTTATTAAAGTTTTTATCGTTGTAAACAAAGATTGGGTAATGAGTACATTTCAAGAATTAGGGCTTTCAGAAAAGAACGTGTTTCTTTTGCGTGAAAAGGGTTTTGTAACGCCTACGGAAATTCAGGCAAAGACTATTCCGGCGGTTTTGGTGAATGATCGAGATATCATAGCGCAAGCTCAAACAGGAACTGGTAAAACAGCTGCTTTTGCTTTGCCATTGATTGAATTAATTGAGCGTAATCAGCAAGGGATTAAAGCTCTTATTTTAGCTCCTACGAGGGAGCTGGTCATTCAAATATGTGCAGCTATTCAGTTTTTAAAAGGGGAAGACGATCTTGAAATTGTGCCAATTTATGGTGGGCAATCTATTGTTCCTCAACTGAAAAGATTAAAGAAAGGTGTCGATATAGTCGTAGGGACTCCAGGACGTATTTTGGATCATGTGCGTCGAAAAACTTTGAAATTAGACGCTCTCGAATTTTTCATTCTTGATGAAGCAGATGAAATGCTTGATATGGGTTTTATTGAGGATATTGAAGAAATACTAACAGCCGTTACACCTGAAAGGCGAGTTTTGCTTTTTTCAGCAACAATGCCAGAGAGAATTAAGAAATTGGCTGAAAAATTTATGGGAGATTACCACCATATTTCAACTATGACAAAAGGGGCAACTCATCCTGTTGAACAAATGTATATTGAGATTGCTCAAAAAGATAAATTTGATCTGCTTCATAGAATGATTGATTTGGCAGAAGGTTTTTATGGTTTGGTTTTTTGCCGAACTAGAAGCGATGTAGATGAGGTTGCTGAGCGACTCGTTTCTCTTGGTTTTCGTGCAGATGCTTTGCATGGGGATATAGCTCAGGCACAGCGTGAAAAGATTTTGCGACAATTTCGAAATCAACAAACATCAATTTTAGTGGCTACAGACGTAGCAGCAAGAGGTATTGATGTGAATAACCTTACTCATGTTATCAATTTTTCTATTCCTCAAAGTCCTGAGGCGTATATTCACCGCATAGGGCGTACCGGCAGAGCAGGAAATGCAGGCATGGCTATCACGTTTGTGACACGCGCAGAATATCGATCTTTCAATATCATCCAGAAAAAAATGAAAGCAGCCATTCGTAAAGAACACATTCCGAGCATAGAAGAGGTTTTAAGAGCTAAGCAGAATCGAATTGTTCGAGAGATTGAAAAACAAAGAAAATCTGGGCACCAGTATAGTGAAATGGCAGTAAGGTTGCTTGAAAATAATTCATTGGAAAATGTCTTGGCATCGACTTTGCAATATTTTCTCGGCAGTTTGTGTGATTTGAAAGTGTATCAAGAGATATCGAACGAAAAATCATATTCAAATTGTGAAGCAAAATTCAAAGGAAGAAAAGAGCGTCAACAATTTTTTAAAAGAAATAAACGACAGTTTTCACGAGCAAAGAAAAGTCGATAGGTTTTTGCTTTTTTTTTAGAGAAGAGATATTCTTTTTCTTATTAATAAAGAAATTGGATTCGATGCACAAAAAATCCTTTGACCTGTCAAAACGTTCGTGGTTTGTCTGGATATTGCTCATTCCTCTTCTCGTTGTTAGTTTTGTCTATAGAATAATCGTCACCATACGTAGAGCGTATTTACGTTTGATTTGTTCACAAAGGCATATAAGGACGCCAATTATAACCGTTGGTAATATGAGTGTGGGAGGGACAGGAAAGACACCAACGATTCTTTTGCTCCTCTCACTGCTATCTGGGCGCGTTGCCTATATCAGTCGAGGGTATCGGAGAAAAGAGAGAAAGCCATATGTAGGCTGCAATCCCACTCCGGAACAAGTTGGTGATGAAGCTATGCTTGTTTCCAAACGATTTCCTGAGGTCACGCTCTCTATAGATGATCACAAATGGCAGGCTGTACAAGCAGTAGACGGTACAGTTGATGTAATGATAGTAGATGATGGGCTGCAGCGGCACGATATCCCTATGGATATTCGTATAGCAACGATTGATTGTCAGCTTCCAGATGGTTACGGATATCTTCTGCCAAGAGGACTTTTACGTGAACCTTTTTCCTGGGTAAAGAATGTTGATTATCTTGTCTTAACGAATGCATACACTTTGCCGCATGCTCTTATCGAGAGATTCAAAGATAAACCTCTAATCATTACCCGACCTGTTATTTCAAGTTTTATTACGCCAGCAGAAAATGAGATGGTGCTTGAACCAGGGCAAAAAGTAGCTCTTTTTTCATCGATAGCCCATCCTGAACGCTTTTCTGAGAGCATGAAAAGCAAGGGATATGAGGTTGTCGATCATCTCATAGCCGGAGATCATGTCGAAATAAAGGATGAGAAACTGATAGAATATGCAGAAAAGGTGCACGACAAACATCCAGGAATTTTTTTGGTGGGTACTGAAAAAGATTGGGTGAAAAAGAAAATATGGCCACAAATTCCATTGCTTTTTGCTCGGATGAACGTGATGATAGTACAAGGACATCAGGTGATGCATGCTCTTGTTGATACAATTTTAGGGAATGAGAAATGAGAGTAGAGGTTGAACAGGTACAGGGATTGATAACAGAGCTAAAAATGAGCATGGAGCAGATCTTTGCTGATTTTGACTCTGCATCTCTTGCTCGTATCGTTCAAACAGTGTTGCAATCTTCAGGTGTGCTTTTTTTAACAGGAGTTGGAAAAAGCGGTTCAATTGCCCAAAAGATTGCTGCAACAGTAACATCAACAGGAACAAAGGCAATCTATTTATCACCACTCGATGCTTTGCACGGCGATATTGGTATGATTGGGCCAAATGATATCCTCATTATGTTCAGTAAATCTGGAGAGACAGATGAGCTTTTCAATTTAGTGCCAGCAGTTCGCCAAAAAGGGGCGTATCTTATAGTCGTAGTATCCAATCCAAAATCACGGCTTATACAAGCAGCAGACGATGCATTTATTCTTGCTTCAGTGCGCGAGCTTTGTCCTTACGATCTTGTTCCTACTACATCGACATTAGCACAACTTGTCTTTGGAGACATTTTAGCAGCAGTGCTTATGCGGCGAAGAAACGTTTCTCTCTCAGATTTTATCACCAACCATCCAGCAGGTCGCATTGGCAAAAGACAGATCGTTTGTGTTTCAGATCTTATGCTCACAGGTGATCGACTGCCCAAATGTAGTCCAAACGATACCTTAGGAGAGATTTTAGTAGAGCTTTCTAATAAGCAATGTGGGGCAATCTGTGTTGTGGACACTAAAGATTCCCTTCTCGGTATATTTACAGATGGGGATCTGAGAAGAACATTGCAAAAATATGGCAATCAAGCCCTTGAACAGCCCTTAAATGTTCTCATGACCAAAAATCCAAAAACCGCTTCTCCAGATATGCTCGCTTTTGAAGCGATGAAACGCATGGAAGAGGGTAGTCCTATCACGGTCTTAGTTGTTGTCGATAATAATCGCTGTGTTGGTCTCATCAAAATGCACGATATCATCCAGGCTGGGCTTTAGTATGTAGGGGCTTGCCGCGCCTCTAGCCCCCCTACAAATCCCCTGTTACAGTGAGTTGAACTCACTGTAACATAGAGTTAATCTGGCATTAATCATATCTTAATTATTCATCCTTCATAATTTGGTTCGCAGTAAGTAATACATAAAATGGAGGATAAAAAGATGAGTGCACCGCAGGAAGTTCAAGGTTCTTGGTTAGTTAATCCCATTACTGGAAATGGGCTTTGGAATGATATTAAAGCTGCTCCAGGTTATTGGGGTGGAAAGTTCGGCAATGCTGTCTCACAAGCAACGAGCTATTTACCAGTTTCTGTTTCTGTTACAGATCCAAATGCTCCAACAGTTAAAAGTGTTGATGAGGAGGTTCGCCAAACAGTACAAAAAATTTTTAATGATAAAAGGGGATTAATCAAAGAAGTTCTTTGTAACCAGATAGAAGTTTCTTTACAATCTGTAATGGGATATGTAGCTGCAATTCCAGAGGAAAAAGGAGCCGTTTATTTAACTCAAGCAGAAGAATTGCTCAGAGGGTTGAGCAAAGCAACAGCTGGCGATGTCAATCGACGGATGTTTGCTCTTGCACAACAAATTGAACAAGATACTAAAAAAACCACGTAATAGTAATGGCTATTTATACCGATTATGATTGTAAATTGGAATTTACGGGAAATTAACGCTTTCAATTTGAACGTTTCGAAGTGAAAGATGTTGATTTTCTGTAAACCCAATTCTTCATTTATGATCGGCATATAGTTGGTAAAAATAATAGGGGTGCCCAATTTGATTGATTGGGCGCTTTTTTTTCTTCTCGCAAAAAGACCTGAAAATAGTGTATACTCTCTTTCCTTGAGGAGTAAAGAGTATGCTCACAGCACATCAGTGGTTAGTCTTTGTTTTTTTTGTTATTGGATATTTGTGTATTATTTTCGAACATGTCATCGGTATTCATAAGACGACAAGCGCCATTCTTACAGCTGCTGTGTGCTGGATTGTTCATTTTCTTGGTCCTGTTCCTTATTCTCAAGATTTAGCACAATTTAGTGTTTCATTATCAGATACATCAGCGATCGTCTTTTTTCTTCTTGGCGCTTTAGCTATTGTTGAAACAATTCATGAGCATGGAGCTCTTAATTTAGTTTGTCATATCATTCGGGTGCGGACAAAGAAGGGGATGTTATGGGTTGTTGCTTTTGTTACGTTTTTTCTTTCTGCAATTTTGGATAATTTGACCACAACAGTTGTGATGGTGGTTCTATTGCGAAGATTGCTGTATGAGCGTGAAGAACGGCTCATCTTTGGCAGCGCCGTAGTGATTGCTGCGAATGCTGGAGGCGCATGGACACCAATGGGTGATGTGACAACAACTATGTTATGGGTACAAGAAAAACTTTCTGCTTCTGTGCTCATGGGTTCTCTTCTATTGCCAAGTCTTGCTTGTTTGTTAGTAAGCGTCCTCTATATCTCACGATATGTACGTGGCGATATGGCTCCAGAACGTGTGAAAGTTTCAGCGCTTATTCAACCTGCTGCTCGACCAATTTTAATCTTTGGTATGTTCGCTTTAGCTGCGGTTCCACTCGCGAAGTGTATGACAGGATTGCCGCCATTTCTTGGGATGTTGACAGCTTTGGCTTTTGTTTGGCTCTTAACTGACTATTTCCACGCTTCTGACCCCAATAGACAGAAACTTCGTATGCCAGCTATTCTGCCCCGCATCGACATTGTTAGCCTGCTCTTTTTTCTTGGTATCTTGCTGAGTGTCACGGTCTTGCGTATTGCTGGCATTTTGCGGGTTTTGGCCCAACAAATAGACGCTATTCTTCCTGTAAAAGAATGGGTGGCGGTGGCTATTGGTATTTTTTCATCGATTGTTGATAACGTGCCATTAGTGGCTGCAGCGATGAATATGTATGATGCTGCTGCCTATCCTATGGATAGTTCATTTTGGCGACTTGTTGCTTATTGTGCGGGGACAGGAGGAAGTATTTTGATTATAGGTTCTGCAGCAGGTATTGCTTTTATGGGTTTAGAACGTGTCAATTTCTTTTGGTATGTAAGAAGGGCGGCCGTTCCTGCTCTTTTAGGGTATTTTGCGGGTGTTGGGGTTTACGCCCTACAACTGTATTGTGTGTGAGGGGGTCTATGGAAGCTCTTGCTGAGATAATGGCTCTAGCTGCGGAACTTGCAACCCGTTCAATCGTTTTTCTCTCTTCAGCGCAGGCGCAAAAGTTTATGTGTGATGTTTCTCGGCTTCTTGCTGATAGGTTTGAGGCCGGAAACAAGGTGATTGTTGCTGGTAATGGCGGATCGATGTGCGATGCTGCCCATTTTGCCGAAGAGCTGACTGGTTGCTTTCGAGCTCCTAGACAGGCGCTTCCTGCACTTGTCCTCTCTGATTCAGGACATCTTACATGTGTTGCCAACGATTTTGGATATGATCATGTTTTCGAGCGTGGTATTGAAGCGTATGGTAAAAGTGGCGATGTCTTCTTTGCTCTTTCAACAAGTGGCAATTCTCCAAATATTGTTCGGGCTACTCAAGCGGCAAAAGAGCGAGGCATGACCGTTGTATGCCTCCTTGGTAAAGGAGGGGGGGGGCTTCTCAATGTCGGTGATTTTCAATTGATCGTTCCTGCTTGTACGACATCGGATCGCATTCAAGAAGCACACATGGCAGCTCTCCATATGATTATTGAAGGGGTTGAGGCTTTGATGTTTGATTTTGGCTACCTTTGTTCAAAAAACCACCAGAACCAATTGAATATAAACGAGTACCAATATGATTCAGATTGAGATGCTTGGATTTCAAGATCGCTTATTTTTGCTTCAGGAGTTGCCGATGGTTCAATGGGTTCTATATTGACAATCTCAGGAAATTCAACTGCTATAAATTCATTTATAGGATTAGCTTTTTCGTGGTAGAAGAGATTGGCAGGTAAGAGGGAAAAGATTTCTGCAAAAGTTTCTAAGCATTTTTTTTCCTTGCAACAGTATTGACCCTTCCATTCCTCATGTGATGTTTCGTGTGTTCCGCAGCAGATACAACGCTCATATATTTTGGTAAAATTTTCTGCTTCTTTTGCTCGATTGCCATTTAAGAAAACCTCAATCTGGGTGTCTTCCCATTTTAGAGTTGACGATTTGATTAGAGTCGGTTTTTCTATGATCTGTAAGAGTTTCTGGTATTCATAGTCTCGGTTTACTCGTTTGCTGATTGTACGGCAGAACGGACACTCGATTTTTCTTGGTTCTTTTTCAAGAGCTTGCGAACAGTCTTCGCATATATGGTGGGCACAATGAGACAGGCTCATAGCGCTTGTTGCCATAGATTCAAAACAGACAGGACAATCTGAAACGTTACTCATAACTAACCTAATATTTTTAACGAGCTATTATTGGACAAACATTATCAGGATACTTTTTGGTTATAAAGACGTTATTAAGTAACGTCTGAAAAAGTTCCCTGAGAAGAAAATGCGTAGATTTTTTCTCATGTTTTTACCGCGCGACGAGTCAATAGCCATTGCGCTATTGGCGAGGAGCAAGGAGAAAACTTGTGGAAAAAGATACCCATTTTTTTCCAGTGGACTTTTTCAGAGGTTGCTTAAGCTTGAAGAGTATCTTGGCTTTTTGCAAAGCCAATTCTTCACCCATGATCAATATATATTGTTTTTTTTATACAAAAAAAGTAATGAATAAAAAAAGAGGGTAATAATATGGAAGAAATTTCAGAAGATGGTTTGCAATTTGATCCTTCGCTAAAGAATTTTATTATACAACCAGAGAAATATGTTTTACGACTTAAAGGGGATCGATTAATAGCCGAAGAGAAAAAATTCTCGACTTTTGTCAAGAGATTCTTTTTACGAAAGGACTATGACTTACGACGTATTGTTAATGAATTAAGAACAAAAAAATTTTCTGAAGCAAAAGAGAGTATTCAGAAAGAACCTTTTACTACAGCAGTAAATCAGACTATCAAAAATTATAATTCTAAATTAGGAATTCTTGCTAGAAGATTATTTAAAAGGACGAATGTTGCTGAATTTAATACGCATCAGCCCATCGCACAAGTTGTTCATGATGGAAAAATTGCATATAAAGATTTAGGGAAAACGGGTTTGCCTTTCAAAGAAAATTTATCAGATCTTTTTAAAGCGGCAAAAATACTGCCTGATGGTAGTCGAGAACTAGAGATCTTTGGTCTTTCTGAAACAAGTCCTGAAGCAAAAATGAAGTTAGTTATTAAGGAAGAAGCTTTATATGATTCAGGTGTATTGCAAACTCAATTAAAAGATGAATCGCATAGAGAGAAATTAGAAGAAAAAAAGGGAATTAAACATTACTCTTTTGAATTTTATGACCTGCAGCGCGAAAAAAGTCCAGAATTAGTTGCTGAAGAGCAAAAAGGTGAACTTTTAGCTCAAATCAGCGAAAAGATAGGAAAAGGAGAACCCCTTAGTGATGAAATGAGAACAGTTTTAGATATTGGTGAAAGCGCGGAGATTCAAGAAGTTTTAGAGGAACAGCAGTTCATGCATCCTATTGTTTTAGAAAGTTTGCGGACAGAACAGAATAAGCCGACAATAAAAGGCAGAATTTCTGAAGATGGGACTATTGGAGAATTGAAGAGCGTCAATATTCATTCCAAGGTTTTGAATGGTCAGAAGTTAGTTGGTATTTGGGATGCTTTTTGTGACACTATGTCGCCGCAAGAGATTTATCTTGAAGATGATGCAAAAATCGAAAAAGAAGGAGTAGGAAGCTATCCTTTACGTCTTTTTCGCCTAATGAGCGAACCTCAGAAATTATCTTGGTATGCTGATGCTTTTAAGTATACGCAATATGAGAAGGCAGATACCCTTTTAGAACAAGTGGCCAAATTTCGTGATAGAACTATTGCTGATATTATTCATGATTTCGATAAAGTAGGTTTTTCAGAAACTAAAAAGGAGAAAGTGGTTGGTATATTAAAAAAATATGTGCCTAAGGAAGAGTTGGAGGCAAAGAATTTTTCTGAGTTAATAACAGAATTAGGTAAAAAAGTAATTTTTGAAAAAGGGGATATTCATTCAGATATACATGCACTTTTAACAGATTATTTAGAAATGTATCGAGATTATGAGGGATCCGAGGTGAGCCTCAAAAATCTAAAGCAAGCTGCTGCACAGATTTTGGAGGCTCGTTATCTGCGAAAAACCTATTCTTAAAGTAGTTGTATAGTTTGTTCAAAGCGTTCTCGAGAAATAGCTCCGGTGCTTTCTAATTTTTCTCGAGCAAGATCTTTAGGAGTTTTCCCGCTAAGATTTGTGAGTGTTGGGTCAGCTTTGGCTTGTCGTAATATTTCTATGGTTGTATTTCGCGCTAAAGAGGCAGCATGATGTAGCGGTGTGTTGTAGGCACTATCACGCTCATTTGGATTGAAGCCTCTTTTCAACAGATCTTGGATAATTTCATCTTTACCCCAAAGAGCGGCAAAATGAAGTATATTGTGTCCAAATTTATTCTTTGTTGAGAGATCAACGATTGGTGCTACTTGTTGCCACACATTGAAGGGTTTAAGTGCAGCTCTAAAAAAGGGAATTTGATCGTTTGTTGGTGATTGTAATAGGTCGAGCAATTGCTCATATGAAGTTTGTGGTGGAACTTGGATTTTAAGTTCAACTAGAACATTCATTAATTGCGAAAGGGGTAATGTTTGCTGTTGATAAGCGTTTACCATAATAAAACCTCTAATTAATATTAAAAGCTAATTATATATTTTTTTTGAGAAAAAAACAAGGTATATTTTTTCCCTGCTCTCTTATCGTCCCCAAAAAGATGCGCTAAAACCCTGTCTTTGTCATAATAATTGTTTTCACTGAAACGTTAGGTGGTGGGCTTTGAGTATTTTTTCTTTGTTTTTAGCATTGGTTGGTCTTGGATTTTTGATTTTTATCCACGAGCTGGGTCATTTTTTGATGGCGCGCCGAGCAGGTATGCGCGTTGATCGGTTTAGCATTGGATTTGGAAGGCCAATATTTTCTTTTGTGTATGACGGTGTGCAGTTTTCTGTTTGCTGGATTCCCTTTGGGGGATATGTCAAGATTGCTGGTATGGAGGGTAAGGAAGAGGATGTGCCAGATGGTTTTTTTAGCAAGAGTCCATTAAAGCGAATTCAGGTAGCATTGTGGGGGCCTGGTTTTAATATTCTTTTTGCTCTGCTGGCCTTTTCATTCATTTGGATAACAGGAGGAAGGGAGCGGCCATACAGCGAGCAAACAGCTCGAGTAGGGTTGGTAGCACCAGATTCAGATCTGTACGTTAAGGGCGTGCGCCCAGGGGATCGAATTGTTGCCTATAATGATCAACCTGTAAAAGGATCCAAAGATCATATCTTTGCAGCAATGCTCTCAGGGCAATCGGTGAGCGTGAATGTCGAAAACCTTGAAACACATCAGCAGAAAAGTTTTGAGGTGAATACATATAGAGAGCCATCGTTTGAAAAAGGATTAGTGACAACAGGTGTTATGGCCCCAGCTTCTTTTCTGATATGGGATGCAGCAAGGGCTGAGAGATTTGAGACGCGAGCGCAAAAGGAGTCGGGCATTCACTCAAATGATCGCCTCGTATGGGCAGACGGGCAGGATCTTTTTTCTCTGGAGCAGCTCAATGAAGTGGTCAATGATAATGCCCTTTTAGTGAATGTTGAGCGCGATGGGCAGAATGTTCATGTTCGAGTGCCAAGAGTCACCGTTGGTGAAATGCGATTAACACCAGAGATGCGAGGGGAGCTTTCAGACTGGAAATATGCGGCAGATCTTAAAAATAAGAAACTCGAACAAATCTGGTTTTTACCATACAATATTACTTCGGATTGTATTGTTGAAAACGCTGTAGAGCTTTTTGATCAAAATACGAGCAGATACGACATTCTTATCACAGGTGATCGTATTGTTGGAGTAGCTGGCCTGCCAGTCTCTACAGCTGTTGATGTTTTGCGATTGTTTCAAGAGAGAAAAGTGGTTGTTGTTGTCGATCGATCTCCATTGCCAAAAGAGCGATTGTCTGTTACTGAAGCGGATAAAGTTTTAATCGAACCATTTCATAATAAAGAGTTTACTTCACTCGTTCAGGCAATTGGAACGAGGCATCAACGTGACCAAGCCGGTTCTTTTGTATTGCTAAAAACCATCACTCCTCAGGTTCGGGCTCAATTGTTTGAAGAATCAGGACTTGCTCATGAGGTGGCTGCTATGCAAACAGAAGAGCAAAAAATGCTTGAAGGAATTGAAGATCCAGAGGTTCGTGCAAAAGCAATGGAGATGG
>Ga0180437_10011102_pt1 | contig 10860 bp, 14 predicted proteins | sample SS_ome_4_FD_132410 | JGI IMG/M metagenome (GOLD analysis project Ga0180437, IMG submission 132410) | Hypersaline lake sediment archaeal communities from the Salton Sea, California, USA - SS_3_D_1 metaG | ecosystem: Environmental > Aquatic > Non-marine Saline and Alkaline > Hypersaline >... | reverse complement strand
GCTTCTTTACGTCCTGCCCCAGGAGCTCGAGCTCCTTCCTGTTGTTTTTCAGGACTTCCTTCAGTATGAAGCGGACCTCGTCCTTCGCCACCTGAGTTATCTCGTCCAGCTCCATCCAGGCCGCCTCGGCCTCGGCCATCCAGAATTCAGAAAGATGCCTCGAAGTCTTCGATTTTTCCGCCCGGAAGGTGGGACCCATGTTGTAGACCTTCTCGAGAGCGAACACGGCTGCCTCCGCGTACAGCTGCCAGGTCTGGGAAAGATAAGTCACGTCGTCGAAGTACTTCACCTCGAAAAGGGTTGATCCCCCCTCGCACTGGGAGGGCTGGAAAACAGGGGCGTCGAACTCGTAATACCCCCTCTCCCGGAAGAACTTGTGGATCGCCCCGACCACGGTGTGCCTCACCTTCAAAACCGCGGTCAGGTACCTGGACCTTAACCACAGATGTCTCGTATCCAGGAGGAATTCGGTTGACTTGTCCTTGGTTATGGGGAAGCGGTCCGCGATGTGGACCGGCTCCAGCTTCGAGATCTTTATCTCGTACCCTGTCGGGGCTCTCTTGTCCTTCGCTACCTTCCCTTTGATTATCACGGAAGACTCCACTGTCAGCTTCTTCGCCTTCCCGAAATCTTTATGGCTGTCCGTGATCGTGCATTGCACGACATCGTTCGAATCCCTTATAATCAGGAATATGATGTCCTTGCTCTCCCTCTTCCTCCAGACCCATCCCTTGATCTCAAGGGTCTTCCCAACGCTCTTAGAAACTTTATCTATGTCCATCGCTACACCTTATTTAATTTATCCATTCCCCTCCTTTTATTTGTTTAAGGTGAAGATCGATCGGAACCCCAGTAGGGAAATTTTTTCGATATCAGAAGTTTTTTATGGATTTTTAACAATTTTGATTTAAATTTTTACAAAAATATACGAAAATTTATATAATAAATTGAACATATGTTTCAATATGGATGTAAAAATCGATAAAAAGGACATGCGGATACTCGAGATCCTGAAGGAGAGGGGGGACCTGAGCGTCAGGCAAATCTCCTCGAGAACGCTCCTTCCTGTCACGACCGTCCACCACCGAATCAGGCGGATGAAAAGTGAGGGCATCATCAAGCGGTTCACCATAGAGGTGGACAACAGGAAGATCGGAAAACCGCTCGCCGCCTACGTTCTCGTGAAGATAGATTCCAGGTACCTCAAAGGATTCAGGCGGAACCAGCACGACCTGGTTAAAGACCTGAAAAGGCTCGGTTTCGTTGAGAGGGCGGACATAGTGACGGGTTCGAGAGATATCGTTTTATTGATAAGGGTCAGGGACATCGAAGAACTGGACAGGGTGATAGTGGAGAAGCTCAGGGACGTCCAGGGGATCGAGAGCACTCATACCCTGGTGATCCTGAAAGAGGCCTGAATCCCGGAAACAGGCCCTAAGCATGCTTTTTTTAAAGCTTATAAGTAGGTTCGTATAATAAATATCACCAATTCGTTTATTGAAAGGAGGGTGGTAGGGATGAAAGGCAAAAGTAAGGCAGCCTCAAAAAAGAAGGCAGTAAGGAAGGAAGAGAACGAAGAAAGCGACTGGTGACAAACTTATTCTTACCTGTTTCATTTCCGTGAAATTTCTTTTTCTTTTTTTTATTTTCTTACGACAGGCTATATAAGTGCCAGATGCAATAAAAATTCATGATCCTCTCCCTTGGAATAATATTCGGGCTGGTCTCAATGATCGGCTTCGGCATATCCACCGGCATAACAAAGGTTCCCCTGAAATCGGTCGGTAACCGAATGACCATATTCTTCAGGGGAATTTTCATGAGCACCATACTCTTTCTCACCCTCCTCTTCTACCTGCCCCCTTCCCTCTCCCCAATTTACCTCCTAATAGCACTGGCCGTCTCCGTGATAGGTTACTTTCCCCTGTTCACCTTTTACAAAGGACTCAAGAGGGGGAAGATAGGGACGATAACCCCGATCTCCAATTCCTCTGTCATTTTCACCGTACTTTTTTCCATGGTTTTCTTCGGAGAGGCCCTGACCATGACGCAGGCGGTTGCGATTGTCCTTATGATAACAGGGGTTTTTCTTATTTCCGTGAATTTCAGGAACTTGAAAGGTTCGGACCTCTTCAGATTCTCCAGTGGCATTCCTTTCGCCCTGATGACATGTCTCGGGTGGGGGCTTTTCTTTTTTCTTTCCAAGATACCCGTAACTTTAATAGGTCCTTTCCTCACAGCATTCATGGTGGAGTTCGTGATAATGATCCTGGCCGGGGTGAACATGAAGGTCTCGAAAATTCCCTTCAGGATGCCCGATAAAAAAATCCTTCTCCACTTGATAGCGCTCTCTGTGTTCGGGGCCATCGGAGTTCTTTTTTTCAATATGGGCATAAGCGTGGCGGGCGTAAGCATTGTAGCGGCCCTGTCCAAATCCAGTCCCTGGGTAAGCGCTCTTTATGGCAGGATCGCTTACAAAGAGAAACTCAAACTGGTGCAGTACACCGCCATGGTTCTCATAATAGCGGGAATCGTTATGATCTCCTATTCCTGACTCCAGAGGAAGCTGGACAAAAACTATTAAAAACCTGAAATTAAATGATGTTATGGACCATTGTTATTCAAATCAGCTGAAGCCGAACAGGAAAAATAAGGTCAAGGGCTGGGTCGATCACGTACGCGACCTGGGCAACATCCGCTTCCTGACGATAAGGGACAGGGAAGGGATCATCCAGGTCACGGCGAAGAAATCAGACGTTCCCGGCGAGATTTTCGGCATGATCCCAAAACTCGGGAAGGAGGACTGCGTGGAGATCGAGGGCGACGTGATAAAATCCAAGATCGCTAAAATCGGGTACGAGATCGTGCCTTCCTCTGTCAAGGTTCTCGCGGGCGCTGAGAAACCGCTCCCGCTTGATTTCTCGGGCAAGATAGAATCCGGGAAGGACACTAGATTCGATTACAGGTATCTTGATCTGAGGAATCCCGAGGTCAAAAGGATATTCATAACGCGCCATAAGGTAATGGGTCTGTCCCATGAATTCTTCAGGAAGGAGGGATTCCTTGAGGTCCACACGCCCGTGATACAGGCGGCAGGAGCCGAGGGCGGATCGACATTATTCAAGTTCGACTTCTACGGGAAGGAGGCGTTCCTCAGGCAAAGCCCTCAGCTGTACAAGCAGATGATGATGGCTTCCGGGCTGGACAGGATTTACGAGATCGGGCAGGCGTTCAGGGCGGAGAAGTTCCACACACGAAGGCACATCTCCGAATTCATGTCCCTGGATTTCGAGATGTCCTGGATAGACAGCGAGGAGGACGTTATGAGGGTGCTCGAAAAACTCGTGGTTCACGTTCTCAGTGGCCTGAAGAAGGGGGGGTACGACCTGAAGATACCCGAGATCCCGCTGAAGAGGGTTACGTACGATGATGTCCTCAAAGCCCTGAACAGGACGGGGGCCAAGATAGAGTGGGGCGAAGACATAGAGGACGCGCAGGAAAAGAAATTCGCCGAGATAATGATGAAGAAGGGGTATGAAGCGTACTTCATAACCAAGTTCCCATCCAAGCTGAAGCCTTTCTATATAATGTACGACGGAGATGTATCGAGGGGGATAGATCTCGATTACCGCGGACTGGAACTCGCATCCGGAGGTCAGAGGGAACACCGCTTTGACGTGCTGACAAAGGTGATGAGAGAGAAGGGGTTGAATCCCAAGGACTTCACTTTCTACACGGACGCCTTCCGCTGGGGCATGCCTCCGCATGGTGGGATCGGGTTCGGTGTCGATCGTTTCGTGAAACAGATACTGGAACTGCCGGACGTCCAGGAGACGATTTTATTCCCCAGGACGCCGGAGAAACTCGTTCCCTAAAATCTCAGTCCTTGTCGGAAGGCCTCATGATGTCGGGAGATCTTCCTGCTGATCTCGCCAGATTTTCTCTCATTCTCTCTATGCGCATGTATTCCTCCAGCCCATCGAGGAACTGCTCGTGATTCATCCTGTACATCTCCTCTGACTTGTGGTCCCTGTAACTGATCCTGGAGATGTAAGGAGGGAAGAACAGAAAATAGCCTACAAACAACGCTGCAGTAAGTCCTTTCTCCACATAGCTTAAGTTTTTCATAATCCTGATATTGAAAAGAAAATTTTAAATAGGTTCAGAAGGGCTTTATCCTGAATTTTTTCCCAAGCTCCCTTTCCATGGTTTTCTCAAGGCTTTCCTTTTCCCTGATGATATCGGATTTTGCCGAGTCCTTGCCCTTTGAGAGGTTCTCGAGGTTCCTCTCGTATTCGGAGATCTCGTGATCCAGGTTCTCGATCTCCCTCCTGAGCTTTTCCCTCTCGTTCAGCACCTCCGACCTGCCTTTTTGTTTTTCGCTTTTTTCTATCCTTTCCCTGATCTCCAAGTGCCTTTTCTTCAGGTCCGAGATTCCCCCTTCCTTTAAGTTGCTGCAGAAGTCGGAGAACTTCTTCATCTCGCTCTCCTTCAGGCTGATCTCCCCCTCTTTGACCGATTCGTTCACCCTGGAGACCAGCTCGCCCAGGACGGATTCTCCCCCCTCCGTCATAATGGTCTTCACGGGGGAATGTATCAGTTTCTCGAAAGAAATCCTCTTTTCCCTGGGAATGGATTTGTCGTTCCTCAGGACGTGCTCGTACTTTTTCAGAGGCCTCTTTATGGAGGAAACCTGTTCTCTAAGGTCGCTTTCTATGCTTTCACTCTCCTCCCTGAGGTCCCTGGCCCTCTCCCTGGAATCGATCATCTCCCTGTACTCGTCGCTTTTGAGAAGTTCCTCGATATCCCCCTGTTTGCCTTTCTTCTCTGACCTGAGCCTCTTTATCTTCTCCTTAATGACCTTCTCCTGCTGTTCAAGATCATCGAACTTTTTCTTCTTCTCCCTTATCGCGCTGACGTGGGAATTGATCTTGTTCACCAGGAAGATGGGCTTCCCGTCAGCAAGCATTTTCCGCATTTCATCCAGGTTGTCCTCGATCCTTTTCAGTATCTTGACTATCTCCGAGGCCTCCTTTTTGAAGTACTTGGAGAGCAGTATCGCCTGTTTGGGGGGGACCTTCTTCATGTTATCCAGGACCTTTGAGGTCTTCGAGCAGAAGTTTTCGAGCTCCTCATGATTCATTTCCTGCACGACCGGTATCCCTCCCAGCAGGCCGAACGTCCGGTTCACGTAGTTGTTCTTGATCATGTTCACTGCCGAATAGGTCTTCTCCCCTTCCGCGAACTTCTTATCCCCGAGCTCGCTGTTCATCCTCTTTATATCCCTGAAGTCGCTCCTTATACTCCCGTAAAGATCCTTAGCTCTGTCCTGCTCATTCGAGAGCATGCCGGAGACGTGCTCGCTTACTTCTTTCTCCAGGGAATCCATTTCCACTTCCACGGGTTTACTCTCGACTGCCGGTTTCCCTTCCTCCTCTTCCTTCGGTTTCTTCAAGAAATCGAAAAATCCCATAGAGTTTAATTTGGTTTTTATTTATTTAATATTTTCATTCTTTTTGCTATGGAAACAACCCTTAAGAAAATAACCATCTTCCGATGGGTCTCCGGGGATAAGTGTTTATTTCTTTATCAGGGCCATGAGTTCGGCGAACATCACCGCGACAAAGGCCGTGAGAACCGCCCCGTATGCTGTCCCGGCGTCAAACCCTACAACCAGAAGGGCGGCGGTGGCGGCATAGATCACTACCATCGCTATAACGAACCACATCAATTTTTCCATTGGCTTCATAATTAATTTTATACCTTATCCTGTTTATAAGGTTTCGAGCGGGGACGGCGAGCACAGGTATTTATAACTTTCCGCGTGGGGGCATCCGTAAATATATAAATTTTGCATCTATCTTAGCAACATGGACGCCGAAAAAATGAAAAGATATAATATGGGTATTGATCAGGCGAGCTCTCTTCCAATAGAGTTATTTAAATATGGCATACCTGTGGATCATCTCAACAATGTGATTGACGCGATAAGTGGAGGGTATCCGCTAGGACACGGAGATTCAGCAATAGGGAAAGAACACGGATATTCTCTCCATGAGGTTTTAAAGGAAATATCGAAGGCCATTAAAGGCGGGGACATTTAAGAGCTCCTGTTCGGTTCTATTATTACCTTCATTGAATCCTTCGCCTCGGAGACCATTTCAAAGCCCTTCTGGGTCTCAGCAAGCGGGAGCCTGTGAGTTATCATGTCTTTGACATCCACACGTTTGCTCTTCAGAAGGTCTATTGCCTCTTCCAGGTCCTGCCTGACCGCGGCATAGCTTGTTGTCAGCGTGACGCATTTTGACCATAAATCAGCGAGAGGGATGGGGATCTCAGCCCCTGGATCGGTAGGGGCGAAGAAGAGGATCGTCCCGCCCTTTTCTATTGCTTTCAGAGCCTGTTTTATTGCAGGGGCTGCTCCTGTCGAGACGATCACGCGATCCGCAAGCTTACCTTCGTTCAGGACCTTGACCTTCTCGGGCATGAATTCCTTCGCGTTTATCACGTGTTCCGCTCCCGATTCTTTAGCTTTCTTAAGCCGGAACTCGTGTATGTCGGTCGCGATCACCCTCGATCCCTTCGATTTCGCGAGTTTGATGTGGAGGAGGCCGGAAATACCGGAGCCGAGAACTAGAACGGTGTGGTTCTTACGGACGTCCGCGATCCTCTGGCCGCGGATCACGCAGCCGAGTGGTTCGATAAAAGTTCCTTCCTCGTAGGAGACCCCTTCGGGGAGCAGGAACGTCCCCCTTTCAATGTTGATCCTAGGGATGCGGACGTATTCGGAGAAGCCGCCCGGGTCGAAACTGGTCGATCTCAGGGTATCGCACACCGTTTCCTTCCCTTCTCTGCAGTAGAAGCAGGATTCGCAGGGGACGTGGTGGGTTACGAAAATCCGGTCGTTCTTTCGGAAGGTTTTTACCTTTTTTCCAACCTCCGCTATCTTCCCGGTTATCTCGTGGCCCAGGACGAGCGGGGCCTTTTTTATCCTGTACCATTCCATCACATCGGAGCCGCAGATTCCGGAGGCCATGACTTTCAGGAGGATCTCGTTCTCGTTTATTTCAGGTGTTCCCATTTCCTCCATGCGGATGTCCCTGTTGTTGTAGTACATCGCGACCTTCATCTCAACCAGCCCTTCTGTAGAAGCCTGTTCTCCTGTCAAGTATCCTGAATCTGGAGGGGTTGTTCGCGAGGACTATTATTCCCCAGGCGGCGAACGTCCCCAGGGTTATGGTCACGCCCAGGGAAAGGTCGGCAAGCAGGTTCGATCCCAGGAGGAAGAGCTCGCCGTTCCAGAAATGGTCTATCACACCGAAGAGCGAGCCTCCCAGGAGGAGGAGGTTCAGCCAGAGCATTTCTTTCGTTTTCTTTATGGAGGTTCGCCTCTTTACCGCCAGTATCAGCGTGGCTGCCAGGGGGACTGCGTAACAGGCCATCTGATCACCTCTTTTTCCTCAGCTTGCTGAAAAGAGCGTAAGCTTCCTGAGGCTTGGCGTCCTCGTGTATCAGCTTCCTGACGGCCTGTATCATCGCGACGGGATCGCTCGACTGGAAGATGTTCCTTCCCATGTCCACTCCTACCGCTCCCGCCTTCAGGGCGTTGTGAGCCATCTTCAGGGCATCCAGCTCGGGCATCTTCTTCCCGCCCGCCATCACGATCGGGACGGGGCAGGATTCGACAACCTTCCTGAAGTTGTCGCAGTAATAGGTCTTCACGATGTTCGCCCCGTGTTCCGCGGCGATCCTGCAAGCGAGCGAGAGGTAGCGCTCATCCCTGCCGAGATCCTTTCCGACCGCTGTGACGGCCATCGCGATCATACCGTACTTCTCGGCCTTGTCGACCATGGTCGAGAAATCGAGGATCGTGTCCCTCTCCCATTCCATTCCCACCGTTATCGAGTATCCGAAACCCACGGCGTTCATCCTTATTATTTCCTCCATCGGGACGGTTATCCCCTCGTGGAGGAGTTCCTTCCCTATTATGCTCGTCCCTCCGGAAGCCCTTAGCATTATGGGAATCCTGGTGTGGGGGTCGATGCATTTCCTGATCATCCCCCTTGTGGCGAAGAGCGTGTCCGCGTAGTGGGTGAGCGGTTCCACTGAACCCTTGAAATTCCTCAGACCCGTGGTCGGGCCCATGAAGTACCCGTGGTCCACCGCGAGCATGAGCGTTCTCCCGGTTTCAGGGTTTATTATTTTAGACAGCCTGTTTCTCATTCCCCAGTCCATAACATCAACCTCCTTCTTTCGCCTTATTTCAAGGCGAAGGTCTGACAATTAAATATCCCTTGTCCATAAGCCAGTGATGGAAATCCCAGGTGGTGAACCTGCAGGATTCGCTGCACGCCTTCCGGATCCTTTCGTATTCCTCTGATCCTTCCTCGAGCATGTTCAGCTCGTTCTGGACCGGGCATTTAACGTCCCTGCAGAACTCCCTCTTCCTGTATTCCTCGTATCCATCGATGGGCATAATAAAAGAGACCCGTTCAGAAATAAAAAGGTTACCCGTCCGGCTGTGGCTGGTCCGAAGGATCACTTTCGACCTCCTGCAGGAGGCCGATATTCTTGAGCCTTTCCACTATATCAGAAACGACCTCCAGGACCTTTGACCTTTCCGTGTGGCTGTTCATGGAGATGTTGTCGGCTATCGTCTCCTCTGTCTGGTTCCCGTCGCACATGCTCCAGACGGTCACCACCGGGTCGTCCACTATGTAGGTCCTGTTGTCCTCGCTGACAATAAGCATCTCCTTTTTCCTGGACCTGGTAAGTTTTCCTTTCCTCAAAAGCATGATTTCACTCCCGGTATAAATTCATTTTTGGACGAGCCCGCTTTTAAAGTTTGCGGTTATTTTCCCGGCCTGCTGATTCCCTTCTCTGTTATTATCCCCGTAACGAACTTGGAAGGAGTCACGTCGAAGGCGGGGTTTCTGGCCTGCGATCCCTCGGGCGTTACGCGTTCCTTTCCTACAAAATGGACCTCCTCCTCTCCGCGTTCCTCTATGGGGATTTTGTCCCCGGAATCGCAGGAGGGATCGATCGTGGAGCCGGGGGCGGCCACGTAGAACGGGATTCCGTTCTCCTTCGCTAGCACCGCCTTTTCATACGTCCCGATCTTGTTCGCGAAGTCCCCGTTTTTCGCGATCCGGTCGGCTCCCACTATAACCATGTCGATCCCGCCTGTCCGCATGAAGTGTCCGGCGGCGTTGTCAGCGATAACGGAATGGTCGATCTCCTCGTTCTTGAGTTCCCAGGAGGTCAGCCTAGCTCCCTGGAGTCTCGGGCGGGTCTCGTCAACGTAGACGAACATCTGCCTCCTCTGCCTCTTGGCGAAATAGATGGGGGCGAGCGCGCTCCCCCAGTCCACGCACGCAAGCCACCCGGCGTTGCAGTGCGTGAGGATGCAGAACCCGTCCTTGATAAGGGAAGACCCGTATTCACCGATCTTCTTGCAGGCCTCCACCGAGCGTTCCGCGTATTCCTCCGCCGCCTTAAGCGGGTCTTCATTCCTTTCCATCGCTTTCAAAACGTATTCTATCCCGTGGAAGAGGTCATAAGCAGTGGGCCTTGTTTTCCGGAGGGTCTCGGAGGATTGCGGGATGCGGTCGCCTTTTATAGCGGCGAGAGCGATAGCGTACGCTCCGGTCGCTCCTATAGCTGGCGCTCCGCGTACGGTCATGTTCCTGATCGCGTCCGCGGCCTTACCGACAGAATCCAGCTCGACTATCCTGAACTCGTGAGGTAGCAGCCGCTGGTCTATCATCTTGATCCTGCCGTCCTCGAACCAGACCGTGCGGAAGTGCTTGCCGTTCACGAGCATAGAATTAGGATGGTTTAAAGATTAAAAAATTTATATGACCCGATATAATGAAGAATTATGGGACATTTCCTTTCTAAATTCGTGGAGGACATTGAGATCGAATACGAAAGGCACCCGAGGATCGTTATTTTCGCCCTCGTGGTATTCTTTTACCTTTTCATTCTGGCACAGTCCTGGTTCGCGTCGCCGAGGGGTCTCGCTATTGTTTTTCTGGACACCTGGGAGATGCTGATTTTCGTGATCCCCTTGTCAGTCGTTGTCCTGAGACTGAAGGTAAGAAATCTGCTCATCTTCGGTGTCGCGTATTTCATACTCGGTTTCTGGGTGGGATTCCTCGGTTTTACTCTGATAAAGATAGAGTACTCGACGCTGTCATTTCTGATGGCCATCTTCTTCACGGGGGAATGGTTCAATTACAGGAAGTTCGGGAGATCCCTGCTTTCCGAGCTATTCAAGGGGAATTATTATCTGGCGATCGGGCTTTTTTTGTCGACCGTTGTCCTGGGCTCGGTCGTGGAATTCCTGAACGCCCCTTCAGGTCTCTGGCTCTACAGGTGGCCTTTCCCCTCTGTGGAAATCTTCGGGGTTCCCTTGTTCACGGCAGCGTTCGGATGGTTCCCTTGGATACTGGCGATGTTCGTTTTCCTCTATCCGTTCGCGCTCAGAAAACCCAAGAAATTTTGATCAATAGAACTGATTAAAAATTTCAGATAAAAAGCGGGGCGAAAACTAACGCGACAATCGACATCAGCTTTATCAAGATGTTGAGGCTCGGGCCTGCGGTGTCCTTGAAAGGATCCCCGACAGTGTCACCGACGACCGCTGCCTTGTGCGTGTCCGATCCCTTGCCTCCGAGATTCCCCTTCTCTATGTATTTCTTGGCGTTGTCCCAGGCGCCCCCTGAGTTCGCCATGAAGAGGGCGAGCAAAAAGCCGGAGGCGATCGATCCCGCGAGCATCCCTCCCAGGGCTTCCGACCCGAGCGCTATCCCTACAACTATGGGGGCGAGTATCGCGAGCAGGCTGGGGACGATCATC
>Ga0180437_10011101_pt1 | contig 10860 bp, 9 predicted proteins | sample SS_ome_4_FD_132410 | JGI IMG/M metagenome (GOLD analysis project Ga0180437, IMG submission 132410) | Hypersaline lake sediment archaeal communities from the Salton Sea, California, USA - SS_3_D_1 metaG | ecosystem: Environmental > Aquatic > Non-marine Saline and Alkaline > Hypersaline > Sediment... | reverse complement strand
GGGATAGCACGCGTTCGACGCTACGGGCTTGAGCAGCGGATCCTCGAAAGAAGTCAACGTGGTACAGCCATCCCGCTGCCACCAGCGCGAGAGCGGCTGCCGCGGCGAGTGAGAGCCTTCGCAATGTCCAAGAATTCCGGGGAGAGGGACCAGCGATTTGCCGCCTGACGCTAGGAAGAAGGTCAAGCGAAGGCTCCGGGGAGTCCTTGGGGATGCGTACCTCGAGAAAGTTGCGCATTTCCTCAAGGGCAGCGCGGCATTTGGGACATTCTTCAAGATGCTGCTCAAGCTGCTCGAGCAGAGGGCCGGAAAGCTCCCCGTCTATATAGGAGACGAATTGGGTCTCGGCGCTATTGCACTCCATTTTTCAACCCTCCAAAGGAGCGGGACAGCTTCTGCTGGAGCGCCTTCACCGCCGCATACTTCCGCGAGGCTACGGTGCCCAGCTTGGTGCGGGTGATTTCGGCGACTTGGGCGTAGGTGAAGCCGGAGAAGTGGGATAGGACGAACACTGTCCGCTGGTCGAGCGGAAGCTCCGCAACGGCGGCCTGAAGAAGCTCATCAGCTTCTCTGGCTGCGACCTCATCCGGGGGTTCGCTCGAGTCGGAGCGAAGAGAATCCGCGGATGAGTATGTGTCGCAGTCCGAGAGCGGGGTGGCGACCCTGGAATGCCTCGTTTCCCTGCGTCTCTGATCGATCATAGCGTTGGACGCTATGCGAAAGAGATAGGTCGAGACCTTGAAATCGGGCCGATAGCGTGGAGCTGACCGCCACAATTTTACGAAGGTCTCCTGAAGGCAGTCTTCCGCCGCCTCCCCGCTCCCAAGAGCCCTGTAGAGAAAGGCGTAGACCCGCCTTTCCCACTTCCGATAAAGCGTCTCGAAAGCTGAGGAATCGCCTCTCGCTGTTCTGAGCATGAGTTCCTGGTCCTGGTCCACTCCACGCTACCCCTTTACACTGTCTAACGAACGATTATGCATGGGAATTCGGCAGGGCAGTAGGATTTTCCGGCCGAAGACCGAATTCGCGGGAGATCGCTGACGTTGAACTCAATGAGAAGGACAACTGATGACGGCAAGGCCCACCCAGCTTTGCGAAAGGAGTCAAGGTGATGAGAGGAAACGGCGTCAGGCTGCCCGTGGCAGCGGCAATCCTGGTCGGATTGTGTGTTTCGAGCATAGGCTTCGCGGCACTCAAAGCGGCCCCGACCGACGAGCCCGCAGGGATCCCCAGCTCTGCTGGGGAACGTGGAGAGGTGAAGGCTGCCTCTCAGGTCACAGACCCGCAGGCGGCGAAGCTGGGTATTCTTCGCATGGTCGCATCGGGGGGCCTCTCGCCTGAAGAGGCGCTCGTAGAGCTTGACAAGCTGTACGCGGCGGCAAAGGCGCAGGCGCAATGGATTGCCGTAACGATAGACGAGGGAAGCGGACGGGACTCTGTGAAGATGAGCTTCCCCATAGCCCTCGGAGAGTGGGGGCTGAAGATGGCGGCCCAGCAGGGGCGTGAGATGCTGGAGATGACGGGCATTGCCAACGAGGTCCGGGCTCATGGAGGCTCGATTGAGGCAGCGCTGATGCAGAAGGCTCTGGACATGATCGAATCTCCAGAGGGAGCCAAGGCACTGGGGGAGATAATCGAGACGCTGAGGACATCGCCGCCGGGGCATGTGCTGTTTGACCTGACCGACGGCAACGACCATGTGAGGGTCCAATTGGAATAGGCTGGGAACTTCAGGCGCCCTGGGACGTGTATCCACATGGCGGCGATGTTACCGACTGGGCATATCCATATGGAGGCAAGACGAAAGGAGAAGCAGGTGATGACAGGACGGAGAGGCGCGATTTCGGGCGTCGTGCTGGCGTTGACGAGCGTGTTGTTGATTGCGCCGATGGTGAGCGCGGAGAGCCGGACGGCGGCGGAATTCCTCCCGCCCGACACTATCGGGTACGTTTGTCTTGGCTCCGAAGGATTGAAGGCAGCGCTTGAGGGAACGGCGCTCGCCGCGATTCTTCGCGAGGAGGAGGTGCAGGCACTAATCTCGCCCCTGACGAAGAAGATGGGAATGGAAGAGGGCTTCGCGCTCGACAAGCTGCCGATCCCCGGCGAGGTCAAGAGCGTCGTTGAGCAGCTGGAGAGCATTCTCTCGGGGCCGGTGGCAATAGCGATGACAGGTTTTCCGACGGATCTCACGAGCGTGTCGGGGCCGGAGGAATTCTACACCGGGCTGGTGATAATCGCAGACGTTAGGGGGAATGAAGAGAAGGCTGTGGAGCTTCTGGATAGCCTGAACGAGTCGCTGGCGGAGAAGCTAGGAACTAATGCGTCGCCGGAGGCGGAAGAGGGCCGCCCGCCGGTGCACAACGAGCGTGCCCGCATATTTTCTGGAGACCTGCAGTTCAAGCATAAGACCAAGGACGGGTACCTGGTGGCCAGCACAAGCCAGGCGACGGTGGACAAGGTTGCGAGCCTCATGGACGACCCCGCCGCGCCGAAGCTGGCGGACAAGCCGAGGTTCAAAGCGGTCCACTCGCGAATTGCGGCCCCGAAGAACCTCTATACGGTGTACGTCGATCTCAAAATGCCGATGCTGCTGCTGGAGGGGATGCTGCTGCAGAACGAGCCTGACGCGAAAGCCCTTTTCGAGTTTTCCGGCCTTACCGGTGTTGAGGCGGTCGGGGTGTCGCTCGGGGTCGACGGGGCAGGCTTCCGGTACACGCTTGACATCTACGCGCCGGGCGCTCAGACGGGCTTGATTCACACCGCGCTGACGGGCCGGGCGCTGGCTCTCTCCGATCTGAAGATGATTCCGGAGAATTCGCTGTTCTTCCTGGCTCTGAATGCCGACCCTTCCGCTTCGCTTCAGGCAATGCGAGATGCACTGACGGCGGTGGGCGAAGAGGACGACTTCGCTGAGTTTCTCGAAGACTTTCAGGAAGAGCTGGGCTTTTCGCTGGAGAGAGACATGCTTCCCGCAGTGGAAATGCCTCTGCTGGTCTATGGAACGCTCCCTGTGGGAGGCCCAATCCCGGAGGTGGTTGCGCTGCTGAAGCTGCGTGACCCCGTGAAGTTCCAGCAGTGCGTGGACACGCTGTTCTCAAAGGCCCCACCGAACGACGTCGCGATTCAGGAATACAAGGGGATGAAGCTCTACGTGGTCAAAGCGGACGGTCCCGTTTCCCCTTCCTTCGCGGTGTCGGAAGATTACGCGGTGGCGGCGCTTTTCCCGCATACGTTGAAGTCGACGCTCGCGCGGTTGGAAACGCCGGGGCCTTCGATCGCCGACTCGCCTGCGTTTGAGCCCGCGTTGGGGCGGCTTTCTTCCGAGACCCGCCTTGCGCTTGTGCTGGACACGAAAAGGATATTCACTTTCGGATACGGGGCCGCGATGCCGTTCTTGACGATGGCCGCATCCCAGGGGCCACGCGGGGACATGCCGCTTGACCTTTCGGCGCTGCCTATGTCCGAGACGATAAGCAAGCATCTCTTCACGCAGTTCGTCGCGGTGGCGAGGGAGAAGGACGGGATAGTGGTTGACTCGTACAGCGTGCTGCCGCAGGGGGTCCTGCCCGCAGCCTTTGCGGGAGCGAACGTAAGACAACCAGCGAGACGGCGCGAACAGATGGGGCCTGGCCGCGGAGCAGCCGCCGGGGCAAATCGTCGCGTAGCTCCTGGTGAAACTCTGAAGACGATCGCCAGAGCCGAAGACCGATTCAAGCTCCAACTGAGCGCCGACGCCAACGCGGATGGGGTGGGAGAGTACGGGAGGATCGGCGAGTTGATGCGGAGTGGACTGCTGGCACGGCTTGGCCCTCACGAACTCCGGGAAGGGGTCCTGGTTGATAACGGGTATGTCTTCAAGATCTTCGTGCCGGAGGATCCGGATGAGGCGGAAGAACGGTTCGCCGCGTATGCGTGGCCTGAGATCCCCGGCAGCATGACGCCGAACACGGCATACTTCATGGACCAGACAGGGGTAGTCTCGGTGACCTGGATGAGCACCACTATGTATGACGGCCTCACCGGAGGACCTTCGGCGGATGCGGCGTATACAGGGGAGGTATTCTGGTCGGACGTATCCCGAGGCAAAGCAAGCCCAGGGAACGACGGGAATGTCTGGAGGCCCATAGAACGGGAGCGCACACGTACCGAAGAGGCAACGGGAGAGAAGAGCGTCGAGACGGAATCCTCTCCGGAGCCTGTCGTGGAATAGGCGTCGAACACAAAGGGCTCGCGCGGGGCGGCACGAGAGGCCGCCCCGTTCTTTTGTGCCGCAGAGGGCCGGGGGCGCTGGAAGCAGGTCCCCAGAGCTGACGCTCTCTAGCTCCGTTTGGCTGGGCGGGCGTAGCGGTGCAACGGAAGAATCGTTACTATCACGCAGACGGCGGGGATTTCCCGGAACGTCGCGCTCAGTGGCTGGAACTTTTTGCGCCGAGCGGCGTGTAATTGTGTGAAGGCAAGGGTGGGAGCCAAGGGTGAAATACCGGGAACTCAGCGATGAGGAGCTGATATATTGCTACGCGTCCGGCGAAGTGCGTGCCTTCGACATTATCGTGTCGCGCTACACGCAGCGGCTGTTCCGGTTTTCCGTTCGGCTTCTTGGGGATGCCCAGACTGCCGAAGACGTGGTTCAGGAGGCATTCCTGCGGGTGCACATGCATGCGGGCCGCTACAAATACGGGGTGGCGAAGTTCTCCACCTGGCTGTACCGGATCTCCCGAAATCTGTGCATAGAGGAGCTTCGGAAGCAGAAACGGAGGAAAGCGCGGGAGGCGGAGATCGATGCGGCGCAGGAAATCGTACATGAGCCTGATACAGAATCGCTCGGGGCAGAGTTTGATGCGATGCTCCGAAAAGCGCTGGAGGCCCTCCCGGAGGAGCAGCGAACGGTGTTCGTTCTGAGAGATATGGAGCACATGACGTACGAAGAGATTGCGAACGTCACCCACGCCCGTGTGGGAACCGTGAAATCGAGATTGAACCGAGCACGCAACGCGCTGGCCGAAGAACTCGGGCCGTACGTCGGCAGGAGGCGAAAATGAGCGACTGCAGGCGATGGGAAAGCCAGTACCTGAGCTACATGGACAGGAGCCTTGACGAGGACAGACTGAATGATATGCGCCGCCACATTAAGGGATGCGACCATTGCAGAAGCATGCTGGAGAGATTGGGCGGGCTCTTGAAAGCTAGCGCGGAAATGAGCGCCATTGAACCGGAGAGAGGTCTGGAAGGGAGAATCCTTGCTCGAGTTGCGGAAGCGCGGGCGACGGCGCGCCCCTCGCGGGCATGGCGTCTTTACGAGACGGCGATCCTCCGGCCGCTCCACAGCGAGGTTACGGTCATTGTCGCTGCGTGTGTCTCGGTTTTGACAATGCTGGGGATGTTTGTCCACACGCTGGTCACGCAGCCGGAACTCGCCCCGCGCGCCTCGGAGCTACTATCTGAGGCGGCAGGCCGAGTAGGCGGCGGGCCGGTGCTGTGCGCGATAGTTGCGGGCGCAATCTTCCTGGGGCTTGACCTGATGGGGCTTGCGGCTGCGCCGCTGCTTCTCAAGCGCGCCAGAGGGCAGAAGGAGGTGCACGGATGCTGAGCAAAGTAACCGAAATTCTGTGTTCCCAAGAGTTCCGGTGGGTGGCAGCTCGGTACCAGCCAGGCCACATAGACGAAAAGGCATGGGCAACATGGGCGCTGTTAGGGATCCCGCTTCTGCTAGTCACGCTGGCGGTACCGATAATCTGCGCAGCGCTTGTGTACTCCGATGCGAAGAAAAGGGGGTTGAGCGCGGGGCTGTGGGCTTTGTTCGTCTTCTTCACAACAATCATAGGAGTAATCGTTTACCTGCTCGCCAGGCCGAGCGACGTTGGGTTGTGCGGCAACTGCGGGGCGCCGCTTCGGAACGGATTCGTCGCCTGCCCCAACTGCGGGGCGAGGTCAGCGCACACCTGCCCATCCTGCAACCGGAAGATGGAAGCAGGCTGGCGAGTGTGCCCCTATTGCGGCACAGAGGCCGAAAAAGTGGGGGAGGTGCAACCTCCGCAGCCGATCGTCGCACCACTGCCCGTGAGAAGTGTGTCGGGGCTTGCGGTAGCCGCCCTGGTGATAACGCTGCTGGGGCCGGCTGGATGGATGTGCCTTGGAGGACTATTCGCCCACGTCAGCCCCTTCTGGCCGTTGAACGCCCTTGCCGGAGTGGTGGCGATCCCGCTGGCGTTCACCCTCTCGATCGCCGCGATTGTGTCAATACGGAACAATCCCGATAGGCTTTCGGGGGCCTGGATGGCGTGGCTGGCATTCGTCATTAACCTGCTTGAGATAGCCGTAGTGGTGGTAGCCATCGTGGCTGGGGGGTTGGCAGTCTTCCTGCCGACGCTCCAACGTATCCAGCATATATAGAATGTTCTAGAGGAGAGGTGTCGTATGGGTCCGCGTAGTGTCGTTAACTGGCAAGCTTTGATAGCAGGTTGGATGACCCTTTCGGGGCTGGTCGGTATAGCAGCAGCTGCCCTTACCGTCGTCGTCGCCATCGTGTTGGCAGTGCTGGTTTATCGTGACGCGGCTAGCCGTCGCCCGCATGTCTTGGGGATTGTGCCTGCGTTGTGGTTTCTGATCGTGCTCTTCACCTCGTTCGTCGGGGTGGTGGGTTACTGGCTGATGACGCACTCGACGCTGGCAAGGACTGAAGAGAAGCCGGAAGCACAGTCGAATTAGGAGTACGAGTACTCGAGCGCCGCATCGTACATTGCGCAGACGTTCTCAGGCGGGACGTCGGGCTGGATGTTGTGAACGGTGCCGAGAACGTAACCACCCCCCTTCCCCATTTCCTCTATGCGGCGTCTGACCTCGGCGCGAACATCGTCGGGCGTGCCAAAGGGCATGACCCTGTGCGCGTCGATGCCGCCCCAGAGCGTGAGGTCCTTTCCGAACTCGCGCTTCAGCTCGACGGGGTTCATGTCGGTGGCAGAGACCTGAATGGGATTGAGAATGTCCACGCCGATGTCGATTAGTTCGGGGATGAGCAATCGCGCAGCCCCGCAACAATGGTAGAAGACCTTGGCGTCGGTCTTCGACTTGATCAGTTCAATGGCCTTCCTATGAACGGGCTTCACGAGCTTGCGATAGGTTTCCATCGCCATCATGGGGCCGGTTTGAGTGGCGAGGTCGTCAGCCTTGTACACCACATCAGTCAGGTCCCCGACCTCATCCAGCATCCGCTCGCCCACGATGAGTGAAAAATCGAGGATCTTCTCCATCATGGCCTGGAATATGTCGTGATTCGCGGCCATGTCGATGTACGAGTCCTCGAAGCCGCGAAGATAGGTGAGCTTGTGCATGAATCCCGAGGGGAAATTGCAGACGACGGCGTACCCGCGCTGCTGGATTGCTTCGGCTTTATCGCGGAGCCCCCTGGTGTAACCGGGGTCATGGGGGTTGGGCCAAGGGTAGCTCTCGACGTCTGCGACGGTTATCTCGCCCGCCAGCGGGGGATCGACGACGTCATAGTAGAAACTGTCTTTGGGATGGTACCTCTTAACGCCCCATTCGTCCACGTATGTGTTCTCGTCGAGGTCGTGCGTCCGGGGATTATCGGGCAGGCTGAGGTAGACGGGACGGAAATCGATGTCGAAACGTCGAAGCACCTCCTCGTCCACGGCTGCAAGCTGCTGATAGCGATCTACGACAACAGTCGGGGCCTCGACGCGGAGATGCTTCTTGAGGTTTTCATAGGCGGCTATTGTTATTCCCGTTACGACGGTGCTGGCCAGATCGACGGGAACTCTATCGGGCTGCCGATGTTCGAGGGCTTCGACGACACGTTCGCGGTTGGTCAATTCAACGCACCTCTTGACTAACAGACCTGCGTTCCACTCTTCATGATGCAAGAAATGTCGCGAAACTGCAACGAGGCTAGTCGATATCGACCCAAATGGGACTGGCCCAGCCGATTTCGCCGTCCTCTTGGAATACTCTCGGGTAGTAATAGCCGGATTTCCTCGAACGGGCACGAAAACTGAACTCCTCCACCAATCCAGTGCCCTTCTTGCCGCTTACCACCTTTCCGTTGTGGACCAGCTCGATGCGATCGATGGGAGCCGTGCCCGCGGCGAATAGCGTTATGAGGGGAGGCTTGCTCGTCCGGTACTCCTCGCCCATGAGGTGGTCATCGGCCCGGAAGTCGATGATCATTCGACTGTTTGTGGTCCCGTAGCAGCGCCGTTTGCGGAGGGCGTCGAAGAGCGCTTCGCGGGTGAGCTCCTCGGCGAGAATCGCCGTCATGCCGTGGGTGCCGGTCCGAGCTGAGTGGTCATCGCTGGCGGCCACTATTCCCATGCGGTAGCCGCGTGCAAGGACCGACATGTAGTCTTTGCCTGGCACCATCTTTCGGTTGGGGGGCTTGAACTCGGGGTTGTCGAAGTACTCGCAGCGCCCGTGACTCGAACATATCTCCACGAGGGGTTCGAGTTCAGGGTCGTGATGGTCCCAATCCACGGGTCTCATTATGGCAACGTGGTGCGGGATGAAGATGGTGTCGGAGCCGCGATAGAAGCTGTATGTTTCCTCGATGTCTTCCCCGCGAAGCATGGGCATGTCGTCGTTGAGGAAGTAGAGGTTGCGATCGCCGTAGCGCTCCGAAGACCACTCGAATGAACTGAAGGTGATGAACGAGCCGGGACGGTAGAAGCGCGCTGCGGTTCTCTTGACCTCGTCCCACTCCTCCACAGTCATCTGCCACTCGTCGGGCTGGCCGATTCCGTGGTCGCAGACCGCGACGAAATCGAGGCCGACGATATCGCGCCCGTGGCGGAAGGCGTTGGCGGTACGAGTGCGGTTGCCACCGTTGAGGCGCGTGTCCAGCGACAGGCCGGTGTGCGGATGGAGGGAGCCCCAGTAGATGTTGTAAGTGCCTTTGATTTTCCCTGGGAGAACCGGATTGCTGCGGGCCTCCCATCGCCGGGACCGGTCGGCGGCCCTGAAGTAACGAACACCAGCGGCGGGGACTGACTTGGATGTGCGAATGCGAATCCTGGCTACGTTCTTTTGCTTTGCCGAGAAATCCACCTTCTTCCGCGCGGCGGCGCCCTGTTCCCAGACTTCCACCTTTCCGCCGTAGTCTTCCGCCTCGTCCACGTTTCTGTGAGTGCAGGGAAAAAGAGTGAGTTGAGCCGGCGTGCCCGGCTCGGCACTGCCCGAAGAGAAGAGCGAAAGACCCGCGGCTTTCGCAGGAGCGAACCTAATCGGCACCTCCTCCGTCTCCCTGTAGATTCGGGAGCCGTCGTAGTCGACCCACGTGACGAAGCTGAACTCGTACTGCCTGTAAGAGTAGTGCCCCAGCCGAGTCCCAGAGGAGCCCCTGGATCGGTCTCCGAAAACGATCGCGATCTTGTCGCCCTTCTTCAGGCAGCCTCCCCAGGCCTGAATGGTCAGCAGCGGGCCGATTGCGGGGCGATGTCGCCCTTCCGAAAGGCGTACCAGCCGATGCCGCCCAAACGCTTCGACCATGAAGGGGTTGATATCGACCTCGGCCGTGAGCCTCACTCCCTTTGCGCTGCATGAGACCGTGGTGAATCCGGGGGCGTTTTCGTTTTCCAGGTTGAACGGGGCAAGCGGTGACCACGAGAGAATCCTGATGCCGCCGGCGGGTAGAACTCCCTGTTCGCCAACGGTGTAAGTGATATAAATTTCAAGGAACTGATCGACTCTCGGCTTGCCAGGAGTCGTTGAGAGCGTGAACGCTCCGAGCCGGTTCATACAGAGCTTCCTCCGTCAAAAGCAGGGAGTCGAGGTGACTCAACCGAAGAGCCAAACCGTATGTTACGTACGGGGGCGGAGCAAGTCAACGACGGGAAAGGGAACCAACGCTACCGGACGGGACAGGCGGCGGGGGGTTCGGATCGGCCAGCGGAGGGAGCGGACCCGCGGGCGGGGTTCAGAAGGCGCATGCTGTTCGCAATCACCACCAGCGAAGTCCCCGTATCGGCGGCGACAGCCATCCACAGCGTCGCGTGGCCGGCGAGGGCGAGGCCGAAAACGATAGCCTTGGTCGCGAGCGCGACGATGATGTTGGCCCTGATCGTTCTGAGGGTCCGCCTGGACAACTCCACGGCCTCGGGAACTTTGGACGGGTCGTCGGCCATGAGCACCACGTCGGCAGTCTCCATTGCCACGTCGCTCCCAGCGCCTCCCATGGCAATGGACACGTCGGCCGCCGCGAGCGCGGGGGCATCGTTGACACCGTCACCAACCATGGCGACTATGCATCCCTTACGTTTGAGGTCGGCTATGGCTTGGGACTTCTCCGCGGGCAGCAGCTCCGCAAGCACAGTGTCAATGCCGAGCTTTGCTGCTACGGCATCTGCGGTTCCCTTGTTGTCACCGGTGAGCATGGCAATGCGCCGAGCGCCAAGGCGCTTGAGGCGGGCAATGGATTCGCGGGCGTTGGGCCGGGGCTCGTCGGCCAGCCCAAGAAAGCCGCAAGTGTGATTCTCACTCCCGACCGCGACGACAGTTTGGCCTTCACGTTCAAGCTGCTGTGCGCTGGCGCAGCCTTCTGCAGTATTCACTCCCCTATCGTGAACAAGCCTGTGGCTACCAACCCAGTATCGCCTCCCGTTATCGAGAGTGGCCTCGGCGCCTTTCCCCTCGATCGTGACAAAGTCCGTGCCTGGGGTGAAGGAGATCCCGCGCCGCGCAGCTTCGAAGAGAACGGCCTTGGCGAGGGGGTGTTCGGACCGGGACTCGACTGAAGCGCCGCGGAGCAACACCTCCTCCTCGGAGTGCTCATTGAAACCGATTACCCGCGAAACGCGTGGCTGTCCTACGGTCAGGGTGCCGGTCTTGTCGAAAGCTATGCAGTCAGCGCGGCCG
>Ga0180437_10011100_pt1 | contig 10861 bp, 6 predicted proteins | sample SS_ome_4_FD_132410 | JGI IMG/M metagenome (GOLD analysis project Ga0180437, IMG submission 132410) | Hypersaline lake sediment archaeal communities from the Salton Sea, California, USA - SS_3_D_1 metaG | ecosystem: Environmental > Aquatic > Non-marine Saline and Alkaline > Hypersaline > Sediment... | reverse complement strand
TGCCCGCCTTTGAGAACCGGGAGATCCGCCGCGAGGCGATCTACTGGGAGCACGAGGGCAACCGTGCGGTGCGGGCCGGCGATTGGAAGCTGGTCTCGCGCCACGGCCGACCTTGGGAGCTTTACAACCTGAAGGCCAACCGCACGGAGCTGCAAAACGTGGCCCGCGACCATCCCGAGTGCGTGCAAGAGATGGTCGGGCTCTACGGGCGCTGGGCCGAGCGCTGCGGCGTCGAGCCCTGGCCCCCGCGAAAATCACCCCCGCCGTGACGTCAGGAAGGAATCTGCCTGCGGCGACGGAACCAGCAGCCTACGCCGAAGACTCCACCAACGGTGAACCACAGCAGCACGGAGCCCGTTTCCGGGACCACTTCGACCACGAAATCCTGACCGTCGTGGGTCAGAGCGACCAGCCGGGCAGGCCGGTAACTGTCGAGGTTGCCAAGCCAGGCCGACGCCAATTCATACTCGGCGTTGCTGCTGACATTCTGCATGGTAAAGGTGCCTTCAGAGAGCGGATCGGTGCCGGCCCCACCGTCATAGACGATGTCCCACACGGCGGCCTGCAACGCACCGCGTTTCTCTCGATCCCCCTGCACGGCCACATCGAAGTAGCCCTCCCACAACCGCGCCAGGCTGTCGGCTCGGGTCAGACCCATTGGGCCGTAGCTCGCGTTGGCGATGGGAGCCAGGTCGAGCGAGGTTACCGTGTAGCTGAGCGGGTTGCTGGTGCCCAGATGCTCCACCAGTTCGATGCAGACGCCCAGGTAGGTCGTCGGATCCACCGTCTCGCCCACGAAGTCGGTCAGGTCCGAGACCGGATTGTTGACTTGGTTAACGAAGTGGAACAACCCGCCATTGGCCGTCGAGGCCACGTTGTTACCGTCCAAATAGACCGCGCTGCCCAGGCCGTTTCCACCGGGATTGAACGCGGCGCTGTCCCACTGGGAGGTCACCGCAACGGGCAGGGCCCACGCGGGGACGCTCATTGCCAGCACGAAAGCTGTGATTGCCAATAAGCCGAGTCTCTGTCTGTGATTCATGATGTCTCTCTTCCGGGGTCACTTCTAGGTGAATCGTTATCCAGCGGCAGCCCAATCTCTTCGGGGAAACAGAATGCCCTGCCCCCTCCGATTGCCCATTCCACGTAGCTTAAGCATTTCACTATAATCACCTCGCTTTCGCAGATCAAACCCTTTTCGGCGGCGCACACTGAAAAAAATGCCGACCGAAAGTCGGGCCGCTCGCGGATGTTTCGCACGGCAGCGAATAGTTGCGCGAGAGCGCAGGCTCGTTTGCGCATGGGGCGACGTGGGTGCGCTTTGCGAGCGATAGTCGCCTGCCGGGCGGGAGATTTGTGCCGGGACGGAAATCCGAAGCCCTCGATCCGACAGGGCGTCTCAAGATCGACCGTAGATACCCGATACCTTGGGACTTGCTGCCAAGATGGCCGTCTTTGCCGGCAGACTGGAAAAACCAAACCGCCGGGGGGTCACTCTCGACCCACCGGCGGTTCGTATTGGCTTCTACGAAGATCACTCGCCCGAACGCACGGTCCGTGCGTCAGATCTGGCGCCTGCGGCGGAACCAACATCCGACGCCAACCACCCCGCCGATCATACACCAGAGGAGTGCGGAAGACGTTTCCGGAACCACTTCCACCACGAAGTCCTGACGCCCGTCCCAGGTCAGTGCGACCAATCGGGCTTTATCGTCCCCAAGGTTCTCGAGCCAGGATTTCGCCAAATCGAACTCGCTGTCCGTTCCCGTGTCAGCCATCTGGAAATGACCGCTCGCCAGGTCGATCACCCCCTGGTCGTAAACCAACTCCCAAACGGCCGCCTGAAACGCTCCTCTTTGCTTGTGCCCGCCGGTCACAGTATCGTCAAAGTGGTCGGCCCAGAGCCTCGCCATCTTATCGGCCGCAACGTCCCCCATGGTAGGAAAAAGCCAATTGTTGTTGTCAATGGGAGCGTCGCCCAAATTCGTCACGTTGTAGGGCAGGAGGTTGTGGTTACCGATACTCTCCACCACCTCAATGCAGAACGCATAGTAGGTCGTGGGGTAATCGGGGGCGTAGCCTCTGAAGTCCGTGACGTATTCGCGGTTGCCATCCTCGTCGTAGTTCTCTTGGTCATAGAAGCGGAACAGCCCGCCTCGATTGGTTGCACTGCCAGTTACCTTATTGCCGTCGTCATCGTACAGGGAAACCGCGCTCCCGGCTCCAGTCTTCACGTCGAGCCATTTCGACTTCACCACCGTGGCGGGAATTGCCCAAGCGGACGCACTGAACGCCAAAACCAACAACACGGCGACGGACAAACTGAATTTGGGTCTCATGAGGCTTCCTCCTCGAAAGAAACTACCCTGGTCCAAACTGATCCTCGATTGCTGACGCCGAAGCCTCCTGCGCAGCGGCAATCGAACCAATCTACTTCCTTGCCTGCCAACTCCTTAACGAACACTTGCTAGTGTAAAGGGATTCGCACGACCGTCAACCGTTACAGATTGCCCTTTTTTCCAGAAATTCGCGGGGATGATCCGAAGGGGGCCGGCGTGCTTCGCAGCGTTGCGGGAGAATTCGTTTGGCGAAGAACGACCTGCGCGTTCGCGCAACCGAATGGTATCCGGCAAAGAAAAAGCCGCTCACGGTTTGGCTCCGCCAGCGGCTTGAAACTGCCTTGCAGTCGATCGCTCAGGTTCAGCAGGGAATCTGCCTTCTGTGGCGGAACCAGCAGCCGATGCTGAAAACGCCACCAATCATGCACCAAAGCAGCACGGAGGAAGTTTCGGGAACCACGTCCGCATCCGGGTCACCGACCGTGCCGATCTTGGCGGTGCCAAACACCTCTAGAGTATCGTAAAGATCGAGGTGTAACCACCCTTCGAGGTTTGTGATCTCGACCATGTAAGCATTAATCTCCCCCCACCCCTCTTCAGCCACGGGTACATTGGTCAGATCGATGTCCCCATCAAACTCGGTAATGCGATCATTGGCGACCGGGCTATTGGGCATGCTCCCGCCCATATCTCCCAACTCGAACTGCTGCCACCAGACGTTCGGGCCGTAGACTCCGTGGTCCGGTAGCGGAAATCCGCTCCCGAACAGCGGCGGGTCACCGCTCTCGTCAACATAGTCACCCCCGGCTCCACCGTCGCCGAAGTTGGTCTGCGTCACGGCCGCGGCTGCAGCCAAGTCCCAAACACCGGCGGGGCTGTAATTCGTCAGCCCGGCGGCGGACACCGGCGTGATCGTAATCTGGACGTTCTGGTTGATCGGGGTAACGCCGTCGTCAGCCACCGAGGAGTAGGCCGTGGCGATCTTGGCGCCCAAAATCCGCGTGAACGACGTGTTGCCGACGGCCCACAACTCAAACGCCTTCTCGCTGGTCACCCAGCTACCGGAGATGGGTCCTTCCGGCTCGGGGACATACTGGGCGTTGGGCGAATTGATGAACAATTGAAGATAGGGGACAGCCTGGGCTTGCTGCGCGGCAAACACAGCACAAAGGGCCGTCAATCCAACCACGATAATCAGAATACCCCGATGACTCATGAGCAGTTCTCCTTTACTTTTAGTCATTCTCAAAAAGCGACGCTTCCAGCGACTCAAGAAGGGAACGCAGTCAGTTTTCCCTGCGTTCTTGTCTTGTTCTGCACCCTCTCCGCGTTGTCAAACGCCCTGTCTCTTGCGGCGGAACCAACATCCCAGGGCAAACACTCCTCCGATCATACCCCACAGGGCGATCGCGGACGACTCGGGCACGACCTCCACGACGAAGTCCTGGGTTCCGTCGAGCGAGAGCCCCATCAGATTCGCCTCTTTGTCTCCCCAGCCGCTCAAGTAGGTGTTCGCCTGAGCGACCACGGCAGAGCTTCCGTCCAGGATGAAGGTGCCGCTGGTCAAGTCGGCCGTCCCATCATACACCAGTTCCCAAACGGCCGCCTGGTACGCCGCCACCTGAGTCGAATCCGACTGATCCAGGCCGTCGAAATGGGTCGCCCACATCTTCCTCAGCCCGGTCGGATTGGCCGTGAACCCAAGGTTGAAATTGGCCACGGGGGTCTGTTCAAGGGTTTTGACGGCGAACGTATAGGCCGTATCCTTCGCTGAACTCTCGGCAAGCTCCATGCAGACGGCCAGGAACCCGTTGCTTCCTACGCGGGTCCGGGGATAGAACATGCTGTTGTCCCCGTCAAGCCGCTCGAAGGTGAACAGCCCGCCGGCCCCCAAAGTGAGGTTGGAACCCGCCCAAGGCCACTGGCCGTACGCTTCCCCCGAATCAACCACGCTCGTCCATTTTGCCTGCACGGTCGACGGCAGCGCCCACGCAGAAGTAGCCCAAGCACACACGACCGCGGCAACGAGCAAGACCAGAATTCGATTCTTCATTGGTAATCCTCCTCTTGGAGTCAAAGATGATGGCAACTTAAGGATCCGGAGTGCAGACCACTCCCCGCTTACGATAATCAGACCACGAGTATGGCAGCCCAGCTCAAAAACGTCAACGATTTCCGGCCCGCCCTTCCAAAAAAACTGGATCAAATTGCAAAAACAACGGGAGACATTTCGCGGCGACGCCTCTGATTTCGGGTGGTATGCAATGCTATTGCGCGAAGCCGAAAGCCCCTGTCGGCCGACCGAAACATGCGAAGTCACCGCCGGCAACTCTCTGCGTTCGACCGAAAAAGAGAAGAAAAGGCGAGGGTGGTTATCGCTTTTCCAACGGGGCAGGCCGGTCGCCCCATCAGCGACTCGTCGTTCTCCGCGCGGTGGTTCACGGCACGGATTGAACAGACTCTTCCCGATTCACCGGGAGCCCCTGCCACGATAGCCGCTTTCGCCGGCGGGCCAAAAGCAAACCGCCGGAGCGTCGCTATCGACCCACCGGCGGCTCGTGTTGATTTCTGCGGTAACAAACGCCAGGCTCCGCCTCCGTCTGGTTGTCAGATTTGACGCCTGCGGCGGAACCAGCAGCCTAAGCCAAACACGCCAGCAATCATCCCCCACAGGCCGATGCTAGCGGTTTCAGGAACGGGCTGAACCGATTCAACCATCACCACCATGTCGGTGAAATCCTCGTCGGAGGTGCCGTCGTTCAAATAATCTTCCCACGCCATGACGTACTCGTTATCGGTCCAAGTCGCCTGCGGAAGGTTGGGCAACTGAACTAGGTCATCTTGCCCTTGGAACGCCAGCATGTGCGGGGAATAATACCCGTTGTACACCTCGTTAAGGGTATCATCACTGTAAAACCTCTGTCCACCTTCGTCCGGAGAATCCAGGTAGAAGCCGAACCATTTCCCGGCGAAATCGACCATCGTATCAACGTTGTTAAGATAAACCGATCCATCTACTTTAATGGAAAGAAGGGCTTGGTTTCCCGGAACCGCGGCTCCGGCAAACACCTGAACCGTAGATGCGGGATTAGCGGCGTCGTAAACGCCCAGCGCGTTCGTGCTAGCGTATCCCGCCATCTCAACGATAAGGGTTGTTGCCGATGCGCCACTTGCCGTAATCGACCACAATGAAGAATCCGCAACTTGGTCCGTCACCACATTAACACTGGACGGTCCAGTCACGGTAAGGCCGTCAAGCACGCCCTGTAGGGCACTCAGGTTTCCCGAGTCATAGGGTCGTCCCCACTCCACAGTCGCATGGGCCGGCTGGACTGCTAAAATCAGCCCACAAACCACTACAAACATCAACCAGATTCTCAACATTGTCGCATCTCCTCTTGGTAGAGGGAGCCGGCAATACTAGCTAGTTGCCTGGGCTCCGAGTAGTCGTTTCTTTCCAATTCCAAGTCACCGCACACTAACGTCCGGAAACTCCCTTTGAACCTACAACTCACTCCAGCAGAGTCTCAGTATGACCATCGAAATCCAGAAGTCAACGATTTCCGATCACTTGCTCCAGAAAATTTGGCTCAAATCGCGAGAAAAACCTGAGACCTTTTCGCGGCGAAGTCTTTGGCTTCGGACGCTATACAATGCTATTGCGCGAAGCCGAAAGCCCGTATCGGCCGACCGAAGCATGAATCTGCGGCACACCACGTACTCGACAGAAACAACACCGTTCAGGAGGACCTTCGAGCACGAACTCCCAAAGAGCCGATCGTGGCAGATTTGCCGCGGGATTCAACCGTCGCATGGAATCCTGTGCAGAAAGACTCGATCGTTGCAGCCGAAAACCTCCCCAAGACTTCGCAGTGTCACTGTCAACTTCGCATAAGTGCAATTGCGATTGCGCTGGAGCGCAATGCGACCGTATTGTCCGAAAACACGGCGGGCGGTTTCTCGTCGTCCAATTTTCTTATCGGCGCCGTATGAGGCTGCCCGCGAAGATCGGAACGCCCCGCCGACACGGCTAGGAGAGATTACCGTGCAGGGTCGTGCTTCGATGGTGTGAACGAAAGGCGTGGAAAAAACACAACGAGTTCCGCAGATTCATCACAGCAACGCAAACTTACTGCCGCCAGTTTTTTGCGTTTGACCAGGGAAAAGAAAAAAGCTAGGGTTTGTTGTCGCTTTTCCATCGGGGCATGCCTGTCGCCGCCACCAGCAACTTCTCGTTTTCCAGGCGGCGGTTCACGGCGCGCACTGAAGGGACTTTTACCCTTTCGAATCAACAAGTATCTCGTCTTCAACGGACCGCGCAAACGGCGTGCGCACGACGTACGCCATGCGGGTTGAGGAAGTTCTTCCTCGACAAAGGCAAACCCACTGTGAAGTGGGGACGCAAAGCCATGGATCACGATCTCGCGCCATCCGTGCGTGGAGCGCGTGACCGCCAGGCTACCACAGGGTTGAACGAATCATGTCAGCTTGGAGTTACTTCGGAAGACGGTACCTGAGGTGCCGAACCTCCGACGGACCATCTGCCTCCCGTCGCCGCTCGCCGAGCCTTCGGCCGCTGAACGAGCCGGGCGGGGCCTGGGGCGGCAGGTTGTCCTCGCGAGCTGCCCACAGCTCGGCCGCAGTCTCCATCCCGCCTGCAGCGTCGGCAGCGTTCTTGCTCGTCAACGCACATCCTCCGGTGTTTTCATCGGCTCCCCGTCGACCCGGCATGGCCCAAGAGGACCGAGCCCTGGTTCCGATGGACGAAAATACCTACCGACCGACACCAAGAGCATCAGACTGAGGGGAGAGTCGAGATGATCAACATGGGACGCTTCAGAGTATGGTACGCAAAACGTAGATCTTCCTGCAAAGCTCTTGCGTCTCGCCGGCTGGCAGGCGGCTTCGAGCCGCTGGAGAAACGCGAGTTGCTGGCCGCACTAACCCTTTCCGCAAGCGCATCTTCAAGCGCGATCCAAGCTGGAGATACCGTTCAATTCGACGTCGACGTGACGGGCGGCAGCGGCCCCTATCAGTACCAGTGGAACTTCGACGACATCGAGAGCTACAAGAACCCAACCACTTCGGCAAGCGCTTCTCACCGGTTCGATTACGCGGGAAGGCATTTCGTTCAGGTCGAGGTGACGGACGGTCTGTCGAATCGCCAGCAGGCGGTCTTGATTATCGACGTGGCGATCGATTCTTTGATGCCGGTTGCGGACGCCGTGACCGACATCGGTCTGGACAACACCGGCACGCTCGACTGCGCGACGACTTTGGAGACCTATATTGCCCAGAACTACGACGCCGATCACGGCCTGAAGATCGAGTTTCCGGACGGCACTTACCGTTTCGGAGACAAGACGGGCTATGGAGACAAGATCTATGCCGTCGCCATCAGCAACAAGGCCGGCGCCGAAACTCAGATGACCGAGTTGGTGTTGGCAGGAAAGGACGGCGCGCGTCCGACCCTCGTCTTTGACGACGACAGCAACTCGCCGGAAACGCACACCTTCTTCTACATGTACGGCGCCGGCGCCGACCCTGGGTTCGACACGCACGTCCTGGTCAGCAACCTGCAGATCGAGATGGCACAAGATCCAGACTACTACGCACAATTGCCGCAACTCTTCTACGGGGCCGACGTCTACGCCCGACAGGAACACGTGGTCATCGAGGACTGCGACCTGAGACGGTTCGGGCGGGTGGGACACCATTCCAGGGCCATTCACAAGCGAAACAACATCACCGAATCGGGCGATTACGACAACGACGCGGGCCGGACCGAGATCCTGCGATACGGGCAGGACGGACTGTCCATCAGAAACTATGTCGCTGACCTGGATGAAGACCATAGCCACGTCTGGTACTGCACCAACGCCAGCGACGTGTATCTGGTGGACAACTACGTGGATTTCGACAATTCCTACCGGGGTGCGACGCCCGCTCAGCTCAAGTTGGCGATGCACGACGTGCACATATCGGGCAACCTGTTCGAGAACGTGGCCGGTGGCGCGGGCTTGCGGTTGGGTGGGTACGACGGACAGGCGTACGATGCCGAAGTCTCAAACAACCGGATTATCAACGCCGAGAGAGGGATGGATCTGATTTCCTCGTCCAGGAACATTAATATCGACGACAATTTCTTCGGCGATCTGGACTTCAACGTCATTGATGCAGGCCACGATCATGCGGAGGGGTATCCCGTCCTGGGCGTTTCCCTTTCAGGCAACGTCCTGGGCTACGGCACGCCCGCCGACGGACGAGAGTTCGTGCACAACCGATTTGCGGACTACGGCATCAACCTGCAAGTCGATACGACCGAGTCCGGAACAGTCAACAACGACAGCCCATACCGCGCCGGGGATCCCACCGGCTGGCGCGACGCCAACGGCTACGTGAATCCCGGCGCGTACGAATACACGCCTCCTACGGTCAATTCGTTCCGGATCAACGGAGGAAACGCATCGACCGACTCCAGAACCGTCACACTGAACATGGACGTCGTCGATTCGGGATCCGGCATGGGGTCGGCGGCCCGGTTCCCGTTCGACGAAGGGGCGGTGATGCAGTTCTCCAACGACGGCGTGCATTGGCACCAGGTCGAGCAGTATTCCGCGACCCGGGCCTGGACGCTCTCGGAAGGCGAGGGAGAGAAGACCGTCTATGCACGCTTCCGGGACGTGGACGGCAATTGGACCGACGTCGTCTATGCCGGCATCCGCTACGCGAGTTCCACTCCGCAGAACGACAGCCCGCTGGCGGTCGACGACAGTGTCGCCACCCCGGAAGACTGGCCCATCGTGATTCAGGTTCTGGCCAACGACAGGGACGCCGACGGCACCATCCATCCCGGATCGGTGGTCCTTGTCGCGAGTCCCAGCCACGGCGCGGCCGTCGTCAACGCGAACGGGACGATTACCTACACACCGAGCGTCAATTTCGTCGGCAACGACACGCTTCGCTATACGGTTCAGGACAACGACGGAGCGACCTCCAATGCCGCCGTCGTCAACATCAGCGTCCAGCGGACGAGTCCCCAGATCGGGGCCGTGGGGGTCTACGACCCGCAGGCCAGCAGATTCCACTTGCGAGATTCCAGCATCTTCGGCGCCGACACGTACGATCCGTTCGTGTACGGCCCGGGAAACGCCGGGTGGCAGACGCTGATGGGGGACTGGGACGGCGACGGCATCGACACCGTGGGCCTCTACGCACCGAGTTCCTCCACCTTCTTCTTGAACAACGCCAACGCCACCCGCAACGCGGACGTGGTCTTCGGCTACGGACCGGGGGGATTGGGATGGATCCCGCTGGTCGGCGACTGGAATGGCGACGGCATCGACACCGTCGGCCTCTACGCACCGAGTTCTTCCACGTTCTTCCTGAGCAATGCTAACGCCACCCGCAATGCGGACGTGGTCTTCGGCTACGGTCCGGGAGGGTTGGGCTGGGAGCCGATGGTCGGCGACTGGAACGGGGACGGCGTCGACACCGTCGGCCTCTACGCTCCCGCTTTTTCTGCGTTCTTTCTGAACAACGCGAATGCCTCCAAGAATGCCGACGTGACCTTCAACTACGGTCCCGGCGGACTCGGGTGGATGCCGCTCTCCGGCGATTGGGACGACAACGGCACGGACACGGTGGGCCTCTACGCACCGAACTCGTCCACGTTCTTCCTCAACAACTCGAATGCCGCGAGGAACGCGGACTATACCTTCAGCTACGGCCCGGGAGGCAGCGGCTGGACACCGCTGACCGGCAACTGGGACGGCCCGGCCGGTTTGTCGTTGCTGGCGGCCGGTGGCGAGGCGCCCAACGCGGGCGGCGAGGTGGCGGTCCTGGCCGAAGCCAAACTCGAATCGATCGTCGCCGAGGCCATCTCCATTTGGGCCGACGCGGGGCTTTCCTATGCGGCCCTGGACGCCCTGGCAGGCATCGAGGTGGTAGTCGCGGACCTGCCCGGTGCGCAATTGGGACTGGCCGAGTTGGACGCGATCTACCTCGACTTCAACGCAGCCGGCCACGGCTGGTTTATCGATTCCACCCCGGATCGCGATGAAGAGTTCATCGCCGGCGATTCCGACGGGAGCTTGGTCGCCGTCGATTCAGATGCGGTCGATCGCATGGACCTGCTGACGGTGGTGACCCATGAGTTGGGCCACATCCTGGGCCTGGAAGACCTGGACGCAGCAAAAGACAGCCTGATGAGCAGTCTGCTGGAGAGCGGTCAGCGGCACCGACCCGGAGTAGCAGAAACCGACTCGATTTTCAGCCGGCTATAGGCCGGTCGGTTGTTGGAGAAAGGTAGGGGCTCGGGTCCGCTCAGACCCTGCCGTGCAGCCAATACCAGGCCAGCCCGATCCACTCGTGGGCAGCCGTCTCGAGATCCTTCAAAGCTGACGTGCTAGGCAGAGACTTCCGTGGGCTGCAACGGAATTCGGTGGCGAGGTGGCGGCAGGCCGCCGGGACGACTTCAATGCCCTCGGCACGGAAGCAGGCCTCGGACCGCCGCATGTGGG
>Ga0180437_10011099_pt1 | contig 10861 bp, 9 predicted proteins | sample SS_ome_4_FD_132410 | JGI IMG/M metagenome (GOLD analysis project Ga0180437, IMG submission 132410) | Hypersaline lake sediment archaeal communities from the Salton Sea, California, USA - SS_3_D_1 metaG | ecosystem: Environmental > Aquatic > Non-marine Saline and Alkaline > Hypersaline > Sediment... | reverse complement strand
AGATCCGACCTACATATTGCTTACTGGCATACTTCTCACGGAAGTCAATTGGTAAGCGGAATGAACGAGTTAGACGCGTTCATGGGCGGTTCGGGAACCTACCTCTACAATGACGGGGGCTCTGGAGGAGCTTTAGATTTAGAGGAGGTCTCCGATGATTACGCTGAAAGACATTTATCTGGCAATGTTAATGGTGCAGGAAGAAATTTTGACGATACGACAAGGACGTACTTGAATGATGCAGCAAATACTGATGTGAACGTTGTGATGTGGTCGTGGTGTTCTCTCGACACTGATTTTGCTATTATAGATGCATATTTATCCAAAATGAATCAATTGGAAACAGAATATCCCGGCGTTCATTTTATTTACATGACGGGACACCTAAATGGAGGTGGGGAAACTGGTGCTGTTCATTTGGCTAACGAAAGAATTCGAGATTACTGTAGAAATAATACTAAAATTCTATATGATTTTGCTGACATTGAATCGTACGATCCCGATGATAATTATTTCCTGGACCAGGGTGCAACAGATTCATGCGATTACGATGGCGGAGGGAATTGGGCCGAGGAGTGGCAAGCAACACATTCCGCTACATGGATGAGTAGTACTTCAGACTCAGCACATTCGTATTCAAATGGGGGAACGTGGTTTGAATGTGATCCATCTCATGCTGCTTCTGCAGATGTCATGGGAAACATGAAAGTGTATGGTTCGTGGTGTTTATTTGCCATTTTAGCCGGATGGCCCGGTAACTAATACTTAAGAATTGAAAAAAATAAATTAAGATAAAAAAGAAAAATTGCGTTACTTTCTTTTGCTTATAACAACCTTGGTTATGGCCAAGCCAATTACGATCAAAACAACCAAAGCTGTATATCCTACTATTGGAGTTTCTATTATTTGTTTCAATACAATTCCTAAACTAGACCACACTCCAACTAGACCATATCCGATATCGTTCCTTGTTATCACGGTTAACACGTAAATCACTGCTACAACAGCTAATATCACGATTGCCCATACCTCTTCTGCGATTCCAAAACCATCCCAATTAAGTGAAACTAGCAAAGCAGTGACATTCGCAACGGTTGCCGTTGTAATCCATCCAAAATAAACGCTGATCGGCAGGTGAATGAAATTTCTCTCCTGTTTCGTGGCATCACTCTTTCCAATTTCCAATCTTAGATATAGTACCAATAGGGAAAGAAATAATACTATCATAACAAGAAGCGAAATTGCGACCTGTTCGTAATGCCAAAAGAATATCCATGCTACGTTAGCTATACTGCTTAGAATAAAGAAATAACTGATCTTCTCCAGAAAAGGTAATTCTTCCTTATCCGATTTAAAAAGGTCTTTTGCTTGATAAATAGCAAAAATTCCCAGTAAAATGTAGATAATGCTCCATATTGAAAAAGTAATGCCTGCTGGAACAAACAAATTCGGGAGAGCGTCCGATAATTGTTGTGTAGTTCTATTATTTAATGGTAGCCCTACAGCAAGAAAATTCACGATAACTGTAGCAATGAAACCTGCTATATTTCCTATTTGAAGTATTTTTTTTTTTTGTAAATCATCCATTTTATATCACATTTCATAGATTTTTATTGATACTGAAAATATTGAGATTCACATCTTAAAGCTTATCATAATGAACTATTGAAGTTAAAGAAGAAATAGTTAAGGTATAAATGAAATATGATGATTTTATTTTTAAATTATATATTGTATTCAATATTGAATTATTAGATGTCGTCTAGAAATCATTTGCTACATGCGAAATTTAAATTAAACCTAATTGTGTTTTACCTTGATTTTTCTTTTATAAAGTACATAAACCAATCCAAATCCAGACATAATCGAGACAATAATCAACTCTAATGGAAATCCCGGTATTTGCGGGAGGTAATACCTGATTAAATTATGAGTGCTCGAAAGCGTGAAAATATCAGGTCCGCTGCTCACGAGGTTGATTTGAACATAGTATATCTTGTTTATTGAAGTTGTATACGAAACAGAAGGATTATCGCCTGTATCTGAATCAACAAGAAAAGAGCTTTCAATATTAGTGCTCATGGGGCGCTGTTTGAGGAGATACATCTCAAAGTTGCCAATTCCGTTCCGGGTTAAGTTAACTTCTAAAGTTTGGCTTTGATTTACGGCGCATAAGAAAAAAGCGGTATTTCCCGTTTCTAAACTTTCAGGCGGGAGGGTAACGTCCGCTCTTGCGTTTGTTGCTGAAATCACGGGCAAGAGAAGTACCATTAATAAGAGAATTTTTTTGTATTTCATTTCTCGTTGGGCGAAAATGTTTGTATTAAATATAATTTATTATAATTTTAACACTTATTTAATTTTTACAATCTTATTTCTGGCAAAATTGACGAGCCCATCTAAGGAAATTATCTCTTGTAAAAATGCAGGCATTTTTTTTACCTTGAATTTCTTGTTTAATGTTAGGTTTTTGATAATCCCCTGTTCGAAATTAAGTTCTATTTCGTCACCCGTATTTAAATCTTTTATTTTGTTGAATTCAATTATTGGTAATCCAATATTTATTGAATTTCGAAAGAAAATCCTTGCAAAAGAAGGTGCTATAACGCACTCAATTCCCGCAGTTTTTAATGCGAGTGGAGCTTGTTCCCTGCTTGAACCACTTCCAAAGTTTGAACCCCCGACTAGGATCGAGGCACCCAGTTCTTTTTTCCTCTGCTTAAAATCGGGATCCAGGTCTTCCATGCAATGTTCTGCCAAGAAGGTAGGATCTGATTTTACAAGGTACCTTGCGGGAATTATCAGGTCCGTGTTAATATTTCTTTGATCGTATTTTATTACTATTCCTTTCAAAACTCATCACTCTTGTTATTTTTTTTATTAATAATTTGAATTATAGATATTCAGGCGAGGTAATGTATCCCTTAACTGCAGAAGCTGCCGCTAATGCGGGGCTTGCGAGATAGACTTTGCTTTCCACGTGCCCCATTCTACCCACAAAATTTCTATTAGTCGTTGATATTGCTCGTTCTCCGGCCGCAAGTATTCCCATGAATCCTCCCAGGCAAGGTCCACATGTTGGAGTTGAGACTATGGCACCCGCTTCAAGAAAGGTTTGAATTAAGCCTTCCTTGAGAGCGTCAAGGTAAATTGTTGGTGTTCCTGGAATGACGATACAACGCACGTTCGGATTCACTTTCCTATTTTTTAAGATTTTTGCAGCAATTCTAAGGTCTTCAAGGCGGCCATTCGTGCACGAGCCGATAACGGATTGATCAATTTCGACTTTCATCCCGTCGACCTCGGAGATTGGTTTTGCGTTTTCAGGCAAGTGAGGAAGCGCTACTTGAGGCTCCAATTCATCACAATCGAATTCAATTACATTAGAATAATCGGCGTCTTTATCGCTCTTGTACTCTTTATAGGAAAAGTCACCCTTTGATTTTAAAAATGCGTTTGTAACCTTATCGGGGGCAATGATTCCATTTTTTCCCCCCGCTTCAATTGCCATGTTACACATCGTGAATCGTCCCGCCATTGAAAGATTGTCAATGATTCCTCCTGTAAATTCTATGGCCTTGTACGTGGCTCCGTCGACTCCTACCTGACCAATCGTGTAAAGTATTAGGTCCTTTCCAGAAACGAAATCATTCAACTTTCCAGAATACACGAACTTGATCGATTCGGGGATTTTGAACCAGCATTGCCCTAAAGCCATTGCAACGCCGAGATCGGTTGACCCTACGCCTGTTGAAAACGCTCCAAGCGCGCCATACGTGCAAGTGTGTGAATCTGCGCCTATAAATACCTCTCCAGGTAAGGCTAAGCCTTGTTCTGGAACGAGACAATGCTCAATTCCTACTCTACCTTGCTCGAAATAATTCCTGATTTTGTATTTCCAGGCAAATTCTCTCAATATCTTGCATTGTTCTGCTGACGCCACGTCTTTATTTGGAGCGAAATGATCGGGAGTCAGCACGATTTTATCAGTATCAAAAACGCTTCGATCCATCCCTTCAATGATGCTTTCAAACACTTCTATAGAAATTGGTGCGGTAATATCGTTTGCTAGACATTTATCCACGTTTGCAAGTACGAAATCGCCAGCAGAAACGTTTTTCTCGTCGCAATGGTCTCTTAAAATTTTTTCTGTTATCGTGGAACCCATTATTTTCAAAATTATTAAAATTATTTGATATTAAACTCTATAACTTAACCCAAAAAATTCATGATGCTATAAATTTTTATTCTTTTTATAGATTACAATCCAAATATTTATTAAAAATTAGCAGTATTTAAGAAATTAGGAAATAAAAATCATGCCGTCAATAGCACATTTGGTTTTAGGAGCTGTGATTGGAATTTGCTTATACTATATTAGCGACGGAAAGTTTTCAAAAACACACGTCTTCGTGTTATTCATGAACAATTATCTCGGACCAGACGTGGGCTGGGTTATAGGCTTAGGGGCCATCACGCATTCGATAGCGTTTTGGCCTGTTTTTGCTTTTGTCTTATCGTATTTTTATCATTACTTCACTCGATTTACGATTGAAATTGATGGCATTAAAAACATTGAATTGATTGACTTGGAAAAACACAAGATGTCGTATATAAACGTGTATTTCTTAGTCGTAGCGGGGGGATTTCTCCATAATTATTTAGATGGCGTAATGAATCGAGGGGGAGTTTTTTTTATAATCCCAGAAATTTCGAGTTTTAGCGGAGTGTCTTGGACAATTGATGATTTCATGCTATTATGGGAAACTGGACTGTTGGGAAACATTCCCGTTGTTGCGTTAATTATTGGAGTCTTGTTAATCCTTGGTTTTATTTTTATTTTTGTCTGGTTTCTTGAAGTTATTTCAAAAAAAGCGGGTTTAATTACACTTTCTTATGTAATACTATTCATGTTGACATACCTTCTATTAGGTTCGCTCGCTACAGAACACGCTGATGCGGGAGCAATAGTGTATATCGGCTTGTTTTGGGCTATTCCATTAGCGTGTTGCGTCTTGTCAACGAGGGAATTTAAGCATTTTAAAAAACCTGTTGAATTAGCCAAGGAAAAAAGGAATAAGAACCTCGAACTTATAACATTATGGTTAATTTTAGTAGGTTCTTTAGGAGTAATTGCCATGATTTTGGGATTCTCCTTGAACAATGTTATAATCACGTTCATATTTGATAATTATGGTACTGAAATGCCTTCTTACTTGGGTCCAGGAGAAATATTAGTGATTGCATTAATTCTAGAAAGTGTCATGTTAACGCTTTCAATTATAAGTTTAGCGTGTGCTTTCGGTCTAAAAATTAGGAATGAAAAGCTCTGGAGGTTTACAATCTATTGCCATTTAGGCTTTTCTTGGACGATAATTGGACTATATATTGCATGTGCATTAAGCGATAAATACGTGAAAGAATCATTTAATAATAAAGCATAATAAAAAATTTTTTGAGCAATCGCTATTTTATTAACATATTCTACAACAGTGATGGATTAATTAACATGGTTGTCTACGAGAACTTGGAATTTGAGAAATATCACGGCTTAGGGAATGATTACATCATAATCAACAACATCCACTACAAGATTCCGGAAGAAAACAAGAAGGATTTGGCGTTAAAACTGTGCAAGGTCCATTTTTCAATAGGAGCAGATGGTTTAATCTTTGTCTGTAACTCGAACAAAGCCGATATTAGGATGCAAATATTCAATAACGATGGAACTGAGGCAGAAATGTGCGGGAACGGCATAAGATGCTTTGCTAAATATGTATATGAAAAAGATATCGTGAAAAAGGACGAAATGAATATCGAAACTATCAAAGGAATTAATATTGCCCAGCTAAAGGTTGTTAACGGGATAGTCGAAACAGTGACGATTGACATGGGTCCTCCAATATTAGAGGCTGAAAAAATACCCGTAGAATTACATAGTAATGTTAGTCAATGTATCAACGAGGAGTTTGTAATCATCGATAGAATCTTTAAATTTTCAGCATTATCCATGGGAAATCCTCACGCGGTAATTTTCATTCAAGAACAATTAAACGACGACGATTTAAACAAGTACGGAGCGGCGATAGAATCGCACGAGTATTTTCCTAATAAAACTAATGTGGAATTTGTCAAGGTTCTCTCAAGGGAAGAAGCCAATTTAAGAGTATTCGAACGAAGTGTAGGGGTTACTAATTCGTGTGGAACGGGAACTTGTGCCGCAGTAGTGGCGGGATCTACGCTTGGTTTGTTTAAAAAGAACTCTCCAATTATGGTTCACAATGATGGAGGTGATTTAATTATTACATATACAGGAAGAACGGTTCTCATGGAAGGTCCAGTTGAAAAAATATTTAGAGGCAAGATTGATAAAGTAGAAATTTAAAGAAGATTATTGAGATAAAATGGAATTTAATGAATGGTTAGAAAATAAAAGCTTAAGGTATCAAGATGGCATTTTATATGTGGCAGGAGTAAATACTATAGAATTGGCAGAGAAACATGGTACGCCATTATATGTTGTCAACGAACAATTGATTCGAAAACGATATCGAGAATTAAAAGAAGTACTGGATTCAGAGTACAAAAATAATTTAATACATTATGCGGTAAAAGCGAATACAGGGCTTTCAGTATTAAAGATATTGAAATCTGAAAACGCCTGTTTTGATTGTTCCTCCGCAGGTGAGGTTTTTACTTGTTTTAAAGCGGGAATTTCTGCAGATAAGATATTCTACACGGGAAACATGTTTACTAACGAAGATTTTAAATACGCCGTTGAGAACGACGTGTTAGTTAATTTAGACAGTATTAGCCAAATAAAACGATTGGCTAAAGTATACGATGACTTGGGCAAGGAAAAAAAACCAATTTCCTTTAGAATAAATCCTGAATTTGGAGCCGGACATCACGCCCATACGATTACTGCGGGAAAACAAATAAAATTTGGAATCTTAGATAATCAAGTCATAGATGCGTATTCAAAAGCAAAAGAACTCGGTTTTGAAAAATTTGGTATACACATGCATATTGGCTCTGGCATTCTGAACCCTCACGATTTTGAGAAAGCAGCAGAAAAATACCTATCAATCATTGTCAACCTTTCAGATAGTTTAGATATCTTGTTAGAATTCATTGATTTTGGCGGAGGATTAGGGATTCCTTATAGGCCAGAAGAGGATCCTTTAGACCTGAACGTGTATAAAGAAGTTATCCTAAAAAAATTCACGGAACTAATTGAGAGAGGAGATTTCGGCGAGCCTACCTTCAAAATTGAACCCGGACGATATATTTCTGCTGAAGCAAGCTTAATCTTAACGCAGATAAATACGATGAAGGATAATGGATATAAATTATTCGCAGGTATAGACGCAGGATTCCACACGCTGATCAGGCCAGCCTTTTATGGTTCATATCATCACATCATTCCTTGCGAGGAAAACAAAGGTGCTCAATTGAATATATACGACGTGGCAGGACCAATTTGCGAGTCTGGAGACATTTTAGGTAAGGAGCGAGAGTTAAGAGGGATAAAAGAAGGCGATTATCTCGCCATACTAGATGCGGGAGCTTACGGTTTCACGATGAGCAGCCAGTATAATTCAAGACCCCGCCCTGCGGAAATATTGATCAATAACGGGCAGGCATATCTCATTCGAGATGCAGAATCTTTTGAAGATCTGATACAGCATCAAACAATTCCGGATCATCTAAAGTAAATCTTCAATGAAAATCCATAAATTTGTTATCTTCTTTTCATATAATGAGATAAAATTATAGAATTGAATGGTTTGGGCTGGATTGAAAAAATTTCTTCACAGACACCCTTGAATCATTCTTATGACGATATGACATTATGAAATCTGTAGAAATATGGATTAATGATTTTACTGATCTGCTCGGATGCGTCTATAATTTTATCTTACTTTTTCATTCTTTATATTTTTTTTTATTTTATACAAAAATGTTAAATATTCGAGTATCTTAATACCTTTCACATCAAAACACATTTTTCAAAAATCAAGAAATACTAGGTGATAAAGGACCAATGGTAAGTGAAGGAATGAAAAGGGTAATAGATTTAATAAGTCAGATGACTGGGGAGGTATCCGAATTTTCCTTAGAAGCTACGCGTGAAGGTTTGGAGCAATTGGGGAAAATGGCAAAGATCCCAAAAGATGTAATAATCGAAAGTGTCAATGCTGGAGGAGTCCCAGCGGAATGGATTAGTGCTCCCAACGCGCTAAATGACCTTGTAATTTTGTATTTACACGGAGGAGGCTACGCTGCAGGTTCCATTAAATCTCATGAAGGTCTTGCAGCAGAGGTCTCTAGGGAATCAAAAGCTCGCGTTTTATTAATTGATTATCGACTTGCGCCTGAACACGTTTTCCCTGCAGCTATCGTAGATTCAACAAAAGCTTATCGATGGCTAATTTCTAAGGAAGGAATGCTACCAAATAATGTGATAATTGGAGGAGACTCTGCTGGAGGAGGTTTAACAATTGCAACTCTTGTAAAATTACGAGACGAGGGAGATAAATTGCCAGCTGGTGCTTTTTGTCTCTCACCCTGGACAGATTTAGCAAATACAGGGGAAACGATTCAAACTAATGCTGATAAAGATCCATTTGTATCACCCACAGAATTAGAGGAAATGTCAAAACTATACTCTGGAAATAAAAATGCTAAGGATCCACTAATCTCACCCCTCTATGCTGATCTCAGTGGACTACCTCCTCTCTTAATTCAGGTAGGAACTGCGGAAATTCTACTTGATGACTCAAGGCGAGTGGCAGATCGTGCTATAGAAGCAGGAGTCGATGTTCAATTGGAGATTTGGGAGGATATGATTCATGTTTTTGCTGCTTTTGGTCAATGGGCACCAGAGGGTAAAGAAGGCATTGAACAAATAGGTAAATTCATTCAAAAACATATTAGAAGGGAAGTTATAGTTGCGAGTTAAATCTATAAATCAAGATTTAAATTTGAGCTTAAATAACCAGCATAATAAGTATTCTTAAATTCTCTTTTTTTTTCGTCAGTTTTAAAACCTAAATCATATTTGCAATAATACTCGAATAAAATCATTTTGAGGGGATGAATGGTGAAACAAATCGAAGAACCTTCTCGGATTACTCCCGTCATGGCTGAGACAGATGTTTTAGTCGTGGGCGGGGGACCTGCGGGGCTTTCCGCTTCGATAGCGGCAGCTCGAGAGGGTGTTGATACCATGCTCGTAGAGCGATACGGATGTTTTGGAGGAAATATTACTCAATCTTTGGTAGGAACCATTGCTTGGTATCGTCGTGCCAAAACCGTGGGACCCGGGGGAATGGGTCTTGAATTTGAACATAAGGCTAAAGAGATGGGGGGATCTATCACTAGATATAATAAGGATATAACTACTACAGAAATGGGTAACTACTTGGAACGCAAAGGATTATTGGTAGAAGGAGAACCAACTGGTGAGATTTTGAACACGGAAATGTTTAAATTTATAGCTGATACAATGGTTAAAGAAGCAAACATCAAGCCTTTATTACATTGTACTGTTGTCGATGTGATCAAGGAAGGAAAAAAGCTCATTGGTGTGATAACTGAGAGTAAATCTGGAAGGCAAGCAATCATGGCTAAACGAACAATTGATGCAACTGGCGATGCCGATTTGATACATTATGCAGGTGCCCCATATCGAAAAGATCCTAGGAGTGAATTGCAGAGAGTAACGTTAAACTTCAGTTGCAACGGTATCGATACTAAGAAACTATTTCCGTATTATTTGAAAAAAGTTCGAGAGAAGCCAGGAGTTTTTGCTTTTCTTCGACAAGCAAGGGAACTGTTTTTCATAGACGAACTTGCGTGCTTGTTAGAGCCAATTGACGATATAAATAAAGGCATCGAAATTCCGGAAGAGATTAAAATTGAAAGCTTTTGGAAAAATTACGCTGAAGCAGGCGAGATTTACTCGTTTAACGGCATCCACATGGAAGGGCGAGATTGCACTGACGTATGGGATCTAACACAGGCAGAAATTGAAGGTAGAAAGCGCATTATCAAGGCAATTAAAGGTTTGAAAAGGCACACTCCAGGATTTGAAAATGCAAGACTTAAACATATCGGATCGTCATTAGGTACAAGAGAATCGAGAAAAATTATCGGAGAATACAATTTAACTGAACATGATGTGAAAAATCAAGCTCGTTTTGAGGATTCAATCGGGATCTGCCCCGAGTTTATTGATGGATTCGGTCAAGTCATCCTACCTACCACGGGACGATATTTCCAGGTTCCTTATGGTATTATTCTTCCAAAAAAGGTGGAAAATCTTCTTGTTGCGGGTAGATGCGTGGCGGGAGATAAAATTTCTCACGCTGCTACGCGCCAAATGGTGTGTTGTGCTATTACAGGACAAGGTGCGGGGGTAGCTGCGGCCGTTTCAATTAAGGATAAGGTAACATGTAGAAAAGTAGATATTCAAAAAGTACAAAAAGCACTTAGAAATCAAGGTGTCAGAATTGAATAATCAATTCTCAACATAGAAAAAAATTAAAGATTTAAAACTTCCTGAGTTGTATATATTTTGTGTTCGCTAGCTTTTGCTAGAAACTTTATAGCGGTAATAGAGCCCGTGGCAAAGCAATTACGGCTATGTGCTTGATGTTTGAGTTCAATACGTTCTCCAGGTCCGGCATATAATACCACGTGGTCGCCAACTATATCTCCAGCTCGAATTGCGTGAACGCCTATTTCGCTTTTAGCTCCAACTTTTCGCTTGTTTGGTCCTTTATCCCTGCCAAATTTCGCAAGCTTGTCAAAATCTCCTCCAATAGCTTCAGCTATGGCTCTTCCAGTGGTCATT
>Ga0180437_10011098_pt1 | contig 10862 bp, 4 predicted proteins | sample SS_ome_4_FD_132410 | JGI IMG/M metagenome (GOLD analysis project Ga0180437, IMG submission 132410) | Hypersaline lake sediment archaeal communities from the Salton Sea, California, USA - SS_3_D_1 metaG | ecosystem: Environmental > Aquatic > Non-marine Saline and Alkaline > Hypersaline > Sediment... | reverse complement strand
GTCTGGAGGTAGTCGCGGACGGCGGCCGGGATCTCCTCGCTCAAGGCGAGGTCGGTCATGCCGAGGATGGCGTTCATAGGGGTCCGCAGCTCGTGGCTCATGCTGGCCAGGAACTGGCTCTTGGCCCGATTGGCGCTTTCGGCGGCCTGCCGCGCCCCGATGTGCTGCAAGGCCAGCGAGGTGACGGCGGCAAGCTGCCGCAAGAGCGATTCGTCCTCCTCGTCGAATTCGCCGCCGCCTTGCTTGTCGCTGACCAGGATCAGCCCGTTCGCCTTGCCGTCGGCATCGACCAGCCGCGCGCCCAACAGGCCGCGAAGCGGCATGCCGTCACGAGGCAGGGCCCGAAAGGCGGGATCGTTTTGGAGCTGCTCGTCCGTGTAGCGGATCGAGGCCCGGCTTTCGAGCATCTCCAGGCAGACGCCGCCTTCCCGGAACTGGAAGACTTCGCACGGTGGGCGAGAGGGTGCGCCTTCGGCCTGCGACGCTGCCCCCATCCGGACCCGGCCGTCGTCGCCGAGATGACCGCAGACGCTCATTCGCGCCTCGGTCAGCTCGCGGGCGGCTTCGACCACCGACGCGTGCAGCCCTTCGGACTCCTTCTGACCTACCACCCGCGCAGAGATCTCCACCAGCAGCATCCTCTGGCGGGCGAAGCGGGCAAGGGCCTGCTCGGCCTGCTTTCGCTCCGTGACGTCCTGGGTGGTGCCGAATCCGCCCAGCAACGATCCTTCCGGGCTGAATTCCAGCACCGCCCGCTCTCGAACCCACTTCACCTGACCGCCGACGACGATGCGGTGCTCGATGTCATAGGGCTCGCCGCGCAGCGCCGCCGTCCACTCCCGGTGAACGAAAGCCCTATCGTCGGGGTGAACGGTCGCCAGAAACGCCTCGTACGTCAGCGGCGTCCCCTTCGAGATTCCGAAGATCCGATGGTTCTCGTCGGACCAGAGGAGCCTGTTTCGCTGCACGTCCAGCCGCCAGCTCCCCGTGTGAGCCACGGCCTGGGCGTGGTTCAAATCGTTCCGGCTCTGGCGCAGTGCCTCCTCCGCCCGCTCCCACTCCGTGACGTCGTGGGCGTAGAAGTTGACGTATTGCTCCTTGGCGATCGGCGCGACGGCAAACGACCAGCTCAGGCCGCGGGGGCAAGTGACCGTGAGCACTTCGGAGTCGCCGCGGGCGAGCACGCGAGGCACGGCCGAGAGCAGCGGCTCCGGCAGCACGCCCCCCGCCCCGCAACCCAGCGCCCCCAGGAGCGCCCAGGCCGGCCGGTTGGCGTAGAGCACCACGCCTCCGGCCGAGGCACGCAGCACCGGATTCGGATTCTCCTTGGGAAACCAGGCCTCGCTGCGGATTTTGTCCTCCGTCTGCTCGCGGATCTCTTCAACCGCGACGCGAGAGCGACGCTTCTTGGACATCGATCCGGTTCCTGGATGCATCTGCCCGCTTGAAACCTACGGGCACAGCGACTGCTCGCCAAAAGCGTGTCCCGTCAGGATACGCAATCCGCCTGAAGCCCGCAATCAGCCAGCCGAAACGCATCACCATCCCGGCAGCGGCGGACGCGTCAATCTGCCGCTCCCGACTCGCCCGAGCTGCCTCCCGGCACGGCGGACGACGGTTTGAGCGTGCGGGCGAAAAAGGCCTCCATCGCAGGGTAGGTCTGGTCGGCGTGCTGCTGGAAGACGCCGTGGCCGGCGCCGTCGAACTTCAGAAACGTCACGTCCTTGGCGCCGGCTTCCTTGAGTGCCTCGACGAGCTTCTCGCCCTGGCTCAGTGGCACCGTCCCGTCCGCCGTGCCGTGGATTACAAGAAACGGCGGGGCGTCGGGCCGCACGTGCGTGATCGGCGAAGCCTTCTTCTTCCGCTCCGCAAACGACTCCTGCGGCCCGGCCAAAAGCGTGCCCTCGCCTCGAAACGCACCCCCACCCCAGTCGGAGAAATCGGTCGGCGTGGCGGAGCAGCAGACCGCCTGGACCGCGCTGGACTGGTCCTGGTAAGGGCCGTCGCCCTCCAGGCCGGCGTCGCGACCGGCCAGACCAAGCATCGCCACCAGGTGGGCCCCGGCCGAGTTGCCATAGGCGCCGATCCGCTCGGGATCGACGCGGTATTCGGCGGCATGCGCCCGCAGCCACCGCACCGCGCACTTGACGTCCTCAACGCAGGCCGGAAAGGGCGCCTCGCCGGTCAGGCGGTAGTTGACGGAGATCGCGACGTAGCCCTTGCCCGCGTACTCCAGCGGCAGCGCCCGCCACTGGCCGCCGCCCTTGTCGCCGCTTCGCCAGCCGCCGCCGTGGACGATCACCAGGGCCGGACGCAGGTCGTCGCCTGGGCCCCTGGGCATCGCCAGATCGAGGCGGCATTTCTCGCTGCCCTCGCGGTAGGCGACGTCGGTCAACAGCTCCACCCCCTCGGGCACCGCAACCGCTGGCGGCCCTGCCTGCTGCCGCTGCGGCCGGGCACCCGGCTGGCGTCCCCGGAAGGCGCCCCGGCTTATGGCGGCGTCGAACTCCGCCTCGGTCACCGTGCCGTCGCCGTTCTGGTCGAGGCGTTTGAAGATCGCCGGCGGGCCCTGAAACTCCCCGGCGGCAACCTTGCCGTCGTTATCGGCGTCGTGGCGGCCGAGCATCGCCTCGAAGGTGAACCCACCTCGAGGTACGGCTTGGCTGCCGCGTTGTTGCCGGTCGCGCCCCGGCTCCCGCTCGACCTGCTCTTGCGCCCGTCCGGCAGCCGCTCCGGCGGTGACCAGCACGACCAGCAGCCCCAAATTTCTCGCCATGTGCATCATCGTATCCTCCGGGAACCTTTCCACCCTCTGCCTCGACAGCAACCATAGCGTTCAACACCCCGTGTTGCCAATAGTCTCGCAAAAGGGCCCCCGATCGGGTGAGCCGACTTGCGGTGATCATCGGCCGAGTGGTCTCCCAAATCGAAGATGACACGTCGTGTGCCACTGCTGGCTTGCCCGGCAGTGCCCGAAACACGGTTGGACAAGCCAACCGTGGCACCCGTCAACTTGAACTTCGTGTACCACTGGGGCGTTGACCTAGACCTGGCGGGGCTGTATTGGTGGAGGCTGCAGCGTTTGCGGTTTAACGTGTCACCCCGGCCGGGAGGTGGAGGTAATGATCGATCTCAGAAAACGTTTCGGCGGGTTTTGCCTTGGATTGCTCGCGAACGGGGCGTGGGCATTTACCCTCGCCGCAGCGACGTCAAATTCCCCGGCCGCAGAGCCGGGACCGTCGTCCGGGCTGGCCTCGCTTTATCCCGGCGACGAGGGGATCGAGCGCGACGAGCGGGTGCTCTTCGTCGACGACTTCGAGACCGGCACAATCGCCGAGATCGGCGATCGCTGGGGTAACGTCGTCAAGAAGGAGAACATGGAGCTGGTGGCCGACGGGCACGCCGCCACGCCCGGCGTCCGCTCGCTCCGAATCCGCGAGAACGGCCACCTCTTCACCCACACCAAGGGCGTCGACACGATGTTCGCCCGCTTCTACGTGAAGTTCCACGAGAAGACGGGCTACATCCACCACTTCGTGCACCTCGTGGCCGACCGCACGCCGATGCCGTGGCCCAAAGGCGGCGCCGGCGAGACCCCGCCCGGCGACGCCAAGTTCTCGACCGGCATCGAGCCGAGCGGCCGATGGGGCAAATACCCTCCTCCAGGCATCTGGAACTTCTACACCTACTGGCACGAGATGAAAACGACGTGGGGGAGCGTGTACGAGGGCAAGGCGGAGCCGATCGAGCCGGGCCGCTGGTACTGCGTCGAAGCGATGCTCCAGGCCAACTCCAGCCCGGAGAAAGCCGACGGCGTGCAGGCATTCTGGGTCGACGGCGAGCCGTACGGCTACTTCGACGGCTTCCGCTGGCGGACCACCGACAAGCTGAAGATCAACAGCTTCTGGCTGCTCTACTACAACACCGACCAGCCTGCCCGACACAACCGCGACCCCGACCCCGACAGCCGCGTCATGGAGGTCTGGTTCGACGACGTCGTGGTGGCCACCGAGTACATCGGGCCGGTAAGCGGGCGGCCTCCCGGGGGAACGAAGAAGGCGGAGCCCTCCCAAAGCGCGCTGGCCACGCCGGGGCTGCTCTTGCCGCCGCTCGGGGCCGTCGCGTTTTCCCACGACTTCGAACGCGGCCCCGGCAATTTCGAGGGCGGCGAGGTGACTGCGGCCGGGGCGGATGGGTCGAAGGCGTACGCCCTGCCGTCGGCCGGCGCGTCGATCTGGCACGCCTTCTCCCTGCCCGTCAAAGAGTCGACCACGGTCCGCTTCCGGCTCAAGCCGCTCGGCGAGGTCCGCAGCGCCGGCGTGCTCATCTGGTCCAAAAAGCACGGCGACAATTGCCGCTGGCGGATCGGCGGGCTGAAGGCGGGCGAGTGGACCGAGGTCGAGTTCCGCGGCATCGAAGCCCGCGTCGGCTGGGATATGCGCGGAGCCAGCCTGGAGGACGACGTGCTGGACAACTTCAAAATCGTTTTCGAGGGCGGCGCCGACGACCGCCTGCTCCTGGACGATTTCGAGATCCGTCACTGATCCGGCAGACGGCGGAAGACCACGGCGTCTGCGACCACCAGTCCGCGGGAGCCCCCGGCGAGGATCTCGACGAAGCCGTCGGTGCCCTCCTGGAAATCGAAGCGGCCGATCAGCCGCGACGCCTCCGGCCGGACGCGCACCCGCCGGTCGCCGCCGGCGTGGCGGACGCGGACGTCGAATTCCGCGCCGGCGGCAAAAGGCGTCCGGTCGCTCAACGAGACCTCGTAGCGGCCGGCTTCGAGGTCTGGCGTGAAGCGGGCGGACTCGCCGGGGATCGCCCGGCCGCCACTAGTAAGGTAAAAACCCCCATAGCCGCGTTTTTCGGCCGGAGCGCGGCAGAAGCGGTGGCCGACCCAGAAATAAGGCGTCGCGTAGAACCCGGCATCGCGGTCGTCGACGACAGCCTCGCGCCGGGGCGGATCGGCAGCCACGCAAAGAGCGACACGGAACGTCTGCGGCGAGTTCGCCGCGCCGGGGCAGGAAACCCGGACCGACGCCGCGTAGTCGCCGCGCGCCAGGCCCGCCGCGTCGACCGACACGCGCAGCGACTGCCTGCCGTCGTCGCTTTGACGCATCACCTGGAGCCAGCCTGAGCCGTCTCGGCAGTCGATCTCAGGCGGCACGGCCGCCGCCAGCCGGCTGCCGCCGATGTTTTCCAGGTGGATCACCTTCGCATCGGGCGCCGGCCTTGAAGGTCGGGCAAGAAACGCCAGCGTGTGCGGCACAAACGGCACCGGCCGGCCGTACACGTCCAGCGCCCGTAGCGGCCGAGGGTGATACGACGGCTCATCCGGGGCGCTCAAGGCAAGGACCGGCGCCTCCATCGGATCGCCGCCGACCGCGACGTGTTGCGTCGTCGCGGCAAGCCGCGTCCCGTCGTCGACGACCAGCGTCACGGGGTACACGCCGGCACGCGCGAAGACGTGCGTCGCCGCCGGCCCACAGGCCAACGAGCCGTCGCCGAAGGCCCAGTAGTACCGGAGTTTCTTTTCGCCGTGCCGAGGACGTGACACGACGGCAGAAAATGCCACTCTTCGGCCGGCCCGCGCCGGACGGAGCGGCTCCATCTGCACATGGCGCTCGCCGCGGCGGGCCTTCGCATCCTCGAAGATCTGCCAGAAAATGATCCAAGGGTCCAGGTGCAGCACTTCCGGCCGCTCCTGGGCCAGCGGAGACTCGTCGTCGAAATCGACCGGCGCGGCGATCCCCGCCTGCCGGCTCGATCCGCGCTCGGCATCCTGCGGGTCGCGCGGCCGGCCGATCTTGAACTCGAAATGCGTGTGCTCGTGGCTGCCGACGTGGACCCCGGCTGTGGTAGCGTACCTGGCCCCCGCTTTCAACGGCGTGTTCTCCGGCACAAGCAGCTCGATGAGGTGGTGGGTCTGCAGTGCCCAAACGTCGCCGTTGGGCCAGCGCCGGACCGCCCGCCAGCGATTGTTGTTGTCGCCCGCGGCCAGGCTGTTGAAATACGCCTGCCCGTCGAAGTCGATGGGAGCGAAAAGCAGGCTCCCCTTGGCGTGGTTGACGTCCAGCCCGACGTGGCAGGCCTCGCCGAGGTATGGCCCGAGGTAGCAGTCGTCGCCGTTGTAGCAGGCGCCGACGTCGAGCGAGTCTCGCTCGGTCTCGATCCAGGGATACGTCTCGGGCGGGCAGATCCGCAGCGTCATGTCCTGCAGCGCCAGCCGCGCCGCTTTGCGCGGCAGGCACTGGAGGTTGCCCAGGCGGGGGTAGCGGATCGGGATCAAGTCGAACACGTCCTTGACCGTGTCCAGCCAGATCCTCACGCCGTCGATCACCAGCGGCTGGTAAAAACACTCCTGGGAGCAGACGTACCGCTCGATCGTCATCGGCTGGCCGTCCACGCGGACGCGGGCGGAGAAGCGGTAAACGATTCCGCCCGGCGTCACGCGCTCGACGATCGCCGCATCCGTGTTTTCCAGCAGCAGGCGGAAGACCCGGCCGTCAGCCAGGCGAAAATGCAGCTCGTCGCCCCGATCCATCTCCAGCGCCGTGAGCGTATCCTTCGCACGGACGTCGATCGTTTCCGCAGCGGCAAACCCCGCGGCGACGGAGATCGTGAGGAGCGCGAAGACTACCGAGAAAAACAAGCGTAGGCTGATCATCGCACGACCTTCAACTCCACGGCCTGATGGCACGGCGGCAGTTGCAGGGCGACCCAGCCGGAGTCCGCGCGAGCCGGCGCGATCTCGCGTGGTTTTCCGTCGACGATCAGCTCGATCGATCGCGCCGGAAGCGAGAGGGCGACGTCGACGTCGCTGGTGAGCTCGAATCTTCCCGGTGCGATCCGCCGCAACGCGACGGAAGTGCTCTGCCGCAGGTCGTCGCCGACGCCGAATTCCCAGAGCCTGAGCACGCCCTCTTCGCCGAAGGCCTCGCGCGTGGCCGGCGGGCCCTCGAGCCGGAAGCCGCCCTGACCGAGATAGCTCGCCCGCCAGAACGTGCGGGACGCGTCGTCCGAGGCGACCCAGTTGCCACGGTTATGGTCGAGGTGTTCCACCAGCGGCCGCAGCGTAGTCACGACGACGTTGTCGTCGCGGAACTCCTCGATCGGACCGCGGAAGTAATCGCCGCCGCGAAGCAGCGTCAAGACGGTGCCGCCCTCGGGGGCCGGCTCCGCGGCGGTCGCCGTGCAACTGGTCATGTGGCCCGGCAGACCGATCTCGAAAACGCCGGCGGAAGCGCGCTGCGGCCAGGCCGCGTCGATCCACAGCTTGCGCTTCTGGTAATCGACGCGGACGACGCGTCCGCGCCGCTCGGCCGCAGCGGGCGCGATCCGGACCTCGGCGCTTACCAGCTTCCGTCCGCCGGCGAGCACTGCCTGCCGCAGCCCGTCGGCGTCGGTCGAATGGAAGGCGAACTCGCCGCCGACCGTGAGGCCGGCGCCGGGAATGCTGCGGTCGCGCTCGGGCCGGGCGTCGGCGAAGCAGATGTCGGTGCGGCCGCCACGGAGAGAGACCTCGACCGCCACCGCCCGCCGCGAGTCCCGCTCGTTGTCGGCAATCGGCAGTTGGCGCCGCGAGGTGATAAAAGGCGATCCCGCGTAGGGCTCGACCAGGGCGACGAAGGCGTCGTCGAGCCGCTCGTCGGCGGCCTTCTTGGCGACCATGAGGTTGGTGAAGTGGTACCGCCATTGCCGGCAGACGATCTCACCGCGCATCGCCCTGGCGCCGCCGACGCCCAGGAGGTGCAGCCGCGTGAACTTCCGCGGCGAATCGGGGTCGAAGTTGCGGCGGAGCATCTCTTTCTCGCCGCAGCCGGGGCCGTCGACTTCCAGGGCCATCCGCCAGGTCGCTTCCAGCACGTCGGGTGCGTCTCCGGCCAGGCTCAACTCGGGCATCTCGGAGAAGCGACTGAGGTATTGACCCTCCTCGGAATCCGCCGCCGGGGGAGCAGCAGATGCGGCGTTCCAGACAAAATCATCGTTGAGCGGGCCGTGGAAGCAATAGGTGTGGCGCTGGCCGCCGCCGCTGCGGAAGACGTCGAAGACGTAGGAGTTGGCCGTCGTGACTCCGCTCGGCAGCGTGCCGCCGGAACCTCTCATCGCTTGCGGCCACTGATCGGCCGGAGCCAGGGGTTGCGAGCCGGCGCCCTCGTCCACGTCGACCAAGGCGATCTGCCGCCGGAAGAGGTCTACGCCCTCGGGCGGCTCGGCATTGGCGGCGAGGTATCGGGCGCCTTCGCAGTCGGCCAGCGCGGTCGCCCAACCGTGGCGGTACGCTTGGACGCCTTCGACCTGGACGAGGTTGTGTGCCCGCGTCGTGCGGTCGCCGGGGGTCGTGTAGCCCGGCCGCTGCCCCCCGTCGATCGTCATCGGCAGTCCATGGGCGACCACCTGGAGGTCGAGGCTGTCGTAATGATGGTGGCCCATGCCGAAACCGAGCCTCAGATACGCCGCCCGCCGGAAGCGGTAGTCGTCATGCTGGTGCCCGGTTTCCAAGACCCCCGCCCACATCGGCATCACTCTTGAACGCTGCTCCAGCCAGGGCGCCCGCGGCTGCCGCTTTGCCGCCACCTCGATCTCGGCCCACTCGTTCTCCGACTGGTCCTGCCGGCCGACGTAGTGGAAGAGGATGAACGCAAAGCGGGGGTCGCGGGTCCACCGCCAGCCGGGGTGGGCGAACTCCAGGTCGCGGAGCGTGCTGCCGGGCGCCTTGTCCGGCCCGCATACGTCGCCGATCCGCAGGAAATCGCCGCCGGCGACGACGTTCTCCAGCCGCCAGTAAGCATGGGCCACCGGCTTCGGCCAGCGCTGCTGGTCGGAGAGGTCGAACTTCGGATTGCCGCCGGCGGCCAGGTAGCGGTCCAGCGATGCCGCCACGCGAAGCGCGCCTTCCCCCTGCGCGTAATAGGTCGAGCCGACCACCTCCGTCCCCTCCCGCGTCGTGCCGCTGGTCATCACGTCCTGGATTCCGGCCACCGGCAGCGGGTAGATGAACGTGCGGGCGAAAAGCCAGTCCATCCAGGGGTCGGTAATCCTGCGATCTCCCACGACGGCCGCAAGGTTGGCGATGTCCATCGGGTCGGTGTGGTAGTGGTAGCGAAGGATCCGCTTGGCTGTTGTCTGGACGAGGTAGACGTCGACAAGCCGGAGCACATCCTCGGGCGTTTTCACCCAGGGGACGAAGCGGCCCACCGATTCGGCCAGAAGCTCATTGCCGCGGATCAGTTCAAAGAGCTCGTCGTAGCTGTACATGATCGGGTCGACGTAGAGCTGGTAGTGCGGCAGGAAATTGGCCTCCGACGCCCGCCGCCGGCAACTGAGATCGCGATTGAACGGGCCGGGATCGTGGACCGTGTTGCTCAAGTACTCGGAGAAGTCGAGCGTGGGGAAGGCGTAGGCCCAGCGGACGAGGGTGATCGCCGCGTCGTGCGCGTCGTCGTAGCCGCCGCGCTGTTTGTACGCGTCGAGCTTGGCCGTCACCTGCCGGTAATACTCCTGGTACACGCCGTGGACGCGGTGGCCGATCGGCGTCCAGACGGCGCCGCTGGACGGATCATCGGGGTCGGGAAAATAGAGACCGGCGCCGTCGTCCGGCAGCGGATAGGGAGCGGGCAGCGGGCGGCCGCTGCAAAGATCGCCCACCGTGTAAGCCAGCTTCAGCTCCGGGTTGACCAGGAAGAGCTGCTCCCCCGCCGGGGTCTCGATTCCCGACAGGTCCCGCACCTTGTTCGGCGCCAGCCACTGGCCGAATCGGGTCAGGATCTCCTCGCCGGTGAGCTGATCCGTGCCCGCCCGCACGCCCTTGATCGCCCCGTAGCCGCCGACCTCGGCGCCGATCGCGCTCGCCTGGGCGCCGAGCGGCGGAAAGCCGTTCCAGATCGCGGCGTCGTGCTCAAGGCGCTCGTCGCGCGAAAGCGGCACGGCAGACGCCTCGGCCTTCGGCGGCGGACCGCCGGGGAGCGTGCGGCGAGTTTTCAGCGCCCGGCGGACCGTGCCCGAGAGCACGTCGTCGAGGCTGACGTTGTGGACCAACAGCTCGACCGTCGAGCCGCGGTCGACGGCCAGCTCGGCCCGGTAGCGGCGTTTCTGGGGAGCGTGGAAGTAGAACTCGGCGACGCTGTAGAACTCGTCGCAGTAGCCCAGCCGCAGCCGGTAGCGGGAAGTCTCTCCGCCGAGCCCGTCGTTGACCGTCATGGCCATGAAAAGCGGTTCGCGGAACGGCCGCAGCCGCTCCGTCTGGACCGCCCCGATCACCCGCACCACGTACAGCCCCTGGTCCAGCTCGCCCAGGTCGAGGTCGAGCAGCGGCGAGCCGGTCTTCATTCGCACGACCGGCACCGGCTTGTTCATCTTACCCGTCGGCCTTGGCTCCTGATGCCGGGGGACCCAATAGACGGGCTCGGCATATTGCTCAAGGCACGCCGCGTCGACGCCCGGCAACCGCGCGGCGATGAAGTTGCGGATCTGGCTCTGGCGGTCGAAGAAGCTGCGCAGCGGCATGTACTTGAACATGTACGCCCGCCAGTGCTCCACCGAGCCCGGGTAAAGGTCTCGCTCAGGGGCCTGGCCTTGCGGCCCCCACTCGCGATACTCGTGTCCCATGTCGGCGATGATCTCGCCTTGCTGTTGGAGCTCCGGCAGGCAGCCCGGATAGCCCGGCTCTTCGCCGTGCTGCGTCGGATAGGGCGGCAACCGCAGGCCGGCCAGCGGCCCGCCGATTTCGTAGCGCGGCTCGGCCGACGGCAACGGCCCGACCGGCCAACCGCAGACAAGCCCCACCGCGACCAGGGCGGCGCATCGTTTCGAGTTGCGCATGGTTCGGCTCCTCAGCCGTGGAGAGTTGGGAGTTGGGAGTT
>Ga0180437_10011096_pt1 | contig 10864 bp, 18 predicted proteins | sample SS_ome_4_FD_132410 | JGI IMG/M metagenome (GOLD analysis project Ga0180437, IMG submission 132410) | Hypersaline lake sediment archaeal communities from the Salton Sea, California, USA - SS_3_D_1 metaG | ecosystem: Environmental > Aquatic > Non-marine Saline and Alkaline > Hypersaline >... | reverse complement strand
GGGCCGAGTGCTCCTGGATCGCAGATACCCGTCAGGAGATCGGCGGTCGGCGCTTCTCGCCATCCGCCTGGCTCCAGTCGACGCGGGAGCGCTTTTACCAGTTCTACCCGGAATATCGCCCGCTCTGACCTTTCGCCCGTCTCCCCGGTCCCGGTGGCGCGCGGCCTGCCGGGGCCGAGCCTTTCTCGCTCTCGTAGTAGTAGTAGTAGTAGTACTTTTTTCCTCTCTCTCCCCAAGAAAAATCTCTCTCCAACCCAATCCTTCCCCAGAATGGGGAAGCCCCGCGCTCCCTCAGATACCCACCCTACCCCATGTCATTTGTCACATCGCATCATGACAACAGCATGACAAATGACACTATCAATTTAAATAGAAAACTCCTATACTGTACATTGTGGCGCGAAAACACGCCACATCAGCAACTTGACAAGTCGGCAGCCTGGAGCAGCCCGGTCAAAGCCCGCAGACGTCGCCCCGTCCCGCGATGGGCCGAAGAGAGGGAGACAGCGAGCCGATGACAGAATGGTGAGACCAGGCGAGGGAATCGGGAAACTATGGGTATTCGTCGGCAGTGTCCTCGGAACGTGTTCCGCCCCGATCCCCTGAGACCGTCAGCTCGGGACGCCGGGTAAGGAACCGTTGCAAGTGACACGCCGGCAGCACAGCCGTAAAAAGCCGCAAGATTGGCGATACAATCGGGTGGGCGGATGGGGAGCAATCATACAGGGTGCAGCCTGGGACGTGCTGAGACAGCCCTCGAGAGCCCAGGCACCAGCACCAAATCGCAGCCAACACAGGAGCGCACGCCAGGAGCGCAAATCAAAGCCGGCAGTGAAATAGAAGGGTAGGACAGACCAAGGGCACACTGACAAACAAGCCCCGAACGCACCAAGGCCCCGCCGGGGGCATAGTACCCGGCAAGCAATCATCTTGAGGGAGATCATCATGAACATCGCGCTCAACATCTGCGACCTGGACAGCATCAGCCGTGAATCACGCCTAATAGTGCCGATCCTGCTACGCGAATTTTGTGACGAGGCATCACCGGTCACCCGCAACCAAAAACAGCAGATCGACGACGCCGCTATCATCCTGGACGGACCTGCAAGCCACGATACCGAGAGAGTGATCAGCCTGGTTGATCTCCTTCAAACTAGCATCGGACCGCGCAAAATCGGCCGTCGTGTGCGATGCTACTACCAGAATCGCGCCGGCAACTGGACGGAAATCCGACCGGGAACCGATTGGGCAAAGAAGGCCACACGCGCCAGCCAGGCACTCTATGACAAGGCCAGCGCACCGCAGCAATTAGCATTATTCTAAGGAGAGAAGATCATGACCGAAGAACACGCAAAGCAGAGACTTGGCTCAGTGGTAGCACTTCACATCATTGAAGCGACCTGCACCGCGAAGGCCCACCCAGGACTCAAGGAAAACTCGCGCCAGAGCATCGAGCGCGACCGGCAGGCAGCGGAAGCACTCGGACTGACCGACTACGTGAACGCCAGCATCGGCCGGATTTGTGGCCTGAACTGCAGGCACTGCACAACACCGATAGGCCAATAGGAATCAATAATGAACACCTGGCAACTGGGCAACCTCGTGAGCTTTGGCGGACGAGCATACTACATCGTAGCGATCATGATTGACCACGAACGCAACCGCACGCATTACACGCTCAACAACGCTGATCGCCGCTACGAGTATTTGACGGTTTTCAGGATTGGCGTATAGAAAACCCGTCCACTGGCGCAGGTGGCAGCTTGCGCCAGGGAGAACCCAAACCAAAGGAGACAGCACAGCATGAAACTCTCACCGAAAGCCCAAACAGCCCTCGATACCGTTGTACGAAAATTCCAGACCGGCGACCTCTCCGATATCGTGTACATCGCTACACTCAAGCGCCAAGGCGAACCAGTGCCATTTGACACCTGGACATTTTCTAACCAGGTACTTGCCTACCTCCAGACCGGTAGCACCGATTGCCGTGGTTACCGCCAATGGCAAGCAGTCGACCGGCAAGTGCAGAAAGGCAGCCACGCCGCTTTCATCTTTGCCCCGCGCATCATCAAGGACAAGGACACGGACGACAAAAAATTGATCGGCTTTCTCAGCGTAGCCGTGTTCCCCTACCATGTCACCGAAGGCGAGCCCTTGCCCGAACGCGACTACGCACCCGCCCAACTCCCGCCCCTGCACGAGGTGGCTCAGCGTTGGGGCATCTCTGTCGAGTATGGCCCACGGCCTGATGCGCGCGGATCCTGCACCGTCGACGGCAGCAAGATCCAACTCGCCACACACGACGAAAAAACTTTCTTCCATGAGCTAGCGCACGCCGCACACGCAAGGATAGCCGGCAGGCTCAACGGCCAGAAACGCAGCGCAGCATACAACCGGCAAGAGGTAGTTGCAGAATTCACAGCCGCGGTACTGATGCAACTCTACGGACTGCGAGACAACAGCGGCAACGCCTGGCAGTACATCAGCGCATACAGCAAAAATCCACTGACAGCGATCCAGCGCGCGCTTTCGACCGTTGCACAAGTGCTTGCCCTGATCCTGGAGAATGAGCCCGCAGCGTAGAAAGCAAGAGCCCGGCGAGAGTGGCAGCTCTCGCCGGGCCAAGTCCAACCGCCAGCACAACAGCACAGAATAGGAGAAAGCACAGCAGATGGACAGCAGCATTATAGCATACGAGTACCTCCAGGCAAACCCCAACGCCGTGATCGAGATCCTCACCGGCTTTGACCATATCTGCGCACATCTAAAAGGCCACGGCCTGACATTCAGTGGTCGAGGCAGCACCGTGATCGAGGCACTCGCCAGCCTGGACGAGGATATCCAGCCCGTTGGCATCAGCCGCGAGGCATTCAGCCATCCACGGCCCGCACCGGCACCGATCGACGACCAGGCACATTGTCGCGATTGTCAAACGCCGGTAAGCCGATCCTGCTTTTATCCAGGATACGGATACCTCTGTTGGGACTGCCTCAAGGCGCACATCGGGGAGGAGCTAGCATGAAACAAATCGGCTCGACCATTACCGACATCCGCCGATTGACGAAATGGCGAATTCACGACCGCGAGCGACAACTGCGCCAGATGGCCACCGGGCCAACGATCGCAGCGGACGGATGCACAATCCTGATCCCGTCCACGTGGTACAAGGCAGAAGCGGCCGAGTTCTGGGCATCGCAGGGATTCACCTTCATTTCAGTGCTCCACCGATGGGAGCGCGACAGCCGGCAGCCAACGAAGAACGGGAAAATCTACAGCGCAGCCGCCTGGCTCAAAGCAGCACGTCGGAAATTCTACGAATTTTGGCCGAGCCTCAAGAAAGAGTGCCCGAACTGCGGGCGGATCTTTATCCCGCACAGCCATTACACGACAAAGTGCCCGAATTGCACACGTACAAAGAAAGGACAGAATGATGACTGACCAAATTACCACCACCACCAGCACGACCGAACAACCCGAACAGGCTGACTTGAGCCTGGCAGCCTACGGCAGCCGTGACGATATCGTAGCGCTCAGCAAGCGCATCCGCACCATGCTGCCCGGTGGCGAGAAGCTGACGCCCGAGCAGGCTATGAGCCTGGCACAGTACTCGATTGCCGTCGACGCCAACCCGTACCGCGGCGAGGTGTACGGCTGGACGGACGCGCGAGGCAAATTCCATCTCACGGATGGGTACAAGTTACTGGTCAGATGGGCCAAACGCCAATGCAACTACTCCGAGAAATACGACCCGATGCCGGCCACCGAACTGAAAGACGGCGATATCGGCTATCGTTGTTGGATCCTGCGGGATGACGCACGACCCTTCCTCCAGCAAATGATCCAGGCTGGAGCAGACTTCCGCGAGGCGTTCGAGATTGCCGCCACCAGCGCCGTTGGCGTGGTCAAACAGGCAGAGACCTGGTCAAGCCGCAACAACAAGGTCATCGACCCGCCGAAAGGCTGGACGTGGGACCAGGTAGCGCGGAAACGAGCGCTCAAGAACGCGCTCAATCTGAGCCACGGCGCGCCAAGTCCTCGGGAGATTGCCGCTATGAGCTGGCAGGTTGGGGACACGCAGACCACGCCGGCAGATTGGCAGGAGATCACGCCGCAGATGACCACGGAGGAGCGCGAACGCACCGCACTACTGTCCGCGCAGTACCGCGAGCAAAAGGCGGAATTCGACAGCCTCACGCCGGAGGAGCAACAGGCACGGCTCGACTATGGCCGGTCGGTGTTGCGTGGGGAAGAAGTCCTCATATAGAAAGGAGCACCATGAAGATCACGATACTCAATCACTTGATAATCGACATCGACGACCGCGAACGTGACGACGACCTCACGGACGAAGAGGCAATCGAAATCGCAACGCGCTATCTGCCCGAGGCGAACCGGATTCTCTGCAGCAAGACGCGCTGGACATTCTACGACATCGAACGCGTCGACTACACTCACGTGAAAGTCATCTTCGAGCGCTGATCCTACTTCTACTACTACCTCCCTCCCCCGCCCCGCGCGCCTACCGGTAGAGATTTCGCGCGCGGGGAGGGGTAGAAGTAGAAGTAGAAATCGAGATACCTAAGGTAGTAACGTGACAAATATCATACGAAACACGTGATATTTGACACTATCACGCTCAATTGAAAACCTGATACAATGGGCTCACGATTGGACAGCACAGAAAGGAGACGCAAACCGATGAAAACCGTAACCGTCGACCATGATCTAATCGTCACCGCTCTGATGGACACCCAGCACGCCAGCAAGCCCCCGCAGGCCTACCGCGTAGCATTCAACCCCGACGACGGCAGCCCGATTGCCGCCCGTGTCATCTACGCGGACACCCCCTCCAGCGCCGCCGATTTCCAAGGCGAGATCAACGTCAACCTCCTCGACTTTCTGAACGACGACGACGGGCGACTCTCATTCACCTGGGGCAAAGCCGGCCAGGGAACCGGTCCAAACGGCGAGACGACCGACGCAGACAAGAACCTCGCGCGTTGGTGGATCGCCAGCAATCTCGTGGACGAGATCAACGTCGACGGCGAAAGCCACGCCATCGTGTACACGCTATAGCGCACTCAGCGCCCACAGCCCGCCCGGTCCTCGCCCGGACCGGGCGGAGCACATCACAAAAGGAGTCAGCACCATGACAACAGCACTCGAACAGCTCAGGCAGGACGTAGCAGCACAACGGGAAGCCGCAGAAAGGGCCCAGGCCGAACTGACGAAGCGCAACCGCGCCGAGGCGCTAGAGTACTTCCGTAACCAAGTCCTCGCCCAGCCCGTGCCCGCCGGCATCTTCGACGAACTCAAGGCCGAGTTCAAGTTCAAGACCAGCGCCGCCCGACCGGTCGTGATTTTCCACTATCGAGGCACGACGATGGAAGAGGGATACAGCAGCAACGTCACAGCCGAAACCATCGCCAAGTGGACCAACCAGATTGACCGCCAGATTGCCGACCACGAACGCAAACGCGCAGATGCACACGACAGGCTCACCAACAGCATACCGCAGGCTGAGTCATTCCGTGCTCTATCGCGCCTCCGTACCGACGCTGAAAATCTGCAGTTTGATGATCTCACCGAGGCCCTCGACGCCCGCCAGGCGGAATTGCAGGCCGCCCGCGACGCCGAGATTGACCAGGTCGTCGCCCAGGTAGAGGCAGCCACCGATCGCAACACACTCGAGAGGATCGAATGGGACTACGCCGGCGAGCTCCGTGTAACGACAGCCATCGGGGCAGCGCGCGAGCGTCTCCACCAAGCCGCAGCGGAGCGCGAAGAGCGCCGGCTGCAGGCGGAGCAAGAGGCATTCTATCCCTTCTCCATCTGGAGACTGCGGTACGGCATCATCGCCACCAGCGAAAACGGTGACAGCTACGCCGATATCGACAGCATCTACACAACCGCACCGATCCCCAACAGCGCCAGCTTTTACACCCGCTGCCCAGACGCTCAAGACGTCTACATCTACAATCCCGTGCTCGCCGAGCGCGTCGACGTCACGACCGTCAAGCAAATGAACCAAACAACCAGCCGACGAATTCATACCGAGTATGGCTGGATCAACGTTCCGCCTGCCAACTGCCAGGCACTGTAACCGATCCGCCCCTGGTCGGCTCGCCCGCTCGGCCAGGGGCCCTAACTCACAAGGAGTCAGCACCATGAAAAGGAGACACGCCACACAACACCAACCCGACACATTCACCGCCTCCCAGATCCGCGACGCCTACGCCGCGGCCCGGATCCAGGAGGAAGCCGACGCACACGCGCAGACACCAGAAGCCACCATCCGCAGCCTGTTCGGCGGGTGGGACGCGACCGGGGACTTTGTCAACGCCAAGCTGGAGCAGTACCAGCGCGGCGCCGCGCTCCTCGACAGTGTGACGCTCCGCATCTCAATAGCTGTCCAGCCCGGCACACCAGCAGAGCGCCAGATACGCGCCCGTCTCGGGAGACACGGAAGCCCGGTTGTCAGCTTCTACGCCGGCGATGACGGAAGCGTGACATACGCTACGCTCGCACCAAAGGCCGAGCCGGCGCAGGTCCGGGAGCCCGCCGCACTGTATGCCATGCCGGCCTGATCCCGGCCACCGCACGACCCACCGGGAGAGCGGCCCCGAGGCCCTCTCCCGCTTATCACACAAGGAGAACAAACCAATGAACATCCAACCCGAATACGCCGAAACCATTGCCCGCTTCCTCCTCCATTACGCCGAATGGATCAAATACCAGTCCCAGGCCCTCGATCCCGCCGGCTTTCAGCCGATCCCGGACGAGGCCCTCGCCAGTTGTGGTCTCGCCCGCCAGCTCTACTACATCGCCCAGGCCGCTTCCAATGACCTGCCCCGCGATCCGGACGAAACACACGAGGAACATATCCTCGAAAGCGTCGCCGACCTGGTCGCCCAGCTGTACTACGTCCCCGGCATCGGCACCACCGACGACGTCGACGTCCCGGCCGCCTTCTGGGACCACCCGCTGGGCCAGATGTGCGCGCGCGCGCTCCTCTGGGCGCTCGAGGGCGAGCTGATCACCCTCCAGGAAGCGGCGGACACGGCATGGGTGACCGTGCAGGCCGTCAGCCAGGCGGTTGCGACCGGCAGGCTTGCCGGCTACATCGACCCCGACGCCACCCAGCGCCAGGGACGGACGTTGGTCAAGCGCACCGACGTGCTCGCCATCGAGTGGAAGCGCTCCAGCGCGTTCGATCCCACCAACCGGTACCGCCGCCAGGACAAACGCGCCGCCTACGAGGCAGCTCTAGAATTCGTACTCGACAACATCCTGGGACCCCACATCTTCCCTCAACTGGTCGAAATGCTCCAGGAAGAACACGGACTCAGCGAGGCCGACGCCCGCGAAGTCGCCGCCAAAGCCATCAGCGTAGAGCACGGCCGCCGCCGGCAGAAAGCCATCGAGGAGAAAGAAGCCGATGCCCAGTAACCCCTACCGTCGCGCCGACAAACGTGCCGCCTACGAGGCAGCCCTCAGCATCGCCCGGGCCGCAGATGACCTCAAAGACCACGACGTCCGCTACCGAATCCGCCGAGCGTGCCGAAAGACACACCGGCTGACGCCACAGCACGCCGACAACGTAACGATGCGCGCCCTGCGCACCGTCCGGGATGAAAGAGAGGCAATACAATGACCGTACCCGAGACCCCAGCCTTTGGCATCGATGACCGTGTCCAGATCCACAACGAGCGCAGCGTCCTGCACGGCCTCGCCGGCACCGTGGTCGAGGTCGACCACGTGCGCGAAGATCCCTACCGGGTGAGGCTGGACGGGGACTTGTATCCCATGTGGTTGCAGGAATGGGAACTGAGAGCGGAGCCCACCGCAGTCCTCGACGACGCCATTGACACCATCCAGGCCTACGGGCACACCATTGAACCCCACACAACCGGCTTCACCGTGCACTTTGTCAACGGCAACACCCGAGATCTCACCGCAGCCGGCCTGATCGCGCTTGCCAAGGAAATCGAAACAAACGAGGCCTAGAATGTACACCTTCCAACCACTACCAGAAGCCTTCCGAGTCCTCGCCTGGGGCAGGGGCATCCCGTCGACCGTGTTGGCCGTGATGAGTGCCAGGGGCGAGATCGAGCACCTTGACGCCGTGATCCACTGCGATCCCGGCTGGGAGCATACCCTCACCTACGACGTTGGGGACCATTACAGCACTTGGCTGCAAAAGCGTGGTCTCCACGTCGAGGTGCTCTCCACCGGCGACATTCGCCGCGAAGGAGCGAAAGAGCACATCCATATACCCTTCTGGGTCCCCACCGGAGGGCAACTCCAGCGCCAGTGTACGCGCAACTTCAAGATCCGCCCGCAGCGCCGGCGCATCCGGGAGATGATGGGCTGTCCGTCCGACCGCCCACCGCACCCCAAGCCCCGGTCCGTCGAGCAGTGGATCGGTTTCACGATCGAGGAGTTTCACCGGATGAAGCCCAGCGGAGTGCAGTACATCGTCAACCGCTGGCCACTCATCGAGCACCGAATGAGCCGGGAGGACTGCATCGACTACCTAACAGGCCTTGGCCTACCGCTACCGCCGCCGTCGTCGTGCGTGGGTTGCCCGTACAAAGACGCGGCCCGATGGATGGCTACAACGGCCGATGAGCTAGACCAGGCTGTCGAGTTCGACGAGGCTAATCGTCACAACCCGCTCGCAGCCATCGCGGGAGCCAAATGTGAGGCCGATGCGCTATTCGTGTACAAACATCTGCAGCCGCTGGCAAACGCCGACTTTGCCGCCGACGTCAGCCGCGATCCAGACCCGCGACAGATCCGTTTCACAGGTTTCGCGTAGAACCCCGGCCCGGGCCAAGCCCGGCCGGGGCAGAAAGGAGACCCTCGTGACAGCACTGTACGCCGAATACACAGCCGGCACGCCCGAAGACGTAGCCCGCCAGGTCGCCGACAGGCACGCGCGTGAGCGTGCATCCTACCGAAATGGAAGCCGACTCAAAGGTGACTACAAACTCCTCCCCTGGTCAATGGAGGAATTGCCCGGCACCACCTGGAGGAATGCCCACACGTTCGTCAGCACTACAATCGAGCAACTGAAAACCGACCGCTTTGGCAAGATCGGCCCGGATCCCGACGAACACAGCAATATACTGTTCTCCATTGGCCTATGGCGTGGGAAGCAGTTTTGCATCGAGCACTGGGTAAGAGTCGATCACCTGCCCCCACTGGTTCAGCAGAAATGGGCCATCGAGCGGGTGAGATATTGCCGGGAAGAACTACGACGGAAACGCAAGGAAGACTACAACAGTGACGCCTGTCACAAGATGAACGTCAAATGGGCAGAAAAATACCTGGCGGAAGCCCGCCAGGAACTTGCCGAGCTCACCGAGCGATTAGGGTTGCAGCTCGCACTCAACATCCGCAACGTCGGAGCGTGCGCGGGTGACCAACTCGTGATGCTGTGAAGGAGACCACCATGCCACTCGTCTACAAAGAAGCCCTGGACATCGCCGTCGGCGACGTCGTGACCACCTCCTACGGTTCAGGTCCCTACCGTGTCACCCACATCTGGGGACCAAAGACCTGGTACTCTGACCACCACGAGATGGTCATCTGGCCCTACCCCATCATTTCCCTGGTCCTCACCTACGACGACGACCACCGCCAGAACCCCGCCGCCTTCATCAACAACGTACACCGTGAGCAAGATCGATGGTTTACCGACTGTGTCACCCACCTGGGCGAGAGAGACGAGGTTTTCGTACAGAAGCCCGACACGCCCACGCCCCCGATGCAGATATCCCTATTCACCCAGGTTGAGCCCCCACCGTACCAGTTTCAGCCAGGCGTAGACTACAACGCCGGCGATGGTCACGTCTGGCACTGCAACCAATGCGGCACGGACTTTAACGCCGACCGCCGCAACAGGTGGGACACCCCCACCCACTGCGAGACCTGGGCCGTGCCCATCATCGTGATGGGCAACGGGCAACCAGGCACCGAGCTCGTGAGATGTCAAAATGTGTAACGAGGCCACACCAATGCCCAAACAACCCAACGTCATACCCTATTCCGCCGATATCCACGACCCCGAGCTAATCGACCACCTCGGCAGTCTGCGCTACGTCACAGGCGAGGAAATGCGCGCGAACCCGATGGATGAAGCTGACCAGATGGCTCTAGCCGCTCTCGTGCTGCGCGCCCTCGAGCGCGACCTGAAGGCCGGCAGCCCCGACCTCTACCACACCTGTGCGGCAATCCTCACCGTCATCCGCATCGCCTACCAGCTCGGCCGCCGGCGCCGCCACCCACGCGACGCAAGATGAAAAACCGGCAGCTCCCTCGCTGCCCGCTCTCACCAAACCCTCGGGGCCTTGCCAAACCCCAAGAACTACCACCCTAGCCCCCAGCTCCTATTCCCTCCCCCTGTCCTCCCATCTCCCCGTCTCCTTGTCCCCCCGTCTCCCCTCCCCGTCTACCTTCTACCGTCCGCCGTCTACTCTCTCCCCCAACAAACCCAGGGCCTCCCCAGCCGCAGCCAGGGAGGCCCAACACCACTCCACCTCTCCTAGAGGCCCGGCCCGCCACACCCCCCTCGCCGGGCCAGCCCCCTACTCCCTACTCCCTACTCCCTACTCTTCTTCCGCAGTGCTGCCACCCGCTCCGCATCCTCCTCCGCATCCGGATGCCCAATCTCCCGCTCGTAATCTACACACACCTGCATCAACTCCGCCGCGCGGGCCGGATCGCTCTCCTCGTACAACAGCCCCAGGTTCCAGCAGCGGAACGCTACCCCGCGCCGGTCCCCGATCTCCCGCGCGATGGCCAGCGCCTGCTCGTAGTACTCGATCGCCCGCCCCACCTCCCCCAGGGCGCTGTAGGC
>Ga0180437_10011094_pt1 | contig 10866 bp, 6 predicted proteins | sample SS_ome_4_FD_132410 | JGI IMG/M metagenome (GOLD analysis project Ga0180437, IMG submission 132410) | Hypersaline lake sediment archaeal communities from the Salton Sea, California, USA - SS_3_D_1 metaG | ecosystem: Environmental > Aquatic > Non-marine Saline and Alkaline > Hypersaline > Sediment... | reverse complement strand
GTGGCACTGCTCATATTCGATGAAGCCCACAGGGCAGTAGGAGAGTATGCCTATGTAGAGATAGCTGGATTCTATGCTGATCAACGATCAGATCCCCTGATCCTGGGATTGACTGCCTCCCCGGGAAGCAAGAAATCAAAAATTAAAGAAGTGATGGATAATATTCACATTACCAATGTGGAGGCACGAGTACGACAGGATGACGATGTAATAGACTATGTGAAAGAGATCAAAGTAGAATGGTATAAAGTGGAGCTGACTCAGGAGATGGAAGCCCTCCGCCACCAGCTGGAGGCTCTCTTCTATGAAAAGGTGAAAAAATTACGGAACCTGGGTCTACTCACCTATAAAAAAAAGGAATATATATCGAAAAGAGATCTCCTTGACCTGAGAAAATATATCCCCCGGTATCTTACCGGACAGAGAGCGAAATACAAATATGCTGCTTTTTTAAATCAAGCCCTGTCTATTTCCCTCTATCACTGTCTGGAACTTCTGGAAACCCAGGGCATTGCCCCCATGCGAGATTATCTGGGGAGGATGTTCCAGGGAGAACCTGAGAAACGATCGGAAGCAATACTGGTGAATGATGAACGGGTGAATTCTATTTATGAGAAAGCACAGGCCTATTCCAAACTCTCCCATCCCAAGCTCTCTGCCCTGCGCACCGTGTTAATGGAACAATTGCAGAAAAAAGAAACCTCCCGTATCATTGTTTTTGCCCAGTACCGGGATACTATTGCATCCATTCTGGAAGAAATCACTGACATCCCTGATTCCCGCCCGGTACGATTCGTGGGTCAGTCTTCCCGCACAGATAAGGGATTGAAACAGGATGAACAGCACAAAATTTTAGAAAAATTCAGAGCAGGTGAATTTAATATCCTGGTGGCCAGTTCTGTGGCTGAAGAAGGACTGGATATACCTTCTGTGGATTTAGTAGTTTTCTATGAACCTATCCCTTCAGAAATCAGATCCATACAACGACGGGGAAGAACAGGACGCTCTGAAGTAGGACGGGTCATCATATTGATTACCAAGGACTCACGAGATGAAGCCTATCTGTGGGCAGAACGCTCCCGAGAAAAAAAGATGCATCGAATGGTCAAGTGGTTGAGGAGTCAGTAACTGTATTATCCAGTAAGTGAGAATCATTACATGAGTAAAAAATTAAAAGTAAAAAATGAAGAAATACTTACCGATCAAAGAAAGGACTCTTTCCAGTGACAGCCAGGGGAATTCCAATAACTACATCTGCCCCCTTTAAATATCCCAGATGCCTGGCAGCAGTTCCTGCAGTATAGAATAATCTGTTATCTATGTTGAGTATGGATGCAGTCTTTGCTGCAGAACCCAATGCAATTCCCAAATCCAGAATTTTAAAAATACAGTTGGGTCCCAGGAAGTCCTTTCCTTCCTTTCGTTTTACACCACTAAACGTTGCACAATCTGTGAATCCACAGGCGCCACAATCCAGTTCCAGTGGTTCACTCTTCACTCCTACCAATACCAGTACCTGTGCAGTCTCCACGCAGATTCCATCCCGTTCCCAGGTAGGGCCCCTCTCTTCCTTCTGTGCTTTTAACCAATCAGAAATTTTCTTTTTATCATTTCCCGTTATGATGCAGGAGAAAATAGTGTCCAATCCGTGACTTTTGGGTGCAGTTCTGATGGAAGCCAGCAGGAGTCGGGCAGCTTCCATTGCTGCTTCATATTCACTTTGTGTGCTTGAGAGAATCATGATCCTTCTTTTCATACAGTAATATTAAAGGTTTTCTTTCGTCTCAATCTACTATCAATATCTCATACCTGGATTTCCAGTTATGCCTCCTGTGCTATTGAGGTACAGGTGCATACTCCAGGCTTCTCACCGGGAAGGGGTCTCCCCAGATTTTGATTCCCACATCTAGAAGCGTGAATCCGGGTGGAAGTTCCATGAGTATGGTTTTTTCTGTACCATCATTTTCCCGATAGATGGTGATGAGGTTCTCCCATTGCCCATGCATAAACACATTGAAATCGATATTTCCTTCTCCTTTATCCACATAGGTCAGTCTCAGTGCATTTCCGGTGTGAAGAAGGTATATGTGACCCTGGTCTGAGAGTTCATAGACTCCATAGCTGCTCTTCCAGTCCCCCACCAGATACATGGATGCATTGTAGCGGAGGGCATCCCACAGCGGTGTGGATATACGTGCCTTCACCTGGAGCACTTCTTTTGAGCTTGATAGGATGAGCTGTTCCGTTCCTGGTGGTATCCTGAATGCCACCTCAATTTTTTTTCCAGTGTTCAACCGGGGGATGAGGGCCAGCAGGGAATCATCGGCTTCCACCTGTATATCCTCCCACCCGGTATCAAGAAAAGAAAGTTCAAGCATGGTATCTACAGGGAAACTCATGGTAAAATCCAGTTCTTTTTCATCCAGAATTATCTTTTCCCCTGGAGGAATTACGCAATCCTGTTCATACAGGGGAACTATGGTAGTATACTCAAAGGAGGGAGACACTGCAAAGATATAGGTATATGTTTTGTTATATACCAGTGAATAATTAGGACTTTCCTGCAGAGAAAAGGGAGTCCATAATGCATTTCTCCATTTCGCTTCTTCCAGTACATAACTGGAAAGGAAAATATAGTCCACATCCCACTGTTGTAAATGAGAATGGGCTTTTTGAGAGTTAGGAAAGGCTGCAATGAAAAAACTCTGACGTTCTCTCTCCGGTATTCTGAGTACATCCACATAATGCTCCAGTGAAAAAATATAGGGAAAGATAACCCGTCTCCTGACCAGAGAGGGAATCCATGCAGAGCCTGTTGCTGTCCACCATTCATTGAGGATCACTGCATCTGCATCCACAGATTGAAGAATCAGCATTCCTTCCTGGTCCACTGCAAAAAAGGGAGAGGTTGTGGGAAAAAGCCCTCCTCTATCTGCCCGGGGTGCATCGAGAAGGGGAGCAGTCATTGATCCTATGAGGATAGCACAGATCAATACCACTCCCACCCTGGAGCGGTTCCACAGAGTAACCAGGAAAAGAGCTGCACCTATAGCGAGGGGTATGAAGAGCTGATCTATCATCCGGGTGGCAAAGAAGATATACCAGAGAGGAATGTGTATGCGGATAATGGTGTTCACTGCTAGAAAGAGAAAGATACCAATCCATGATATAAACAACAATCTATGTTTTTTCAGGAAAAAGAGTCCTAAAAATCCCACCAGGGTCATCCAGATTCCTATTCTCGAGGGGATCATCTGCGGTGTTAATGTAAGGGGGTCATACCAGAGAGAAAGGAATTTTCCTATTTCATAGGGGGAATACCCTGTAGATATCCTCATGAGAAAGGGAAAACTCAATATAACAGTCATTGCAGGCACAATGAATGCCTTTTTCTGCAGCGGTCGAATGAACATCTGTAAGAAAACCAGTCCCACCGGTATACAGATGAGGAAAAAAGAAAGATGGGTCTCTATACCTGCGGCCAGTAGCAGGGAGAAAAATGGAAAGGGAGCATATCCAGGAGTTTTCATCTTTTTTATGACTGCTAGCGTGCCCACAGCACTACAAATAAAAATATAGGCAAGCAAATTCGCATAGGTGCTGAATATCAGGCTATTGAGAGGGGGGAGGGTGGCAAATACAGCCAGCACACCCGCACACAGCCCCACCTCTCTGTTGAAAAGCCTAGAAGCACACCAGTATACTGAGGTACACAGCAGCCCTGCCAGCAGGGACCCCGTGAAAAAAGTGAGCTGATCTATACCCGAGAACAATTGGAGTTCTGCAACTATTATATGAAATCCCAGGGGGTACATGAAGCTGGAAATCTCTGGATACAGTACATAGCCATGAGGGACCGTTTTCAATTCCATAAGATCCCCGATAGCCAGTAAATGGAAGTTTGCATCCTCACCCGGGACCAGATTTAAAGTGATAATGCAAAATATGAGTGCAGATATAATTATGAGGATAATTCGCTTATCAAGAGAGAATTTCATCCTGTTTGTTCCTTTAAAATCAAATAATCCACTCAATACTAATCCGGGGACAGAAAGACTGACCAGTGAAAAGGGGACTGGAATGAGAGAGAGCATATATGCATAGAGTATGTGAAAGGCAATTCCTGCAGGCAGTGCAAGAATGAAGAGATCGACAATATCTTTCTGGGGGAGGAGGAAGGTCACTAGCGAAATTCCTGTGAGCACATAACAGAGTATGAAAAGGGCTATCACCTTTACCTCGGGAGGTGCCACCACGGTACACCCTATACAGCAGAGTGCTGTAATGGTCAGCCAGGGGTTCATCGATACTGGTGGGTGTTCTCCTATTTAAGAATTGTCAACTTTTTCTTTTTCAAAGAGAGCCAGCAACATTCCATCCATGGATTCTGTGTACCTGGCCCCCATTTTCGAAAATTTTTCTTTTAATAGGTTCTCCGTATACCTCCATTTCATCCTGTCCTCATATGCATTGATCCCATCAGCATCCCCAATGAGCTGGTCATATACAAAGAGCAGGCATCGAGGAAGGCTTCTGGTATAACAGGGCTCCACTGCAATGACAGCAGCTTTCTGTACAGCAGCCTTTAATATATATTCATCTTGAGGCACAATATGGTGAAGTATATCGCAGAATACAATATAATCACAATCTGGATATTCTTTATAATCCAATATATTTTTTTTAAAGACATGCAATCCTTTCTTTTTACAGTAATCAATGAATTTCTGGTTCATATCCCATCCAATATATCGACAATTATGCAAGTAAGAGGCCAGTAACCCAGTGCCACACCCCAGGTCCAGCACTGTTTTCCCTGGACCTATTATTTCAGATATCCTCCTGTACCGCTGGGTAAGCGTCTTTCCGTGCAATAGCTTGAGACCCAGCTCATAGATGAGAGGGTTTCTGTAGGGAAGTGATTTCATGCTGCTATTCCTACTCTTTCTGTCTATAATAAGGTTAGGCTCTGTGCAGTCAATGTGTGAAAATGTCTATTTAACCCTGTTTCATTTCCACCCAATAACTATAAAAACGAAAAAAGAGACCTCATGTAATGGATGTCAAGCAGATCAAGGAAATGTTCAGACAGATAGCGTCCAAAGAACCTGAAAAGTACTTCGGTGTGGAAACCCTCACCAGCCTGGGGTATACCCGAAAGCAGTGCACTCGGTGTAAGAAATACTTCTGGAGTATTACCGAACGAGAGGTATGTGGGGACCCTGCCTGCCAGGGAGGATTCCAGTTCATAGGAGAAAAGCCTCCCCGCACCTTATCCTACAGTGAAATCTGGAAAGAGTTTTCCCATACCTTTTCCAGACTGGGATATACTCCGATTCAGCGATACCCTGTTGTTGCCCGGTGGAGAGATGACACAGATTTTGTACAGGCATCCATTTATGACTTTCAGCCTCATGTAGTATCTGGAGCTGTAGACCCTCCAGCAAATCCCCTGGTGGTACCTCAATTCTCCTTACGATTTTTAGACATTGAAAATGTGGGCATAACAGGAAGCCATTATACAGGATTCGTCATGATCGGCCAGCATGCCTTCGAATCTACTGCCAGATATGACCAGAACCTCTACCTGGAACACATCTATACCTGGTTGAAAGAAGGATTACGCCTTCCCAAAGAAGACATTATCTTTCATGAAGATGGATGGGCAGGGGGAGGAAACGGTGGCGCCTGCATGGAATATTTCTGTAAGGGCCTGGAACTGGGAAATCAAGTGTACATGCTGTATGCGGTGACCGAATCAGGGTACACAGACCTGGATCTCAAGGTGCTGGATATGGGTATGGGCCAGGAACGAAATGCCTGGTTCTGCTCTGATGTACCGATGTCTTATGATGCAGTATTCCCCACCGTGCTCCAGCTCCTTTATACCTCTACAGGGTATCATCCTGATAGCAAATTATTACGAAAATTTGCACCCTATGCAGGATTCTTAAACATAGATGAAGTGGATAATATTGAAAAAGCATGGATGAAAACTGCGCAGGCCATAGATGAAGACCCTCATGAACTGAAAACAGCAATAGAAGAACTGGCAGCCCTCTATACGCTCGCAGAACATACCCGCGGATTACTGGTGGCTTTCAATGATGGGGCATTACCCTCCAATATGGGAGGGGGATATAACCTCAGGGTACTGTTACGTCGCTGTTTCAATGTTCTCCAGCAGAATCAATGGGATATTTCCCTGGAAAAATTATTTGAAGAACATGCCCGGTATTTACATCCCCAATTCCCGGAATTAACCGAGAACCTGGATGATATTTATAATATTATAGATGTTGAAAGAAAAAAATACAGGAAAGCGCGAATAAAAGTAGAGAGAGAATTGAAAAAAGCATTAAAATCTAAAAAAATAGATCAAAAAAAATTAATTGAACTCTATGAATCCCACGGAGTGAGTCCTGATCTCTTGCGTCAGGCTGCAGAAACTGCAGGACTCTCCTTTTCCATACCTCGATTTACAGAAGCTCCAGTTGAATCCCCGACACCCACTCAACAGGGGCCTTCCTTATTCCCTCTCTATGAATCTGAACAGCTCTATTACACTGATGAGAATATGCGTGAATTCACAGCCACCGTCATACATGTGCATGATACCCTCGTTGTGCTGGACAGAACTGCATTCTATCCCACAGGCGGTGGACAGGAGCATGATACTGGATACATGGAAAATACCAGGGTGGTAGATGTCTACAAGGAAGGTAAGACCATCATTCACCAGGTGGAAGAGGCTTCATTTGAAAAGGGACAGACCGTAACCTGTAGAATAGACAGCGAACGCAGAGATACCCTTACCCGTCATCACACAGCCGCTCACTTAGTCAATGGCGCTGCCCGGATGGTACTGGGAAACCATGTGTGGCAGGCAGGATCTCATATCACCGAATCCAGCGGGAGACTGGATATCACCCATTACGAGACTCTCTCCATGGAAGAACTGCAGCAGATCGAGCACCTGGTCAACGATATGGTACTCAAGGAGCTACCGGTGAAGAAAACATTCATGAATAGAACGGAAGCTGAAAAAAAATACGGGTTCAGATTATACCAGGGAGGAGCAGTGCCGGGTAAAGTACTGCGTATATTGAACATTCCCGGATTCGATGTGGAGGCCTGCGGAGGAACTCATGTGGATTCCACCGGTGAAATAGGATTTGTCATCCTGTTGGGATGTGAGAAAATATCTGATGCAGTACTGAGATTAGAATTTGCCTCCGGCCTGAAAGCACTGGAGTATATTCAGGAAGATACCCAGGTCCTGCGAGAGGTCTGCGACATTTTCCGTGTGGAAAAATCTCAGTTGATTAAAACTGCCCAAAGATTCTTTGATGAATGGAAGATGAAATCAAAGGAAATCGACAGCTTAAAAAAAGAACTGTCCCGGCTGAAAAAAATGCATCTTAAAGAGTGCTTCACCAAAAGAGAGGGTCTGCGGTTCTGTGAAGAACTCATAGAAGGAGATAGAGATCTCTTACGGGAAACTGGACTCAGTCTCCTGGATGAGGATACTGTCATTGTTCTGTATAATGATAAGGGGGATTGCATGGTGTTCTGCGGTGAGAAAGCTGTGAAAAAAGGATATAAAGCCAATCTATTGATCAATGAGTATGGACGGGGGGGAGGTTCTGACGAATTTGCGCAGGGCGTGAAAGAACATCAAAAAGTAAAAAAAGGATAAAATAAAAAAAGAAAAAATGAGAATGGAAAAAATTAGGTGTGAGCATCAATTTCCTTCTGGATGACTCTTCCCAATCTCTTCATTCCTTCTTCAATCTTATCTTTTGGTTCATAGGAAAAATTCAGACGCATGGTGTTTGTACCGGAATCGTCCACAAAGAAGGCTGATCCCTGAACATAGGCCACTCTTTCCTTGATTGCTTCTCCCACCATGTTTTTGGTGTTGATGTACTCTGGAACCCGGGCCCAGCAGAAGAGACCTCCTTCGGGTTTGGTCCAGGAACATCCTTCTGGGAAGTATTTCTCAAGGCATGAGAGCATGAGATCTCGCTTTTCCTTATATTTCTCCTTGATGAATTCAATGTGGTTATCAATGAGATTCCGTCTGCAGTATTCATAGAGAATTCTCTGTACAAAAGAATTGGTACACAAATCTGTGCTCTGTTTTGCTATGATAAATTTCCTGATAAAGTCTTCATGTCCTATTACCCAGGCAAGCCTCATTCCGGGGGAGAAAATCTTGGAAAATGTGGACATGTATATAACCCGTCCCTCGTCATCGTATGATTTGATAGCTTTCACCGGAGTTCCTGAATATCGCAATTCTCCATACGGATTGTCTTCGATGATGAGGAAATCATAATCATTGGCCAGGTCCACCAGTGCCTTCCTTCTCTTTTCGGGCATAGTGACTCCTGCAGGGTTCTGGAAGGTAGGAATTGCATAGACAAACTTGGGTTTTTTCTCCATCTGTTTGATTTTCTCTTCCAGTAAATCGGTGATTAACCCTTCATCGTCCATCAATACCGATGAGATATCAGGCTGGTAGGTACGGATGGCACCCAGCCCTCCTATATAACTGGGAGCTTCCACAATGACCTGGTCGTGGGGGTTCAGCAAAATCTTGGAAGTAATATCCAGTCCCTGCTGTGAACCACTGACAATGACTACATTGTCTTCTGATGTGTCAATTCCATCTTTCTTTGATCGGTATGCACAATATTCCCGGAGACGAACATATCCTTCTGTGGTCCCATACTGTAATGCTTCTTCAGCAGCAGTGAGCATCACATGAGTTGTCACCTCTGCAATGTCCACTGTTGGAAATGACTCCCGACTGGGAAGTCCTCCAGCAAATGAAATGATATCAGGTTGTTGAGTTAATTTAAGCAATTCACGGATCTCAGAAGCCTTCATTGCTTTGGCTCTGTCTGCATAACGTGATTCCCAATCCATATAATCACCTGCTTTCCCCTCCCGACTGGAGCTTAAAAGAATTGTGGTTTACAGTATTTTCCCTATTACTGAAGATATACTATTCTTTTCCATCCAAATTTAAAATATTCACATTCCCAATAGGGTTAAAAAGAAAAAAGTAAATTTTAATAAAAATAGGTGTATCTAATATAATTAAATCACGAAATTTACTATGAAAAACTGTACAGGTCCCATTCAATTAACAGCCACAAATTATAAATAAGATAAAGTGAAATAATGCGTACATAGAGGTAGTTCTCATGAGAACCTATATCATGGTAGTACTATTGGGGTGCCTGATTCTCTCCTCCGTACACCCCTCAGAGAGTCAGGGCATTCGTATCTGGACCGAGAAGGGATGTGATGCAACTTATTCTCCTGGTGAAGTGGTAAAAATTCACTACTCATTCGACAGACCTGGTTGGTCCCGGTTATTTAAACTGTACCCCGATTCTCACGAAGAAGAAATTTCAGGGTGGAGGTACTTTTCAACGGGAGGGGAATTTACAGAACTCCATACCCTGGGTCCTGAATGCGGTAAAATCACCTTTACCATACGATTTTATGAGGACATGGGGTTCTGTCCTCTGTGCATACCCTGCCATGTGTGTGGACCTCCTGTAATCTATGTTTCACAAACAGGGTATAGCATGTGTTCTATTACTGTGGTATGTGATTTGAGTTCTGCCCTCTATACCGATAAGAAGGAATATCTTGCCGGTATCGATTCCCTGGCACATATTTCACTGCATATCACCGATATCCAGGGGTTTCCACAGGATGTTGATACTGTGGTCATGGATGTGAATGGAGATGAGATTGCTGCTGTAAAAGAGTCTCCTGGAGTATATACTGCCACCTATTATCTGGCCAACAGAAAGCAGGGAGTCTATGTGGTGACAGCTTCCATCTTCAAGCGGGGTCATCCCCCTGAAAGAGAAACTTCCGCCTTTAAAATCGTGATTCCTGTAACCATATCTCTGTCCACGGAAAGACAGGCATATACCCATGAAGACCAGGTCACGATACGGGCTGAAGTAAAGAATCCATCGCTGAAAGGGGTGAGTGGATTACATTTCGATGTATCTGTAGGAGATGCACTCATTCCCTTCATAGATAAAGGGGGAGGCATCTATGAAGCACAGGTGCCGCTCACCGCTCATGAAATAGGTGAATATCATGCAGATATTGTGAACATGGAACAGTATGTCAGGGTGGATCGGGTGTACAGAGCCACATTTCGGGTGACAGGACGTCCTGAACTTCTTTTCACGGTTCCTGACTTGATAGAAGTATCTTCAGGTTCACAAGCAAATATATCCCTCCATATATCCAATAATGGACAGGGAGATGCTACCTGTATTAACCTCATGCTAGAATCCCCTCCGGGAGTGGATATTCAGGCCCTTTCAGGATATGCATTCACCCTCCCTCCCGGTGGTCAGAGTGATGGGGTTATCTTCATGAAAGGCATGGAAGAAGGACAGTATTCCCTCACCATACACGCTACCTATGAGGATGTAGGCGGAACACACTATACAGCATCTCATGTTTTCACCGTACAGGTCACCTCTCAATTCCCTGTACTACTCATAGTGGGGTTAGCAATGTGTGGGGTGATAGGTGTGGGTGTTATTATCATCCTCTTACGCAATCGCACACAATCTACTCACCATAATTCTTAAAACCTTTGACTGGACATGTATCTCTCACTTGAATCAATTGCAAAGTACATCCCGGAACTCTTTTAAAATTGATGAGAGGGGAACAGTTAAAAATTCTCAATCTATGAGAATGTGATACCAGAGAGAATAGTGCTCTCTCCATGAAGAATAGAGGAGTGAATATCATGAAAAAAAAATATATGCTCATCTGTGTGGGAATACTGCTTTCATTCTCTACTGTTCAGGG
>Ga0180437_10011091_pt1 | contig 10867 bp, 8 predicted proteins | sample SS_ome_4_FD_132410 | JGI IMG/M metagenome (GOLD analysis project Ga0180437, IMG submission 132410) | Hypersaline lake sediment archaeal communities from the Salton Sea, California, USA - SS_3_D_1 metaG | ecosystem: Environmental > Aquatic > Non-marine Saline and Alkaline > Hypersaline > Sediment... | reverse complement strand
TTCATTTTTATAGGTCTCGATGATTGAAAAGAGCTCTTCTTTGGAAACTGCAGGCTCTATCTTAGATGAGATATAAAGATCTGTAGGATACTCTAATGAAGCGACAATAAGCGGTGTTACAGCTGTTCTTCGAACCACATCAAAGAGTTTTCTGCGAACGAGAACTCTGTGCTCTTTTGAGGGCCACTCTCCTGGCCTCTCAAGCCCTTTTTGGCATGAGGCAAGTAGGGCAACAACAGCAGGAAGAGGGCTCATAGCAACTTTAGGAACAAGGGGTGGTTTTGTATCATCTTGTCCCTCTCTACGTAAAAGCGCTCGAATTTCAATTGCATGTTCGCGGCGCTCTCTCCCAATCTGCTTTGTCAGCTTCCGAATTTCAAAGCCAAGCTCCTGAATCGTTTGCCTGCATGTGGTAGATGCCTTTTGTCCGAAAGCAGCACCCTCTTCTGCTACGCGCATCTTTTCCAAAAGTATCTCTTTTTCTTCCTCAGCATCTTGAAGGCGCTGCCTGAGAAAGCTCTCTGTCTCTTCTTGCTTTTTTAGCTCCTCTTCTAACGCTTGCTTTTCCTCAAGAGCGACTGCTATTTGAGGGTCCTCCTCTTCTTTTTCAGGAGTTGTTATAAAAAGAGGAGGGGGAGAAGCTTCTCTTTCCTCCTCTTCTGGCTGTGAGAGCACATACCAACTCACCGTTACAAAGACGAGCAGCGCCTCTAAACCAGCCAGCATCCATTTTGATTCAGTAAAAGAGTCAAATTTTCGAAGCAGTAGAAAGATAAGAACCTGAACAACACAGAAAAAAAGTAACGAGCTGTTTTTTTTCATGGCTTTGCTTTTCCGTTGATCGCGATATTTATATCACGACCCTCTGCAAAACCGCAACTGGAGTATAAGATTTGCTGTTTAGGTTCTATACTTTTTTACTCGGACTGAAAAAATCCCTTAGAGCCGCAAAGCTAAAGGGAGATGTTTTTATTTCGCCTTGTGCTTTCTTTGATTCTTTTGACTTTTGTGGTGTTTTTGGTATTTCTGAAGGTGAAGGGTTACCTTGAGAAGACCCTGGGTTAACGGATTTTAAGCTGACACCAAAATGAGTCTGAGAGAGTGTTGTTTGTTCTTCTTCTGTCTTTTGTACGGATGAAGGGGTTGTCCCTGCCCCACCTTGTTTTGGTGATGTTTTTGATGGTGGTGGGTTGTTCTGAGGAGGCTTTGGGGTAACGCGAGAATCAGCGGACCTTAATTTGACATTGAAAGGACTGGGGGGAGGGGCTTGCGTTTCTTCTCTCTTTTGTACGGATGAAGGGGTTTTCCCTACCCCACCTTGTTTTGGTGGTGTTTTTGAGGGTTGTGGGTTGTTCTGAGAAGGCTTTGAGGTAACGCGAGAATTAGCGGGCTTTAATTTGACATTGAAAGGACTAGGGGGAGGGGCTTGCGTTTCTGCTTTCTTTTGTACAGGTGAAGGGGTTTTCCCCGCCCCATCTTGTTTTGGTGCTGTGTTTGGAGGTGGTGGTTTCGCTTGAGAAGGATTTCTTACAGGGGCCTGAGAGGGCAAGACACGGCTTCTACTTGATGTTGTGCTACCACCAATATGATTCACAGCCGATTCAGGTGGGGACGTCTTAACAGGACTTTCCGTTATGCAGCTTCTTCTTCGCTTTAAATGACTGCTGAATGTTGCAGATATATTGTCCTGTTCTTGTTGTTTAGGTTGTGTCGCAGCTGTAAAAGATGTTGTCAAGTTGGCAGCTTCAGAGGTCAAAATTGTAAGAAATGCTCCAGCACGATTTACATCTTCTTTCTTGGATGGGTTTAATGATCTGACAAATTTCAACGCACTTTCAGCGATATCTATTTCGTCCCAATCATCTGAAGACGCTTCTTTAATCAGATCATCACAGACCGCTAAACAAACAGAGTCTTCAAAGCCCTGCTTAAGATTTTCAGGAACTACAATCCCGCTTTCAGTCTCTTTGAGTTTATTAACAATCTGCTCTAATGATAACAGTTTGAGTTTGTCTGGTATTTTGCTTTGCTGTATTACCCCCTTGATTCCCCCTTGTTTTTGATACTTAGCAGCTTTCTGCATAATCGCTTGCATCACACCACCATGAGAATCCTCTTTCTTTGGTTCATTTCCTTTCGTTGGTGTATTCTCTTGACTTTCAGTTACTTTTTTTAGCTTCTTACCTTTCTGTATAATCGCTTGCATCATACCACCATGAGAACCCTCTTTCTTTGGTTCATTTTCTTTCGTTGGTGTATTCTCTTGACTTTCAGTTACTTTTTTTAGCTTCTTACCTTTCTGTATCTGTAGCAAAAGACCTGCATTTGCAGGAGGTCTCTGTTGATCTACTGGTTGTTGGGATGGCGGTGGTGGCCCCCCATGCGGCGAGGTAGGCGGTGGAGGAGGTGGCGGCGGCGGTGGCCCCCCGCCTTGCGGTGAGGTAGGCGGTGGAGGAGGTGGCGGCGGCACACCACCATCAGAGGTTGTAGAGGAAGTATTGTTGATCACACTCTGTGCCACACTGTTTGTCTTTTCAGCAGAGGGATCAAGACGGTTTGTGAAGTACCGGAAAGAGGCAGGAGCGCCAACAAAACATGTTGCTAGGCTCAAAATAGCTGTTGCAAAAAGAACCGCCATTTTTCGATGGAATGCTAGTTCTCTAAATGAAGAATCGCCTTTAATCACACCCTGTGCCACATTGTTTGTCTTTTCAGCAGAGGGATCAAGACGGGCCGTGAAGTAGCGGAAAGAGGCAATTGTGCCAATAAAACATGTTGCCAGGCTCAAAACGGTTGTTGCAAAAAGAACCGCCATTTTCCGCTGAAAGGGCAATTTTCCAAATTGCGAGGCAGCATGAAACTCGGGGTGGACCGGATTAAAGCAGTATGCAGCAGCATGAGAAATTCTGCTCATTAGAACATCCCTGATATAATATTAAATTCTAGCCTAGTTTTTATTTGCCATCTTTTAACAAAAAAAGCAATAAATTGTTATTTAAACTCCATCCCTTGTTTAGGGCAAAACTTCTGCTTCAATCTTAACCCCTTCAACCTATAAAAGGTAACAGGTATATTTTTTTTAACCTTTACTCGATCTTTTTTAGGACCACCTCATAACCAGCAGCTTGCGGTCGCTTTTTTTCTTTTACACCAACAACAACCCTCCCACTAAAAAGGATTTTTAGCTATCATATTCTCTTACTTTTTGCACTGGTAGCTCAGTTGGATAGAGTGTCTGGCTACGAACCAGAAGGTCAGAGGTTCGAATCCTCTCCAGTGCGTTGGTATCATCGGATGTTAGGGTATGCGGATTATAATGGGGATTTGTCTATTACTTTTACAGGGAACGGCCATGACAGTTGAATTGCAAAAGATCACCTCTGGGCCATTTCAGACCAACAGTTACGTTATCCTTTCCACCTCTTCACGAGAGGCTGTTGTCGTTGATCCTGCGCCTGAAAGTGCAGACAAAATTTTCTCTCTTCTAGAGAAAAAGCAAAAAAACCTCTCTGCCATTTGGATCACCCACTCTCATTGGGATCACACAGCTGATTGTCACTTTCTGCTCCAAGAACGAAAAGTTCCTGTTGTCGTGCATAAATATGATGCTGACAACCTCCAAACACCTGGCACCGACGGTCTTCCCTGCTACGTCGACATGCAACCTGTTACCCCCTCTCGATATGTTAAAGATGGTGATACGCTTACTGTTGGCAAAAGCAACTGGCGTGTAATACACACACCAGGTCATTCTCCAGGAAGTGTCTGCTTTTATAATGAAGAAGATGATGTTCTTCTCTCTGGAGACACCCTCTTTGCAACCACAATGGGAAATATCTCTTTTCCCACCTCCTCTCCCCACCTCATGGGAACATCTCTATTTCGTTTGAGCACGCTCCCTCCACAAACGAAGGTTTTTCCTGGCCACGGAGAAGCGACAACTATTGGGCAAGAGCGCTCTTGGATGCTAGATGCTGCAGAAGGGCTTTCTGAGGAAAAAAGATAGAAAACCCTTAATTCAAAGGCCTCACTCTGTTTTTAGCCTCAGTCTTCCCACCTAATCTTCCCTTTAAAAGATGTGGGAATCTCTACTTGATTGCCACTATTCAAGACGATAGTGAAGTTTTGTAGCCGACTAAGTGCTTCTGGAAGCTTTTTGATTTTTAGGTAGGTAAGCTCGAGCTCTTTCAGATTGACTAAGTTGCTAATCCACGGTGGTAGCTCTGTAATTCCAGTCTCTCCAATGTCGAGCTCTTGCAGATTGACTAATTCGCTAATCCATTGTGGTAGCTCTGTAATTCCAGTCCCTCCGATATTAAGACTTTTCAGGTTGCGTAGATTTTTAATGCACTCTGGTAAAACCTTGAGTGAGTTCCAACAGGCGAGGTTGAGAATTTCCAGATTGGTCAGCATGCCAACTCCTTCTGGTAGTTCGCGGATTCTGGTGTCGTGAAGATCCAGCACTTGCAAATTAATAAGATTGCTAATTTCCTCTGATAGCGCATTAATGCTATACTCGGAAACATTTAGCTCCTTTAGATTAGTAAGACGATACACTTCGCTTGGAATTCCTGTTATGCCATAAATAGACGCATAAAATATTGATGTTATTTTTTGTCTCCTGTCTTGAAGGTATTTAAGAACACTCGAAACTTTTTGGGGGAAGGTTTGTGTAGCAAATGTGGGATCTTTAAATTTATCTTCAAACAATAATAAGAGATTATGTCTATCGGCTATTTTAAGAAAAAGATAGAGAAGGATTTGGTCCTGTAAAACCCCGTTGATAGAAGAAGAGAGAATGGGCTTTCTCTGTTCTGATGTTAAAAAAGGGCTCTCGCTTAGGTGATTACGAATATCTTTAATACAAGCAACATCTGCATTTCTATCCTTGCCAATTCCAAAATTAGCAGAAAGCTGTATTAGCTCTTCTTTTGTAAAATTACGGCTTTCTTCAGGCAGTAAGGCAATAAGGAGCTTGTGCATCTTGTTTTCCGTGGATATGTTCAGAAGATTGATCTGAGCCACTTCCGTGAATATAGAAGATTGTAGCGCGTTGAGACCTACTTGCTCAACAGAAGCATTTATTGAAGAGACCGGTCTGTCTTGCGAGTGGTCCATGGGTGCGACATCATTGCCTACAGAATGCGCTGCATGATAACTCTCTGCCTGCCGCCTTGTACAATCTTGAGAACTAAACCAGGACATAAAAACCTCTGTTTTTTATTAAATCAACAATATTAATGTAATTACAGTTTTTTTGTAAATTATCAGGGTTTTCTTTACAAAGAATTACGTAAGTTTCACCGGCGCAAAAACACCGCGTAAAAACTCTGCTCTCTCTTTATGAATCTGCGGTGTAACAGATAGATCGATCTTCAACCGTGTGGCAAGGTGAGCACGACGAGAGTCGAAAAAGAGCTCATTGACGTTTTCGGGGGGAATGCCCTCTACCCAACCGAGTTCAATACCGAGCTTTACAAGACTAATTGCCTGCAGTGTTTCGGCCGTGTCGATTGTGAAAGAGTTTTGAAGCGTTCCAATAGCACGGCTAATTTTATCAACAAGCGCCTCTTCTTTATCTCGGACGAGCTTTTCTCGTACAGACTGCTCTTTTCCAACCACTCGAAGTACTGCTGCTCTTATCGAAGAGATAATGTTTTCCTCTTTCAGCCCTACTGTCCACTTGTTTTTAATAATGAGAAGGTCTCCAATAAGCTTTTCTGGCATACCCTGAAGCCCTGAAAAAGAGATTCCTTCAACGCTCTCTTTCCCGATCTCATCTTCATAAAGCCCTGTTTGAACAATGGCAGGAATATGAACAAAGCTCTCCACAATAAGTCCTGTGCCACATCGGCTCGCATCTGTTGTGAGATAGCCAAATTTGTTGGAAAAGGCAAAAGGCAGCTTTTCTTCAACACCTCTTTCAATAACAAAGAGCTTTTCCAGTGACTCTTCCAATTTCCCCTCGGGATCTACAATGTGCAATTGCATATGGTCGTGAGCATTGACCTGAATCAATATACTCCCTGTCTGCTCTGTCACATAGGCCCTTCCATATTGACTCTCGCGAGCTGTATCAAAGACAAGAAAGTGCTCCATTAAAAAGTCCCTTTCTAGGGGAGAAACCTTTTCTCCAGCAAAGACCTGAATATTTTTCAAAGAGGGCTGTTCTTTAAGGGCGTCGGTAATAAGGTTTGAGATGTTTTCCTTTTTTGCTTTATCTAGATGCTGAGGAAAATGAAATTTATCAATGTTGCGGTATAAGGAGATTGTAGAGGCCAACCAAATAGCATTACTATTTTTTTCCCACGGTCGTTCAAAGCTAGGGGTTGGGTTATTCTCTTTTGCCACGCTTGTGCCGTCCTTTTTTCTGAGTCTCTTCAATAGCCCGTATCTGATCTCGAAGACGTGCTGCCTGTTCGTAATCTTCCCTTTTGAGGGTCTCGTTTAACACCTGCTGAAGCTCGAGTATTTTTAACGAAGGGTCTATCTCTTGCGTCTGCCCAGGAATCCTCCCACAATGTAAGGGCTCACCCTTTTTTGATACTGTTACTTTTTGGGGAACCTTTTCTAAAAGAGCAAGTTCGTGAACGACCTCATCGGAAAAAATCTCATAACAAAGAGGACAACCAAGCTGCGATCCCATTCTCACCTCTTCAAGAGTGACTCCACAAGCACCACAACAAAGTGTTGTCGGAGCCTCCTGAACACCCTTTATATTTTGTCCATACAGCTTTGACATCAACACAGGGCAATCCTTACACATGCCAAAGCGAGTTATTTGCTGACCAACAGACTCTGTATAACAAACCTCTATGGGTTTGCGGCACTGGCAGCACTCCAATGGACGCTCGAGATCATCAGGTTTTTTTTCTTCCATATTTTTCTCTACATTAATAAAGATAGCTGCTTTGTTTCTAAATACACTAAATCAAAAAACTTTTGCAACTAAGAAGAAAACAAAAACTGCCTGCTTGGACAAGAAAAATCTCTACGAAGGAAAATTTTTTCCTGGTATCTTTCAAACTAAGCATCAATATGGAGAAAAAAGGTTATGACGGTCATCTCTTCTGTTCAGGCATTAGAAATTCTTGACTCGCGCGGATTTCCCACAGTCTTAGTTCGCGCTCTTTTAAGCGACGGAACGGTAGCTTCAGCCTCTGTCCCATCAGGCGCTTCGACAGGAGCATTTGAGGCGATAGAGCGCCGCGATGAAGACCCCTCCTTTTATAAAGGCAAGGGTGTTCAAGGCGTGGTCTCTTCAGTCAACTCAGAGATCAACCAGGCCCTTCAAGGAAAAGATCCTTTCGATCAAAGCGCTATTGACCTTGCCCTTATCGCTCTTGATGGAACAGAAAACAAATCTCGTCTCGGAGCAAATGCACTCTTGGGAACCTCTCTTGCTATTGCTCGAGCTGCAGCCTCTTCCCAAAACACCCCTCTCTTTCGCTACCTTGGAGGATGCGGTCCTATCATCATGCCGTGCCCAATGTTTAATATTCTCAACGGCGGAGCCCATGCTGAAAACTCCGTTGATTTTCAAGAGTTTATGGTCCGTCCTCACGGCGCTTCCTGTTTTGCTGAAAGCGTGCAGTGGGGCTCAGAGATCTACCACACCCTGCGCTCTCTACTCAAAAACGAAGGGCTAGGTGTCAGCGTTGGAGATGAGGGGGGTTTTGCTCCTGATCTTGCTTCTGATGAGCAAGCACTCGAGCTTCTTGTAGAGGCGATCTCTCAGGCAGGCTTTACACCCGGCAAGGATGTTTCCATAGCTCTCGACTGTGCAGCGTCTGAGCTCTACGACGAAGAAAGTCAGTGCTACATCGAGAAAAAGCACCGCGCTCGCAATCTTCCCTTTAAAGCCCGCTCTTCTGATGAGCAGATCGCTTATCTTAAAGAGCTTATTGAGCGCTATCCAATAGATTCTATTGAAGATGGTCTTACTGATGTTCAAGACTGGGAGGGCTGGCAAAAGATGCAGCAAGAGTTAGGAGGCTCCATCCAAATTGTCGGTGATGATCTTTTCGTGACAAACCCGACCTTTTTAGAGCGAGGAGTTGCTGAAAAAAGCGCTAACGCCATTCTCATTAAGCTCAACCAAATTGGAACACTTACAGAGACAATACAGACCATTCAGCGTGCCCGCCGCGCTGGCTGGCGCACTGTCGTCTCTCACAGATCTGGGGAAACTGAAGACACCTTCATCTCAGATCTTTGCGTCGCCTTAGGCTGCGGTCAGATCAAAACCGGAGCTCCGTGTAGAAGTGAGCGAACAGCAAAATACAATAGGCTTTTGTATATCGAGGCCTTTGAAGCTGAAAACAGTCTCTTTTTAGACACAAACAAAGAACGCTTATCTTGAATAAAAAGCTTTCTTTTTCTACAATTAATGCAAATAGTTTTTATTAGGGTTTTTCTATGTCTTGTCCTGCCGCATCATCCTCTTGTTCCTCGAGCGCTTCTTGGCAAGTTCAAGACACCCATATTCCTTCTCCGTTCCACCAGCTCTTGCCTTGTTTTGGCCTCTCTCAAAATGAAGATGATGAGCTAAGTTTCACCGAGCGATTTACAGCTATTGCGAAAGCCGGTGTAAAAACTCTCGCTGCACTCACCCACTATTTCGGTATACCAAAAGAACAACTCCTTCCACCTTTCGGAAACAATCCCCTTCCACTGCTTGAAATCATTTATAAAGCTAATATCGTACTTCTATTTCAGCATGAGGTGAATCAAACATGGGGAACGCTTCCCAAAAATCTTTCTTTTTTAGAGTTGTTTGAAACCGTAAACACATGGCTACAAAACCAAATCTTTAAAACAACAATTGAAGTGTCTTTTCCGTCTTTTAATATATCTATGATTCCAGAAGAGCTTTCATTATTTTCCAACATCACAAAGCTCGATTTAAGCAATAATCAGATTGCAGGGATTCCAGCAACGGTTATTTCCGGTTTTAGAGATCTACAGGAGATTGATTTAAGAGGAAATCCTCTTTTGTTCGTGTATGATGATGAGGGGCGTCCTATTGTTTCAGGAACAGACCAAATCAAAGCCTTTCTGGAAATATCGCAACCGTCTTTGAAGGTGCTTGTAGACGATCCTTCTTCTCAAGCCTCTAGTTCCTCATCCTGTTTCAATTCTTAATTCTCTTTTTGGCTTTTTTCCATTTCTTTTGTTGAGGAGTCTTTTGCCATGATAGGCAAAGCAAGAGAGGAAGGAAATTTTTTAGTCGAATGGACGGTAAACGCTGTCCCTTTTTCTTCATCGCTGCCAAAGCTTAAATCACAGGCAGGATAATTTGAGGCGCTAATCAATAGCCCGATTTTATGCCCTTTGGCAAAGACCATGCTTGTAGACCAAAGGTCGGTGATAACAAGGCGTGGCTCTGATGCTTTTCTTTCATAGGCGTACCGCGGCATCACGTGACTCACTCCTTCTGCAATCAGATAGTGCTGTCCATTTGGCCAGATATCGACAAGACGAAGACAGACATCTCTCTCTCTGTTGGTATCGGCAACATAGAGATTGGCCCAAAGCCTCCCTGTTACTTCTACGTCCTCCTTAAGAGCATCTGTTGCATAACAGATAACATCGTCTCTTTTTACAAGAGATTGAAGATCTCGTGGTCCATCAGGCATAAAAAGGTTTCTTCCACCAATTGTGGGAACGAGATCTTGTGTGTTAAACAAGATGGTTGCAGGCTTTATTTCCTGCTCTTTTTCTGAAAGCTTGTTGTCTGGAGCAAGATGAAACCGCTGATATTCAGCACCAGGAGGAGGCCAGGAACTCGTTGTCTTCCAACAGTTTCCTTTCGAAGAGCTCCCATCAAAAGGCCCCATAACATAGTACTGTACTGTCGGAGCGCTAGAAACATTATTCTTTTCACCCCTTACATGACAATCTAACCACGATTTGAAGTCGACTTTTACAGGAGGAAATAGTTGCTTTGGCTGAAGAGAAAACTCTCCCAGCTTTGCAGTATAGCGCCAACGGTGTCCCCAGGGGCCGATGATAAGCTTGTGTTTTTTTCTAACATCAGGCTGAGAGTGCTGTTGAGCAGCAAAAAAGGCATCTAATGTTCCTTGCAAAAAGATATCAAACCATCCGCCGATATGTACCTGCGGGACTTTGATCTGATCTGAATACTCTAAGACATTAAATCGTCCCCAAAAATCATCGTAGCGCGACTTGTTTTTCAGCCAGTCAATAACAGAAGGATGTCGTCCATGCACTTGGAGCCACCCTTCAATCTGTTCCTTTCGAAACTGCCCACCAGGATAGACGGCGTACTGATACATACTCGGTGGCGCCATTTCGATATGCTGGCATTTTAGGCTTGATGGAGAGGCGGGAGCGAGAAGAAACTGTGTGATTCCTGACGCAGAAACTCCTATTGTCGACACCGTTCCATCACAAAAATCAGAAGAAGCAATCCATTGTACTGTATCATAGCCATCTGCTGGACGGTGGTCATCAGACCATCCATCTGTCAGATAGGGAATTTCTTTTCCCGTCTCATCACAATACGATCTGGTCGACTGTACGATAAGGGCATAACCTGCTTTTATAAGCTCTACCCACTCAAGATCTATCGAATCTTTTCCTAAGGGCTGACGAACCAAAATACAGGGAAACTCTTTCTTTGCCGAATCATGAGGTAAAAACAGATTGGCGGGAAGTTTTGTCCCATCTCTCATAGGAATATCAATGACGCGATCAGGCGGAGGGGGGAAGCTCTCTTCTGCCCTCACCAATGAAAGACAAAGGACAAAAGAACAGGCCCATAAAAACCAGCGTCTATTCATTACTCTTCGACCTTTGCTTTTCTTAACTATTTAGAACAGGCGCTGTGGAGACGAGATGTCAG
>Ga0180437_10011090_pt1 | contig 10867 bp, 9 predicted proteins | sample SS_ome_4_FD_132410 | JGI IMG/M metagenome (GOLD analysis project Ga0180437, IMG submission 132410) | Hypersaline lake sediment archaeal communities from the Salton Sea, California, USA - SS_3_D_1 metaG | ecosystem: Environmental > Aquatic > Non-marine Saline and Alkaline > Hypersaline > Sediment... | reverse complement strand
TACCGCCGTTGTAGATAAGCCTTGAAATCGACGATAGCGGTTTTCATCGTGAGCCCTCCTGGATCGAAATCGAATAAGTTTACCATAATCTTTTCGACTCAGTGTAATGGACTCAGTGTAATCAGAAACCCTAAAGGTCTGAAACAACTCTTACGAGGAGAAATGTAATGAACGATATGCTTGATACGCTAGGAAGTCTGGGCCTGGTGCCCGTCGTCAAGATCGAGCGGGTCGAGGACGCCATCGACCTGGGGAAAGCCCTCTCGGCGGGCGGGCTGCCGTGCGCCGAGATCACCTTCCGGACGGAAGCCGCCGAGGAGGCGATACGGCTTATCGCCTCCAGCTTGCCGGAGATTATCCTTGGGGCAGGTACGGTGCGCTCGGTCGATCAGGCCGACCGGGCGGTTTCGGCCGGTGCGAAGTTCATCGTCTCGCCCGGCTTTAATGAGAAGGTGGTCGATTGGTGTCTGGATAACGAGGTAGCCGTCACACCCGGGGTGGCGACGCCCACCGAAATCGAAATGGCGACGGACAAGGGGTTGAATATCCTCAAGTTTTTCCCGGCCGAGGCCATGGGTGGTATTAAGACACTGAAGGCCATCTCGGCCCCTTACGTGGGCGTCAAATTCATCCCCACCGGCGGCATCAATCGTGACAACCTGGCCGACTACCTGGCCCTCCCCAGCGTCCACTGCTGCGGTGGTAGCTGGCTGGTCAAGGCCGGCCTGATTACGGGTGGTAAGTTCGACGAGATCACCCAACTGGCCCAAGACGCTGTGTCCGTGGTACGTCAGGTGCGCGGATAATAGGCCATCGCACGCTGGTGGCCTGGCCAATCTTACCAAACGGCCTGCAATCGACCTATAGCGACCACTGCTTGGGGAATGCAGTGGTCGCTCAGTATGTTGCAGGCTCGGATCCAGAAGAAGTCTCTCACCTGGTGTCAAACAATCATAACATATTGACACAGATTGGACCTTGCTTTATAATCTCAGTTAATTATGTCATTATTACAGGATTACAGGTTCCGATGGACGACCTCGACAAACGTGTAGTGGACCATACAAGTTATATTCCACTCTACATTCAACTCAAAGAAATCTTGCAGGATCATATTGATCACAAGGTGTGGCAACCTGGTGATCAGTTGCCCAGTGAGCCCGACCTGTGCAGACAGTATGGTATCAGCAGGACAGTGGTACGACAGGCCTTTCAGGAAATGCAACGAGATGGCGTAATCTATCGCAGAAAAGGAAAGGGTACCTTTGTCGCTGAGCCTAAGTTTAGAGAAAGCCACATACAGAAGCTAACTGGTTTCTATCAGGATATGGTTGAACGCGGCTACCATGTTGTCAGCAAGGTACTCAACCAAGAGGTGATTCCCGCAGACTCAAAAATAGCCAGATACCTCGAGCTTGAACCTGAGACACCCGTTGTCCGCACTACGCGTTTGCGCTTTGTGAATAACGAACCGATCAATTTGGTTACAGCTTACGTACCCCACGAGTGTTGCCCTGAGTTAGTCAGCGCAGATCTAACAAACCAATCGCTTTACGCCTTTCTGGAGCGTGAGTGTGGGAGAGTCATTGTGCGCGGGCGGCGGATCATAGAGGCGGTTCAAGCTGCTGAAGATGAAGCCCAATTACTGGAAGTGGAGACGAATGCGCCCCTCATTCTGGTAAATGGTGTAAGCTATGCACAAGATGGTTCCCCAATAGAATACTACCATGGCCTGCATCGATGTGATCGCTCGCGCTTCGAGGTGGAATTGGTTCGGGTCCGGGAGTGGGGAAATACCGATGACTTAACAAGTATGGGCGATCTACCCAGCAGTAACTGACAGCAGTATAACGGAAAATTACCCCTGTTTGGTTCTCAAACCAGCTCAATCTCAAAGCACGATCGATCCCCGCGGTGAAGCCCACGCAGATACTCAACGGGCGTCCCATCTTCCAAGTATGCCACACTTCTTATTAAAACGAGGGCATCCCCCGCGTCGATGTCCAATAGTTCGGCCTCACTCTCAGTAGCTGCTACAGCCTCGATTGTTCGACGCGCGTTTGTAATGACTAAACCATGCTCGCTTTCTAGAAAAGCATAGAGAGATTGCGTGCTGAGATTGGCGTCAAGCAGAGTGGGACAGAGCTGGTAGGGGATGTAGTTTCTGGCAAGATTGATGGGCTCGTCTTCAACAAAGCGCAAACGTTCCAAGTAGAAAACTGGAGTTCCTGGTATAATAGCTAGTTTGTGCGCCACTTTTGGACTGGCTGGCACTACCTCTCGTCTAAGTACATTGGTAATCGGGTTTAGGCCCTGGTCAATCATGTCCTGATAAAAGCCTGTCAACTTCTGAGCAAACCCGTCGCTGATTTTGGGCTTAGCGACAAATGTCCCTTTTCCTTTGATGCGCTCAACGATCCCCTCATACTCCAGCTCGTCCAATGCACGCCGTACAACGGTCCGGCTGACGCCGAACATCTGGCACAGTTGAACTTCTCCAGGGATTTGATCGCCCGGCTGCCAGACCCCACGTTTCAGCATAGCACCGATTTCGTGCTTAAGCTGTATATAGTAGGCGATGGGGCTGCTAATGTCGACCCTTGTTTGGAATGGGTTTGCGCCCTCTTCGAACGCCATAATCAGGGCATCTCCATAGGATTAGGCCACAAAGACGGAATGGGTTTGGCAGGCGCTACTCAGACCTCCAAACCGAGCTGACACTGCGATACAGGGAATCAAATGATTCATACACATCGTTGTAAATGGCCACGCTTGCTTGTTCGGGCTCGATAGGAGCCCCATAAGTCACGAAAGCGTGGCTTGCCTCTGAAGCATCAGTATAGCTGCCAACGCCTAGACCAGCCAGGATCACCGCTCCCAGAGCAGACTGCTCCTGGACTTTCAGTTGGGTTACCGGTGCCTGGAAGGTATCAGCCATTATCTGGCACCACAGGACACTGCGAGCTCCTCCGCCCGTAGCCACGATCTGACGGGGCTGGACGCCTAACTCGTAAAAGACATCCAGAACGCGCCGCAAGGAAAAAATGATCCCTTCCATAGTGGCGCGGATAAGGTGAGAGCGATCGTGTCGCAGGCTGAGCCCAGAGAATGTACCACTTGTCTGCGCCTTGTCTTTCACAACGCGCTCACCTACCAGATAGGGAAGAAAAAGCAATCCCTCTGCGCCACGTGGTACTTCCCCAGCCAGGGCTGTCATTCGCTCATAGGCATCTGGCTGAGGCTCACCCAGGACGGAATCCCGCAACCAGCGAAAGGCGAGTCCTGCTGACAGGGTCGCGCCCAGCAAATACCACGTATGCGGCACGGCGTGGCAAAAAGTGTGAACACGTAATTGCTCGTCTATCCGTGGTGAGGAAAGCAACGTCACTAACTGGCCCCCGGTGCCAATCGTGGCCGCCACAGTGTCTGGAGATACAACGCCACTGCCCAATGCCCCGCTAGCCTGGTCGGCTGCGCCTACTACGACAGGTATCCCCGCCTTAAGACCCATAGCTCCGGCTGCCTCCGGGGTCAATTGTCCGGCAACCTCGTGTGACTCGAATATGCGGGGCAGAATATCAACTGGAATAGACAGCTCAGAAAGCAATTCATCAGACCAGCGGCGACCTCGAATGTCCGTTAGCAAGCCACCCGAGGCGTCAGTGATGTCTGTGGCTAGCTGATCGGTCAGCCGGTATCTGACATAATCCTTGGGGAATAATACCTGACGAAGCTGATGCCAGCACTGAGCCTCGTTCTGCTGCACCCACAGCAGAGAGGCCAGCATAAAACCTGGGAATACCCCGCTGCCGGTGATCTGGGCCAGCCTTTCGTAGCCTATCTGCTGGTAGACCTGCTGGCATTGGGCTGAGCTCCGCTGATCCGGCCAGATAATTGCCGGGCGTAGGAGTTGCGCACGTTCACCCAACAATACTGCGCCGTGCATCTGGCCGGACATCCCAATCGCTCTAATCCCTCTTCCCTTGACGTCTGTGCGGGCCATTAACTCCTGAACGGCCTCTACTGTCATCTGCCACCAGTCATCCGGATTCTGCTCCGACCACCCAGCGTTTCCGGTCAGAATGGGATATTCGCGTTCGGCTGCCGTCCACGTGCTGCCATCTTCGGCGGCGAGAATACACTTAACACTGGAAGTGCCCAGATCGATACCGAGTAAATATGACATGTGCTGTACCTGCGTTTGAACTTTGGCTCGACTGCTTGTGGATGATTAGGCCGTGTTGACATTTGAGATTTTGCGCCTGAGAACGCCACAACGGACAATGAAATACACACCTGGGAATTCGCAAATGTCAACACTACCTAGGCCGTGTTGACATTTGAGATTTTGCGCCTGAGAACGCCACAACGGACAATGAAATACACACCTGAGAATTCGCAAATGTCAACACTACCTAGCTTATATGAACCTGAACCTTTAATGTTTCCCCCTGAGCAAACTGGTCAAACGTAGTGGCAAAGTCAGCCATAGGGACGCTATGACTAACCAGTTGGCTGGTGTCAACTACCTCGTTGGCCAACCAGGCAATTGCAGGTTGGAAACTGTAACAGGTCGCATAACTGCCAAGTAGAATCCAATCGTTTTTAAAGAACTTGTACGGGTTAATCTGGACGACGGAATCGGATGGAGCAACCCCAAACTGCAAGAACTGCCCGCGTGGTTTCAGATAGTCGAAGGCGTGCTCGATGACCTTTGGGACACCGGTGGCATCGATCACGATGTCAAATCCGTAAGGGGCCAACTCGTTCAAGGCTTCTGTCTGTTCAGGACCGGCTGAGATGGTAGCCGCAGCCCCTAATTGTTCCGCCAGGCCTAAGCGAGCCGGTTGCTTTTCAACCACGACCACTTGCGACGCACCGCTTCGCCGCAATACCTGCAGTAGGAGCAATCCCATTGGACCAGCTCCAAAAATCAACACCTGGCTCGCAGGCCAAACTCGTAACCGCCTGAGGGCGTATGCCACGCAGGCCACAGGCTCGATAAAGGCAACCTGCGAGTCGGTCAGACTGTCTGGCACGAGATAGCAGTTGCGGGCGGGAACGGGGACATAGTCAGCAAATGCCCCGCTCCGGGTAACGCCGACTCCACGCCAATTGAGACAATGATTGGCCTGCTCGTTCCGGCAGAAATCACAATAGCCACAAAAGACATTAGGATCGGCTGTGACACGATCGCCAACTTTCAAGTAAGAGACATTCTTGCCGACTTCGACGATGGTGCCGCCAAATTCGTGACCGGGAATCATCGGATAATCGGCCAGATATTCGCCTTTATAAATATGCAAATCGGTGCCACACATTCCGCACGCGGCAACTTGCACGATAACCTCATCCGGCTGGCAGATTGGATCGGGCACCCGTTCAATAGTTAGCGACTCCGCCTTTGAAATAACTACAGCCTTCATATTTTCCTCCTTTGCGATCTAGAACCTATCCGAAAATGGCTGAGTGAGCGACTTGTTACGGTCTTAGGGTTACTTTGATAGAACGATCGCCAGAGACAATCATATCAATGCCTTCTTGAAAAGAAGCTAATTCCATCTGATGGGTAACGATATGCTCCATTGGCAAAAGTTCTTTTTCTAACCAATCTATAGCTACCGGATAGCAGTGTGGACTGAGGTGCGCACCGCGGATGGTTAGCTCCTTGGCATCGCCTATCAGGTTCCAATCTGTAGTCACGCTTTCTCGCATAACGCTGAACTCGACAAATGTGCCAAGCCTGCGTGTCATTCTTAGACCCTGCTCAACTGCCGCCGGATGACCGGTGGCTTCGATGTAGACATCGCAACCGTAGCCGTCAGTGAGCTTGAGAACTTCATCAATGGCGTCAACTTTGGCGGGATTGATAGCAATATCAGCTCCACAATCTTTGGCAACACCCAGACGATGATCCATCAAGTCAAGCGCTATCAGCAGACGCGGGGTCTTAAGTTTGGCTGCGGCCAGGATGCCTAACCCGAGTGGGCCAGCTCCCGCAACCACCACAACATCTTGAAACTCAATGTTGCCTTGCTGAGCGCCATGTATAGCGCAAGCCAAAGGCTCAATATAGACGGCATGTTCGATGGGAATGGATTTAGGCACTTTGTAATTGATGGCGCCCCGGGGAAAGAGCATATATTCGGCCATAGCACCAAAAACGCGTTTCCGAAAGCCGTACACGCTAGGCCATTGACACATCCAGTATTGGCCGTTTTGGCAGAAGCGACAATTCCAACACGGCACAATCTGCTCCGAAATGGCCAGATCGCCTAATGCCAGGTCATACTTTTCTTCAGCGCCTTCACCCAGGGCCACAACCTCACCCACAAATTCGTGGCCAGGGATGACGGGAGCCTGACAATAACCTTCATTCTGCTCATCGCCCCAGAAGAGTGGCGCACCTGTATAACACTTGATATCGCTAGCACAAATTCCAGCCTCTTCCACCCGAATGACAATCTCTTCTGGGCCGGGTTCAGGAACAGGCCACTCTTGAAGCCGGTAATCTTCTGGCCCATAACAAACAACGGCCTGCATTGTATTGGGTAGTGGCTCATTCGCTCGGTAGTTCAATATTGCTTACTCCTGTTTGCTCCTCTGACCATCTGATTGGTTGTAGATACTGGGATAATTCTGCCGGTTCTCCGCAATGCTTTCATCAATGAGACAATAACGGCAGACCTGTCGAATCTGCCGTTATTGTCGGGCTCTTTTGTTCCGCAATGGCTAGTCTACTGTCGCGTAGCATCATCCTGGCTCTGCTACATCACAGGACGAATACCAGTTGCAGGAACGAGTCTAGAATATTGACAGTGGATCGTAGTACTCGTCAATGTTGTTGCAGTCAATGCCGACTGCTGGTGTATAGATGACGTCCTCATAGTCGCTGGCGTCCGTTTCGCCACTGATGACCGACAGGAGGATTTCAACGCTTTGTTCAGCGGCCAAAACGGGGCTGTTCAAACCGGTAGAGACGTACTGGCCATCGCAACCGCCCTCGGCAATTTCGGCGAAGGCCTCTTTCTGGCCGTCAATTCCTACCAGCAAGACGTCGTCCCGGCCCGCACCCTCCAGAGCAGCTTGCGCGCCGAGAGCCATCGAGTCGTTGTTGGCGAATATGACGTTAATCTCGGGGTGAGCGACCAGCAGGTCTTCAGTCAATTGTAGACCTAGCGAGGTTGTATATTCAGCGTTGCCATCCGCGACGAGCTCGTAGGTGATGCCACCTTCTTCAAGACCGGCCAGGAAACCATTATAGCGGTCTGGTCCAACCTTGATGTCGGTTGGATTACCATGTAGATGGGCCAACTTGATATCGGTCATCCCCCCTTCATTAAGGCGATTGGCCAGGGCTAAGCCGGCCTCTTTGCCAATGGTGAAGTTGTCAGACTGTACAATAGCCACAGAGTCTACCTCAAGAATGGGGGTGTCGATGTAGACCAGAGGGATACCGGCATCGACGAACTGCTGGTCAATATCAACCAGAGTAGCGGGGTCAATAGAGTTGACAACCACACCATCAACGCCCTGGGCTATCACATCTTCCACCTGCTTGGCATAGGTAGCGGTATCCAGGTTCGCGTTTAAGGCTACCAGTTTGAAGCCCTGTTCCAGGGCCATCTTGGCCATAGTGTCCCACATGGCCACGTAGTAGGGCGCGCTCATAGTGCGCTGGATGAAAGCAATGGTAACTTCATCAGCCGGCTGTTCTACCTCAACCTCAACCACCACTGTTTCGACTTTGGTGATTGTCTCGGGGGTAGGCACCACACAAGCTGCCGCAAGGGCAAGGAGCGCCAAAAGAGTTAAGCCGAGTGCAAGTTTCTTGCCAGTCATTTTCTTCCTCCGTAATAGTTTATAGTTGGGTCTTTACACTTTCCTCAACTGTGGAACAATGGGACTGACTACAGATCATCTAAGATTCCCGATCATCACCTCCCTCTTCTTTGACCGCCCTCGGAGGGATCAGTTCCGACTGTCTCCGAGAAGCCTGACGTTGCCCGGTCATCCATACCAGAACAGTTGATCACGTGATCTGCAAACGTCCTGTTCAGACCATCACGACTCGATAGTCCGGGCAGTATTAAATAGAACCGCCAAGAGGATAATTGAGCCGCGGATAATGTCTTGGTAGAAGGCTGAAACGCCCATCAAGTTGAGCATGTTCGAGATAAGACCCAGGATGAGGACGCCGATGATTGTTCCCCACACTGTGCCGCGCCCCCCTGCCAGGCTGGCACCACCAATTACTACCGCCGCAATGGCATCCAGCTCCATTAGCTGGCCCATCAGGGGGGTCCCAATCGTCAAACGTGAGGTCAGCAATATGCCGGCGATGGCGCACATCAGCCCTGAGAACGTATAGACTGCAATCTCATGCCACGATACACTGATGCCAGACAGGTATACCGCGTGCTTGTTGCTGCCAAGGCTGATGATGGTGCGGCCGGCAGTGGTGCGCCTCAGCATGATGCTAGTGATAATGGACAGCACGAACCAAATAATAACGATGGTGGGGACCGGGCCGATATTGCTGCGCCCCAGTAAGTTGTATGCTCCTCGATACGTGACTTGGATTGGCCCGCCATCTGTGTAAACAAAGGTAAGACCACGGGCAATAACCAACATGCCCAACGTAGCGATGAAGGGGGGAACGTTGCGCTTGGCTACTAATACGCCATTGAACGCACCAGCGGCAAGACCGACCAAAACGGCCAGAAGTAGCGCTACGAGTAATGGCACTTGTCTCTGGAGACCGACGGCCAACACCCCAGTCAATGCCACCAATGAGCCGACACTCAGATCAATGCCGGCCGTCAGGATCACGACCAGCATACCCAACGCCACAATGCCGGGCACGGCCGATTGCTTCAGAACGTTGCTGATGTTAACCCAAGAAAAGAAGTTCGACGAGACAATGGCCGAGATGATTACCATCACCACAAACACGACGAGGATATAATAGTCTTGCCACAAATCCGCAACGACGCGGCCTAGCTCCTTGCTGTTTAGAGTGGACAACTTACCAAGTCTACTTGTCTGAGTCATTCTGTTCCACCCCCATAGCAATGCTCACCAACTGCTCCTCGGTAGCCTGGCTACCCAGAACCTCACCGACGATACGGCCCTTACGCATAACGATCACTCGATCAGCCATGCCGAGGATTTCATTCAACTCGGAGGAAATCATCATGATCGCCACGCCATGTCCTACCAAGTCGGTCATCAAATGATAGATCTCCGATTTAGCTCCAACATCGACCCCCCGCGTGGGCTCATCAAAAATCAGTATTTTAGCCTGCCTGAAAAGCCATTTGGCCAACACAACTTTCTGTTGATTCCCTCCGCTGAGGCTTCTAGTAACCGTGTGTAGGGATGGTGTCTTGATGCGCAACGTGTCGACGTATTCCTGAGCAATGGCATCCTCTCGTCGAGAAAGGATCCATCCTGAACGACTAATGCCCGAATAATTCGCCATGGTGATATTGGCCGTGACATCAGCGTCAAGCACCAGGCCTTCATCTTTGCGATCTTCGACAAGCAGCCCCAGACCCAAAGCAATAGCCTGGTGCGGATTACGGATGGCGACTTCTTTACCCTCTATCCGAATAGTGCCGGATTTGTACGGCAAGACACCAAAGAGAGTCTTGGCCAGTTCGGTTCTACCCGAGCCTACCAGTCCGTAAATGCCCAGAATCTCTCCTTTGTGAAGCGTCAGGTTGATAGCGTGGATGTCTTGGGTAATCAATCCCTCAGTGCTCAGTCCCTCAATGTTCAACGCCACATCACCCGAATCTGCCTGGCGTTCAGGATAGTAGTCCTCCAAATCGCGACCGACCATCATTTTTGTTAATCTTTGCTCATCTATCTCTGCAGAAGGAACCACACCGACCAGAGCCCCATCTTTTAGGACAGTAATCCGGTCGGCGATATCCAGCACCTCTTGTAAATGGTGAGAAATATAAACAATGGAAATACCCTGGCTGGTTAGTTGGCGCAGCAATTCATAAAGAGCACCCATATCTTTTTCGGGTATCACTGCGCTGGGCTCGTCAAGTACCAAGACCTGAACCGGGCTGGTCAGAGCTTGCGCTATGGCGACAATATGTCGCCGGGCGACACTAAGCTTGCTCAACTCAATGTCCGGATCGATGTCGAATCCGATTTCGTCCAGTACACGCTGTGCCTCATGCGCCATGCTCTGCATATCCAGAAGTCCCCGGCGGGTCGGCATACGCCCCATGAAGATATTCTCTTTCACGGTCAAAGCGGGGACCAGATCGATTTCTTGATAGATGACGCGTATGCCAAGATCCAAGGCGTCGGCTGGGATATTGATGTGGACCTCATCGCCATTGAGGATGATACTGCCGGCATTCTGCTGGTAGGCACCAGACAGGACTTTCACCAGTGTGGATTTACCCGCGCCGTTCTCACCCACCAGTCCCATGATTTCACCAGCACGTACCTCAAAATCAACGTGGTCGAGAGCCCGCACACCGGGGAAGTCCTTGACTATGTCTTTCATATGTAGGCGAGGGGGCAGGCTTGTTTCAGGAGCTGTCGGCGGGACGGTTTGAGCTTTCTCAGTAGCTATGTGATCCATAGATACGATTCCTGTCTGCTTACTCGCATAGGATAGCGGATCAGGATATTATCCTGTTATCCTGTGATTACAAGTAATAGAACCAGTATAACATAGAATCAGGTGCTTGTCAAGCATCAAATCGGGAAATCTAGGGGTTGTATTGAAAATCACTTGACATTGAAACAGACCTATGCTATACTGAACTTGTAATCTTGTTATCCTGTAATTACAGGATTAAGTGTGATTGGTCTCCAAAGCTTGCTTCAACAGCCC
>Ga0180437_10011089_pt1 | contig 10867 bp, 4 predicted proteins | sample SS_ome_4_FD_132410 | JGI IMG/M metagenome (GOLD analysis project Ga0180437, IMG submission 132410) | Hypersaline lake sediment archaeal communities from the Salton Sea, California, USA - SS_3_D_1 metaG | ecosystem: Environmental > Aquatic > Non-marine Saline and Alkaline > Hypersaline > Sediment... | reverse complement strand
GCCGGCCAGGGACCACTTGCCGGGCACCTGCATCGAGGCCGGCGGGCCTTCATCGACGATGTAAAAAACCCTGCCTCCGGCTGTCACCACCGAGCTGATGCTGGCCAGCACGTGATGGTTCCGGCTCCAGGTTGGAGCGGCCGTCCATTGGACGTGCCGGGGCGGGCCGACGCGGGCGTCGTGGGCCACGGCGTTGCCCGTCGCGTCGTAGAGAAAGTGCGTCCACTGGTCGATCTGCTGCGGCCACGGCTTGACCGCCTTGGTCCAGGTGTTTCCTTGCCTGAACAAAGCCGCTCCGCCGGGCGCCAACACCCGCTTCACTTCCTCCACCGCGACGTCGCCAGGCTCTTCGGCCACCAACAGCCTCACGAGGTTGTCGACAAGCGGCAGGCGACTCCCCGAAAATCGCTCGATCGAGACCGAGCCGGCCAGGCCGAGCGACTCGGCGTGCTCGCGGGCCGCCCGGACGTTGGCGGCGTCCGCGTCCAGTCCGTACACCAGGAAGCTCTCACCCCGGCACAGTGCCGCCGTCAGCCGCCCGTCGCCGCAGCCGAGATGGACGACCAGCCCACCGCGGACTCCGCTGGTCTCAAGGATCTCTGCGGCCACGTCATCGATTGCAGCAGAGGCGGTCCCGGCTCCCACGGCGGCGGCGACGGTCAAAGCAATCACGATGGCGAAAAGACATGGCCACGGGCCCATAGTCCTCACGAGTGCCCGTCTCATGGCGTTGCTCCCAATTCTGGTCGTTCGGAATTCGTTATGGAGAAAGAGTCAGCGGGCGTCACCTACACACGCCACACCCGCAGGTCGTGGCTGCCGTCAGGCAGAGCCATCTCGTAGTAGACGTAGGTGGCGTCCTCAAGCGCGAGCACGTCGAAATAGCGGATGGCCCCGCTGCCGTGCGGCGTGTTCCAGAGCGGGCCAGCGCGCGTGACGCGGTGGAACGTGCGGAGGTCAAAGCTGTAGCACAGCCCGCACCGCTCCTCGTAGTTCTCGCTCACGTCGGCCGAGCCGTCGTAAAGCGCCAGCCAGACCTGATCCGTTGCCGGCCAGAGCGTGCCGATCCGCGCGGCGTAGGCGTCCCATGCGCCTGAGCTTGGGGTCAAGATCGGCCCTTCCCAGTGCCACTCGATTCCGTCGCCGCTGGTGGCCAGGCCGGTGGCCGAGCGGATCAGCCCCGTGTTGAAGGCGTCGTGCGTGCCGTGCATTTGGCCGGCCGAGGCCTCGGCATCACGGGCGGCGTAACTGGCGACCATGTGGTACAGCCCGGCCAACTGGAAGACGAACGGGTCCTTGACGCCTTCGGTGCCCGTGTCGGCGGCCTTGAGCACAGGGCGGAGGCTCTTGAGGTTGAACGCCTCCGGCCGGTCGGCCTCGACCAGCCCGATCATCCAGCGGCCGTCGGCCGGATCGACGAAGCTCGCGTACATCCGCCAGCCGAACTGCGGCCGCCGCACCAGCGCGCACCGCTCGATGCTGGTCGTGCCGAGCTGGTCTTTGGTGCCCCGCCAGACGTCGTCGAAGGCGACGCCGTCGCGGCTTTTGGCGACGCGGATTTCGGCCCCGCGGTCGGGCTCGACCCCGCGGGGGCGGCGGAGCCGATAGACGAGGTGAAATTCGCCCGTGGCCGCGTCGCAGGTCGCACCCGGCGCGCCGACCCAGTAGCCCCGCCCCTTGCCCGGCGGCGTGCGGATCACCGTCCCCGCGCCGGGATCGAAGTCAAACAAAGAAGCCCAACACCTCGGGTCGGTCGGCGGCATGGCGGGTAACCTCGGCGTACGATGCGGCGAGCCGGAGCCGTCTGGCTCGCAGGGAACGCAAGAGCATGATGATAGTGCATAACCACGCGCCCGTGCAAGTCGCCGCCGCGCGCTGCATGCGCAAGCAGGAGCTTGGGAACGAGGATCGAGCGGCCAACGCGTGGTGGGCCGCTAAGAGTCTCTGACAGGACCGTCGCGGCCCTCACCCCTCGCCTCTTACACGTCTCCTTCTTCCGGCAACCCTTCGATCCGGCGGCCGGCGCGGAAAAGCAGCAGCGCCAAGACGATCACCATCAGGCAGATGGCGGCGGCGAAGAAGAGGGGGTTGTTGAGCAACTCGGCGAGCCCGAGCCCCGGGGCCCGGCCAAAGTCAGGATTCTCCGCTTCTGTTCCGAGCGTGGCCACCGCCGGCTCGAAGCCCTCGGCCAAGGCGACGGCCAGCGCCGCCGTGTCGTAGCTGGGCGCCTCGGCCTCGTCGGAGCCGTAGTAGAGTTGGTAGTTCGTCTCCGGAGCGGCAATGAACAGCGCCCGATACACCTGCCCTTCGGCCTTGACGGCGGTGATCTCCAGCGGCGGGTTGTCCTCGTTTTCGATGAGGATTCGGTACTCCTTCTGCCGCTGTTCGGGGAAGTCGATTTGAAGCTCTTCCCGCTCGAAATTGCGAAAACGGAAGCGGGAGACGCTGCCGTGCCCGACGTGCTTCCACGTGACGGTCACGCCCCGCTCGACCGGCACCTCGATGAACGCCTCGCGGTTGAAGTTCGCGCTGGTGGTCTCGAGCGTGAACCGCACCAGCGGCTCCCTCCGCGTGCGGACGTGAACGATCGTCATCTTCTCGCCGGGGTCCTCCTCCACCTCGAAATCGACGATCGGATAGTCCGCCCGGAGGATCTTCTTCACGCGCTCGTGGACCACCTCGTGCCAGAGCTCGATGCGGTCGATGCGAAACGGCCGCCGCTGGACGGTGGTCCGCTCGGTCCGCTGCGTCTCGTCGCCGCCGCGGAACTGACGGGTGAGCTCCATCAGTGCCGATTCCTTCTGGTCGATCACCTCTTCGATTACCACCTTCAGGCGGCGGTAGTCGTTTTCCGGCAGCTTGACCTCGCGGTTGCTGACGTCCATGAATTGCGAATAGTCGAAAATCATCGCCCGGCTCACCAGCGGCCGCCAGTCGGCGCCGTCGTTTGAGCCGAAGACGCTCACGTGCCGCTCGAAGTCTCTCAGCGGCGTGTAGAAGGTCATGCCGTCGGCCGGCACGGCCTTCTTGTCCAGCTCGACGATCACTTCGATGCTGTTGTCTTCTTCCTTGGTCACCAGTGAGCGGACCTCGCTGGGGCTGAAGCGGTGACTCGTTTCGCTGCGGGTTTCCGTGGCCTGATCGATGCGGAAGGGCACTTCCTTGCCCCCGGTCGCGACCACGCGGACGTCGGCGAAATGTTCCTGCGTGGCGGCGTAGACCGCGGGATCGAAGGAGACCGCGAGGATTTCCTCCTCGCCGAGCTGCGCCCGTTGGACGGGCTTGAAGAACTCCAGCGACTCCAGCCCTGAGGCGCGGCACGGGACGGCAGCCAGCAGCACGAGGGCGATCATCGCAAGCCGCGAATCTCTCATGACGGACTCTCCTCTCCCGGATCGGCGGAGATGGTGAACCTGTGCCGGTATTTGAGGTAGACGAACGAGCCCGAGAGCACCAGCACTCCCAGGAAAATGAACGCCACGATGCGGTAGAGCTGGTCGAGGCGGTCAAGGTCCACGAAAAAGACTTTCCAAACCACCACGGCGAACAGCGCCAGCCCCACGTAACGCATCGCCCTCACTTCCTTGAGGATGCCGGCGAGGATCAGCCCCAGGGCAAACATCGACCAGAGGATCGAGACCCCGCCGGCGCGAAACGCTTCGACGTAATGGTGCAGCATCGTGTTCAGCTCGAGGCTCGACCAGACGAAGGCCATCGCCACCGCCAGCCAGCCGAACATGATCCGCGCCGCCCGCGCGCTGGTGTCGCCCGCCAGCAGGTAGAAGACGTAGCAGAAGAAGCCGATGATCGCGCCGAAGTCGACCAGCCGCATCGAAGCATCGAGGAAGGAGTAGTACTCCACGCGGTAGATGTTCAGGGCCAGGTGCCAGCCGGGCAGGTCGAAGACGAAGAGCTTGATCATCAGGCCCGCTACGAACAAGGTCAAAAGCCCCAACAACACGCGGCTGCGATCGGCCAGGTATTCGAAGGCCAGCAACAAGCAGAGCGCCACCCAGAGCAGCGTGAGCACCGGCATCCGCATGGGCAGAAAGAAGTAAGCGAAAGTGCGGGCCAACTCGAGGTGCAGATAGACGAAGAGCATGGCAATGGCCACGGCGATGCCGGCGCGAACCGCCCAGTGCTGGCGGACCCACTGGCCGATGTCGTTGCCCTTCTCCACGGCCAGCGAGGCGACCGCGCCGGGCCGCCCCAGCAGCCGGCAGGCGGCGGCCAGCGATGCCACCGGCACGCCGAAAATCACCACCCGCTCCACCAACGCCAAGAGGTATTCGGCCGGCGGCATCTCGGCAAACGAGAACCCGCCGAGGTATTGCATGCGCAAATCGACGAAAGCGAACCGCCCCAGCACGATGGCGTACAAGAGATAGGCCACGTGCCGCAGGAACTGGCTGTCGAGCTTGCCGGCGACCCAGAGCATCACCAGCGCCTGGATCGCCCAGCTCACGGTGATCCACTCGCTCGATAGCACCAGGGGCAGCGTCACCGTGAGGAAAAACGCGGCCAGCGCCGTGAAGCTCATCAAGAGATCGCGGTCGTGCAGCTTGCGGACGAGGAAGTAGTAGACGTGGCCGATGTAAAACAGCGTCAGTCCCAGGGTGATGGCCGCCACGTAGGTCTTCTGGTCATACTTGTCCATCAGCAATCCGTAGCCTGCCGCAAAGAAGATCCCGGCGTTGATCCACAACGCCAGCACTTCCAGCAGCGTCGACTTCTGGCGATTGACGAGGTTGAAGATGAAGACCATCGTCGAGTAAAGCACGAAAAACGCGGCCAAAAAAGGCATCACCTGCCAGAAATACCGGACCTCGTACTGCTGCTGTATCGTGTGGAAGAACAGCAAGTACGTGCAGGCGAAGCTGAGGTAGCTCAATAGCCGCCAGTTCTTTTTGGCGCTGATCCCCAGAACGCCGACGCCGAGCACGAGCATGTAGCCGAACAGTCCCGGGAAGTTGACCTCGCCGGTCGAGAGCATGACCGGTGTGCCGAAGCCGCCGAGAATGCCCAGCACGGCCATCAGCACCGAGTTGTAACGGACGGCGAGCACCCCGGCGGAAAGCGTGACTAGGGCCATCCAAGCGAACGCCGGCATGACCTCGATAAGGTGCCAGCGGTTGGCCGCGGCGAAGACGGCGAAGTACAAGAGGGCGATGCCGCCGCCCATCAGCCCCTGGCCGAACAGATGGTACTTCTTGCCCAGCAACTGCGTGCCGAGCGCCAGCATGCCCACTCCGCTGAGAATCGAGAGGGCCACGCGTGCCATCGGGCTGAGCATGCCGTGTTCGATCGAGTAATTCAAGAAAAAGCCGCCGGCCATCACCAGGATCAGGATGCCGATCCGCAAGAGCCAGTTGCTGGCGATGGCAACCTCCATCGACTCGCCTTTGGGCCGGTGCTCCTCGCCGACGATGATCCAGCTCCAGGTCTTCCGCAGGGCCTCCTTGGCGGCCGTCTCGAAACGGCTCGGCACCCGCGGTGGACGCTCCTTCGGCGGCTCGCCGCGGAAGGGAGACGCCGCGGCCGCGACCGCCGGCTCGGGCGGCACCGGCTTCGGCGGCGGGACGGACTCGGCCACGATCTCGGGCTCGACGGGCCGCTCGACCGGTTTTGGGGGTGGGGGCGCTTCGGCCGGCGGTCTCTCTGCTTCCTCCGGCGGCGGAGCGCCCACCATCTGGGCGCCAATCTGCTGAATCAGCCGCTTGCTCTCGACCAATTCCCGATCGAGCTTCCCGAGCAACTTGGACAGGTCCGCCGTGCTCTCGCGCTGACGGCGGTGGATCTTGAAGATCATCACCAGCAGCGTGATGGGTAGGCCGGCCACCAACGCCGCGACAAGAATCATCGCCAACAGGCCGAGAATGAGCTCTTCCATCGCGTCTCCCCCCTAGGCCGCCGCGGCGTGCGGGTTGGCCCGGACTATTGTAGGCACGAGCGGCGAGGGACAAGGAAACGAGCTCCAGCCTCGATCGCTCCAATCCCCCCCGAATCCCTAAATCCCTAAATCCCCCTTTGCAGCGTCGCCCTGACGCTTCCGGCGGGATTTCCTCGGCAAATATAACACTTTCCCCCAACCTGGGCGACAGGACTCCCCCACGCTGCGAAGTTATAATGGCCAAAAAGCCGAGCCTTGGTCTGGTAGAGGGGACGCCGGCATGCCGGGGCGATTGCCCCCGCGGGCGAAACCCACGCCGGCCTCCCCGCTTTCGCCATCCGAGGGGTTCGAGCCATGTCGGAAGTGCTGCTTGTCCTGGCGGTCGTGCTCGTTTCGGTCACGGTGATCGGGCACCTGATCTGGGTAACCCTGGCCTGGATCTTCCGCGAGCTGTTCGGCCTGGCCGAGCGGCAGCCGGTCCAGTCGCGGTTGCGGTGCCCTTGGTGCAGCCATTGGACCACCAAGTCCGCCCAGCGATGCGACTGGTGCGCGCGGCCGCTTGGCGGCCCCGTTCCCGAGGAACTGGCCGACCTGGCTGCGATGGAGCGGCAGGCGAGGCGGCTTCACGAAAGAGGATTATTGACGCGAGCCGGGGCCGACGGACTGGTGCAAACGGCCGAGCGTCGCCGCCGGCAATTGCTGCAGCCGGCGGCGGAGCAGCCGTTTGCGGCGGCCGCCGGTCCGGCGCCGGTGCCGGGCGCTGAGCCGAAGCCGAAGCAGGCCCTGCCGCCAGCCACGCCACCACCGACCGCTCAACCGCCGGTCGTGCCCAAGAGCCTCGTCGTCGCCGAAGCGGTCGACCAGCCCCAGCCCGAACCCCGCCCGGCTCCGCCGCCGCCCATTCCCCACCCGGCGGCGCCGCAAACGCCTTCCGTTGCTGTTCCCCACCAGCCCCCGGCGCTGCCTGAAGCAACTCCCAAGCCGTCGGCCGCGGCGAAACCACCAATCGAACCGGTGCCGCCGCCGAAGCCGTGGTCCGAGCGGCTGACCGGATTCCTCCAGGAGCGGAACATCCACTGGATCGAGCTGGTCCTGTTGCTGGTGGGCGGGATCCTCTTGGTCGGCCCCTCGGTCGCGTTGGTGATCAGCCTTTGGCCCCAGTTGGAAAAAATCCCCTACCTGAAGTCGTTCATCTTCGTGGCATACTCGTCGGTCGTTTTCCTGGCGGGGCTGTACGCCTATCGACGCTGGAAGCTGGAGGCCACGGGCAAGGCGCTGTTGATCGTGGCGTTGCTCCTGGTGCCGCTCGACTTCCTAGCCACCGCCAGCCTGTCGAGGACGGGCTGGAACGCGATTCACGTGGCCACGGAACTGGCCTCGCTGGGCCTTTTTGCCTGGCTGGTGACGCTCTCCGCCGGCGTGCTGGTGCCCGACGGGCGCCGCAGTCAGTTGCTGGCCGTGGTGGGCAACTCGGCCGCCGTCGTCTGGCTCGTCCGGCTGCCGGATGCCTGGGCGTCCGGGTCTGGACTCCTGGCCGCCGGGGCGGTGCCGGTGGCGGTCTTTGCCGCAGCCATCGGGGCGTACCTGTGGCGTGTGGGCGAGGGGCCGAAGCTCGACCGCAGCCGGGTGGACGGCTTGTTCACGCTGCTGGGCACGAGCACTTTCGCATTGGCCGTCGCCCTGGGGCCGTTGGTGGCGCAGGGACTCCGCGATGTGAATCTCGCTGCCGCATTGGACCGTCTTTCGGTGCTCGTCGCGGCGGCCGCCGCGGTGATCGCATCCGCCGGGCTGACGGTGGTGCGGCGGGTCGAAAAGGCCGACTGGGCAGGCGGGTACATGGCCGCTGGCACCGCCGTGGCCCTGGCGGCCTTCGCGGCGATGTTCGCCGCCGTCGGCATGGCGTGGCCGCAGCCGCCGTTGGTCGTGGCCGTCGCCGGGCTCGACACCGCGGCGCTGGTTCTGATCGCTCTGCGATTCCGACTGCCGTTGGCGCAGGCCGCCGCGCTGGCCTCCGCACTGCCGGCCTACTTGATCGGATTCCACTGGCTCGCCGGCAACCTGGCAGGCGTGCCGCAGGAGCTGCTCGGCGAAACGCTTCTTCGGCTGGCCGCCGGCGGCACCAGCGGGGCCGCGCTGGTCGGGCTGGCGGCCGCCTCGGCCGCGGCGGCCGGACTGCTTGCCAGAAGCGGCCGGCGGCGGCACGCCCGCTACTACGCCGTCGGCTCGCTGGCCATCGCCGGCCTGAGTCTCGCGCTGGTGACCATCGACGCGCTCTTGCATCCGAGCGCGGCGGGGGTGGCCGCTGCAGTCTGGGCGGTTTACGCCGCGGCCGCGCTGGCCGCGGGCGCCCTGGTGCGGCGGCAGGGCCTCAGCTACCTCGGCCTGGGGTTGGTGGCCGGCTCGACGCTCTGGAGCTTGCGGTGGTGGCTGGGCGATTTCGGACCGGCCTGGGCGACGGTGCTGGCGGCGGAAGCGGCGGCGATGGGGCTGGCGGCCGCCTTGCTTGACCGCCGCGCCGCAAACAGACCTTCGTACCGATCGCTCGTCGAGGTCTATCGCAGGCCGCTTTTGCACGTCGCCGAGCCGATGATGGCAGCCGCCGTGGCTGCCGCCGTTTGGACCGGCTGGGCCGATCGGGCGGCAATCGATCACACGCCGGCGCCCGTGCTGACGGCCGCCCTGGCCACCGCGTTCTACCTCGCGCTGGGCGCGGCTTTCAGCTCGCCGGCTCGGGTGTACGCCGGTTCGGCGATTGCCCTGGCGGGGCTGGTGCACGCGTATGTCTGGAACTACGCGGGGCTGGTCGAGCGGCCCTGGGTCGTCGCGCTTTTGGCCCATGCCTCGCTGGCCGCCGTGGCCGCTGCGGCGCTCGATGCCTGGAGGAGCCGGGGTGGAGCACGCGCGTCCGGCGACCGCGTCGAGCGGGCGTTGATCCGGCCGCTGGGCGATACGGCCATCGTCTCGTCGTCGCTGGCCGTGCCCGCCCTGCTGGTCGGTCCATGGCAGCCGATGCTCCACTCGGCGGGGCTGCTCGGGTGGCTCGCCGCCGTGTGGCTGGTGTTCGCCTGGCAGCGGCGGTCTCGCGAGGCGCTCGCTGCCGGCCAGATCGCCGTGGCGCTTGCCGCACTGGCCGCCGCGACCGAATGGCTCGAAGGCAGGCCGTGGGTGGGCGATTTGCCCGACGGCCTTACGGACCCGCGAAGCCTTCAGGTCTACGGGATCGCCTTGGCCCTGACTTCGCTGGGCTGGCTGGCCGTGCGGATCGCGTTGCGCGGCAACAGGCTTTCGCAGCCGATTCTCGAACCCGAGGGTCTTTCGGTCGATCGCCTCTTGCGGCATGCCGTGGTCTGGATGCAGTTGGCGCTGGTTGCGTGGCATCTGTTGCCGCACGTCGCCGCGGAGCTTTCCGGCGGCGTGTCTGCGGCGGCCGCCGCAGCGGAGCGCGCCACCGGACCTGCGGCCTGGACGCTGCTCGGGACGATCGCGTTGACGCTTTCGGTGACGCTCTGGCACCGCTGGCGGGCGTCGCTCGCCAGCAGCCTTCTGGCGGCCGCCACGGTGCCGTGGCTGGTGGCCGGGCAGTTCGCCGGCCAGCAGGCCGTCGGTTCCGCGCTGCGTTGGGGATTGGCCGTCTGCTTCATCGTCTGCTCTGCGGCAGTGTGGAAGCGGGAAGCACTCTTCGGCGTGCTGAAGCGGCTGGAGGCGAAGGTCGACGTCGGCCCGGTCGGGCCGCGGATCGCCCGGTCGACGCTCGTCTCGGCGACCGTCGCTCCGCTGCTGTTGGCGACGTTGGCCGCGACGGTTTTGCATCTGGGCGGCGAGGCGGCCGGCGGGCCGGCGGCAGGCAGCTTCTTCGCCCGGCTTGGCCCCACCGCGTCGTATCTTGTTCCGCTGGCGCTGGTGATCCTCGCGCTGGTCGGGCACGCGGTGCGGGAGCGGTCGGCCGGCTATGCCTTTTCAGCCGGGCTGGTCGTCGAGTTGGCCGTGGTGTTGGCGTACGTGTTGCGGATCGGCCTGCTGGAAGTCACCGAAGTGGTCACGCTCCTGCAATTGGCCACAATTGCCGCGGCCGCATGGGGCATCTTGTGGATGATCGGCCGGCAGAAGCTCGACGTCTGGCGAGAAACACATGAGCGTGCCTCTTCATCCGCGCTGATGAACGTCCAATTGGGCATGGCGGTGTTGGGAAACGTCGCGTTGCTGGTGCCGGCACTGTTGGCGGTGATTCTCCTGCCGGACAAGCGGCACGCCTGGAGCGTTGCGGCCGGGTCGTGGCTGGGCTGGACCGCCCTCATCTTGCCCGTGGCGGCGATGGCCTATCGCTCTATGCAGTCGGGCCGCATGCTCCGCCCGACAGCGGCCGGCCTGGTCGGCATGGCCGCGCTCGGCATGCTCGCCTTGACGGTGGAGGGAATTGCCGGGCTGGAGCCACAGTGGGCTTACCGCACGCTGATGCTCGGCTGGGCAGCCTATGCGTGGTTTGTCGCGGCGGCCACGTGGTGGGCGGCGGGGCAGCGGACGCTCGCCGGCGCGGCCGGCCCGCCGCAAGCGCTCATCCGCGCGGCCAGCACGTGGGTCATCGCGGCGGGCTCGGCCGCCGCCGTGCTGGGGCTGAAAGCGGCCGCGTTGCACCGTGTCCCGGAAGACCTTCTCTGGGCCGCGGGGGCTATCGCCACCGCCGGCGCGGCCGGGGCGACGATGGCTGTCTGGCGACGGCGGGAGGGCTGGGCCCTGGCCGCCGGGCTGGGCGTCAACGTGGCCGCCTCGCTGGTCGTCTGGTACGAGCGTTTCCAGTTGCCGCTGGCCGACTGGGGTGTCCTGCTGGTCGAGGTCAACGTAATCGCAGCCGCGGCAGTGGCCCTGGTCTGGCTGGCCGCCAGGCGGAGGCTCTATGAGCTTCGCGAGCTGTCGATCGGCGACACCCCGATGCTGGCCGCGCAGACGGGGCTGGGTGTCGTCGGCATGGGGGCCCTGCTC
>Ga0180437_10011086_pt1 | contig 10869 bp, 14 predicted proteins | sample SS_ome_4_FD_132410 | JGI IMG/M metagenome (GOLD analysis project Ga0180437, IMG submission 132410) | Hypersaline lake sediment archaeal communities from the Salton Sea, California, USA - SS_3_D_1 metaG | ecosystem: Environmental > Aquatic > Non-marine Saline and Alkaline > Hypersaline >... | reverse complement strand
TAAGGTCAAACTGCTTTGCCTTCTGTCGTAATTCATACAGTGTTTTATCTGTACTTGCTTTGTACCCTTTAAACCTTTTCTCCCAATTCTCATGCGATTCACTTGAGTGAGGCACTTGTTTAACTTGGTCGATAACTTCTGTTTCAGTTCCTTCGATTGTTCCACCAGGATTGGCTAATTGGTCAATAATTTTATCGGCTTGTTCGCCAGCTAGTTTTGCTTGTTGATTCATGTTTCCTCCTAGAGATAGTATCTTATAAGGAGCCTTCCGCTGCCGTCACAGCTTCAGGGCTTTACTTATACTATGATTCTATTTATTTTTTAATAATGCATCACTACCTTCAATGTCTTTCAATAACTCCGATAGTATCTGCGCTCTGCCTTGTACTCTCCTATAATTTTCATCATTGGCTGACACTAGGGCTTTCATGTCTCTTTCCAGTAATTCTTTCAAATGAGAGATGAAGATATCAAATGCTGCATCTCTCTTCAATCCGTTTATAGCTGCTGCTATTCTTTGATCTATCATGCCACTGCCGCTGTTAATGGGTAGACATCCACTGTTAATGCTGTAGAAGTCCCTGCTCCTACTAACTTAGCAACTAACTCTGCACCTGTCCCATGCTCTACTGCTAAACATCCAGAATTGAGTGCCTTAACATTGGCAGGGATAAGATTGCCACTAGACATCTTAATGAATAGTCTGACACTTCCTCCATCTGCTTCACCACCTACACATACAACAGCAGATACAGAGCCACCACCACTAGGAGTGGTGGTATATGCAGGGTTAATACGAACACCAACAACAGCACCTGCCTCTTTTCTAAAGTTTACACAAACAACATTCCAATCATCGTTAAAATCTTTTACTTCATATGTTGGGTCTACATCACCAGAACCACCAAAATGTATGGTTTCGTTTGCTACATCATAAATAGCCTCTCTCCACAAAGCCCCTGTTTGAAAAAAGAAACTAGGATAATAAGACCCGTCAAAGGTTGGGTCTTTAGCAATATAGATTTTTATTGTTGCTCTGTCACCAGCATTGTCTGCCACGGCAATAGTCTGCTGGAACCACTCACGTCCGGCTGGGTCATCATCCCTCAATGTCCATCCTGATAATTGACCATCAAGGCCAATTAAATCTTGTGTCGCAACCGGTGAGAGATTAACACCCCAGTTATTAAATGAATTACTAAAGTGTGCTTTATTCTCAAACGCTTTCTTAACATTGCTCATCAACGGCAGTGGACTGAGCAGGTTGCCATTAATGTCTGTCGCCTTGTACAGCGTGATTGGCTGGCCATTAGTATGTATTACTTCAGATGGGGTAGATTTATCTTTCCGATAGTTAGCCTTCTCTATCTGCACGTCAGTTATAGTCAAAGTTTGTGCTGCGCCATAACTACCCGTCATAAATAATAATTCAACAGTGGCTCCATCTACTGATAAAGTGTGGGTGACTGAATATCTTGTAGGAGTGCTATTAATTGTCAGATATGTGCTGGTAAGATCTCCGGAGGTACCTCGTTGGATCAGTACTTGTGTACCGGTTGATGACAGCGTAAATGAATATATAAAACTATCCCCAATTCTAGGATTAATTGCAAAATAATACCTAAGATGGCTATGGAATGCCTCTGTTAATTCCACTTGCTCTGAAGAAATAACTGTTGCACTACTCGGAGTCCAGTTCGGAGTGACACTAATATCATTGTTATAGATACAGTAATTATCCACCCGTCTAGCACCACGCCACACAGGACTGATGCTGGGGTCGAATGGCTCGTAGATACCGTCTGAGTTGCGTTCATAGGTGGGGTCGTCGTAGGTGTGAGTAGCTGGACCAACCCCTTCTATCATGAGTTGACAATCCTCATTCTCGTCTTTATATGCTGCTAAGAATACAGGAGTGGTTGGCTCTTGTCTACCACCACCACTGCTGGTACCACCACCTAGTATTTTAGATAAATGCCCTACTAAAGGTTTACTAATCATATACCTGTCCCATGTTCATCTTTTAGTGTTGCTTCATATTGGAATCTGGCATTGGCATTCTTCTCCCTCAATGCTGCCTCTTTCAGCTTAGTCTCATTATTCTGTTGATTCTGAATCATAGCTATCTCTGCATCAATTTGCTTACGCTCTAATTCCATCTGAGCAATTTTCAAATCTGTCTGTTGTTGTTGCATAGCCAACTCCATCTCCAACTTCTGATCTTCTAACCGTGTCTGACTCTTAATTTGTTCTATCTGCAACTTCACTTCCTCAGGTGATGGTGGCTTAGGCTGTTGTGCTGCTTGAGCCTTCTTCTTCTCCATCTCCTCTGCTGAAGGTACAACATCTGTCATATCATAGCTAGTTATAATTTCCCTGAGTAATGCACTTCTGCCTTCCTCTCCAAGAACAGCCATGTCCATAGGATTAGCTGTGGCCTGTAGAAGTTCTATTCTTCTCTGATTTTCTACAGCTTTAGCTACAACACTCTTAGCACCTGTCGCTATAATTTGCATATCCCCTTTGAAGCTATTAGGCACTTCTGGATTCATCATGTTTGTACGGAATTGGTATTGCAAGCGGGGTTGCATAACACCAGTGTCTACATTTTTAACAGCTTGCTTTATTTGCTTACTGGCTGTTTCTAACAACATTGCCAATCCGCTTGCAGTTTGAGCATTTGGCATTGTACGAGATGGGTCACTAGAGTATGCCTGTTTAGGAATACCTGTAACATCTCCTACAGTGTCAAAGAAATATTGGTAAACAGACATCAACTCTTTAGCATTACTATTTGGTTGGAAGAATTGAAGTGGTTGTGCATTACTTCCTGCTGGATCACTAACCATCTGCCATATTTTTAATGGTCTGATGGATTGTAATGATTCCCCATTGGGTAAGCGATCGGTGTACACCACAATCTGTGGTCCGGACGCTATACCCATATTATTGCTCAGTGCCCTGGCTGTCGCATTAACTAGACGTTGATGCGGACGAGCTAATTGAGCAACCCCTTTCCCCCAAAAACTTCCAGGAACTTTCCTGTATGATGCCATATAATAAGGACGTTTACCTTCTGGGTCCATATTGGGAACAGCTTTAATAACATGATTCCCCACTAGCACAGCGTCTATGTCTATTTCACGTAGTCTGTCAATTGGATCAATGGTTCCATCTTCTGCCAATGGCTGTGTAATGAACCCTTGCTCTTGCAGTGTCTCCACTGAATATCCCCAATCAACTAACTCTTCAATGCTAACATACCCTAAGAATCTTAAGCCATAAAGGTTTCCATCATCTCCTGAGAAATCTGTAGCATGATTCTCTTGATATCTTCTCACACTATCAACATTACTCTGCCATGCTGGGAAACCTCCTCCCTCTGTTTCCTCTAGCACTTTAATAATATTCTCATTTGAATATCCAGGTTTGTCTAGACAATTGTAAATTTCTTGTCTTCCCAACTTAAGCCTTTCAATCATACTGCCGTCATGAATAGTCTTTTGATCTGGTGATGGATAGATGTCAAATGGAGAAACCCTCTCATCCTTCTCCACTAACTTCTCTGTTGCTTCCATTGTAAATTTACCATCTACAACAACAGTGGACATAGTTGTTTTATATTCGTATGTTGTCTTTATGAATGCTGAAGGGAATGTCACTAAATCTGTTATGAAGTCTTCAAATTCACTGAACCAATCACTACTCTGCAATTGGTCATGAATAAGATTCTCCATCTTCTCAGCACGTCTCTTTGATTCCTTCTTAAACTTCTTCTCTTGGTCTTCTGCCTCCAACTCTGCAATGGCATTTACATCTGTAGGTGTCACAGGACTACCATCTGGTTTCACAGGAACATCATCTTTAGGTGGAGCCATGTCAGGTGGAGCACCTGGAGGAACTTGCCCAGCTGTTGCTGCTATAGTCTTCTCCACTTTCTTTTTTATTTCCTGCTTAATGGCTTCAGGAAATTCTGGAATAGGGGAAGGCTTTATTGAAAACCCTTTGTCCCCTGGAGGTTGGATGATGGAGAGAAGCCAACTAGACGCTGCATTACATTGCATAGATGTGAGAGGAACAAAAATTTCTGATCCTCCCATAGCTCTAATCTCTGCTAATGTGGTAGGATCATAGTGATTATTCACAGCTTCCTGTGCTCTCATCATCTCCTGTTCCACATACACCCTATCATCTTTATTCTTCTGCCATTGTAAAGTGATGTGTGTTGCAAGCTTATCCATTTCATAAGCTAACTCCTCCCCCTCATCATTCCTGTATGTTAAGTTAGGATGGCCTTCTGGGAGGGTTTCTTCACTCTGGTTGGCTATAAGTTGCACTGACATACTTAACCCTCATACTCGCCAGTGGAAGAGTCCACGGCTTTACTTCTGTCAGAGTATCTACGCTTATGTCTGTTGTAATCTTCTTCACACCAAAAGCCATTAGACATGAAGGGTTGCCTATTATCCTTACCCATCAACTCTGGGGCATTAGGATTTAGCTTATTCTTAATGTATAGTTCAATGTCATGGTACCCTTCTTCTTTATCTTTTAAGTTATACTTGTCTTTCATTGTGTCCTCCTAGGACCACCCAACTGCACTGGCAAGCTGCACTTGCTTGTATTGCACTTTAGGTCTTAGTAATTCTAATGATTCACCAAAGAAGGTTGTGGCAAGACTATCTGCTCTATCTGGACTCTCCAATCCCCTTCCTTTCATTGCTTTCTTACTTTCTAGTTGAATTTGCAATTGCTCTGTATATCCATAACTCTGCTGCTTCAACTCTTCCATGAGTTTATTATCTCTAGGAATACTACCACCATCTTCCATCCAACTCTTCATCCTCCCCCACAACTCTGCTCTAGTGTTGGAATACATACGTTTATCTATGGCTTTTGTTCCAAAGGACACACCAGTAACAGGCATCCCTAGCTGTACAAGTCTGTCATAAATACCAGCACCTAACCCTGTGCTGTCAATGAAAATATGATCTGCCCTTTCTCTGGCAAATGTTTCTACAACCTTCCCTGCCAACTTCATGAGGTCATTCAGCTGATATGTTCCAAGAATTTCAGCCTTAGGTCCCTGTCTCATGGTTATAACACTATCATCACCTCCTCCCCTTGCAACATCCACACCTAGGAGTTTAGGGTGGTTGATATAGTCTCTAGGCTCAACCTCTACACTAGCACTATTTTCTATAACATTTTCTGGGATGAGTTGATCTGAAGCAGCTCTTGGAAACACACCCCTCACTCTAACTCTAACAAAGTCGGAGTCTTCTCCATAATCCTCCACCCATTCGTCCAACTTCTTCTTGTCTGTCATCATACATTGACGACTATCAATTTGCCTAGTGTTCCATCTATGGGCGTACTTCCCCCAACACTCTTTAAATCTACCTTGGTTTCTTGTGGGGTTTCCCACTACAACCCACAACCCCCTACCATCTGTCATGGCTCCCTCTGAAACTTCCCATATCACATCTGGTATGGCTGAAGCTTCATCAAATATAACAAGGTTGTGTCTACTGTGTAGTCCAGCAAATGCCTCTGAATTCTTTTCACTGTTGGATAGGGCATTAATCCCCCATGTTTCCTTGTGGTCTTTATGGAAGATGCGTGATGTAGTCATATCAAACCAATGTCCATTAATGGCTCTATCCTTCCATAGGGCCAACTCCCTCCATGTTTTAGTGGACAACTGACTCCATGTATTTGCTGTAACATTCCCAGCACAATGGGGTCTTGTACTCATCCACCATAGGATGAGGATGGCTGTCTTAGCACTCTTCCCAATACCATGACCACTGGAAATAGCGTACTGTAGGGAATCTTCTGGGTTGTTTTTCTGATCTTGTTCTATATCTGAGAATAGGTCTTCTTGCCAAACATCTAGCCCACTGTAGTCAGCTAGTGGGCCTTCTTCTCTTTTCCATGGGAATGCAAACCTAGCATAGCCATTTGGGTCATACTTGAATGTAGCAATTTTCTTAGTTAACTCTAATTCAAATTGATGTTTATCCACTGACAACTTCCCCATCAATTGCCACTAACTCTGGCTTAATGTCAATCACTCTCTCTTCTGCTTCACTAAGCACCTTGGCATAGTCCACAGCATTCTCCACAGAAATTTTATTTGTAGCCCTAGCATCAACATCCACATGGTAGGAAATATCATTGAGAATTTTAGCAGCTTGTGTGTACTTCTTCTCTTCCTTACAAATTTTGTACAACTCCACTTGCTCATTGAGAAGCCACTGAGCATCTATGTGCATTTCCTTAGCTGGGTCGTATTGGAGGTAGTGCTTCAAGGATAGCACCTTAGGGGTTTGTAAGTTTCTAGAAATATTCCTTAGGGCTTTCCTCACACCACTGGCTGTTCTCCTATGCTTGAAAGCTCCAAACCAATTGAAGCCACTTCTCACAAGAGCTGTCACATCATCATCCCCTTCCCCTAGGCATTTAGCTAGGTTTCCCTGTCTCTCTGTAAGCTGAACAGTTTCACTATTTCCTATGGAATGAGTGTAACCACTCTCAGAATACTTCTTACCATTCCTAGGAGGTATGACAGGAATATTCTCTAGCCTCTCTAGCAACCTCTGGGCATCTTCCCTAAGGAGGTTTGTATTAATATTATTTCTATCATATGCTAACTTAGTCATTAGAAGTGTTCCTTATCAGTCACAGGAGTGTTCCTTAGTTTACCCTTAAGTGTCCTAAGCATACTTAGTAGTGTTTTTATTAATCATCCAACTATAAAAACACCTAAGCACTCCTTAGGCAACTTAAGGAGTAGGCTAGGAATATTTATTAGTATATATATATATACACCTGCCAGAGGGATTTGTCAACATTTAGGGGGGACAGGGGGGGGCTTGTTCTAAAATTGTTGACATTTACAGAAGGGGTCAATATACACAGCCCCCCTCCCCAGAAATTTCCAGAGGGGGTGGGGTAGTCCTTAGGAACATTCCTAGCATATACTAGGAAAAACCCCTTGTTTTTCATACACTTGACATTTTTGGGGGATGTGGTATTATAGAGCCACGGTTGAGCAAGACAGGACGCTCAGCTGGCCTACGGAACGGGCAGAGTTGGAAAGTAATCGCAAGGTGAGCAATCCATGCGCTAGAAAAGCCTGAAAACTCATGTGGCGAGGTGTGCCCATTATACCTGTAGATGTGTCTGAATGTCTATGCGTGTACTGTAATCTCCCTAAGACCCATATGTGTCGGATACTAACGTCTAGAATTCCGTGTGTGTGACCAATAGTCCTTCTATAACTCCGTTAGTCCCTGAAAAACACGTCAAGGGGTGAGGCTTCAGTGTGCCTATATGCCAGTACACTTGCTCTCAGTCAGGCGGCTCCCCAAAGCCCCCGCCAGTGTATCAGCTTGGAATGACACTCGAAAACTCAGAACTGATTGTGTGTCCTCTACAGGTTGTTGCTGGATGTGCCGTTGTGGGCACACCTAAGAGTGCTTGTCATAAGTGCTCTTTGCTGTGTCTATCAACTACAAGGAGAATGTCATGTCTTACAATCCTAATCCCAAAAATTGGACAAACCCTAAGCGTAAGCGTAAAAGCCGTAAGCGTAAAATGTCCTCCACTTTAGGCTCTGCCTTATCATTCCGTACCACTAACGCATGGACACCTGAACACAAAGGTGTGCATTGTCGTACAATGAAAGTTTAAGGAGCAATGTCACATGTACTCTGAAATTATATCACAACTGAATTCTATGTCGCCCATTAAACGTCAACACTTCATTTGGTTAAACTTTCTCATATCGCCAGATAAGAGTGAATACTGGATTCGTATGTACTTGAACACCAGAACTCCCCAACAACTGCAAGACATATTCTACGCCTCTCTATCTAGAAAGTGGCACAAGTAACTAAGGAAACTATCATGGAAAAATTTAATGCTAATGAACTCCCACGCCTGTCTATTCTTGCTAAGCATCTGAAGAAAGGTGAGAATATTGTCCACAAAGTGATGGCAGAATTAATGCCCATGTCTTTAAGGCATGTGTGGACTTATGAGAATCCTACACAGCTGAACTATGTTCTGTCTTGCTTTAAGACAACAAACAGGAACACAGCTGTCCGTTTCTTTGAGGAATTCCAGCCTCATGAGTATACCACCGACAATAATGACAAGCGTAAGAAAGTGTTCGGGAAGCGTGTGTCACGTGAACACACAAGAGCAACAAAACAAGCTATGGTAAGGTTCTTCTCTGTAGACCCACAAACAGGCACTACCAATCCCTCAGAGGGTTACTATGGTGGTAACTTCTGGCTATGGGAAGAAACCACCATTAAAGTTGAGGGTAAGAAGCCCGACTATAAGGCTAACTTCACCAAAGCATTGACAGCCCTGTGTGATGGAAAGAAAGGGGGATATACTCAGAAAGATGTTGTCAACCTCCTACTTGAAGAAGGCTTTGATGTGGAAGTTATGCTTGCCATACTATCTGGCGATATTGAAGAAGCTGAATAAGGAGAAATAAAATGAAAGGTTGGGTAGTTAAAGAGGATTGTCACAAGTGCTCAACCCTTTCATCTGGCTTAGAAGTAGGCTATTTGAAAGGGCGTGTTTACCACAGTATGTTTGTCATTGGAGGTAGTCAATTCTGTATTGACCACAGTTGGAAGTTTTCTAATGACAATGAAGTGAATAAGCTGGATGAATTTATTGTCACACTCCCTCACAAAGACAAAGTGAAAGTGTTGAATGCCATAAATAAATACTACAACTTCTGTAGGAGAAATCCCTTATGAAATTTAAGAGAACACCCCCTGTTAAACGTGTGTTAAATGTTCCTAGTCAACACCATCCTGTGTCTGCGTACGCCCTGCTATACAAGAGTGGGGATAGTTTCACCAACATAAATGCCCCTTGTCATGGGTATGTGTTTCATGGGGAGAGGGAGAAAAATGCCTCATGGATTGTCACAAAGGTGTGGAATGAACATGATGTGATGGGTAGAAAGTGGCTGTCCTACATCATAAACCACTCTCCCTTTTCTAAATGGATTAGTAACACCTCTGTGAAGAGTGCCCTGGAAGATGGACTATGGCAGAACACAAGGCACACAGCTAATGAGTTGTTGTTAGCTGTGTCAGCTGTGCGTATGCTATGGGAGAAACATAAGCGTGTTGTCCTATGGAGGGAGTTGACAAAGGGAGGAGTGAATCCCGACTATGCTTTCCTATTATGCAACATGTTCTTAGGCAATCTTAGAGATAATAGATGGTACTACAAGCCAGAAACATGCAACCATGCCACCATTAATGGCAGCCTCCTGAATGAGGAGAGTGTGCAAGCATACATGAATGGAAAGACAAACGACTTCTCTGAATGCTACAGAACACATCCCATTAAGGACAGGGCTGTGCTTATGTGGTGTCCAAGTAGGGAGGAAAGTGTGGATGTATATAACACTGTTCCTGTTGATGATGTATTCATTAAGAAAGATGACATACAATGGGAGAATGCTGATGAAGTTTATGATGAGTGGATTGGAGAGAATCTCACTACCTATTCCTCTTCCCTCTCATTCCTAACACAACAACTTATTAAATTTTCTAAGGAGAAAGGTTATGCAAAGTGAAACAAACATGTTACTGGCAACAATTACAATGGCCATCATCATCTTCTGTGTGGTGGTAGGATTAGGGTTAATTATAGGAGAGTTAGTGTGACAGAGGCAGAGCTTTGTAGGATTAGGAGAGAGAGTGACGGAGAGGTACTTACGCTTTTTATTATTCTATTAGTGCTGGCACCTATCGCTATACCTTTAATCATATTTGTTTTTACTGCTTGGCTTATCTTTGAATTTCTAAAGCTAACGTTTGAAAGACCCCCTAAACCGAGGCCTGTTAAAGGACAAGAGGCAGTTAACCATTGGATTAATGAACTGGAGAAATAAAATGCAACACATAAATCGTAGAGTTGTAGATGTAAACTTTGTCAACCTCATCCTGTCCATGTGTGAGGAGAGTAGCTGTGGAGAGGTTGCCTTATGGCTGAATGAACATGGCTATAGGAATGCATGGGGAAACCCTTACACCTATGCTAATGTCTACTACTTGAAGAGTAGGTGGCAAAGATCCATCAACCTAAGAGCTTTCTGGGAGGCAGCATGACAACAATCATACGAAGACGTAAGCTGGGGATGTCCTCAGTTAGGGGGATAGTTGACGCTTCTACCACTAACATACAGTGGGTGAGGAGTGATCGTCAACTGCCAGAAGATTCCCTCTACATTAGATGGGGATGCACTGCTAGTGTACCTTCCACCAATGTTATTAATAAATCTTCAGCCATTCACCTTGTCAATGATAAGCGTGAGTTTAGGATGGAGTTGGAAGACCTGTGCCCTACTACATGGTTTCATTGGGAAGATGTACCAATGGATAAGCTACAGGAGGGGGTTATTGTCAGACGTGCTAAGCATTCACAAGGCAGACACTTACATGTTGTAGATAACTTAGTAGACCTTGTTCATATTTGTAATAGATATGGTGAAAACAACTACTACATCTCTGAAATTATAGACAAGGTTGCTGAATACAGGGTGGCTGTTGTCCAAGGTAGGGTTGTGTGGGTTGCTAAGAAAACACCATCTAACCCTGATGATATAGCCTGGAATGTAGCAAGAGGTGGTAGGTTTGACAATGTTAGGTGGGATGATTGGCCACTAAAAGCTGTGCGTATTTCTATTGAAGCATTCAACCTCAGTGGTCTAGACTTTGGAGGTGTAGATGTTATGGTTGATAGAGAGGGGAGGGTGTATGTGTTAGAAATTAACAGTGCTCCCTCCCTCACCTCTCCCTACCGTCAGCAATGTATGGCTAAAGC
>Ga0180437_10011083_pt1 | contig 10870 bp, 13 predicted proteins | sample SS_ome_4_FD_132410 | JGI IMG/M metagenome (GOLD analysis project Ga0180437, IMG submission 132410) | Hypersaline lake sediment archaeal communities from the Salton Sea, California, USA - SS_3_D_1 metaG | ecosystem: Environmental > Aquatic > Non-marine Saline and Alkaline > Hypersaline >... | reverse complement strand
CAATTAGTTTTAAGGAGGTTAAAATGATGATTAAAAATATATATCCTTTAAGTTTTTCTTATACAAGCGGGCAAAGATCAAATTGTTCTCAAATCGCTCTACTTATTATTTTACTTTTCATGCCAATCTTTTCATTTGCTCAAACTGAAACAGGTAGTTTCGAGTTCGAGGGAATTAGGAGAGACTACATTGTTTTCCTGCCGCAGAACTATGATGGTGTAGCTAAAATGCCAGTTGTTTTTAATTTGCATGGCTATACTCTCAATGCTCAGCAGCAGATGAATTATTCTCAAATGAATACAATAGCTGACACAGCAGGATTTATAGTCGTTTACCCAAATGCAGTTAACACTGCTTGGAATAGTGGAATTTCTGAACATCCCTCTACGCCACCTACACCAAATGTGAATGATGTTGGATTTATTAATGCATTAATTGATACATTATACAAGCATTATAGCATTAACATGGATATGATTTATAGCTGCGGTTTTTCAAACGGTGGTTTTATGAGTTTCAAATTAGCCTGTCAACTCAGTGATCGAATTGCGGCTGTCGCATCTGTGGCAGGTTTAATATCATACACTACTGCAGATAGTTGTAATGCAAAGCATAAAATGCCTGTTCTTTTAATTCATGGGACGGCTGATGAGATTGTGCCTTATAATGGTGCAGTTGGTTGGTATTCAGTTGAACAAACTTTAAGTCATTGGATTAATTTTAATCTTTGTACTGAATCTGACACAACTTCGTTGCTGGATTTCGATCCTTCAGATGGGTGTACCGTTGAGAAAATTAATTACACAGATAGTTCCGATAATACAAGTGTGGTTTGTTATAAAGTGACAAATGGTGGTCATACCTGGCCGAGTGGTGATAAACAATTTCTCATTATAAATTGGGCTGATATTGGCAATACAAACGAAGACATCAACGCTAGTGAAGAAATCCGGAACTTTTTTAAAACCTATAAACCTATGACCATAAAACTTAGTTGTTCTAAATAAAATCAATAAATTAGACACGACATGAAATTTATACTTGATAATACAAATCACATTTTTTGAATAAATGCAATTTTTGTTCTTTCTCATCTAAGGATTATATTTACAATAAGATAAATAGATAGATGCAACCTCTTGAATTTAAAAAATATTACTTGACTTTGTTCTTTTTTATTTATAAAGTATATAAAATAATTCTGGGTATTTAATATTTTTTATACTTTATAATCAAGGATTCAGGATGACACCAAAACGTAATCATCCGCTGGGCCAAATCGAGACATTATTCGACCAACAAAAGTGCTGGACCATTAAACAGCTTCAGTTCGAACTCTGCTACGCGGTGGTTTCGGTTCGAGGTTTTCTCAAACGCCTGGGCTATTATTCCAGCTTCACGCACAACAGCAAATGGTACACATTGCAGTCGATTCCCGATTTCAATAAAAATGGCCTTTGGTTTTATGAAGACATCGGCTTTTCCCGGCACGGTAATCTCAAAGAAAGTATCCTCTATTTTGTTCATCAAAGCCGGCAAGGGCTTTCTGCCAAACAAGTGACTGAAATGCTAAAAACGCCTTGTCATGCGGTATTAACCCAGATGTACCAAAACGGCCGCATTGACCGGTTTAAACCCAGGGGAGAGTTTATCTATTTATCGTGTGATCCGGACAAAAACAAACGGCAGTTAGCACAATTGCAACCAGCGGTTGTTGAAGACACCCGTGCCCACAAGCTGACGGCTATCAGTGCGGTATATGTGCTGGTTGAATATATTAAAAATCCACAGGCATCTTATGAAATGCTCTCAAAAGCGGCAGCCAAACATCAAGTTATCGCTCCGCCGGAAGCGATTGCCCGTTTTTTCGCAGAACATGATTTAAAAAAAACGCCAAATTGATTGACATTTTACAAGTTACCCAACAACAGGCAATGGTTCAAATAACACCCGCCAGACTGTTTGAAAAGATACCGGAACTTCGATTTGAAGCCGAACCCAGTGACTGCCCAGTTGACCACCGACCAATGGGGATTGTAAAAACCTGTCGCAGGACCATTAAATCAATTGGCATCGGCACTTTTCGGGCTTTGCATGCGGTTCGGGGCTGTAAACAACATCCAGAGGTTGGATTATTCCCCTCGCAAGCGCTGGACGAATTGGTTGCGCCCAACAGCAATGTCGCCTATAATGTAATCGTTGAAATCGGTCGCTTGCGCTTTATGGAAAATCGTCAGGTCAATGAGATCCAGACGATTTTACTCCATAAAGATTTAATTGCCCTGTGTACCAGCGAAATTGAACGACTCATTGACAAATTTATTTTCTACTTGTTTGCCGTTCATCAGGAAAGCACCCCGCTGCTTAAGGCACAAATTAAAGCCCAGGGGGGGTATATTCTTCATTTGGACGGAACCTGTGAAGGCGACAGTCCAAAACTGGTTTCAAGTGTGGATTCGGTCTCCGAAATTGTTTTATACTCGGCCAAGCTGACCAGTGAAAATGCCACTGAAATTGCTGAGTTTCTCACTTCAATCGCGAAGCATTTTGGTTGCCCTCTTGCCATTGTCTCGGACATGAGCCAACCCATGAAAACGGCCGCCGAGCTAGTCTTTGACAATGTGCCGCACTATATTTGCCATTTTCATTTTGTGGCATCGATTGGCAAATTGCTTTTTGAAAAAGAACATGATGCCCTCCGCAAAGCGTTGTCAAAAGCCGGGATTTCCGGTCAGCTTAAAGCGTTACGCCTAAAATTGGCTGGGAATTTTCAAACGCTTTCAATTGACAATCTTCCGGATTATGTGCAATCGCCTCCAAAAGCGGGTAAAACGCGGGAGGCAACCGAATTATTCGCTTATGGTTTGATTCTTTGGATTCTCGACCATGCCGCCGAAGGTAATGGATATGGATTTCCCTTTGACCAGCGCTATTTGTATTTTTATCAACGGTTGCAGGCGGCGCAAGCGCTGCTTAACTGTGTTAAAAATTATTATTCGACTCAAACCGATGATGATAAGATAATCTGGGAGCTTTATCATCAAATTAAGGTGATTTCTGACGACAAGAAACTCAAAAATACGGTTGGGTTATACCGCAAAAAACTCGCGGTTTTCACCCAACTGCGAACGGCGTTGGCCGTCGCTCCGGAAGCCAATAGTAAAGGACTCAGAAAAAGTGAGGAAAATTTTTCCGGTGAAAATCTGCAAAAAATCAAAACGGCGGTCGAAGGATTTATGCGCGAGCTCGACGTTGAACTTGAGACAACCACCGACAAGTCGTTGCAAACCAGTTTTAGCAAAGTCAAAGAACGCCTCTTAAAGTATTGGGAACGACTCTTTGCCGACCCCTTTGTCATTGAGGTCAATGGTGAAGAAAAACTATTTTTTGTCCAACGAACCAACAATATTATGGAACATCAGTTTCGGGGGTTGACCTACAGTTACCGGCGAATTCATGGCAATCGTTCGGTTCGCCGAAATTTGGAAAACATCCCGGCCGCACTCCCGTTGGTGTTAAATTTAAAAAATCCGGACTATATCAAACTCGTCTTTGGCGACGCGGCGAATATCGCCAAGCGATTTTCCGAAATCGACGCGGCGCAAATTCGAACGATGGCCAAAGAACATTATAACAGTAAAAATAAAAAAAATTCTCAAAAGAATAAAAAAATGCTGCGTCACCCAGATTTCTACAACCAGTTAAAAGCTGCCTTTGTTATGGTGACAAGCTAAAAATAAATATAGCAACCAAGTTTTGGGATCATAGCTATAAACTATCTGATTTCTTACCATTATACCCCTACAATGTTCAACTTAGCTCTCATTTTATGCGTGTTGGTCTTGATACTTTGACAATTAACACAAATATTCTTAATCCCAAAAATCACAATTTTATGGCACATGCCATATTCGCTAGTGTAGACAGTGCCATTGTTGATTCAGTTCTTTTATGTGATGATGGCAACCATGCCGATGGGGGAGCAGGAGACGGTTTATTTGGCTGTTGCATACCACCACAATCGACTGAAAACGAGTTCATTATTGCGATTAAAACCGTCGATTTGGATTCGACATGTGATAATATAACCGAAAATGCGGCTCGCTTCACCACAATTGGTCCTGTTGTTCTGGATAGTTATGCTATTGCTTCTTCTGACACGTTTCCAAATCCTGGTAATCGCATAGACTTTCAGTTCACGCTAACAAATAAAGGATTGATTGCTACTGCAAAAAATGTGACTGCCACTTTAATAAACCTGGATACATGTACGTCTATAATCGGCACAGCCACATTGAAATATGGAGACATCGCTCCCGGTGAAGCTTCTACTGGAATCGGCAGTCATCGTGTATACTTTCTTAGCAACTGTCCAGACAGCATGTACGCTTGCTTCCGATTAGACATCGCCAGCAATGACTACACATTTTGGAGTGATACCTTTTCGGTTTTCATCTATCCAACGTCTGTTCGTGAGGCGAATGGTAAACTGAAAATTCCTTTGGAATTTGTTCTTCAGCAAAATTATCCCAATCCGTTTAATCCAACTACCACGATTAATTATTCCCTTGCCAAAGATAGCCATGTCAAGCTCACGATTTATAACACCCTGGGGCAGCTTGTGGCTGTTTTGGTGGATGGATTTCAGTCAAAAGGCGCGTACAGTGTAAAGTGGGATGCGCACAATCAGCCAAGCGGAATTTATATCTACCAACTTGAGGCGGATGGATTTCGCGCAGCGAAGAAAATGTTTATGCAGAAATAGTATTGTCAGATCGCTGCGGTTTCAAAAACCTCAGCGATCTACGTTGTATTCGATTATATTCCACAATAATCTCTCTCTTTTCCACCCAAAATAGGGAATCATCTAATCCCTTTTTAACTGTATAGAGCTATCTTTTAAATAGTTTCTTTCTATTAACCAATTTTGTGTCCATTGTACAAATTCTCGAGCATTATCAAGCAGTTCTTTCGCTTCATTTTCATCCACTGTAGCCCAATCGTCATAATCACCCGATTTTCGTCGCTCAAAGCTTTTGTGTAGCATTTTACTCCATCGCACATCAACCTCACCTTCTTTTACAAAATATCTATCAAACAAAGAAATAACGCCCTTGTGTTTTGAGCTTCCTAAACTTTTCGTTAACAAAATCGCCAAGGTAGCATAAAAAATAGCATAGTATGCTCTATTCACTACTCCTAAAAAATGTTCACCGTCATAAAGAGTCTCTGCTTGTTTTACCGTATCCCAGGCATTTCCCATTCGATAGCGAATGAGGGCCTTACGATCTTCTAAATTCAAATCAATATCCCTTCCTTCATTATCGAGTTTATAAATGGTGATGAGCGACGGGGAGTATTCCAAACTTGTTCATCTGAGTATAAGCTAATTTGAATAACAGTTTCATTTATAAAGCTTAACTCCCATGCAAGATTGGTTACCTTATTTTTTAAGTCATAGGAAAAATATCGTTGAGGGACCTCGATATAAATATCAATGTCACTATCAGATGTTGCTTGCCCGCGTGCATAAGACCCATAAAGTAACATTTTAAAATCAGGAACGATTATTTTTAAACGATTGGCAAGTTCTTTTGCTATTTGTAGCGCTGTTTTTTTATCCATATCTTGTTGGCTTGATTTAATAAATTACCTACCCAATGTATAAATTTAATCATAAAAAATCAAGCCCTATTTTTTTAGTGATTTAAGCTACTCTAAATGTAATTGTGATTTAATCCTTCTTTTTTTTCACTAAAAGCTAATTTCAACAAACTTACAAAATACTTGTTTTTTTAAAGAACGATAACTATTTTTCAATGAAATAATAATCAAAATAAATTGCACTCAAACCTCATCCTGCTTTCGTTTGGTCAATCATAAATGACTCAGAAAAGAGTTGCTTCTGATGCTATTATTTCTTATTTTATTTCCCAAAAGTGCTAAAAATAGCATGTTGGAGAAATAAAATGAAGTTTCTAGATTTAAGAAAAGCTCTTAAGGAATTTACCCTATTCTCTGTTCAGGAAATCAAGAAAATTGATGATACATTTCATCGGAGACGTTTGAATGAATGGCAGGAAAAAGGATACATTAAAAAGATCATCCGAGGCTATTATATGTTTTCGGATGTTGAACTGAATGAGCAAGTACTTTTTGAGATTGCCAATCGAATTCATCAACCTTCGTACATCTCTCTTGAAATGGCGTTATCATATTATCACCTGATTCCCGAAAGTGTCTATGGAATCACATCGATAACCACAAAGAAACCTTATAAATATAAAACATCATTGGGTGAATTTAGTTATCGATACGTCAAACCTTCTTTGTTTTTTGGATATGAACTGGTAAATTACCAGCCGAATAAAATATTTAAAATAGGTTACCCTGAAAAAGTCGTGCTTGATTTTTTTTATCTTAATCCCCATATTAAATCGCCTGCTGATTTTGAGAGTTTACGAATTAACACCTCACGATTTTGGGAACAGATCGATGAGCAAAGAATGTATCAATTCGTCGAACGAATAGGTCAGAAACGTCTTCATCAGACCATGCGAATATTTATGGAGTACCTGAAATATGCTTGAATTGAACCAGATTGAATCGTATTATCCGGAATCCGTTCGTGCCTTTAAAAAAAATATATTGAGAGAATACTTGCAATATAAAATTTTGGATATTATTTTCTCATCGCCATACACAAGCTGGTTTGCTTTTATGGGTGGCACTTCAATTCGTATTATCCACGGACAAAACCGTTTTTCTGAGGATCTTGATTTCGATAACTTTCATATATCAGAAAAAGAGTTTGAGGAGCTATCTCATATCATGCAAACAAAATTGACCCAAGAAGGATATCATGTCGAAATTCGTAATGTACTGAAAACAGCCTATCATTGTCAGGTCAATATTCAACAACTTCTTTATAACCACCATCGCACCGGACATCGTGAAGAAAAACTGGTTATTCGAATTGATACGGAACCACAAGATTTCGATTATATTCCAGATAAGGTTATTCTTAACAAATTCGATATATTTACCAGAATCAACGTGGTACCAGTCGACATATTACTGGCTCAAAAACTATTCGCCATACTGAACAGAAAACGAACAATGGGACGTGATTTTTTTGATAGTGTCTTTCTGTTTAGTAAGACAAAACCAAATTTTAGCTATCTCAGTCAGAAAGCAAATATTAAGACAATGTATGAATTGAAATCAGCGCTGCTTGAAAAATGTGAAAAAATTAGATTTGAGAATCTGTTGAAGGATGTTGAACCGTTCATTGTAAATCCAGACGATACTAAAAATATATTATTTTTTAAGGAGTATTTACAAAAGATGAATTAATATTTTAATCATTATTTGCATTTTGTTTTTTAGTGCACAATTAATTTAAAGGGCAATTTCTTAGATCAATTCAGAGGAAACTATGAATGAATACGAAGGACTACTATCCTTTTCGAAAAAAAATTTTCCCCTTAACTTACACATTTTCTTACAGCGATAGAAAAGCTTCATCATTAGAGGAGATTTTTTATGGTTGGAAAAACCATCTCCCATTACACAATCCTCGAAAAACTCGGTGAAGGCGGGATGGGCGTGGTCTACAAAGCCCTCGATACAAAACTGGAACGAATAGTTGCGCTTAAATTATTGCGCCCGGAAATAATGGGCGACCAGGAAGCTACAAAACGCTTCATCCGCGAAGCCAGGGCCGCCAGCGCGCTGAATCACCCCAACATTACGACAATTTATGAAATCGGTGACTGGCACGGGCGGGATTATATCTGCATGGAATATCTAGAAGGCCAGACCGTAAAGGTGAAAGTGAAATCAAATCCCCTACCGATTGATGATGTGCTGGATATTGCCATTCAAACGGCCGAAGCCCTGCAAGAAGCGCATGCTCAAGATATTATTCATCGGGACATCAAATCCGAAAATATTATGGTGACGCCCAGGGGGCAGGTCAAGCTGATGGATTTCGGGCTGGCCAAACTTAAAGGGACCACCACCTTGACCAAAGATGGCTCGACCATGGGAACCATCGCTTATATGTCGCCCGAACAGACGCAGGGGGAAAACGTCGATCAACGCACCGATATCTGGTCTTTTGGGGTGGTCCTGTATGAGATGATTACCGGACAACTACCTTTTAGAGGCGATTATGACCAGGCGGTGATTTATTCGATTTTGAATGAAGAGCCAGAAGCAATGGTTCGTTTGCGGGAGGATGTGCCCATCGAATTGGAGCAGATTGTGAACCAGGCGTTGACCAAAAATCCGAATGAACGCTACGAAAATATCAGCAGTATGATAGAAGACCTAAATCCCCCGAAAAATCGATTTGGTACAAAAAAATCAAGAAGGAATTCAAAACCCCAAAAAAATGTTCAAAGCAAGTTAATATATTCATTAGCCAGTGTCATCGTTATCATCGCAATCTCACTAGTTCTAAGGCCCACTTTTCTCTCCGATAAAATAGATTCAATTGCCGTGTTACCATTCGAAGATTTTTCAAAAGATATTAAACAGGAATATTTTACCGACGGTATCACGGATACATTGATTACCGAATTATCTAAAATCAGTGCCTTGCGCGTGATCTCACGAACCTCGGTTATGCAATATAAAAAAGAATCCAAATCACTTGCTCAGATCGCCGAAGAACTAAATGTTGATGCCGTTGTTGAGGGTTCCATTTCGCGAGAAGGAGACAAGGTACGGATATCGGCAAGATTAATTAAAACTATGCCTGATTAGCTAATGCCTATACAAACCTTTGTAATGATGCGATATTACCGCCACATGAGGCGATCCCGAAAGCGAAAAGATATGCAAACAAGGCACTGGAAATTGATGAGACATTAGCTGACGTTCATATAACTATTGGCTATATTAAAATGCTTTATGATTGGGACTGGAGGGTGCGGAAGCGTCAATTAAACGAGGGATTATGCTGAATCCTGGTTCCAAGCTATGCTTTTTCAATCTATGGCTGGTATACAGTAGTTATGGGGCGCTTTGATGAAGCGATTACCTACGCAAAAAAAGCCATTGATTTAAATCCGTTGTCGGTGTCAGAAAAAGTATACTTAGGAGAGCGTTTGTTTGAGGCAGGACGTTATGACGAAGCTGTGAAGCAATTGAAAAAAACACTGGATAATGAACCGGATCACTATTATACACACTGGATTTTAGGATTGGTTTATGAACAGAAAAAAATGTATGACGCGGCAATCACTGAATTTCAACATGGAGTTGCCAATATCGAAGGAATTACCAGCTGTATTGCTTCATTGGGACATACTTATGCTATTTCAGGAAAAACGAATGAGGCCTACCGAGTGCTCAATGAATTACTGGAATTATCAAAAAAACAATATACATCATCTTATGATATTGCCGTCATTTATGTTGGTCTGGGTGAGGTTGATAAGGCAATGACCTGGCTTGAAAAGGCTTTTGAGCAGCGTGACGGGTATCTTGGTGGCTTTATTAATGTCGATCCACGTATGAATGCTCTCAAATCAGATAAAAGGTTTATTAAACTGTTAAAGGCGATTGGATTTGAAAAATGATTGGGAAAGTTATATTCTGCTGGGACGGGATTCCCAAAATTCATGAGTCATATTCTACACTATTGCGCCAACCAAATACAACTCATCGGGCTTTGGTGATGCATCGCTTCATTTGGAAAAGCATCATCAACTTTTAAAATAGTAAAAAGGCTGGTAAGTCATGGAAATTCAAAGCAAGCATTTAAACACTACAAAAACTGAGAAAGAACGTCTGGAAAACATCGTGAAGGAACTCACGATCCTCAATGATATTTCCAACACGATTAGTTCAACCATGGACTTACAAGAAATCATGGCGAAAATAATTACCAAGTCGCTTTATGCATTTGGCGTTGAGCAAGGGACGATTATGCTGCTGGAAGAAAATAATGATACGCCCATGCGAACCATGATCCGTGGCGTGGAAGATCAGCATCGGGGGAAAATCTATAAGCTGGGAACGCAGCTTATTGGCTGGATGCTTAAAAACCGCCGGCCATTATTAATGAATGATGCAAGCACAGATGAGCGCTTAAAAGGGATGAAGATTGACGAGAGTGGCATTCGTTCAATTCTCTGTGTACCCATGATATTTCGAGGTAAACTCATCGGCGTCATCAACTTGTTTAACAAGAAGGAAGGGACCGGTTTTACGAGTGGTGATCAAAAACTGATGTGTATCATTGCCTCCCAGGTCGCATCCTTTTTGGTGAACGCCCTTTTGTTCGAGTAGGTGAAAGAAACAAATGAAGTCCTGCAAAAACAGACCAATAGTTTACATTCTGAAATGGGCGCCAGGTATGGTTTTGGCGGAATTATGGGCCAAAGTGCTAAAATCAAAGATATTTTGAAAGAACTGGAAACCATTGCTCAAAGCTCAGCCAGTGTTCTCATCATCGGTGAAAGGGGCACCGGGAAAGAGTTGATCGCGAAAACAGTTCATTACAATAGTCAACGGAAAGACAAACCTTTTGTTGAAATAAATTCAGCCGCGATACCGGAAAACCTGGTAGAAAGTGAGTTTTTTGGCATCGAAGCAGGAATTGCCACCGGAGTCACTAAACGCATTGGCTTATTCGAGCAAGCCAATGGGGGCACCCTTTTTATCGACGAAATTGGGGATATGAGTCTGGCATCGCAAGCCAAAATCCTGCGGGCCTTACAAAACGGAAAATTCGCCGGGTGGGGAGTAATTCGAATATCAATATTGATATCAGACTCATTGCCGCCTCCAATAAAAATTTAAAAGAAGAAATTATTCGTAAAACGTTTCGTGAAGACCTTTATTATCGCATCGGCGT
>Ga0180437_10011082_pt1 | contig 10870 bp, 7 predicted proteins | sample SS_ome_4_FD_132410 | JGI IMG/M metagenome (GOLD analysis project Ga0180437, IMG submission 132410) | Hypersaline lake sediment archaeal communities from the Salton Sea, California, USA - SS_3_D_1 metaG | ecosystem: Environmental > Aquatic > Non-marine Saline and Alkaline > Hypersaline > Sediment... | reverse complement strand
CGCGGCGCCCTCGAGCCCGCCCACGGGGGCGAGCAGCGATTCGAGGAAGCAGCTCGCCGCGGCCGGCCTGCCGGAGGCGTCCGTTTCCACGTAGCTGACAGTCAGCTTCGCACCGGCCCGCGAGCAGGCCAGGTAGAACAGCAGCATCTCGCGGGCCATCAGGTCGTTGCGATTGTCCAGGGCCACGCCGCGCTCGGCCCAGCGGGCGCGCTCGGCCTCGCCGATGAGCGGGCGCTCGGGCGGCCTGTGCGGGAACTGCCCCTCGCCCATGCCGAGCAGGAAGACGTGCTCGTATCGCAGTGATCGCGCGTCGAGCACGTCCATTACGTCAACCATCGCCTCCGTGCGCTGCGGCGGGCACTGGGCCGCGGCAAGGGCCTCGCGGAGGCGCCCGGGCGGCATCTCGCGATCGCCAAGCTCGGCCAGCGCATCCTGCATCGCCGCAAGCGCGCGCAGGTCGCGCGCGGCGATGGACGAATCTTCGCACTCGGCGCAGAGGTCGTAAAGCCCGAGGGCGTCCACGATCGCGTTGATTTTCTCGGCCGTGCCCTTGCGGCCGGCGCCCTCGGAAAGGTCGAACAGGCGCTCCAGCATTTCCGCCGCCTTTGATATCGCCGCCGGGGGAAAGTTGAAGGGCCCCAGCGCGACGGCGGGGCGGTCTTCCTCGTCCTCGGCCGCCTGCCTCGGCTGGCGGCTGAGGCGCTCGGCGGCGCGGGAGTATGCATCGCACCCGGCCAAAACGTTGCCCTCGCGTATGAGCATCTCCGCGGCGGCCACGGTTTGGGCGTCGAACCCGCCAAGGGCCTGCGGGCGGAAATAGCTGCTGGTGATGACGCCCAGCACGTCGCGAAAGGCGAGGGCGGGGGCAAGCGACGCGACGTTCAGCACGAACCGCACCACGGGCGCGTCGCACAGCCGCGTGGGCGCTTGCGCCACCGGGACGTCGTGGGCGGCGAATATCCTTTCGATGGGCTCGCGATAGCCGTTCAGGGAGCGCGCCAGGACGGCAATGCGCCCGCCTGCGCCTTCGAGCAGCAGCTTCTTGATGCGGCGCGCGACGGCGGCGACCTCCGCATCGACCGTCGGCGCGGCGATTGCGCTCAGCCCCGCTGGCAGTTCGCAGCTTGCGGCATCGAAGTCAAAGACGCGATCCCAGAGCTGCCGCGGCTCGCCGGCGCGCGCGGGCAGCGGGCGTTCCGCGCTGGCGTCGAGGAATATCTCGTTCAGCCCGCCCGCGAATGCCCCGCGGATGTTGCCGAGCGTCCGGCCTGTCCAGTGCCACAGCCTCGCCCGCCCGTCGCACGAATACGGCAGCGTGATCAGGATGCGCTTGCCGCGCTTCGCCAGCAGGGCAAGGATCTCAAGCTGCGTGGGCGTGAAGTCGGTGAAGCCGTCGGCGGCGACGGCCTCGATTCCTTGCAGCCCCGGCGCCTCGCTGCCGGCGGCGAGGGCGTCGCGGGCCTGCCACATACGCCCTTCGACGTCGTAGGCGCCCTCTGCGTGAAGCTCCTGTTGGAACCGCTGGTAAACGGCGAGCAGGTCGCGGCCTTTGGCATCCGTTTTGCCCAGCGCCTTTGCCAGCGCCTCAGGCTCGACGGCCGCCCGCTTGAGCTCCGCAATGGCCTCATCCAGCGCGATCACCAGGCCCGGCGTGTCGGCCACGCGCGCCAGGGACGGGAGCTTGCCGCTTGCGTTCAGCTCGTCAACGATGCCCGTCAGCAGCACGTGCCTGCGGAAGGGGCTCAGCGGCCAGGCCTTCACGCCCGCGGCGGACAGTATGCGCCCGCCCAGTGCGGCGAACGTCAGCACCCCCGGCTCAAGCAGCACGCCGGAGGGGGACCTTGCAAGCAGGCATCGGCGGAGATGCCCGGCCGCGGCGGCGTTCGGCACAAGCAGGAGGCATTTCGCGCGGGCGTCCTGCCGGAAACTAAGGTAAAACTCCAGGGCGGCGCTTGTCTTGCCGCACGCGGCCGGGGCGAGCAGCACCACAGCCGGCTCGCCGGCCGAGAGAATCAGTTCGAGAATCCCGTTTTGTCCCGACCGCTCCATCTGCGCTCAGCGTTCGACGGTCACTTTTTTGATCTCGAAGCACCCCAGCGTGTTGACCATGCCGAAAAAGCTCTCGATTTCTCCGTTTCCGCTGCAAAGCTCGATGTGCCCGGCGTCGAATCCGCCCGGCATGGCCGCGTCCAGCCCGATCCACTGATCGCCCACGTACGCCCTCACCCACGCGTGCGGGCCGAAGATGTGCTTCTTCTCGCCGAGGCCGGCCGCGTACGCCACACCGGAGGCGACCTGGGCGGGTATGCCGACGGCGCGGCACATCGCCGCCGCCAAGACGGCGTGCTCGGTGCAGTCGCCTTCGCGGCCGGCGGCGACCTCAGCCGCCGAGGCGTAGCCCACGGACAGGCTCTTGGTCGTAATGTAGCCTCGCACGAAGCGCTCGATTCGCCGAATGGCCGCGGCGGCGTCCTTCGTGTCGCCGACCGCCTTGCGAGCAAGCGCCACGACCGCCTCGTTGTCGGATTCCAGGTATCGCGTGGGCCCCATGGCCGAACGGGCCGACTTGTCGTCGCCCTCGTAGGGGAATGTCGCGCCGCGCGGCGCCTTTGCGGCCGTCACCGTGACGACCACCGTCCCGTCGGCGGCTCGCTTGACCTTCTGGTAGGGCCGCTCGGGGATCGCCAACTCCTGCCCGCTCGTGGGCGACAGCTCGTACGTGATGCTGCGGGCCCCGGCGACGCCCGCCAGCGGCACCGGGCTTTTCAGGAGAAAGCGGTCGAAGAAATCAACCGGCTGGACCTCGCTGAGCGCGACCTCCTTCGTGCACGTGACCATCTCGAGCTTCATTCCCAGAACTGCGGTTACCGTTTTCATCGCTTCCATCTCGTCGTCCAGGTAGGAGACGGTGGTGATGCTGCCGGCAAGAGGCATGCGCACGGTGGTCCTGACTTCCGTCAGCTCGACGACGCGGCCGAGCAGATCGACCTTCACTTTCGGCCCCACCTCCACGGCGGCGTCCATGGCCTTCAGCGTTGAGGCCTCGAAGACCCTGACGTTGTACTTCGTTCCCTCCTTCAGGCCCTTTTGAAGCTGGAGGAGGCGGGCGCCTTCGGCCAGTACCGCGCCCTGCGGCCAGTCCAAAGTCTGCGTGGTTGTCTGGCCGCCGGAGACGGCCGTGACCGTGAGCTTGCCGTCGGCGCCGACTTGCCCTTCGGACTTTGAGGTGATGGTTCCGATCCCCTGGCTGGTCTTGAAGCTCAGCGGCCTGCCGTCCGCCGTCTCGACGTTCGACTCCATCGTGCGCAGTTGCAGAACGGTTCCCATCCGGCTGATCGTCAGCTCCATCTGCATTGTCGTGACGACCTTTTCGTCCTCGGCCTTGCGGTCCATGACGGCGTGGCCGATCTTGCGACCCTCCGCCAGAACCGCGAGGTACTCCGTCTTCTGCTCGGTTTTTTTGGCGGCTTGGGGCGGAGGGGCCTGCGTTTCGGCCTTCTTCTGCCTGCACGCGGGGCAGATGAGGATGAAAAGCGCCGCAACAGCCAGCACAATCCTGCGGGTTCGCATGAAGGTTCCTTTCATTTTCGCGCCCCTTCAGGGGCGGGTGATATCTTCCCCGTCGCCGTAGAAATCCTCCAGGACTTTCTGCCAGTCCGACGGCCTCTTGACGCTGACGAACGCCATTCTGACTGCCCGCGGCGAGGGGTGCAGGCGGGCGTACCTTGCGCCGAACTTGCGCATGACCTTCGGCGCCGTGCGGGGCCCGTAGAGCTCGCAGGCGGCCTGGAAGTGCTCCGCCAGCAGCTCGCGCTGGCGGCGGATGCTTACTGGCCGCGGCTGCCTGCCGGCGGCGAGGTCTCGCGCCTGGCTGAAGAACCACGGGTTGCCAAGCGCGCCGCGGGCGACGGCCACCGCGTCAACGCCGGTAAGCTCGAGCATGGCCAGTGCGTCCGACGGCTCGAACACGTCGCCGGAGCCGATGATCGTCCTGCGGGCGAAGGCGGCCTTGACGCGGGCAAGAAAGTCCCAGTCGGCCTTGCCGGCGTACTTCTGCTCGACGGTCCGGGCGTGGACGCAGATGCCCGCCGCGCCGGCCTCAAAGGCGCCCCCGGCGATACGCCAGAAGCTGTCCTCGCCGTCGGCGGCGGCGAACTTGCGCCTCAGCTTGATCGTCACCGGCCTTTTTGTGGAGGCGATGACGGCGCGGACAATCTCGATGGCCCGATCGGGCCGGCGGATGAGGTAGCCCCCGCGCCGCCTTGACAGCACCTTGCTGACCGGACAGGCGAAATTGATGTCGATGACGTCGAAGCCGGTCTCCTCCAGGAGGCCCGCGGCGCGGGCCATCGTTTCCGGCTCGCTTCCGATGAGCTGGCCGGCGATCGGGTGCTCGTCGTCGCCGAGGCGCAGCAGCCGGCTTTGCAGCTTGCCGTAGACGAGGACGGACTTGTCCAGCATCATCTCCGTCGTGCAGTAAGGCGCGCCCAGGCGGCGGCAGATGCGGCGGTAGGCGAGGTCCGAGTATCCCGCCAGGGCCGCCAGCACCATCGGGAACTCCACGCTGATGTGGGCGATCCGAAATGGCTTCAGCGATGCCTGCATGCAAGCAGTATAGCGGAGGAAAAGCTGAAAGCTGAAAGCATCCTTCTTCCGTCACTGGCAATTTCGTCTTTGGGCCGGACGGCGGCGGCTCTTATCATCTGGCGTATGCGCAGACCTGAGGCGTTGAAAGTGGCGCTGGTCTCACTGGGCTGTCCGAAGAACCTCATCGACAGCGAGAAGATCCTCGCGCGGCTCGCGGAGGCGGGCTGCATCGTGGCCGCGCCGATGGACGAGGCGGATGTCATCGTCGTGAACACCTGCGGCTTTCTGGCGGCGGCGAGGGACGAATCGCTGGCCGTGATCAGCGAGGCACTCGAGCGGAAGCGCAAAGGCCCGGCAAGGCGCGTCGTCGTGGCCGGCTGCCTGGTCAACCGCGATGCTGAGAAACTTTACGAGCTGGCAGACGGCATAGACGCGATCGTCGGCGTCAACAATCGCCGGGACATCCTTCGCGCGGTGACGGGCGCCGGGCGCGTGACGAGAGTCGATAGCTGCCCGCTCCCTGCCGGTCGCGGCTCGCGAGCCGCGCTCGACGACGCCGGGCGGTTCCGCCTGACGCCTCGCCACACGACCTACCTGCGAATCTCCGAGGGCTGCTCGCAGAAGTGCTCGTTCTGCACGATACCGGCCATCCGTGGGCCTTTCAGGTCCAAGCTGCCGGGGCAGGTGCTGGCCGAGGCGCGCGAGCTGATCGCCGACGGGGCGGTGGAGCTGAACATCATCGGGCAGGACACGACGGCCTACGGCTCGGACTTTCCCCGCGGCCGCGGCCACCTCGCCCGCCTGCTGCGCAAGCTCGACGGTTTGGAGGGCGTCAGGTGGATCCGCCTGATGTACGCGTACCCGAAGCCGTTCGCGGCGGGCCTGATTGACGCCCTGGCCGATTGCGAGCGCATCGTGCCGTATCTCGACCTGCCGCTCCAGCACGCAAGCGACCGGATGCTGAGGCGCATGGGGCGCGGCGTCAGCCGGCGGGGCATCGAGAAGCTGCTCGGTCGCCTGCGCCGGCGGATAAAGGGGCTGGTGCTGCGGACGACGTTCATCGTCGGATTTCCAGGCGAGACGGATGCGGAATTCGAGGAACTACTGAGCTTCGTGAAGGACTTCAAATTTAACGCAATGGGCGTCTTCGAGTTCTCGGCTGAGGAAGGCACGCGGGCGGCCGGCATGCCGGACCAGGTGCCCGACGACGTAAAGGCCGAGCGGGCGGAGACGCTCATGCTCGCCCAGCGGGAACTTGTGGTGACTGCGAATCGTCAAATGGTAGGTCGCCTGCTGACCGTGCTTGTTGACGGGATCGACGCCAAAGGCAGGTGCGTCGGGCGATACTACGGCCAGGCGCCGGACGTCGACAGCGTGTGTTTTCTCACCGGTGCGTGCGAGGTCGGCAGTTTCGTTCGCTGCGAGGTTGCCGGCTGCGACGGCTACGACCTGATCGTCAGGCCGCTGTAGGCGCGCAGGAAAGGGGCTTAGAAATGGCGAATCGAGCAATCCTGGCGGCCGGCGTGCTGCTCGCGGCCGCCGCCGGCGGGCAGACGACGGGGAATGCGCCGCCCACGACGGCGCTGGAAGTTGTCTCGGATAAGGCGCCGCGTATGGGGCGGCCTCTTCGGGATTCGTCGGGCCGGATATGGTGCGTCGCCTACAACGCGGAGCTGAAGGGCCCCGTGCTTTTCCGCTGGACCGGCTCGACCTGGGCAGAAACGCCCGTCAGACAACTGCCGCATCCGCCCTGGAGGGCGCGCCCCATGGCGCCGTGGGAGTATTTCAGCACGGACATTCGCATCGTGCACGGGCGCGACGGCAGCATGCTCGCCGTGCTGATTCGCGACTTCTACCAGGACATGACCAGTCTGTTTGCCGGTCAGGACTCGACCCACTGGGAGATAAGCAAACTCGCCCAGAGATGGCGCGAAGAGGGGAAGGAGGAATGCTGGCTGGAGGCGTGGCTGCTGGACGGCGGCAAGTGGTCCGGGCCGATGAAGATCGACGAGCTGCTGAAGGACCATGCCGACCTGCTGCGGGAGCGTTTCACGCTGCCCAGCGAACAGCCGTCGTTCTTTGACTTACAGAGCGACGGCGAGTGGATCTGGGTGGTGGACAACTGGGACGTGCTGGCGATCGGCCCGAAGGGCGAGCGGCTGACGTGGTGCATGCCCGTCGAGTGGAAGACGCACTCAGCCCAGGCCAACCTGCTGTTCCTGCCGGGCGGCGGCGTGTGGTGCATCTATAACGCGGGCATCTCCCGGAACAATGAATTCCACGTCGCGGCCCTTTCCGTCGCGGGAAACCTGATACGGTCCGAGCAGATTACCGACGCGTCATTCAGAGCCTCCGGCAGCCCCGGGCAGGCCGCCAGCTCCGTGATGGTAGCGCGCGACAAGCGCATTTGGCGCCGTTCGGAGACTTTTCCCTACGGCCACCGCACGTACGTGTGGTCGGGCCGACAGTGGCAGGAGGACAAGGAACTCGCCGGCCCGCTGTTCGGGGACTCCGACGGCTCGCTGTGGTTCCTTCCCTACACGAAAAAGGCCCGCGAGCCGTATGGGTACAGGATCATCAAGGACGGCAAGACGGCGATACTCGAATTGCCGCCCATGGATCGGCCGCTGATGCTGGGCGGGATTGCGCGGTCGGGGCCGGACAGGCTTTTCGTTGCGGCAAATTCAGCCGTGGTTGCGCTCGTCCGCGACGGTGAGGCGCCGGCAGGCTGGCGGATAGACAGGCTCTACACGACGAAGCAGGCGATAGGAACCGCCGAAGCTTTCGACGACGGGCATGGCAACATCGTGGGGGCCGGATGGCACGCGAAGCTGCCGGCGCCCCAGCCTGCGACCCGCCCGGGAAGATAACTCAGGCCCAGGGGGTGGATAACTTCCGCTGAATCGTTATTATCACTTCCGTCAGGATGAATTGGAAGCTTCCCAATCAGCTTACTGTAGGGCGCATAGCGCTGGCCGCGGCGTTTTTCGTGCTGCTGGGCCTGTACAGGCAGGGAAGCGCGGCCGGGCCGTGGCTGCTCAACGCGGCCTTCGTGCTCTACATAGTCGCCGGCATCACGGACGTACTCGACGGCTATCTTGCGCGGAAGTGGAACGTGGCCAGCGCATTCGGGCGCATTGCCGACCCGTTCGTGGACAAGGTCCTGGTCGTCGGCGCCTTCGCAATGCTGGCCGGGGCGAATTATGCCCTCTCCCCGGCCGCGGCAGGCGAGTTCGAGCGCTCGCTGCCGCACTGGCTGACAGGCCGAATGGCCTCGGCCGTCCAGGCGTGGATGGTCGTGGCGATCCTCGCGCGGGAGTTCATCGTCTCGGCCGTGCGGGGATACAGCGAGTCGTGCGGCGTGAAGTTTCCGGCCACGTACGCGGGCAAGATCAAGATGCTCGTCCAGTCCGTGGCGATATGCACGGTGCTGTACCAGATGGCCAACGTCACGCAGCCCGTCTGGGCCGTCTGTGTGAAGGTCGCGGTGGTCTGGCTGGCCGTGATCGTCACGGTCGTGAGCGGCTTTGCGTACATCGGCAAGGCCCGCAGCCTGCTGGTGAGCAATGAATAGCGTGCGGAAGATTCTGGCCTCCGGCCTCGGGACAGGCTACCTGCCCTTGGCGCCGGGCACATGGGCGTCGGCTGCCGTGGTGGGCATCTTCGTGGCCGTGGCGCTGGCGACGGAAGGCAATGTCTATTGGCTCGCCGCCGCGATGGCCGTCGTGCTGGCGGGCGCCTCTGCGGCGTGTGTGGCACTCGGCGGGTACGCGGAGAAGGCCTGGGGCCGCAAGGACCCCGCCAGGTGCACGCTGGATGAGTGGGCCGGCCAGGCATTGGCGCTGCTGGCGATTCCAATGGCGAAGTGGGATTACGGCTGGGCCGCCCCGGCGGCCGCGGCGTTCATCGCCTTCAGGGTCTTCGACATACTCAAGCCCCCGCCGTCGCTGCGTCTGGAGAAGCTGCCCCGCGGGTGGGGCATACTGGCCGACGACCTCATCGCCGGCCTCTACGCAAACGCCCTCTGCCAGCTTGTTGTAAGGTTTCCGATTGGGTGATATTTTGAGGCGGGCTTTCGTAAATCGCCGTCAGATGGAGTCGAGCGGGATGCGGGAAAAGGTTGGGTTCGACAACGAGAAGTACCTGGCCGAGCAGAGCCAGGCGATACTCGAGCGCGTCGGGCGCTTCGGCAACAAGCTGTACCTGGAGTTCGGCGGCAAGCTGCTGTTCGACTATCACGCCGCGAGGGTGCTGCCCGGCTTCGACCCGAACGTCAAGATGCGCCTGCTCCAGAAGCTCAAGGACTCGGCCGACATAATCCTCTGCATCTACGCGGGCGACATCGAGCGCAAGAAGGTCCGCGCCGATTTCGGCATAACGTACGACAGCGACGCCTTTAAGCTGATCGACGATCTGCGCGAATGGGGCCTGGACGTGGCCGCCGTGGTCATAACGAGGTTCGACGATCAGCCCGCCGCGGCTGCGTTCAGGAACAAGCTCGACCGGCGCGGCGTCCGCGTCTACACGCACAGGGCGATCAAAGGCTACCCGTCCGACGTGGACCTGATAGTCAGCGACGACGGCTACGGCGCCAACGCGTACATCGAGTCGAGAAATCCGCTGGTGGTCGTCACCGGCCCGGGGCCCAACAGCGGCAAGATGGCCACGTGCCTGTCGCAGGTCTATCACGAGCACAAAGCCGGGCTGCACGCCGGCTACGCGAAGTTCGAGACGTTCCCGATCTGGAACCTGCCCCTGCGGCACCCCGTCAACGCGGCCTACGAGGCGGCCACCGCCGACCTGCACGACGTGAACATGATCGACCCGTTCCACCTGGAGGCCTACAACGCGCAGGCCGTCAACTACAACCGCGACGTCGAGAGCTTCCCGGTCCTGCGGACGATACTGAAGCGCATCACCCACGCCGAGGCCATCTACAAATCGCCGACGGACATGGGCGTCAACCGCGCCGGCTTCGCCATCACCGACGATAACGCCGTCCGCGAGGCCGCGAAGCAGGAGATCATACGGCGGTATTTCCGCTATTCGTGCGAGTACGCCATGGGCATGACGCCGCGGGCGACCGTCGAGCGCGTCGAGATGCTCATGAAGGAGTTCGAGCTTGGCCCGCCCAACAGGCCGGTCGTCGAGCCCGCTCGCCAGGCCGCCCAGGACGCAGCCGCGGCCGCCGACAAGGGAAACGAAGGCGTCTTCGCAGGCGCCGCCGTCGAGCTGGGCGACGGGCGCGTGATCGTCGGGCGGAATTCGCCGCTCATGCACGCCGCGTCCAGCCTGGTCCTCAACGCCATCAAGCGCCTCGCGGGCATCCCGCGCGAGCTGCACCTGCTCTCGCCGAACATCATCGAGTCAATCTGCAGCCTCAAGACCGACATCCTCGGCCGAAAGTCCGTCAGCCTCGACCTGGAGGAGACGCTGATCGCGCTGAGCATCTCCTCGACGACTAACCCCACCGCCAGGCTGGCGATGGGAAAGCTCAAGGAGCTGCGCGGCTGCGAGGTCCACCTGACGCACATGCCAACGCCCGGCGACGAGACGGGCCTGCGCCGCCTCGGCGTCAACCTGACCAGCGACCCGAGCTTCGCGACGAAGAATCTCTTCGTCGGCTGAGGAGTATCGGGCGCGGCACCGCGGTGGCCATAAGCTATGCTTACCGACAGTATGAGCGGCAATATGCTTGCCGCCCGGCCGCGGGGCCGCTAAAGTGGGGTTCCATGAGCGATGCCATGGATCTGCTCCGGTCGGTCAAGGACCGCAGCGACGAGACCGAGTTCTACACGCCGCTTCCCAAGGGGTATAAGCTCGGCTCGGCCAAGTATGTCGCCGTGTTCGGCACAGTGATGAGCGGCCTGGGCAAGGGTATCTTCTCCTCGTCGCTGGCAAAGCTGCTGAAGGACAAGGGCTTTCGCGTCTCGCCGATCAAGCTGGAGGGCTACCTCAACGTCGATTCGGGCACGCTGAACCCGTTCCGCCACGGCGAGGTGTTCGTCCTCGATGACGGCATGGAAACCGACATGGACCTCGGCACCTACGAGCGGATGCTCGACCAGGACCTCACGCGCGCGAATTTCGTGACCAGCGGGCAGGTCTTCTCATCGGTGCTGGCCAAGGAGCGGGCAGGGGGGTTCCTCGGGCGCGACGTGCAGATGATCCCGCACGTCACGGGCGAGGTGAAGCTGCGGCTGCGCGAGCTTGCCGCGGGGACCAACGCCGACGTGGTATTCGTCGAGGTCGGCGGGACGGTCGGGGACATAGAGAACGCGTT
>Ga0180437_10011081_pt1 | contig 10870 bp, 11 predicted proteins | sample SS_ome_4_FD_132410 | JGI IMG/M metagenome (GOLD analysis project Ga0180437, IMG submission 132410) | Hypersaline lake sediment archaeal communities from the Salton Sea, California, USA - SS_3_D_1 metaG | ecosystem: Environmental > Aquatic > Non-marine Saline and Alkaline > Hypersaline >... | reverse complement strand
GAGCCCCTAAAGGTGGAGTGTGAGCATTTCCTGTCTTGTATTTCCGAAGGCCATCAGCCCCTCACAGACGGTGCTGAAGGAGTCAGGGTTCTCAGAGTACTGAAGGCGAGCCAGAAGTCCCTGGACGAGCGAGGGGCCCGGGTACTGTTGTCTGAGCGTCCCGATCTCCGCCTAACCGAGTCTTCAAAGGACAACAGGAACCTGCGTCGATGTGGAATCGTGGCTGATAACGCGCAGCATGAAGATCAATTGTTCCACGAGACTGCAGTCATCGATTCCGGAGTAACCATAGGCTCTGGCACCAAGATCTGGCATTTTTCGCACATTCTTTCGGGCTCGAAGATTGGCGAAGGTTGTACCATCGGCCAGAACGTGGTCATTGGTCCCAACGTCTCTATTGGCAATGGCTGCAAGATCCAAAACAACGTCAGCGTATACAGGGGTGTCACATTGGAAGATGGAGTCTTCTGCGGCCCTTCCATGGTCTTCACCAATGTCTACAATCCCAGGGCAGAGATCAAGAAGATGGGTGAGCTTCGCCCCACCCTCGTGAAGAAGGGGGCGTCTATTGGAGCCAACGCTACCGTGGTCTGCGGGATCACTATCGGCCAATATGCCTTTGTCGGAGCGGGCGCAGTCGTGATCCGGGACGTGAAGGACTATGCCCTGGTTGTGGGTAATCCCGCTAGGGTCGTTGGCTGGGTGTGTCAATGTGGAGAGACCCTCCCTGGCGATTTTTCCTGCGAGGTATGTGGGAAGAAATACCGAAAAAGTGGCGATATCCTTGAATGCCTGGATTAGCAGAGAGGGCAGGGATACCTTTTTCGAACGCAAGATAGCGGGGTTTTTGAGGACCGTGCCCGTGGAGACAGGCCGGCAAGCAAACAGAACCGCGCAATAGAATTTATGAGGGATAATGTCATTGCGACACAAAGCCCCACCCAGCGATAGCGAAGTCCTTGTAGAAGCTCAACACGTGTCCAAGAAGTTTTGCCGGAGACTCAGGCGGGCCCTTTGGTATGGTGTGAAAGATTTGACCTCAGAGTTACTCGGAAGCAGCAACAGCCATAATCAGTTGCGGAAGGATGAGTTTTGGGCACTAAAGGATGTTTCCTTTCAGCTACGGCGAGGGGAAAGCTTGGGACTGATAGGATTCAACGGTGCTGGCAAAAGTACGCTACTGAAAATGTTGAACGGACTCATCAAGCCGGACGAAGGCCTAATCAGAATACGCGGTGGTGTGGGCGCACTGATTGAACTTGGCGCTGGCTTCAATCCCATTTTGACGGGAAGGGAGAATATCTATGTGAATGCCGCCGTGTTAGGCATTTCGAAGAGACAGGTTGGCCAAGTCATAGATAATATGATTGATTTTGCTGAAATACATGACTTCGTAGATGCGCCGGTGCAGACCTACAGCTCCGGCATGCGTGTTCGCCTGGGCTTTGCAATCGCAACGCAGCTGAGACCAAGTGTTCTGCTGATTGATGAGGTCCTGGCTGTAGGTGATACTGCATTTCAAAGACGCTGTATTAATCACTTACACAAAATACTGCCTGATATAGCGCTGATCTTTGTATCACATCAAATGCGACTGGTTGAACAAATTTGTGATCAAGCAATATACCTGAAGTCAGGAAGAATCGGCACCATAGGGGCCGCGTCCAAGGTCACCGGAAGTTACCTTGAAGACGCCAACAAGAAGGCTGCATCCTACGCCCGTATGAAGCATGGCTCGTCAAGGGAAGGCAGCGGTGAAATACGTTTCACAGATGTCCGCCTGTTCGGATCGGAATCAGGTTACAATAGGTTGTCCCATCGCGGAGAGAACCTGATTGTCGAAGCTGAGTTTGATTGCATTGAGCCGATGGCCAACATACGCTTCAGAGTTGGCATAGAGGACCTCACCTCCGGGGTTCTGATAACAGCAGCTAATTGCCATGTACCTAGAGTCTCTTCTGGTGGTACCTTGCACTGCGAGTTTCCAAATTTGACCTTGCGACCACGGCCCTATTCAATTCTGCTTGCCACCACTGACCTGAAGGTTGTAGTGGACCTGTGGAACCATGCGGCAGAATTGACTGTCCTTGGTGGACAAGATGACAGTGTGCAATATTCCGTCACAGATCGGGAAATCGTTTACCTGCCCCATAACTTGGTTGTTGACATCGATGGAACGCAGTACAAGCATTACTATCCGGCAACTGAGGCGACCATGAACAGTCTGGACAGATAGGCGCAGTGTGATCGCTGCAGATCGGTGACCAAAGACAAAGCGGAACTAGGTATAGGGAAGGGAAGCCGGATTTTCAAAAACCTGGGATGGTGAAGGGCATCACTGTCAATGATTGGAGTTACCGCCATGTTTCGCATGGGCCACCGGTTGCTGGAACGTGTCACACAGGGTCGGACATTGAGCGAGGAAGAACAGATGGGGCGGCGGGCGATCAAGTTCGCCCAGGAGGTCTCGTATTCGTTCCCATGCTACCTCATCAGTTTTCCACGCTCTGGAAGCAACTTTCTACAGCACGTGCTTGAGTCTTCTTCGGGCATGCTATGCCGTTCCCTTTATAGTAACACCACGTTTGATTCAGGCGATGTCCTTTGCCTTAAGTCACATGCCATCTCAATGCCGTACTTGCTAGACGAAGTGAATCGGCTGGTCTCCCGGCCAAGGCGACCGAACAAGTTTATGGTGCTGCAACGCGATCCGCGCGACGTTATGATCTCATTTTACGAATTCGCTCAGAAACGAAAGGACATCTCGATTCCACAAAGGGAATTTATGGATAGGGTGGCTTTCCATTACGTTCTTTCGCATGGCACCCGCATTGAAACATGGCGGCGTAAGGTCGAAATTGCTCCCCTGAGCATTGCCGACGCGTACCGCCGGTACGTAGAACAGTGGTTTGTGAACCGAGCCCAGGGGTTAGATTGCCTTACTGTTCGGTATGAGTCTCTGGTGCGAGCTCCCGAGGCTGAATACGGACGTATCTTTCGCTTCCTAGGACTGACTTGTCAATTGGACCAAGGTGCCGTTGAGAAGAGAGTTCAGGAGTTTTCACGGGAAGGGCGGGAGCGAGGCGTGGCTCACGGATGGACAAAATGTGAATCGACTTATGGAGAACTGATATCTGAGGTGGAGGATGAACTTGAAGCCGAAATCAGGGTGTTGGGATACTCCGACATAGGCGACTAAATTGGGAGTACGATATCCCAAGACGTTTGAATGATAGCATATGAGAATGTCCGGCACATCACTGGGCGTTTTGGATCCGCGGACAGAATGGCGCTTGGTGTCGTAATCGGCATTAAGTGGGAAATTGGTCCCCACAGTATTGGGACAGCGAGGAAGAAGGGCGGATGTCACCAAGTCACAGTGAAAAAGAAGAGATTGAAGGCCGTGGAATAAAGCAACTACATGGAGTAGAAAATGATCTCTCGTTTGATAGATAGGCTTTCCCGAAGCTGGAAGCTTTCCAACTTCTTGACACGCATTCCCCAAAAAAGGACGATAAGAACCACTGACGGCACGAGGTTTTGGGACTCTGACTATTATCGTATTGGTCAGGGCGCCTATGAAGGGTACCAAGAGCAGCAGATGATCCGTTACCTGGACGAGTTTTACTGGAAATGCTTTTTCTACCTGAGCGCGAATCGGATCAATGGGGATTATGTGGAGTTCGGCTCCGGCAGCAACATCCGTTCGTTCCGTCTCGCTCACAAGTACAAGAGGCTTGAAAAGCTGCCGCTGTCTCTGTTTGCGTTCGACTCGTTCGAAGGGCTGCCTGAGCCAACGGGCATTGACGGGCACGAAGCATGGCAAAAAGGGGGAATGGCCGTGTCGCTTGAAGAATTTCAGGCGGTACTGGCTCACCAGGGGGCGGGACCGGGCGACTTCCAGGCGGTGGCAGGTTTTTACGAGGAGACGCTTCGGGACCACTCGCCTGCAGATTATGGTATCGAGAAAGCTGCGTTCGTGATGATCGACTGCGACCTTTACGCTTCCGCCAGCCTCGCTTTGGAGTTCGTCGCCAGCATCCTAGATGACGGAAGTATCATCGCGCTTGACGATTGGTTCTGTTTCTCCGGTGATCCAGAACGAGGTGAACAGCTAGCGTTTCGCGAGTTTCTAGTTAACCACCCGGAACTGTCGGTCTCCGAATTTCTTCAATTTGGCTGGCATGGTAAGTCCTTCCTCGTTCACCGACCCAAGAACAAAGCCGAAAAGGAATCGAACCTGCCAAGGTAAGAATGAATAGGCGATGCGATTGTATACAAGTGTAGTAGATCGGCTGATGAGTTTGGCTGCAAGGGCGATCACCTCGCGATATATACTGTTGCGAGCGTTGCGCAGGATACTGCTAGGTGATGGAGTGCTAGAAGGCATTCTGTCAGAGCAGCGATTGGTGAGGGCCTTTGAATTCTGCAAGTCCTGGCAACTTCTGGGTGACGTCATTAAGACAGATAGAGCCGACATAGGCCAGAAGTACAATGGCGCCAAAGCCAGGCTAAGAGAGGGCAATAAGCACGTAAGCAATAGACTGTTGGATGTCATTTGCGAGGGAAATGAAGTTTTCTTAGCAAATGGACCCATGAAGTATTCTGATCGCAAAGCACTTTGGACACTTATCAACGAGATTCTCATTAACGAAGACTACTATTTTGAAGCCGACACAAGCAGTCCCCGCATATTGGACTGTGGAACGCATTTTGGTTTAGCAATATATTACTTCAAGAGCCTCTACCCAGAAGCCAGGATTACAGGCTTTGAACCTGTGCCGGAGTTGCGCCAACTGGCTTTGGAGAATGTTTATAGGAACAACTATAGGAACGTGGAGATACTCCCTTACGCACTGTCCGACAATGAGGAAGCGAAGACCTTTATTCTATCTAAAGACGATTCCATGGCTGGTTCCCTGACGGACAGACGGCGGAATCTTGGCGATGACCTGGTCGAACTCACCGTTGAATGCCGAAAATTGAGTCGTTACCTTAGGGAACCTGTACACTTTTTGAAGATGGACATTGAAGGGTCCGAAGGGCCGGTGTTAGCGGAGGCTGAAAGGCTGTTAGGCAACGTGTGGTATTTGTTCTGCGAATATCATCATGGACTGGGGTTGGAGTCGGACCGTTTGGGCAAGATGCTGTTGTTACTGGACAGAGCGGGATTTGACACACACGTGAGTAAGTCGTTTAGCCACCAGCTAGGGTCAACGCGGCGGCCAATGTCCTTTGTTGATCATCCTTATTCAGCCGTTATTTGGGCAAAAAACAGGAATTGGAATTGAGCAAATGATAAGTCCGCTCGTGTTGTTCACGGAGTGTGGATCACGTTGATTGCTGGGGCGCGCGGCGAGGGAATTTGAGGGTTCTTGGTCCATGGGAAGATCAGAGTAAGTAGAAAAGGATTATCGGCTAGGAAGAGACTCTTTATGGTGAGGTGACAAGGACATGGGGAATGTAGGGCGATTATGAAAACTGCAATGATCCCTGCCCGGATGGGAAGCAAGAGACTGAAGCAAAAAAATCTGCGTGAGGTGGGCGGTCTGCCGCTTATCACGCGTGCTATCCGCAAGTGCATTGCTGCGGAGGTTTTTGATGAAATCTGGGTTAATTCGGAGCATACGACTTTTGGCGAGATTGCTCTTCGGGAAGGTGTGCGTTTTCATAAACGGCCTGAGGAACTTTCCAGCGACAGGGCTACAAGCGAGGGGTATGTGTATGAGTTCCTCAAAGCCCATGGCCCCGACCATCTGTTTCAGGTGCACAGCATTGCTCCCTTGCTGACGTCCCAACAGGTGGGCGATTTCGTACGGTCCATGGTTGATAGCAACTACGATGTCCTCATGAGCGTAGTCAATGAACAGATTGAGTGCGTTTGTGACGGGAAACCCATCAACTTCACGTTTGATAGGAAGACTAATTCCCAGGAACTAACTCCGGTTCAGCGGATTAGTTGGAGCATCACCGGGTGGAAGGCCGCAACCTACATAGCTGCTTATGAAGAGGGGGAATGTGCCACATATGCTGGCAAGGTGGGATTCTTTCCAGTTGACAGGATGGCAGGGCATATCATCAAGACGGAAGAAGATCTACGGATTGCGGAAGCTCTCCTGAGGGAGATTCAGGGTGTTTGATGCTTCGCGACAAATATGTTCACCGTTTCATGACACGCTTCACTTTCTGATGTGACTTTTTTGACTCATATGTGAACTTGCTCGATTAGTGGGGAGACCTCAGCTTCTAGGGTTATCGAAAGGGGCAAACACAGGTCAAAGGCTTGCCGTGATAAACCAATCCAGAACGTTAACATTCAGAAAACGGCAAATTTGGGAGGCATGATGCAGCAACAGCACTACTATGAACGTTATAGTCACGAGATCACAGGTTCACTGAAAAACCTACAAACGACGGACGAAACCGGGCGATCAATTCCTACGGAGACCGCTTTTCGACGCTGGTGTGCCATGACGCGAGATGTTTTTGGCAATAAGCGGATGATCTATTTTGCTGGTAACGGCGCAAGTGCTGCAATGGCCAGCCACATGGCCGCCGATTGTGCCAAGAACGGAGGACTGAGAGCGATGGCATTCAACGATTTAGCGTTGATGACAGCCGTTAGCAACGATATTTCTTATAGTGCTTGCTTTTCCGAACCGCTGAAGTATTTTGGGCTTTCGGGAGATCTGATGGTCACCATTAGCAGTTCGGGCAACTCCGAAAATATCATCCGGGCAATTGAGGCGGGCCGCTCGCTTGAGGTCGGGATTGTGACGTTGTCAGGAATGGAGCAGGACAATAGTAGCCGAGGTCTCGGAGATGTGAATTTCTACGTACCGGCACAGACATATGGTATTGTTGAATGCTGCCACCAGATTTTGCTTCATTGCTGGCTGGACCAGTTCATGGGAGTGGCCGAATGGTCATGAACGAGCTGCAGATGGAGGGGACGAGGAGCATGTCATGATTGTTGCCATTGGAACGTCATCGTTTGGTCAGGCAGACCCACAGGTGTTGGAGATGCTGGAAGCTGCAGGGATTAGAATAAGGCCAAACCCTTACGGGAGACGACTAACAGAAGAAGAGACTATTGCTCATCTTAAGGGAGCGGATGGGTTATTGGCCGGGTTGGAACCGCTGAACAAGAGGGTGCTGGAGAATTGCAGCCTTAGAGCCCTTGCCCGGGTGGGCATCGGCATGACCAATGTGGACACCGAAGCGGCCGCGGAACTGGGCATCAAGATTTCAAACACCCCAGACGGGCCCACGCGGGCCGTGGCTGAAATGACCCTGACTGCCCTACTGTGCCTTAGCAGGGACATTAGAACTCAGGACCAGGCACTGCACAGAGGAGAATGGAGCAAGACGATCGGACGGAGTATTTCGGGCTTGACAGTTTTGATGGTTGGGTTCGGCAGGATAGGACAGGCGGCGGCAGAACTGATCGCTTCTCTGGGAGCAAAAATAGTGGTTTATGACCCATACGTCAAGAGTGATGAAATCCATTCCAACTACCAGAGCTGCTCTATGGAGGATGGTTTACGACAGGCTGACGCAGTCAGTCTGCATGCAAGCGGCGACAAGTGCATAATGGGCCCTCATGCGTTTTCTATAATGAAGCAAGGGTCTATACTGCTGAATTCGGCACGCGCAGAGCTGGTTGATGAATCAGCGTTGATATCGGCCTTAGACGACGGTCGGCTCGCCTCAGCTTGGTTTGACGTATTCTGGCACGAGCCTTATAGAGGTAGGCTATGTGAATACAGCCAAGTGCTTCTTACTCCCCATGCCTGCACCTATACCCGGGAGTGCAGATCTCTGATGGAAACTGAAGCTGTTGAAAACCTGCTGCGCGATTTAGGTCTGAAGAGGCGACAATGAAACCCAGCAGAGAATACGATACGGCAGGACTGCTTGCCTTGGCCATAGGCGTCGCCAAGGACGCCGGCACAGTACTACAGAAAAGAAGCGAGAGCCAGTTGGCCATAAAGAGCGCGGAAGGTAAGGACATCAAGATCGGCGCTGACCAGGAAGTGGAAGAGATTATACGGAAGCGATTGTCCGAAGGATCCAATTTCGGCGTTCTGGGAGAAGAGGAAGGTGTCACGGGCGAGCTCCTGGGTGATTCACCATATTGGATCGTTGATCCCCTTGACGGCACGCTCAATTACACAAGAGCCAATCCGTCATGCTGCATTTCCATAGGGTTATGGCGCAATTGGAACCCGATCATGGGAGTGATCTATCATTTCCCACTGGAAGACATGTATGCCGGTGTCGTAGCCGAAGGGGCGTTTTGCAACGCGGTCGGAATCCATCCATCAGGAGTTGGTCACAAGGGGCAGGCAGTCTATGCAACCGGGATTCCGGTCTCTATGAATCTTGATAAAAGCGGCATGCGGGCCCTTGCCGAACGTATACGCTGCTATAAGAAAATCCGGATGATTGGAAGTGCTGCCCTTTCGTTAGCATATGTTGCTTCAGGTCGTTTTGATGTGTATGAAGAAGAACATATCAAACTCTGGGATGTAGCAGCTGGCCTTGCACTGGTAAAAGCCAGCGGAGGTTATGTCTCGTGTGTCGAAAGGGACGCACAGTGCAAGACCGTGCATGTAAAAGCCGCGGCAACGCGAGAGCTTCTCTAAGAGGGAGATTTCAAGGAATGAAGTTTGAGGACTTGCCCGAACTTCCTTGGATCTCGTTTTTTACCCCATCCTTTCAGTCTAGCGGGGGCCCTGACCATGCTTCGATACCATTTTTCCGGGAATTTGCTCCAGCCTGAACAACTGCATCCTGATGCGGTTTTTGACAAGGAGCGGCGGCTCGCCAAAGAATTTGTTATGGACTATCCGGCTGGCAGTCGGATAGACCCATGCCCAGTTTCGGGTAACCAAAGGGAGGAAATTCTATTCTCCAAGTGGGGCCAACAATACGCAATCTGCCCAGAAACATGGACCCTCAGCCTTGCAGCGCTCCCGCATAGCGAGGTGCTGTACCAATACTTCCACGGGTCGAGCCTGGCCCAATACCGTGCCTCACAGGAATACCAGCACATGGCAAGCAGGCTTCGTCAGGAACTCTGGCAGTCAGAATGGGATTGGCATGAATCGAAAATCTATCAATACTTGGGAAAAGCATCTGTTTCTCTAGCCGAGTGGGGCGCGAAATTCGCCGGCATGATTGAAATGCTTCGTGCGGCACGAAACATTCACACCTTAGGGGTCATTGAGCCGTTGCCTCCTTTGTCGGAACAGAACGCTGATGGATCATTTGACGTGATTTGCCTGTACGATGCTTTTCAACGAGAGATCCTACCTGCTAAACTATTGCAGCGCATTCAGTCTAAACTGAATTCAGGCGGTCTTTTGTTCATCGCATGCCGCTGTGGTTCTGGATTTGATATCCTGACACTTCGAGAGCACTCAGACAGTATTTTTCCTTTTGACCACGTTTGCCTGCCGTCCCCAAAGGCCATCGAAGGGCTGATGATACAAGAAGGTTTTGACGTGCTGGAGCTTACGACTCCCGGGTTGCTGGACATGCCGATCATAAGCAAAGGAAGAATACCCAGAGACCACTATTTCCAGCGGTTCTTGGCGCAGACTTTGCCCGAAGAGCAATATGGCGAGTTTCAACAGTTCCTCCAAAAGTTTTTGCTGAGTTCGCACTTGAGAGTGGTGGCCAGGAAGAAGGGCCGTGAGTAGCAAGCTCAAAGTCGGCATCATTGGTATGGGGAAGATGGGTCGGATCAGGAAACAGGTGTTGGATGTTCATCCTGCATTTGACGTAGTCGCCCTTTGCGATATCAATCCAGGCGTAGCTGCTGAATTTTCCGGATGTTCCTTTTCGGCGCTATGGAAAGATATGTTATTGCATGAGTTAGACGTGGTTTTTGTATGCACCTACAACGTGCTTGCTGCGGACATTGTCTGTGCCGCCTTGAGAAAGGGCTGTCATGTGTTTTGCGAAAAACCGCCCGGGTGTTCGGTAAGAGACGTGAGACGGATGATGGCAGCGGAGAAGGAGGCAGGCGACAGGATATTGAAATTCGGTTTCAACCATCGCCTCCATTATGCGATCATGGAAGCCAAAGCTATTATTGACAGTGGCCGATATGGCCGAATTCTATGTGCACGTGGAGTGTATGGCAAGGCTGGGGGGTTGACCTTTGAGGACAGCTGGAGGTCCGATAAGGACCTTGCGGGGGGTGGGATTCTTGTGGATCAGGGAATTCACATGCTGGATTTGATGCGGTACTTTCTTGGCGATTTTGTCGAGATCAAGGGCTTCGTTGAGAATCTGTGCTGGAAGAAGATCCCTTTAGAGGACAATGCTTTTGCCCTGATGAAGACTTCAGATGGCAAGGTGGCCATGGTGCACTCAAGTGCCACCCAGTGGAAGCACAAGTTCTCTTTGGAAATCTTCATGGAAGATGGCTACCTGTGTGTGAATGGCCTCCTCACCTCGACTAGAAGCTATGGTGATGAGAGCATCACCTTTGCCAAGAAGCAATTTGAGGATGAAGCTTGTGCCTTCGGCAGGCCGAGGGAGGAGACTATCTATTTTGACACGGATGATTCTTGGCGTTTAGAGAACGACGAGTTTTACAGGTGCATTGTGGGAGAGCAGAAAACCTATAATGGGAACTCTCATGATGCGCTTAAGGTCATGGAGTTAGTAGAAGAAATTTATGCCGTGGCAAAAGTGTAGATGGCGTGGAGTGGTGTCTCCTTGGCAAATATCCGTTCCATGCCTGCGAGGGAACTGTGGAACTGATTAAGCTTCTAAACCTGGGTTATGTATACAGGCGGCGGGACCGCATTATTCCTTTACTGCGTGCAAGGGTCAAGGATGCAGCGCAAAGTGT
>Ga0180437_10011079_pt1 | contig 10871 bp, 16 predicted proteins | sample SS_ome_4_FD_132410 | JGI IMG/M metagenome (GOLD analysis project Ga0180437, IMG submission 132410) | Hypersaline lake sediment archaeal communities from the Salton Sea, California, USA - SS_3_D_1 metaG | ecosystem: Environmental > Aquatic > Non-marine Saline and Alkaline > Hypersaline >... | reverse complement strand
TTTGTCCTCCGCAGCTGGAGTTTCAGGAGTTAGCTCTTCTCCTTCTTTTTTTTCTTCTGCCATATATTTTTTCTTACTTAGTTATTTAACGACGGAGCAAGCTTCCGTCCGTTATCGCAATTAGGGCTTGCGCTGCCCGTATTTCACGAAATCCCTTAATCTTTCTTCTAAAACGTATATAGTCCATAAAGCCGCTTTCCCAAACATCACGTCTTCAAACTTCTGGCTCTGGTAATACATCTTTTTGTTCGCTTGGTATCTCGCATCAGAGCATAAATACTGCCATAGCTTTGATTTCACCAAGCGGTTAGCATCGCTTAACACCTCGCTCTTCCTGTCGTCTGGTATTTTCCTGCCCTTGCAGTAAATATCATCTCCCTTTATCCTTAAAACATCATCCACCTCTATCGCATTGAAAAGTCTTTTAACAAGAAAGTTAATGAACTTTCGCTGAAAATATGCTTTCACGCACATTATTTTCTAATGGTTTTAACTCTGGTCTTTTTGGCTTTTTTCTTCTCTTCTGCTTCCATTTTCGCCCTTCTTTCCCTGCCTTCCGCCATTTCAGCAGGGGTCGGTTTCTGCGTTGACGGGTCGCCATCCACCAGTCCAGCTATCCTCACATATTCATCCATCACTTCCTCGTCAGACACTGTTATCTGCGACTTTGCGTCTTTTAAAACATCAAGGTCATCAAAAGGAATGCCCTGCTTGATAAGCAGTTCTTTAGCTTTCCTATCCTCTACATTCCTTCTGGCCCTCACTCTTTTCTCGTGATTAAGACATTTATCTAAAATTGACATATTGTTTGTATTTAATAGACGACCTTTAAGGCGTTAAAGCAGGAGCAACACCCCCAGACATAAGCTGGCGCGCTTCGCTTGCTGGCTTGCCTGCTTGCTTGCCTTTCTGTTGTTGCGTTAAACCTATCATTCTTTCTATCTCCTCTTTCTTAGCCATGTACTTGTCCGTTTTCCCTTTTGACAACGGGCCTACCAAGAAATCTCTGGTGACAGCATCCTGGTCGACCAATGGGTTCTGTATCATCCTGTCATAAGCATCCATCTTCATAATCTTCTCTAACTGCTCGTTTCTGGGAAGCAATGCGTCAGCTGAAACTGAAACTTTAAACTTCAACTTCACGAAGTATTCTGGGTTCACTTCAATCAGCCTCATATCGCTTTCCCTGCCTCCCTGCTCCTCTAAAATGCGGTAGCTTTCCTTTTTCTGCTCTTCTTCTGTCAAAGACTTGCCTAAAAACTTATCTGTGAATTTAATCTTTTTTGATTTTTTATTGCCCTCTACATCCTTTTCCGTTAAAAGAAAAGCGGGGTATTTCATCTCATCTGAAATTTCGCTTAACTCTCCCACTGTCTGATGGGTGATAATCAAATCAATCATTATTTCCCCTAATTGTTTAATGGCAGCAGCCAGCATTTTTCCAAACAATCCTAACTGAATCATTGCATTCTGCTCTATCCTTGATATTTCATAAGCGGTTCTATCTCTTTCTGACCTTACTCCCTGCCTTATCTCATCTTGAGAAGAAGCCGCCACTGACTGCTCTAAAGAAGAAAGGATGTTAAATCCAGCTTCAAAATTAGACATTGTCTCAATCGGAGTAATCTCTGTATCAGAAGCAACATTAGTTATTCCCCCGGGGTAGATGACAGATTTTTCAATAAAATCATCTCCGCTTGAAATCAACGGTTTTCTTACCTCTAAAACAGCAGCATCAACCAGTAATCTCCACATCTTGTCTATCAAATCCTGGTCTGAAGCTAACTTATGCACTGCTGATTTGTAGAAATAGAACCTCTTTGCGTCCACTGGCTCATATCCAAACTTAATTAAGTTATATCTAGGCCTATCGCTTGGAGTTCTGTGTTTTATCCTATTAGCGTTGACATTTTCTTCTCCGAAATAAACGCCATTGATAAAGCAAACTTCTAAATCCTCTAAGCGATTGTAATAAACAACTTTCTCGCATTGGTCTTGCAAAGTGTCATCCTCTGACTCATAGAAAAGCCCGTCCACCTCGCTGAAAATGACTCTCACTCCAGGACGAACAAAGTCCCAGTTCTTATGCTTTTTGTATTTTGCTTCCAGTTCGTCATAATGCACCACTTTTCTGCGGATAATAAACCTCTGCTTCTGCAAATCAAACTGGTAAGCATTGCTTATCAAAATCTCATCCGCTGGAACATTGTAAAGGTGAAGGCCGCTTAAAACCTCATCAATCACTTCCTCTGTGCCTATTTCCCCGTTGTCATACCTCTTTTTTATGGTCTGCATTGCTTCTGAAAACTCCACCTGCAAGTAAGAGACGGGGTTGACACAGGCCGCTATCACAGCATACAAAAACGAAAGTTCATAATCAGAGTTCCTTATGTGCCATTCAATCAAATCCCTCATCACCTCTCCCGCCAGCTTGTCTTCCTCATCATCTGGGTTCTGGGCGAACACATTGGGAAAAATAATCTGGTAAGTTAAGTGGGCCACAATGGATATAATCTTGTTTCTGGTCGTTGGCCTCACTCCATTCCATCGCCAGTTCTCTTGGGGGTCTTGGCTCGCTTCTGGGATATGCACATTAAAAAGCTTCTGGTCGGTGTTCATTCTGTCAATCAAGGACATATCATTAAACTCCTCAAAGACATTGTGCAGAATGTTATACCCCTGCTGATAATCCTGCTTCACTCTCGCAGTCAAATCAGACACCTCTTTTGGAGGAACGTATTCGCTTAACTGCATCAATGGCTGTCCCTGTTCGTTGTATAAAACATTTCCTAACACTTATTTTTTTTAAAACAAAAACGGGTAGCAAATAAGAAGAAACAGAAACTTTGTTTCCTTTTATTTGTTACCCGCCTTAAGTAGGGACGAAAATAATCGTCCGCTTGTGGTTGGGGTCAGTATTTAAAATACTACTATCTTTTTAAAAATCAAGCTGTGGATAACTTTTTCTTTTGCCACAAAGAAGTCTCTGACAATCTCACGCTCTGCCAGTCTTTATCTGGCTTAACATCAATCGTAATCCTGCCTGCTTCTATCTCAAAAACTCCTCCCTGCAAAAGAATACAGATTTTGTCTTGGTATTTCCTGCAAAGCTTTATGTATTTGTCTCCGTTATCTTGCAAATCTTGGTTCGTCATACTTTGGAATATATTGTTTGACTTCTCTCTTAATTTCCACTAAGTGATTTCTCATCTGAAAACCAATGGCTGCCGCTATTAACAAATCCCAATGCTGGGTCTGTTCTTCTTTAGCTTTAACATTTTGCAAGTCATCTAAGTCGTAAGTTCTCATTTCCTCTAAAAGCGGTTTAGAAGGAATCTCCACCAAATCATCGCTAACAGCTCTCCGCAAGTCATACATCATCTTGGGCTTGGTAGTTAAAGTGGTATTCCAGCCCAATCTTTCTGTTTTCTTGTCTGTTAGCTTATCCGTTCTAACTTCTTTAAAAATATTCTTACCAGGATAAATCTTTTTTAGCTCTGTCAAAGTGGCATGACCTGGATTGTTTCTCTCTATGCCTGCCATTGCCATCCCATACTTTTCTCCCCCATTCTTTATCTCATAGGCGAATAAATCAGGAGCTATTTGATTGTTATAATAAACAGCGACAACTTTCGGTTTAATAGGAGTAAAATCCCAAACGCAAATAGCATTAGAGTCCTTCCCAATGCCTTCTGAAACATCAGCTCCCAAACCGTACAAATGGCCTTCCTTGTATTCCTCATAGTAAATCCAGCTTCCTTGCTTCTCACCCCTTTCTGCCTTTTTCATCATTCCAGCAATCATATTCTGGTCAAACATCTTTCTCCCAGAATACATAAAGGCCTCATCTGGATAAGTGGGATATTCCTGCCTTATCTCTGCTCCTAAAATCTTGCTTTGCTGATAATACCAATTCATCTTCTCTTCTGGAATATCGTATCTCTCTTGGTATTCTTTTAACTCCTCTGGAATATCAAAATCCCCTTTCAAAGAACAATCATCATCTTCCAACCAACCGAAAAAATGGAACTTAAAATCCAATTTGCTTTCTGGAGCTTCTTGTTTCATTGCCTTCTGGCACATTTCAAAGAATGCTCCCGTCTCACCTTTCGCTGTTGACTCCACGTCCACCCTTCCATCCTTAGGCACAGCTGGAATAGAGCCAGTAATAATCTCTTTAGCTTTCTTTGGCTCTGTGGCCGCTATCGCCCCTAACTCTGAAATATGCAACCTGTTCACAGTAGCTGACCTTGCTGAAGTCGTTACTCTCACAACAGAACCATTGTTAAACATTAACTGTCTTGTGGTGTCTGAGTTAGGACTATACCAATCTTTTAAAGGGAAATACTGCCAAGCTATTTTAATCTTTTCAAATATCTCAACAGCGTGTTCTAAGGTGTCTGCTATTATGGTAAACTTAAAGTTTCTGTTAAAAAGAACATCGTCTAACCCGTCAACACAAGCATTAGTGGTAAATCCATGCTGTCGGCTTTTAAGGATAATATTCCTTGAATGAGCATTATCATTAAACCTCTTCTGAACCTCTTTCTCTTTAAAAGTAATAAGCTTCTTGTTCTTATCAACTATTTTGTATAAATGGTTAATCCTCCATTCCTTACTCTGTAATCTCTTTTTGTTTTCTGGGGTTAGTTTCTCCATTTAGTTCATCTAAAAGTTGGTTAATACTTACTATTCCCGTTGGCTTGCCCCTCAAAAGTTGAGAAGCTTTAATCAATTTATCAACAGCATCAACCAAATCTCTATACTTTGCCTTACCAATTTTTCCTTTTAATGCCTCAATAGCCCTATCTCTTTCTTCAATCAACTTATTCAAAATAGGAGCAGTTTCGTCTTCAAGTGCCGACAGAATACAAGTTTGCTGTCTTGCTGTTGTTTCAGAATACCCAGCTTCAATCATCATCTGCGTCATTGTTTTTGTAAAACCTGTATTGCTTAGATTTTCCGAAAGTAGCTTAATCAGCTTCTGTTGCTTCACTGTTAATGTTTTTCTATTTTTCTTTGGCATTTTCTTTATTCGCTTTTGAATGAAAAAAATCCTCCAACCAACTTTCTGTTGTAATAAATCCTGCAGTAGTTTTTTCTGCTTTTAGTTTTCCTTGTTTCATTATTTTACTCCAATATTGGTGTGATTTCCCAAACTCTTTAGAAATATCAGATGCAGAATATCACTTATCATCTTTTACTCGCAAGAATTCTTCAAAAGGAATACTCATTTTTCTCTTTTTTTTTCCATGTTTTTTAAAATAACACTTGAAATGATACTTCACCGCTTTTCCCCCCTCGTCCACTTCGTTTATCTGGCTTTGCTCTAAGGTTATATTCTTTTTGCAGATAGGGCATTTCATCAGTAATCTATCTTCGTTCTGCTTTCATAAATGTCCACCAAATCATCTATCCTATCCAAGGTATACACCGCTCTTGTTCCCAAAACTATTGTGAAAACCAGAAAAACAACCATTAAAACCAAGCAAGCTGACATTAAACCTATTTTTATATTTTGTTTTGTTTCTATCTCCATTTTTTTATTCTTTCCTCCCTTGTCATCCCGCCGTATCTATAATCAACTCTTGCTGTTGTCCACCACTTGTCTCCTTCATCAAACCTCACTTTCTCAAAATCAAGGTTGCGAACAAGGAACATGAGCTGATTTTTCAACCATTTCCTCCTGCTGATAAGGAAAATGCCTGCTTTAAACAATCTGTTTAACTTTACTTTCACCTCGTCAATCTCCTCTCTTTCCACCATTATCTTCACCACCCTCTTTAACTCTTTTTTGTAATCCTTCAAGAATGCCTCTTTGTCCAGCAGACAAAAGAAATCCTGCCCCCTGAACCTGTATTGCTCGTCAAGCTCCCAAACCATTAAAATAAAGAACAATGCCCTGTACCACTCTTTGCTCTGAACATATCTCATTGCAAATACCCTGAACAATTCCCTGCCTGATTTGCAGAAAAACTTGGACTTGAAGTAATAACTGCTCAAGATATGGTCGGTTGTCTCAAGGAAGCTTCTGATATAGTTCATTGCGACCTTTTCAAATAACCGCTTTGGGGCTAACAAACAGAACAATCCTATGAAATAGACAATCGGCCTTGAGGTAAAAAACTTTATCTGTTCTATGAAAAACCTCTTGGCGTTGAACACGGCAAAACAGGAGTCTGGCCTTACCGCTATCTTTCTGGGAAAAGGGCTATCCTTGTAGGAAATCAGCACCCCGCCCTCTTCTGGGTACTCTATCTTTTCTATCAGCATCAAGCGGGGCGGTTCTCTTTTAATGTCAGCGCTCTGAAAAATCTTATTGGAAGGAACAGCTATATTATACTCTGGCATTGTCTTTTGCTTTTAAAAGCTTAGACAAATCCTCTAACTCTATGCTTTCTCTCTTTTCTGCTATTGTGCCGTTGGCTGTTATCATAATCCCAGCAGCGCTGCAAGCGTTTTCTAAAGCAATCCTTAAAACCTTTGCTGGGTCAATAATATCTGCTTTAATCTCCAACTTCCCCCCAGCGTTTTCTTGAATTTGGTCATAACAAGACCTTAAAGCGGAAGCTAAAATGCTCTTTGGCATTTTATCTGCTATCTCTTTGAAAGCTAATCCTCCCCCCTTGACCACACCTTCCTCTAAAGCCGCCTTGCAAGCACAGACAGCATCATCAAATTTGTCCTTCAAATATTTTGTCTCAACATTCGTGTTTGTAGCCACTTTGATAATCCCGACCCCGCTTGATAAAGAAGCAATTCTCTGCTTGATTTTATTCCTGAAATTCTCCACTGGCTCTGCTTCCTGTTCTTTCCTCAAGTCCGCAATCCTCTTTTGAATGTCTTTTTTGTTCCCCCTCCCGCTTACTATAAAGACGTTATCCCTGTCAACCACTATTTTCTTAGCCCTGCCAAAGTCCTCTTTTTCTGGGGGAGTCAAAATAATTCCTTTTTTCTTATCAAAGTATTTCGCTCCTGTGTACAGAGCAACATCGCCCAGCTCATCCTCATCCAAGCTAGGAGCTTTGACGGCCAGTAAATTAAAAACGCCCTTCATTCTATTCACAGCACAGAACTCTGGCGCTAAAGACGGCTTGTCGTAGCCGTTTGCTATTAATACAAGTTCATTTGTCTTGTAAGTTTTCAACATCAAATCAGCCAATTCCTTCAGCTGGGCTTGGCTTTCAATCGCATGGCTCGTTACCACAATCAAAGGGTCTTCTATAATCGCCTCTTTTCTGGGAGTGTTAGCCAAAAGTTCTGTGATATAAGTGCCATGGAACTTCATCCCGTCAATCACCTCTGTTTCAATCTTGTTAGTAAAATGCTCATCAACACCCACATATCCGTCCTTCCCCACCTGCCAAGCAATGCCTGCCACTATCTTGCCCCATTCCTCATTCTCTAAAGAGGTAATGGCCACCTTTTCCAAATCCTCTTTCGTTTTTATCTGCTTGGCCTGCTTCCTTAGCATTTCCAAAACTTTCTTTTTATCAGATTGGATTTGCCTATAAAAGTTTAGAAGATTTGACTGGGGAGAGACTAAATGCTCTTCTTCTTTCAGCTTGGTAAAAATGCTCTTGATAATCCTTTGAGCTATAACAATACACGCAGTCGTGCCATCTCCAACCATATCATTAGTCCTCAAACTTGTTTTAATGAACGCTTGGGCTGCTAAATCCTCTGTTTCATCCTTCAAGATGATGTTCTTGGCAATGGTTGCCCCATCATTAGTAACGAAAGGATTGCCCCTGTATTGTATGATTACATTGCGACCTCCCGGCCCCATTGTAGAAGCTATTAAATCAGCGACCTTGTTGACCCCCTGCTCAAGCGACTTTCTTGCTTCGGCCCCCTTTTTCACAATGCGGTATCTATTCTCCAAATTTTTTATGAATTAGTTTATGACATCCTTTACACAAAGTAATGCCATTTGATAATTCATATGCTAACTTTTTAATTTTCCTCCACTGAGACCCCAAAAACTGTAGAGGTGGTAGATAATCTTAACCTTTTTAAATCTTCTTTTTTGCCTTTTATGACAAAATCTGTTTTCTGTTTTTTATGGCTATCGCCCCCCGAGTTTCGCCTCACATCCGCTTCCAACTGCTTGCGAGTGGCGTATTGTTTAGCTTGGAATATCTTTTGTGGCATATATATTAAAAAATCTTCTCGGAAAAAAAAGAGAGGACAAAGCAATTTAATTAAAGAGAAGTTAAAAGAAAGAAATAAAACGAAATAAAAACAGAGTCAAATAATTATTTCATTTTACCTCCTTCTTCCCTAAAAGTCAAGGGGAAAAAAGTTAAGTCAATTAAATAGAAAGTAACTTAATGGAAAATAATTTAAATTAAATCACTGCAACTTATTCAATGTTTCCAAAGATATATATTGCTTAGATGCCAAATAAAGCAATACATAATTCCAACAGAACCCTAAAATGGCTTTCCATCCTTTCTCCTTTATTATCTACGGTATCATATTTTCTTGCAACCTACAATCTCAAACCTGCCATATCCACCGCTTCTCCAAGCACCAATGCCCTTTTCCAATCCCGCCTTTTCTAAAATCAATTCAATGGTCTTTTCATCAACATCATCACTTGTAATCAACAACTCAAAATTAAACTCTGTTCCCGCATTAAAAGCAGGATGAAGCAATCTTACTCTCTGGCCGTCTTTCCTCGCAGGATATGACTCATTGATAAAGTCATGCTCTTTCTTGCCAAAATATATCTTTTCTGGAGAAACCAAAAAATATGACTGGACAATCTCCTTGAAGCTCCCATAGGGCTTTTTCTTAATTGCCCTACCTCCACCTATCAAAGCCCCCATAATCTGCACAGAGGGGATATAGCAACCTTTTTTGTCTTGATAAATCAGTTTTTTCCAGCTATCATCATCCTCCACCTTAGCTTTCGTGCCTGCCTTGACCTTTAAAGACTTTTGAGCTTCTTCAGAAAATCGTGCCTGAAGATAAACCCTTAGAAACCGACATTGAACATTGTATTTCTGCATATATTTATAATTTATTTCAAAATGAAGAAAGATAATTTAATTCAATTAAAAACAAAATAATTCAAAACAAACTAAATAAATAATAATCCTTCTCTGGGTTGAAGCTTCTACCGCCTCACCTATGCTTGAGCAACTCTGCCGCCTCTTTTGTAAAAAAGCTTCAATCTTACTCAAGAGAATGAAGCAGTCCAATTTGAAGCTTCAACCCAGAGAAGAACTACCACCTCTCCCATGACACCAACCAGTCAATTAACTCATCTCCAGCATATACTTCCCATCTCCATACACCCTCAACCTTTGTTGCAATGCTCTTTGTCTCTAACTCTTGGCTTCCGTCAAACACCTGAACACTGCAAGGGTCGTTCTGGTTAGGGATTTGGAAGCAGTTGAAGTTCCAAGTAATGGCAGTCCACGCTATTAAGATTAAAAGTAGTTTTTTCATAATTCTATATCGCTTTTAACTTCATTGCCCCAGACATCCCAACCATCAAAAGTGTTCTTCCCCCACAAATCTTGTTTTTTATCTGGGCGTGCGAATAATTCTATCTTATTAAAGTCCTTAAACCATTCTGAAAATAAATCTCTAAAATAAGTAGGTTTCGCACTATGTTTTCCCCTTTTTTCTGAATAGACAGAGCTTACTCTTTCTGTATTTTTCGGAGGACTTAATTTACCCTTTTTGCCAACCAATAATAATTCATGCTGATTTCTAAACCAATAGCCCATTCCAATAATTTGTTTGTCCCAAATAGCACAAGTTCTATATTCAAACCCCCACGCCTCCATTACTTCTAAACATTCTTTCAACTTTGGGGCAGTTGCCCATAAAAATAAAACACAATTATCATCGGTTATTTTACTTACTGGTAAATCCTTAATTTCTTCTAATGTCATTGTCGGATAATACTGTTCAATAGCCCTCATTTTACTTCCGATGGCAGGATGTTCATATCTCCAAGGCGGGTCAGCATATATTATTTGATATTTCTTCATAAAGCTACAAAAAGGATTGTAAGGAGTTTAGTCATAAATAAAAATGTTGCCACCTTGCTCCTGTTAATCCTCTATCTTTAAGGCATTGATTATAGCCCTCCTTATATGCTTCCTCTTTCTCTCTATCTACAAGAGCTTGAATTGCCCCTTGGCTAATAATCCTAATGTGTTCAGCTGTTTTTTTAACTTCTTCGCTTATTTTGTATTCTGGTTCTGATGTGAGCATAATCTTATTTCTCTTTAAGGACTTTTAGAATGTCTTGGAGGGCTTTTGCCAACCTTTCCATATTTTTAGGTTGTATCCCACACCAAGGGCAAACAGAAGTTTCCCGTTTCTTGATTTGCTCAACCCATACAGGAGTAGCTTTAATAACATCTTCAATAATCTGCATATCTACCCTCTCCCTCACCCTCTTCAAAAGCCTCTCGTTTTGGGACTCAATGAGATACCAATATCTGTCAACCTGTTCTCGGTCGCTATCTTTTTCTTTCTCAGTTAAATCCTTATAAGGAGTCGCTATTTGTTTATCCCACCTTTCAAGCACCTTTTCTAATTCTGGCGAGGAGCAATTTTCTCTTAAAACCTTATGACACCATTTCTGCCAATCAGCCCAACGCTGATGTTCAATTTCAGCTAACTTTTCATATAGCTCCTTTCTTATTTCTTTGTTGTATTCGGTTAGCATTGAGTTCATATTCTCCTTATTTCTTTTCTTGACCTTTATCGGCCATCGCCATCGCCATAGCCAGAGCCATAGCCAGAGCCAGAGCCAGAGCCAGAGCTAGAGCCATAGCCAGAGCCAGAGCCAGAGCCATAGCCAGAGCCAGAGCCAGAGCCAGAGCCAGAGCCATAGCCAGAGC
>Ga0180437_10011078_pt1 | contig 10871 bp, 9 predicted proteins | sample SS_ome_4_FD_132410 | JGI IMG/M metagenome (GOLD analysis project Ga0180437, IMG submission 132410) | Hypersaline lake sediment archaeal communities from the Salton Sea, California, USA - SS_3_D_1 metaG | ecosystem: Environmental > Aquatic > Non-marine Saline and Alkaline > Hypersaline > Sediment... | reverse complement strand
TCGTCTTTTCTTCTTATGCCTTCACGGGTGTTAAAACATCTCTGTAAATTGAATACCCGTTCACCCGCCTTGAGCAATTCCTGGGAGCTTATTTCCCAACCCGTTACTGATGATAGCATTTCTACATATGTTTCTGGTGTGCATGCAGGTACAAGAAAACTGTGAAAGTTACACAAGCCCATTAGGTTAAGTGCGGTACCATAATCCTGGGACCACTTTACAATCTTGCCTTTGTCAATCTCACTGTAAGGTTCGTCAATGCCCTCAAAATCGCTTTTCTTAAACCCAAACGATTCATATAAAGCAAGAATAGAGACCTCATGAGGATTCACATGGCACATACCTCTGTTTGCAGTTCCATATTGTAAGGCCCAGGCTTTGCCATCCGTGTCACACCTCGGGTCGTGAAATGGCAGTTCAAGCCCTTTGACATGCAGAGCTACTTGCTGAGCTTCTTGTCCTATCTCGGCAGCAGCGCTCCGCACTCCCTCTCCTAAAATCTTTCCCAGGCCTTCTCGTCGGACAATTTTTTCTATCATTGCTTTTGTAGCATCCATATTACCCCATGTTAACTCTAAGCCACCTGTGTCTGTTTTATTTATCCAGCCTTTATCGTAGCATTCCATAGCAAAGGCAATAACATTGGAACAAGATATGGTGTCCATACCATAGATGTTACAAAGGTAATTGGCATGAATAACCGCCTCTATATCATCATTCAGTATGTAGTGAGCGAAGCCTACGGTGGTTTCGTATTCTGGTCCATGATTTGGAGGGGTCTTCCATTTTCCCTCTTTGACTTCAGTAACTAGGCCGCATTGCACCACGCAGTTTAGGCAGCCTTCACCACCTATGATATGTTGCTTAAGCGATTCATATATTTCTCTTCCCTTCCCCCAACTATTAGATATCCCGTATTTCGTTGGTGTTTCTCCGTGTTCATCATAGTAAGGAAGATAGGATACAGTTCCTATACCAAAGGCGCCTCCGAATTCTGTTTCTTCCTTGCCAGCCTCAGGGCTCTGGCGTTCCAGTTTTACCATTTCCCTGGCATGGGAGCTAACACTATCAGGATTGGCAACGGATACTTTCTGGCTTCCATGAAATACTACCGCTTTCAGTTTTTTAGAGCCCATCACTGCTCCTGCACCGCACCTTCCCAACGCTCTTGAATCTTCAACCATCACAGAAGCAAAACGAATAAGCCTTTCGCCAGCCGGGCCTATGCAGGCAACTCTAGATTTTGGTTCGTTTGTCGCGCTTTTCAGCATATCCCGTGTTTCTGGTACATTTCTGCCCCACAAATTACCTGCGGGTTTAATTTCAGCTTCACCGTCGTGAATCCACAAATATACAGGCTCATGAGAAGCTCCTTCTACTATGACTATATCAAACCCAGCTTTTTTCAATTCAATCCCCATGCCTCCACCGCATCGCGACTCACCCCAGCAGTTAGTTAGTGGGGATTTAAAGCAAGAAAATAGGCTATCGGAGCCGGGGCATCTGGTTCCTGCCAGTGGTCCTGCGGTGAATAGAAGCTTGTTTTCTGGGCCCAGTGGGTCTATTCCTGGTTTAAGCTCGTCCCATAGTATTTTGGTGGCGTATCCAGTGCCGCCCAGAAATTTTCGGGCTGTTTTTTCATTCACACTTTCCTTCGTTATTTTACCGGTAGTTAAATTAGCTCTTAGTATGTTTCCTGAGTATCCCCCCATTGTTTTGCTCATTTAAACGACTCCTTCTATGGATAAATATTATTTCTCTTGTTCTTATACTATAAGAGAATGAAGACCGTCAATAGAGAGCCTCTTCTAATACAAGATGAATCTATGAGGAGAGGCAGCTCGTTTATGATTGGGACATACGGCTGATCATAAGCGATAGGAATCTACTTCTGGGAGGTAGTGAGGCGCTTGAATTCAGAGCTTTATCTGTGGGAGAGAAATACAATGGGACTCTATGTATTGCTAGGATACCGTTGGACGTGATCAATGATGCTGAGAATGAGTCGGAGCAGTGGAGAAGCAAGAAAATTGAGTTGGGAGTGATCGTGTTTTGGACAAGCAATAATGGGAGTAGTATGGGCGGTGGCCCGGTGCAAGTCCGTGAGTCGTAAAAGAAAGCATTAGATGGAATAGAAGAACACTGGGAGGAAACCGAGGCCTTCCCGATAGAAATCCCGCTAGATGTGGAGACAATGCTAGTCAAAGCTAAAACCTTCATGCTGTCCGGAAAGCTGGACAACACAAATTTCTAGGATACGAGTTTAAGATGATATTGATCGTCAGGACTTAGAAGGGCTAAATTACTAGCCTTAAGATGGAGAGATTTTGACTTTGACTCGGAATCTATACTTGTCTCTAGGACACTCAAGTGTTGCCTTTACAATGGCTGTCTATAGCCATATAATTTAGGAGATACAGCAGGAACACAATGATGCTGCTGGATGGTGCCTTGCCCAAGGCTAAAAATGAGGCGTTTAGAAAAAATAACGCCAAATTAACGCCTCCATTAGACATAAAGTTAAACGAGTGGTAGAATTTTTATTGTGCGCCTATAGCTCAGCGGACAAGAGCACCGGTCTTCGGAACCGGGGGTCGTGGGTTCAAATCCCTCTAGGCGCGCTATCTGAATCTCTATATTTTGCTAACATCTTCTACCCGATTTATCCAGATAGCTCTCGTAGTGACCCCTGAGGTGGCAATGGAATAGGTATAGTGTCTTCTGAAAATTAAAAACACTGAGTTTGTTAATAAGGCCGTGAAGAAGCATAGACAAAAAGGAGGGGAATGGAAAAGTTTAAATGGCCGAACGAATACAAGAGTGCAGTAGCTTTCAGCTTTGATGTTGATGGATGTGCAGAGCAGCAGCTTTATGAAGGAAATATCTTAGGACATAACTCTGTAGGCGATTATGGGCCAAAGGTCGGAGTGCCGCGAATCTTAGACCTTCTTGATAAATACAGTCTGAAGGCCATTTTCTTTACTCCTGGTTGGGTTGCCGAACGCTTCCCGGAAAGAGTTAAGGAAATTCATGACCGAGGCCACGAGATTGGGGCTCATGGCTATCTCCACGAAGTTTTTAGCCACCTGAGTGAGATTGAAGAAAGAGAAATTCACGACAGAACTACCAAGATTTTTACTGACATAATAGGAACACGTCCCAGGGCATTCAGAGCTCCCACGTCAATATTAGAACCGACAAGAACACTCAAAATGCTGCTGGACAGGGGTTATGATTGTGATAGCTGTTCTACCAAGGATTACTTTCCTTCGCGGGTTAAGTTGGAAGGGAAAGAGATAGATATGGTTGAAATACCTTTCTCCTGGGCCCTGGATGATTTCTCATACTTCTGGGGGGGATATGAGGATAAACCGGAACCCGCATTTATGCCTATTAGTGCTCCAAAGGATGTCTTGGAATATTGGGTGGCGGAGTTTGACGGTGTCCATAAACTAGGCGGTTTTTTTGGACACCTGAACCATCCTCGAGCTATTGGGAGGGTTTCGAGGCTGAGGATTCTGGAAAAGCTTATACGCCATATAAAGGCTACTCCTGATGTATGGATCACTAACTACCGCGAGATAGTTAACTGGGTGCTAAAAAAGAAAGAAGGAGAGAAATGAAATTTACCTGGCCAAATAGTGCAAACTGTGCGGTTGCTCTATCCTTTGAATTCGATGCTGAAAGTGTGGAGTTGGGATACAAGCAAAGTGTTCTGGGTGCTTGCGGTAGTGACGTAGGTGGATTTTCTCCAAAATTTGGGGTACCGCGTATTTTGGAATTGCTGGATCAGTATGATGTGAAGGGCACCTTCTTTGTTCCCGGTTGGGATGCAGAACACTATCAGGATAGCATTAAGGAAATCACGGAGGCTGGACACGAAATAGCAGCTCATGGTTATCTCCATGAGAATTTTTCTGAACTCACCCCTGAAGAGGAAGGAAAAATATTTAAGAAAAGCCACAAAATCCTTACTGATGTAGCGGGTAGACCTCCTCGAGGGTTTAGGGCTGCAGCTTATGGGCGACCTATATCACCACGAACCCTAAGTTTTTGTCTGGATATGGGCTATATCTATGATAGTAGTTTTATGGATGATGATGAGCCTTATCAAGTGAGAATAGATGGGAAACTAGTTAATATGCTTGAAATACCCTGGACTTGGCCTCTTAATGATATTTCATTCATGTCGCCTCCCTTTTCCTCCGGTATGGCTCTTGTGTTACCACAAAGAAAGCCGCAATGGATTTTGGACCTATGGAAAGAAGAGTTCGATAGCCTTTATGAAGAGGTAGGGTTCTTCGTGCTTGTGATTCATCCTAGAGATATGGGGAGAATGTCTAGGATGCCTATTTTGGAAGGTATGCTGTCCTTTATAAAAGAATATGGTGTGTGGTTTGCTACCTATACTCAGGTAGCCGAATTGTGTTTGAAGCAGTTGCGTAGGTGATGGGTGCTTGGACTGCGTGGATATCTAGCAAGGGAGTCCACAACTTTTAGGCATTATGCAATAAACGAATGAGGAGACATAAATGATGAATCAAGTGCCATTTCCTGTAATATCTGTCGAAGGGAGTGCTTATGAGAGGGGATGTCAGTATGGTTCTCAATGCAAGAAACTTATCGAAGAAGCTTTGGGTATTTATCGTAGAATCTTCAAAGCTGAGGCAAACCTTGATTGGGAGCCAGCATTAGAACTAGCCAGAAAATTCATTCCTTCTGTTGAGCAATATTACCCCTCCAGTATGGAAGAGATGCGAGGCATAGCCGAAGGAGCTGAGCAAAGCTTCGACAATATCTTAGCTCTCAATGTGAGGACTGAACTGATGTTGTTGGGAGGGACACGAGGCATAGAAGAATGTACAACTCTAGCTGCAACGCCCGAAGTTACTTTGTCCGGGCATATGCTTATGGCGCAAAATTGGGACATGAAACCTGCTGCCGCAGAAGTGACAGTCGTGTTGAAGGAGAAACAGAAAGATGGGCTTAATGTTATCCAGATTGTCGAAGCGGGGATAATTGGGAAAATGGGCTTTAACTCGGCAGGTGTCTGTGTACTGGCAAATATTATGGTTTCTGATGGGTGGCACCTGGGTGTTCCCATGCAGATTATACTTCGTAAGGTAATGAATCAAGAAAATTTAGTAGATGCAATTGAGGCTGTTTTAGCGGCTAAAAGAGGTTCTTCGGGCAATTACTTAATGGGATATGCTGGCAGTGAAGGTAGCGAGGCCGTAGATATTGAAACCGCGCCGGATCACTACAATGTTATATGGCCGGATAGTGGCATCATAGCTCATGCCAACCATTTCTCGGTCACCAATCCCGATATCAAAGACCTATTGCCTCCTCTTGATCCTGGTTCGCTCAATAGAGAGCGCAGAGCAACTAAGCTGCTGACCAAAGAATGTGGGCATATTGATACGGGTATCATGAAAAAGATACTTAGAGACCACTTTGATAAGAAAGGACCGGGGTCTATATGTTGTCATAAAGACCCGTATCTTGATGAGTCTCTTCAATGGATGACGAACGCCTCGTTTGTTATTGACCTTAATAAGAAAACCATGGATATTGCCAAAGGACCTCCCTGTGAGAATGAATATGTTACTCTTAACTTTGAGGATATAATGTGAGGGGCTTTTTTTATCAATCTAGTCGGGCGGAGGGCACAATAACTGTTCGAGCAGCTTTGAGCTCTTGGTCGGCACAGGCCGAGCGCAAAAAGTCTCCCTCAGTTCAATTTTAAAGCACAATATTTGTGGTTACGATGAACTTAGTCTAGTAGATAAGGCGCCAGGTTGTGGCACCTGAGTTCGTGGGTTTAAATCAATCTAGGCGTGCTATCATATTTGAGGTCTATCCTGCATTTATATGGAAAATTCACTTCACTCTTTTATACCTTGCTAAATATTCGATTTGTCTGGGTGAACGTCATAGGAACTCCATAGATAGCAATGGAAATAATATGGCGCCCGTGGAAATGAAGTTTGTTTAGGTACAACAACCTAGGAGGAAGCTGTTGATAATTTAGTAAGGAGGTTGTAAGATGGACGTCGAGCAAAAAGATAGGGAGGAAACAAGGATGTTACAGGACTTTAAAGCTTTCATAACCAGGGGCAACGTGATAGACATGGCCGTGGGTATCATAATCGGCATCGCCTTTGGTGCAGTTATAAACTCGCTTGTTAAGGACGTTATTATGCCGCCCATAGGTCTTGCCTTGGGCAATGTTGATTTTGGCAATCTCTTCGTTGTCCTTAAAGAAGGTTTAACTCCTGGGCCATACGCTTCTCTAGCTGCTGCCCAGGCTGCCGGAGCAGTTACGTTAAACTATGGGACCTTCATCAATACTATTGTCAACTTGCTGATAATAGCAGCAGTCGTTTTCTTCTTTATTGTGCGGCCGGTTGCTAGGATGCAAGCTCGCAAAAAGGTAGAGGAACCGGCACCGACGACGAAAGAATGCCCTTACTGTGCTACCTCTATTCCTATTAATGCCATTCGTTGTCCGAACTGCACTTCGGAACTAAAAATGGCGTGAATTCAGCAGGGTGCTCCCTTTAGCAGGAAACGACAGCAACATATTGAGTATTTCTGGCAGCGCTCCACTTGGTTCAAGAAACCGTGACTAAAGAGAGCTATGCCCAGGAATATGCGCATTAGAAATCATCGAGCATAGATTTTTGTAGCTCTTTAAGATGTGAAGTGTCGTTGTGCCTGGTCAAAACAAAACGCTCATCTACATAATTAAAAACCGTGATTCCGCCTACATCCTGTTTTATATTCCAGAAATATGGGTTGCCCAATCCCAGTAAGGAACATATCAGAACCTTGTTAACAACCCGATGAGATACCAAAACCACACTTCCTTGATACCTGGCAAGGACATCCCTAACTACCTTGAGAGCCCTCCTTCTTACATCCTCCAGGCTTTCTCCACCGGGCATTTTTACCTTGTGAGGATTATTGTGCCACTCGTGGTGGAGGGTCGGATATAGCCTCTTCACTTCCTGTTCTGGCAGAGATTGCCATTCTCCATAATCGAAATCTATAAGATCCTCAGTAATGTGCACATTAATTTTCTGATAGCGGGCAACTATATTTGCCGTGTCTAGTGCCCTCCTTAAGGGGCTAGAATGAATAGCCTCTAATCCCCAATTGCTTAAATACTTTCCCAATAGCTCTGCCTGTTTAATGCCCATTTCGTCCAGACTCACGTCCGCTCTGCCACGATATATCTTCTCTATATTCCACGCGGTTTCGCCGTGTCTTGCCAGGATAAGTTTTGCCATGGCTTTCCCACAATAATTATCCAATTAATGAGAATTTCCAGCAACCTGGAAGGAAACTTAAGTTTTTGAGCCTGGATAGTTGACTCGAACTTGTTGATTAGTTAGCATTATAAGTGTAAAATAGATACTATAAAGGAGGAATAGCATGGTAGAGATGACGATTGACAGCATCCGAGTTAGCCTGATGAACTATCAAAGGGTGGTGATTTTAAGAGAGAAGGGGACTAATCGTTATCTACCCATTTGGATTGGCCCTGCTGAAGCTGATGCTATTGCCGTCAAGCTACAAAATGTCGAACTATCTCGCCCTTTGACACATGATTTGCTGCAATCCGTGATTACTACCTTGGGGGCTTCGGTTGACTATATCGTGGTAAGTGGACTTAAGGATGATACTTTCTATGCCAACCTTGCTTTGAGCATTGATGGTGTGAAAGTAGATATTGATTCTCGACCTAGCGATGCCTTAGCTCTGGCTGTAAGAGTTGGAGCACCAATATATGCTGAGGAATCAGTGTTGGAAAAAGCGGGCATTATACTTGAAGAAGAAACTGGCAAGCGTGTTTCCGAGGATAAACTTGACGAGCAAGAACTGAAAGGACTATCAGCATACAAGGATTTCATCAATACGCTTGATCTAGAAGATTTTAAGAAGCGCAAATCCTGAGGATGTCAATGAGGGAGAAGATTGCGTTGAAGCCTCTCACTTCAATTCGTCGGCCAAGGCTCGCAAGGCAGCGATATACCCCCTCCATCCCAGACCACTTATCTGTCCTTTAGCTAGAGGGGCAATTACCGAGCAGGCGCGCCATTCCTCACGGCGGTAAATATTGGATAAATGGACTTCGATTACTGGTAATTTACTGTCAATCAGGGCATCGAGTAGAGAAAATCCGTAGTGGGTGAGGGCGCCAGGGTTGATTATTATGCCCTGGGCAGAATCCGCTTGCTTTTGAATAAAATCTATAAGTGCGCCTTCGTGGTTAGATTGAAAGGTAACCACTTCGACGTTTAAGATCTGGCCCTCTTTCTTCAGCAGGGCATCAATTTCTTGGAGGGTTGTTTCTCCGTAAATTGCCTTTTCTCTTTTGCCCAACACATTCAAATTTGGTCCATGGATAACTAGAATTTTCATAAGGCTACCTCCTCTTTTTGTTTCTCCAGTTCGGACAGTTTTACTTTGCGTTGACAAACCAGGCATCTAGCCCAACCCCATCTGTATTGTACTAAAAGATTACCACAGTCAAGGCAAGGCTGCGCTATTGGCTTGCGATTTACGGTGAACTGACATTTGGGGAAGTTGCTACACCCATAGAACTCTTTCTTCTTCTTGCTGATTCTTTTCACAAGATCCCCGCCACACTGGGGGCAAGCAACCCCGGTTTTAATTACGTAAGGTCTGGTTGTTTTACAGTCGGGATAGCCGCTACAGGCCAGAAATTTGCCGAACCGTCCGACCTTTATGACCATGGGGCGACCACAATTAGGGCATGTCTCCTCACTCGGCTGGGTTACGTTGACCTTTTCTAAATTTATCCAAGCTTTTTCTAACGTTTCTTGGAAGGGGGGATAAAATTCCTGCAAAGCAGCTATCCATTCATACTTACCCTGAGCTATTTTGTCCAATTGTTCTTCCATCTGCGCTGTGAAGCCGAGGTCAACGACTTTGGGAAAATGCTCGGTCAATATTTTATTGACAATTACCCCCAGTTCTGTGGAATGAAACTTGCCATCAGTCTTGTTTACGTAATCTCTCTCTTGGATGGTGGATAGTATAGGCGCATAGGTACTGGGGCGCCCGATTCCTTTCTGCTCCAGTGCTTTTATCAATGTGGCCTCGTTGTAGCGAGGTGGTGGCTGCGTAAAACATTGTTCGGGGAAGGTTCCCAGATAAATCAATTTATCTCCAATTCTCAGCTTGGGCAAGGAAACAAAGCTTTCCCCTCGCTCATCTTCATCTTTACTTTCGCTGTACACAAACGTAAATCCAGGAAATTTAATCACAGAACTATTTGCTTTAAGCAGATATCTTTGAGGTGGTTTTTCATGACCAGCATTGTTTGCCTCTATCTCCACGTTGGTTATGTCGTATAAAGCTGCTGACATTTGACTGGCGACCATGCGCTTCCAGATAAGCTCGTAGAGCTTTAGCTGAGCTGGATTCATATACGACCTGAGTTGCTCCGGTTGGCGGTAAATTCTAGTGGGCCGAATTGCTTCGTGAGCTTCCTGGGCCCACTTCGCTTTCCTGGTAAAACTACGTGGCTTTGGTGGAAGAAATTTGGCTCCGTATTTCTCGCTGATAAAGTTCCTCGCCTCGCTTATGGCAGAGGCGGCAACATGGGTAGAATCAGTGCGCATATAGGTAATAAGCCCCACCGAGCCTTCCTTGCCCAGGGGCAAGCCTTCGTAAAGCTGCTGGGCAATAGCCATAGTTCGCCCAGCACTGAAATGCAGCTTCCGCCAGGCTTCTTGCTGCAAGGTACTGGTGATAAAAGGAGGGGCTGCTTGACGCGCGATCTGTTTAGTCACCACCGCCTTAACTGCATATTCAGCCCTTTCTAAGGCAGTGGTAACCCTTTCTGCTTCATCTTTGTTGCCAATATATAGTTTGGTGCCATCGGCCAGTGCGAAAAGCCTGGCTCTAAAACTCGCTTTTTTTCCTTCAGGCGGAGCTAACTCAACTTCTATAATCCAGTACTCCTGGGGAATAAAGTCTTGAATCTCCCGATCACGGTCAACAATCATCCTCACGGCTACCGATTGAACCCTGCCTGCGGAAAGTCCCCTCTGCACCTTTCTCCACAGGAGCGGACTTAGCTTGTAGCCCACAAGTCTATCAAGGATACGGCGAGCTTGCTGGGCATTCACCAAGTTCATATCAATAGAGCGGGGACTTTGGAAAGCCCCTTGAACTGCGTCCTTGCTTATTTCTTGAAAAACTACGCGCTGAACGGGTATATCATCCTTGTCCAGCCCGGCTGCTTGTACCAGATGCCAGGAAATTGCCTCTCCCTCGCGGTCAGGGTCAGTAGCTAAGTAGATAGAACCGGCCTTACTAGCTGCCTTTTTAATTTCGCCAACTGTCTTTTTCTTCCCCGCTGGAATGACATACTTAGGAATGAAACCCTTGTCTATATCTACCCCGAGGCTTGCTCTGGGCAAATCGCGCACATGTCCCAGAGACGCTTTGATACTATAGCTGCGCCCGAGAATCTTATTTAGCGTCCTTGCTTTGGCTGGGGATTCGACGATAACCAGTTTACTTGCCATGGTTTATCCCCCGCTGACCCTTCGCGTCAGTACATAATTCATACTTCCCACCTGCCTGGCTATCCCCTTCAACTCCAGCATCGCCAAGGTGCTGCTAACTTTTGGCATGGCCAAACCGCTGCGGCGGCAAATTTCATTTATATGATTGGGCTCAGAGCTCAATTGTTTTAGTATAGCGGATTCAGCTTCGTCAACCGGAGAAAATTCCTTAATGTCTGCTTGCTGTACTAAGATGGTCAGGTTCAGTTCCTGGAGTATGTCAGTGTAATTGCAAACCAGTTTGGCTCCTTCTTGAATAAGACG
>Ga0180437_10011076_pt1 | contig 10873 bp, 9 predicted proteins | sample SS_ome_4_FD_132410 | JGI IMG/M metagenome (GOLD analysis project Ga0180437, IMG submission 132410) | Hypersaline lake sediment archaeal communities from the Salton Sea, California, USA - SS_3_D_1 metaG | ecosystem: Environmental > Aquatic > Non-marine Saline and Alkaline > Hypersaline > Sediment... | reverse complement strand
GCTGATGTAATACAGCAGCTGCAGGATGGAGGTGACAGCTGCCGCCAAATAGGTCAGGGCTGCTGCTCGTAATACAGCCTGCGAACCCTGCCGGTCTTGCTGGTTGATCATCAAGCCGGCTTCATCCAGTAGTTTCAATGCACGCCGGCTGGCATCGAACTCAACTGGTAGGGTTAGTATTGAAAAGAGCACCACGATTCCAAAGAAAATGATCCCCAACCACAGCATACCTGTCATATTGAACCACAGACCGAGCAGGATGGCGATGTAGGATATAGTGGGGCTGAACTGCAAGGCGGGAAGTAAAAATCCGCGTGCTTTTATCAAAGCGGAACCGGTCTGGTACTGCTGGACGTGACCTAGTTCATGCGCGGTAATTGCCATTGCAGAAACGGAATTTTTATTATAGGTTGTATCTGACAAGCGCACCACATTGGCTCCCGGATCAAAATGATCCGTCAATTGACCGGATACATGGTCCAGACTCACTGCATGGAGTGAAGTACGGTCAAAAAGCTGTTTCCCGATCTGGGTACCATTCAAGCCTGAACTGTTCCTTACTTTATTCCATTTGGCATTTGTATTACGCAGATACATCTGCACGCCAAAAGATATCAACAATGTTGGAATTAATATATACCAAAAATAAACTGGATCAATATAAAACATTTTGTGCTCCTATTTCTATGATTAAGTAATTGTGCAGTGTATTGGATCGGGTCAACCCCAATTCTCTATATATTGTTCCTTCGTGAACTGATATTCACGGTCCCGACGGATTTGAAATATGAAACCGAACACGACCAGCACCAGCCAAGCCAGTATTCCTATCCAGGACGAGGCAAAGATGGGGTCAAGCAGATTTCCAACCTGAACCTCCTGCAGAGAAACCTGTCCAAAGAGCAGTAAAACGGATATCACCAAAAGGGCCGCGCCGCCAACAGCAGTAAGGGCAGTGATGACATATTTCTGCAGGTTCAAGATCAATGCCAAGACTGCGATAACGACGGCGCTCAGTAAAGTGATGATAGTGGTTAGAAATCCAGGGTCAAAACCAAGCGCTCCCATCAGAGCCGATCCCAGCATACCGCCAATTGCGGCGGCGAAGATAGCAACTCCGACCGTGTAGAACATGTAAGATAGAACTGCGGCAACCAATCCTATGACCACGCCAATGATTAACCCGATCACTGTCCAAAAAAATGTATCTCCTAACAGTATCGTGATGCCTGTCACCCCCAACCACAATCCGGCGAAGAAACCCCAGATGGGCAGCAGCACCAGGAAAATACGGTATCCCCATAATAGAGCTGCGATCCCGATCAGGGCTGTAAATAGAACGACAAAAATTGTCCCTAACATATAAATGCTCCTTTATTGAAAGATAATGGATTTTAGATAAGCACGAATAATAATCCCGGATAATAAAAAAGGCGTTTCAACTTTTTCTTCATCCATCATCAGTTGCGGCTGGTTCTTGCTGTTCCGCAGCGCCATCTGGCAAAGAAGTGATTTTGCGATTATACAGGTTGATGGCGGGTGCAGCGCTGGTGCCGTGGACGAAAATGCTAAGCAGAACAGCTGCAATTACGACTAATGTAATGGTGGTTTCTCCTGGAATATTGGACTGCTCTTCCAGGAAAATCAAACCTAACACGATCGAAGCCAGACCACGCGGACCAAACCAGCCCATAAAAAGGATCGATGATGTTTGAAGACGGGTTCCGATCATGGAGATTAAGACAGGAATGAAGCGGATGAGAGTCAGGCTCAGCGCAGCATACAACCACATCGATGAAGTTAATTGCGCCAGATCTGGGGCTGCAATCGTTCCGAAAATGAAAAAAATAAAGTATATTAACAGATCGCCCCAGGTTTCATCAAAATCCGCCATGCGGATATGTGCGTTTTCAAATCCCTGGTAAACCATGCTGCCGGCTATGAAGGCGGCAATGAAACCGTTTCCATGCAGGACATGCTCACCCAACCACCAGGATAGGATCGCAAGGGATAATAATGCCAGCTGCTGAGAATATTTCTCCATCCAACTATGCCCTTCAGCATAAGTCAGCAATTTGCCACCAATCCAACCCAGCACCACTCCGACCAAAATACCAAATCCGATCTGCTGCAGTGTGTAAACCAGCCATGAGTTTTGATGGGCCCCGCCATCTGTGCGAGCCAGGGCGATAAACAACATAAGGAAGGGGATGGAAAGACCGTCATTCAAACCACCTTCAACGGTCAGTGCATGGCGGATACGCCAGGGCACCTTAGGACTTTGAACAACCGCGGCGCCCAGGCTGGCATCCGTGGGGGCTAGAATTGCCGCCAGGATGGCAGCCTCCCAGATTGAAAAATTGCTGAACATCAGAACAGCGATCAAAGTACCAGCAATGATCGTCAAAGGCATACCAATAATCAGCAAGCGGCCAGGTAAGTCGGATTCCTTTCTTGCCTGGCGCAGGCTGATGCGGCTCGATTCGCTGAAAATCACGACTGCCAGTGTGATTTCGCCGATCGTCTTGATGGTTTTATTCTTAACTTCGAAGTCATAAATTTCTGGAAACAATATAAACATCAGGATACCAGCTATTGTGAAAACCATCGGACCGGAAATGATGGTTTTCTGGGCTCGCCTAGATACCAGGCTGAAAAGAAAAACCAGTAAAAGGAAGACGGCGAGTATGGTCATTTTAGCTCCTGGGAGGGTATAAAATGAATTACTTGACTCAGACGGTTTCGAAAAATCCCTTGCTAATCAAATTTTACATCAAATTAAATATTTTTATTTTCCGCAATTCCATCAAATTCAATTTTAATCCGCAGCTAAAAAATGGAAAGTTCGGTACGAGAACAATGCTGGTAAAGAAACAATTCATGATTAGATCCTACAAATTTGCCTAATATTTAATGCCCACCGGTTAATGTGATCGCTCCCACATTTGCAAGTCCATTCAGCACAAGTTGGACAGCCATTGCGCCCAAAAAGATGCCCAATAAAACCTCCAACAAATGCACAGCAGCTTCAGATAAGTACTTTGCCACATAATCGGACCCCAAAAGCACAACGAGATCGATGAGGCTTACAATGGCGATCATGACAACAATCGCAAACGAACTGGGTATATCGGTAACCTCAGAGGAGGCGACCACAAGGGTGACAATTCCGACCGGATTTAATGTGAGCGGTATGGCAAGAGGTGATATAGCCATGCTCATTGGATCTTGTACATCACCCTCAGTCCCCTCAGGTTTTGCCCCACCACCCAAAACCATATTTATCGCCAGCAATAGCAGTATCAAACCGCCAATGATGTTCAAGGCGCCAATGGAAAAGTGCAGTAACTGCTGGATGACCGCACCCGCGATGAACAGAGCCACCGCTACTCCGGCTGCAACAATGACTGTACGCTGGGCTACCTTTCGCTTTATATCTTTATCCATGCGTTGGGTTTTGGCAATGTAAATCAACAGCACCTTGATTGGACCCATGCCGATGAACAAGGTGATGAAGGCTTCTGCGAGCGAAAAAGTAAACATGCTGGATTACTCCTTATATGTGGTGTAAATTTTCTAAAATGCGGCTTGTGCGGCGACCATTTTATATTACAGATTCTTATACCCCTGTGGAGGCTGTCGCCTATTCTTTCTTGCGTTTCTTGCACTCCGCAGGCCAGAGACTGATGATTATTAGCAGCAGCGCCAGACCAATGGCGATGGCAGCCATCCAATTGATGGCATTGAAACCGATAGAGCTAGCCAGGTAACCGCCGATCAATGCGCCCAAAAAAGAACCCGCTGCCGAAGCCGCGATCACCCAACCGCTGGTCTCTCCCGCCGGGATGGTGGCGAAGCGCATCCCAACCACACCCTGCGAGATACGGTTGAATGCGTTGCCCTGGTAGAAGATAAGGACAAACAAACCCACTATGAGGAATAGTTCATTGGCTAGAAGGCCCAATAACGCCAAGCCCAATGCGCCCACCAATCGAATAATCGTAGCCCCGGTGAGAACTGTCATGGCGCCCGATTTTGCCATCCAGCGACCAGCGATGATGAAGAAGAAAATGTTGAACAAACCGGCCAGTGAGATTAGGGCGGAGGTCGTCTGTTGGTCCATACCATAAACATTAGGCAGGATGTTGGCGATCTGGGCGTTGATGCCATTATTACCAACAGAGCTGAGGGTCAATATTAGTAGAGTCATGCCGAAGGTAGAGAACAGCACCTGCTTCAATCCGAAAGATTTCTTAGGATCGCCAACTGCCTCGTCTGGCTTATCTTCCTGAATCACAATCCGTTTTGCCGGTTTAGCCGTGGTAAACCAGGTGAGCACCGCGGAAATCAGCATGAAAATAGCGCCGATTGTGAAACGGGCGCTGAAGTCTAGGTTGGCCGTAACTGCGATAGCCAGGAGAGCGCCACCGATCACCTGGCCCACCGGCTGGAGTAAGTTCAAGACTGTCAGCCGTTTGGCCTCAAGATCCTGGTTCAGCTTTGCACCCAGCACAAAAACTGGTCCTACAGCGTTGATCGCTGCGACCGAGATGCCCAAAACGATGGCATCAAGGACATAGATGGCTTGGGACTCCGCTGAAATGGAGTACATGAAAAAGCCTAAGGCCATGCCCAAGATACCTAGCGACAAGATCAGGCGGTGCGATCTGTATTTATCGGCGAAGCCACCCAAAACAGGCGCCAACACCGCGGCTAGGCTGATAATAGCCATGACGATACCGGCGTCAGCCGCATTGCCGGTTGATTCGGTTACAAAGGGTGGGATAAGCAGCGAGATGAAGGCCGCCCATCCCGCACCAGCGGCGATGAATGAAATCATCCACCATTCAAAGGCTGATCCTGGCTTATTTTCTTTTTTGTCTGACTTCATAATGTGATAATCTCCTTATGATGTTTACCTGGCTCATGCTATTCCAAGGCGGGTATTAACCAATCTGCCGGACAGCGTTCAGCAGTTTTTCCGGCTGGTCTCCCTTAACTAAATAAGCATGCGCACCAGCCTCAAGATATTCTTCTTTACCTTTCTCATTACTCCCCAGTAATATGATCTCTGGTGGTGATTTGCAAGCTTTAATATGCCCGATTACCTCCCGAAGCGATTCACCGGGCAGGTCCCAATCCAGCAAAACCAGGTTGGGAGAGGAAGCATCAATTAAAGCTAACAATCCCTGAGTATCAATGGCAGAACCCACGATAAGTATTCCGGGCTCCTCACTCAAAAGCAATTCGATGGATAAACGCAGGTCTGTGTCTTTCAGGGCTATTACAATACGCATTTTAGCAACCAGAAGATTTGGAGTTTTCTTCCAGTAATAATGTAGCACTTTCACCTGAACCGGGGAACTGTTATATGGCGTGTTTTACACCTGGACAGGTGGCCAGTTAAAGTAAGCGGCTGGTGTGGTTGGCGACCGTGCTGCATTTTTGATTATTTGTAGGGTAGGCTTTCGTCCCGCACAGCAGATTTTTACCCCCGAAATGGGGTATGATAACTGCCGGTTGGGTAATGATATTTCTTCGTGTATGCTACGCGACCTGACCTTCACCTCTATGCATGCCTATTAGGAAGCTGTCCCAAAAGTAAACTTAACTATTTAGTTGAAAACAAATCGTAGTGCAGGTTTTAATCCTCTTAAGGAGGGAATCCCTACCTTCGTCGGAATTTCTCGATTAAGGGTATGCCACAGGGACTAAAGTCCATGCTAAAGGTTTTGGGACAGCCCCATTGAGAAATGAACGAATAGATTTCATCCTTTCGCGAAAAACCGTTCCAAATATTTCTCTGAAGATTTTGGCTGAGCGTTTGCCCAGCACAGGTTGGATGCAACCGCAAAACCTACAGTGAGCTGACTAGAAAACCATAACTATGACCTAAATGTGCACAATTCTTCTACACAGTACTAAAAATGGGAAGGAGTAATCGTTTCCAAGTTGGAAGCTTGTCCGCTTGAAATTCATTATGCTTTTTCTATATCCGGCAGTACCCAAGTTTTATCCAATAAGCATCTTATAAACCTAAATTACTCAACCTGTCTCACTGCTGGAATCTCGTACTGCCCATTGAGTATCTCCACGCTGGGCAAGTACATACGCATCAGCATATAGAAGGGAGCATTGGGCGCTGGCAACCAGTTGGATTCTTTATCTTCACTAGGAGCTTGATGCTGGATATATATTTCCAACGATCCATCCATGTCATACTTCAATCCTGGCGTCCGGTCCCCAATACTGTAGCGTTTAATTGGATTAGCCACCATGAGGCGCTTCTCCAGGTCATACATTGTTGTTGACCAGAAGGCTCCCACGGGGGGCATATTGTTAGCTTCAAATCGCAATACATATTTATGCTTTGAGGCGTCCAAAGGTTGACCTATGTGATCTGCGTAAACCCCGGGATAATAAGCCTCAGCTGGATCGTTGACATACATCGACTGCCAGCCGACCGCAGCCCGGTAAAGATAGTCGGTGCCAAAGTATTCTGGTGCTACGGGAGCAAGTTGCCAACCATTTACCTCAGAGCCCATGGCTTTAGCTTTGGCGGCAATGATGGCCTCACCACCTGCCGCAGCTCTCTTGAGGCCACGTAGAATGGGTTCATTGAGTATTGAATCGTCGAAGCCATGATCGACACTTAAACCAATTTCCTTGAACAGGCCTAGCAAGCCATCATCCTGAGGAGGTGGAGGATTTAGTGCAATCCGGTCACCGAGTTCTTCAAAGAAAGCCAAGTCGCCATTGTATTTGCGAATGGATTTCGACAATTTTAGTTCTGAGGGTTTGTAGTTTGAATCATCCACATTACTTAGGGGCACCAGTGACATTCTCTCCTGCAGAGTGTGAACATTGGGTACATCTTCGACCCCTGATACAGCCAGTCGACCTATAACAAACACATCAGGTGTAGGGCAATCGATGCGAGTGAATGCTCTAGGCAAAACGCCTGTCCAACCAGGACCACAAATGGCAACATCCATCTCCTGGAAACCCTTAGTGCGCTGGCTGATATACGAAAAATTGTTTGAATAGGCATCGACGAATTGATAGGTATAAAAACGACCGGCCATATCTGGCACATGCAGGATTAATGGTTCAGCACGTAGATCTAGCCAGAAAGTTGTGTAGAGAGTATCGTTATTTGGCGATTGAACATCTTCAAATTCCGGCGTCAGTAATTCTTTGGCGTGTACCAGTGTATTGAGCGGCCCACGTAATTTGTGGGGAATAATTTCTTTTGAACCACCCATGTTCAGGCGGCTGTGCTCGTTTATAACAACGGGGAAACCCCAAATGTAAGCCTGTATTCCAATTGCGTAGGCCATCTGTTCGCGGGCTTTTTCAGTGTTTATTGCTGTCATTATTTACTCCATTCATCTGAGGAACGCGATGATTCTATGAAATCACGGTCCAAAATATTACATAATTTTCTCGTGTTTTGATGATTTGCAGTCCATTATACAAAAGAAGGTTTTATATCTTCTGGAAATCGCTTGGTTTCCATGTCTGGTCAAAGAAAGGTTTGGTTGGGCTGTAGAGCCGCAAGAGTGTGAACCAGCCTTTGCCAGGCACAGTCCTGAGCCAGTTGGACTCAGGTACATCCGCAGGAAGTTCTGGCCCAAAATATAGATAAACAGATTTATCTTCGTTATATTTCAGGTTGTCCAATGAACCAATCGAGGGATAAGGTTGACCGTTATCCAAGCCCGAAGCGTTGGAAGCATCGTATAACGTGACCGACCAGAAATTTGCAGCTGGGACGTTTGCAGGAAGGTGCAGGCGATAGGCCTTGCTTCCAGAGAGGTAGTTCCCATCACCATCTCGATAGGCGAATGGATACTTTGAGCCCTTACCAACCATTTCCATGACCATAGCAGGGCTGATAGAGTAGCCTATGATGAACATACCAACTCGGGCGTCGACATTAATGAATGTGTTTTCCTTGAACTCCACATCGAAAACGTTGAGAACATTGTGCCACTGGCGGTCTTGGTAGTAAAGAGTACCCGGCAGGTGGTCGCCAAAGCGTAACGCTTTGGCCATCTTGATGCCTACTTCCGCTCCTGCAGCCAGGATTTCTTGCATACGCTTGTCGGGCCCGAAGGGTTGACCCTTGACAATACCCAACGAAGCCATCATCCCTCGGACAGACCAATCTTCTGAGCCAACATATTCGTGCTCGACGAACTCCGCTAACATTTCAAAGTAACTGTAATCCTGTGGAAAGAGCATGTCCGCGAGAACGCCTGAACCATTGGGGAACACCATCTCGGGTCGATTCTCCTTTTTGCTTAATGGATAAATGCGAGTTTGTTCCATAAGATGGACAGGTTCTTTTGTATCGCCATTCTGGATAAAGGCACGCCAAAAGACGAAAACATTGTAGGAAGGGGAAGTGAAGACATAATATCCATCGGGGATTTTACCTTTGTAATCGGGGGGTAGTAAAAGATATTCTCCACCATCGCCTTTATCCGGACCGACATAGCCCACATCACAGATAGGCCGCTGCCAGAAATCGTCGAGGATGCCCTGTTGTTTGGGGGGAACTTCGACCACCGTTGGGCCATCTTTATGTAAATCGATATAACCCAGGGCATAAATCACATCACTGTTGGGAGTGCTGATCAATGTTTTTGGATCCAGCCGGTCTTTCCAAACGACAAGCACATTGCTACCTGCTCCGAAGACCGCTTCGGAGCCTTTCTTCATAGCGTAAACGCTCATTGCTGACATCGACCATAGAACAATCTGGCAGGCGCGTTGAAACAGCATCTCGTCATAAAGCCGTTGAGATGATTCTGCGGTTGGATAGTTTTCCGGGAAAGGTAAATCTCGTAGTTCTTCCCAGTTCTCAGCTTTATATTTATTCATGTATACCTCCTTTTGAAATTATTCAACTTCAACTGAACTTAAAATCGCCAGAAACTTGACTTACTACTCGAATTCTATACTGCCCATTTAGAAATTCTATTTGGGTAGTTCCATAAACATAAACAGGCATTAGAGTTTATTGGTCGTTGGCAGACAACTTGATTTAAAATCTGAATGCGATGTCTCCAACAGGGTAGATAATCGCTGTGATTTCGTAGCTGATCCCACGACCTTGATGTCCGGACGCTCGTTCAAGAATATTTCAAAGGATAAACAAAGATCTGTGTCTTCTAAGGCTAATACCACGCGTGTAATAGTTACCAGATGGTCTGGGATTTTTCCAGAAATAATGTAGCATTTCCGCTTGGTTTAGGGAACTGTTCAATGGCGGGTTTTACACCTGGATAGGTGTCCAGGTAAAAACCTCGTCGGGTATGTTACGCGACCCGACCTACATCTTGTTTTCAATTTGTGGGGCAGGTTTTACTCCCCGGATGGGTGTGTTTTACCTGCCGGCTAGGGTGCCAAACATACAGCGGGTATACTACACAGCCCACTCTACATATCGTTTACTTGTTTCAGAATTCAATTCGTTTACCGTCCATCACTCTTTCCCCACCAACCCGTCCCTTAACGCAAGGCTTACCGCCTCTGTCCGGTTTTTCACCCCCATCTTGGAAAGGATGTTACTCACATGAAATCTGACCGTACCTAAACTGATAAAAAAATGTTGGGCTATTTTCTTATTCGTCTTACCGTCCACCATGAAATTCAGGATTTCTTGTTCACGTTGTGTCAACTTAAAATCAGGTATCTTTAATTTATTTCTGTTTTCCACAAGAGATAGGACAGCGGCAGAGTCAATTGTCCCACGCCCGTGGTATGCATCGCGAACCGATTCAGCCAGTTTATCAGCATTAATATCTTTGAGGATATAGCTTATTGCACCGGCTTTTAATGCCCGTTGGACGAGTTCTGGATCGATGAAACTGGTCAGGGCAATGACCTGAATTTGGGGGTATTTTTCACGTACAAGACGGGTTGCATTTGGACCGTCCATTCCTGGCATTACAATATCCATCAGGATGACATCTGGTTTGGATTGTGCGCATTTATCAAGAACATTATTTCCGTCCTGCGCTTCCGAAACAACTTCAATATCATCATAAACAGATAGGAATACTTTCAGACCATCCCGAACCATGAGGTGGTCATCCACAATCATGAGCCGAATCGTGTTTAGATTTTTCATAATCCTGGTCCCACATTATCCATCATCCAGATAGAAACTAACTTTGTACCATTACCTGGACTGCTTTCAATTTTCAAGTCTGCATGGATACCCGCCAACCTCTCACGCATGATGCGGATACCCATGCGGTCATCGCTGATACCCAGCGGATCGAAGCCACGGCCATTATCCCAAATCTCGAGCAGTACGCTATCTGGTTCGACAATGACTGATACATTTACTAAGCTCGCTACCGAATGTTTAAGAATGTTATTGAATGCTTCCTGTACAATCCGGTAAAAAACAATCTTTACTTCTGTGGGTATATCCAGATTCTCTTCGATAAAAATATTAACTGGAATCCGGGACCTTCCCGTCAGAGTATCGCCAAGTTGATGAAGAAGCGTCTCGAAATCCGCCGTCTCTAATGCACTTGGACGCAGTTCAAACAACAGAATTCTCATTTCCGCTAATGCTCCCCGCACCAGTTGGCGCAGCTTTTTCAGGTCGCGTTCACCCTCAGTTGGATCACGTTCCCAGACCTTCGGCAGCACTTCGGCGATTAAACTGGCGGCGTAAATGGTCTGTGTGACCGCGTCATGCAGGTCGCGTGCTAAACGACTGCGCTCCTCGAGCACGGCAGTTTCCCGAACCTGAGATAATAATTGTCCCTGAGCAGTTTCTAATTCTGCTGTGCGCTCGGCAACCAGCCCTTCCAGGTTATGGTGATATTGTTCCAGTTCTTCCTCAGTG
>Ga0180437_10011075_pt1 | contig 10876 bp, 10 predicted proteins | sample SS_ome_4_FD_132410 | JGI IMG/M metagenome (GOLD analysis project Ga0180437, IMG submission 132410) | Hypersaline lake sediment archaeal communities from the Salton Sea, California, USA - SS_3_D_1 metaG | ecosystem: Environmental > Aquatic > Non-marine Saline and Alkaline > Hypersaline >... | reverse complement strand
TGGGCCGCGTGAGCCGGCAGGTCAGTTGGGCGATGAATTTTTGGAAAGTTTTACTGCTGCGTCGTACGATGTTATTATTAGCGGATATCATGATGACCTCCATGTCGCCGAGTTCTTTTTTAGATAACATCGGCACATGGAGGTTTTTTTTGCGCATGAACCTTCCCAAATCCCAAAAAATGGGTCGTCGCGAGATTTCTTTTTGCACCAAAAGCTCAAGTCGGGCAAGATCGGGTCTTCTAATATTGCGTGCCGAGCATGCTTGTGCACGCTTCAATCGTTCCTCGTTGCGAAATAGCTACTCTCTATTTGCATTCCTGGCCTTATCAGGAAATTCTCCTTAGGGACAGGTCCCAGAAAGAGTCCGGAAAAAAACCATTTACAAGCTTGCATTTCAAGGAAAAGTCTGGTAATATGAGAAAGCGCATACGCAGGAACGAAACAGATTGAAAATAATCAGGAAATTGGCGTCAATACGGTTCACAGCATCAGGTGCTTTTCGGGTTAAGCGGAGAGGATTCAGAGGAGTTGGTATGTTGGCTGAAGAGAGAACGAGTGGTCGGCGAACGTGCGCGAAGACGGGCAGGCTGATAGAGCGGAGGTTGAGAAGTAACTGGTTGTTTTGGCTGCTGCCGATTGCGGGGCTTTTTGCGCTGGTTTGGTTTTTGATACGCGTTATTCCCAAGCCGAGCCGGGCGACTTATCCATGCCAGCGAATTGCGGCGCCAATAGCCTGCGGGTTCCTGGCCTGGCTGTCGGGATTGGCCCTATCGGCTGTTGTTTTCCGTAAAGCGAGGCGTCTGTTTGATAGGTCACGATATGTTGCAGCAGGACTTTTGATTGTATTGTCGGTTCTTGCAGTCTGGTGGCCCCTTGGCATAACCGGGCGGCGCGCGTCGGCGGGTTTTACGCCGAGCGACCCACCGAACAACCCTTTGGGTGTAGCCAGAGGGATCAATCCGGGCCGTGTTGTGTGGGTACATGACGCCAATTCGGTTAGTTGGGATGGGCGCTCAGGCGCCTGGTGGGATGAGGGAAACGTCCACCAGCCCGTTGTCAACGAGATGGTGTCGAAGAGCATCTGCTGGCTCACGGGCGAGCAGACCGATACTGCTGCGTGGGATGCACTTTTCAGATACTTCAATCGTACAAACGGCTGGGGGGATGTTGGATACCGCAGTGGCGAGAAAATCGCCATAAAGCTTAACATGAATCAAGATTATGGCGATCGGTGGGACGATGACATCGCTTTGCCTACGCCGCAGTTGGTTTACTGTGTGACAGAACAGCTTATAAACGTCGTGGGCGTATCGGGGTCGGCAATCACCATTTATGATGCCACCCAGTACGTGGGTGACCCGATTTATGACAAGATAAGGAGCAACCCCGATCGAGAGTTCCAGAGTGTCCGGTTCATAGTCAATCCCGAATATGCCGGTGACGGGCGAATTGCAGCTCAACCTGACCGAAATGTGCCAATCTATTACGCCGACTCAAGAGTCGACTACAGCGGAAGATGCTATCCTCCGAGGGGTGTTACGGAGGCGGACTATCTGATCAATATCGCGTTGTTCAGGGCCCACAGTGACGCCGGTATAACTTCTCTTGCCAAGAATCACTTCGGTTCTGTGTACAATGGCGCCGATAGTATGTACGGCTGGAAGCCTGACCACATGCACGTCAGCGCCTGGGTGAGAGAAAATGCTATGAGTTCCCCCAACGCACTTGTCGATTTGATGGGGCATGAGCATTTAGGCGGAAAAACGCTGCTGTTTATGATTGACGCACTATTCGGGCAGGAATATCAAAGCTCAGGCCATATTCGCTTTGAGTCTTTTGGCAACCAGTATCCGTGCAGCATATTCGCATCGCAGGATGGCGTGGCGATTGAGTCGGTCGCGCTCGATTTTATACGAAATGAGCCCCGGTGTGCACGCAGAATTGCCGGCAGCATGGATAACTACCTGCACGAAGCCGCCCTTGCAGACAACCCGCCGTCGGGGGCTTTCTATGACCCGGAAGGTGATGGGGTGCAACTGGAGAGCCTCGGCGTTCACGAGCACTGGAACAACGCAATCGATAAGCAGTACAGCCGAAACCTTGGGACTTCGGATGGGATTGAGCTGATTACATCCAAGCCCGGGGTGCATGTATCCGCCGATTTGAACAAGGATGGCATAGTCAACTTCCTGGATTTTGCATCATTCCGTGAAGCGTGGACTCTTGGGGGCCGCGGCGGGCGGCTTGGAGATTAGCCTTTTTGGTTCCTCAGAAAACACTTTTCTTTGAGCAATTCGCGAGTTGGGCACGTCGGTATCCGCCAGGAGCCGGGTTATAAAGAACGGCAGTGGGAAAGTTTTGGTGGACAGCATTTGGATTCGAGCGTAAGATACTGTGGTTATGAAAGTTATAGTCGCCGAGAACTGTGGATTATGTCCGGGTGTCAAAAATGCGATTAGCCTGGCGGAAAAGGTACTGTCTGAGCAAGAGCAGGTCTACAGCCTAGGTCCTATTATCCACAACGAGGACATGGTCGAGCGGCTGGCGCGGGCGGGTTTGAAAACGGTCGATAGTCTGGACCAGATCGAGTCCGGGACGATTCTCATACGCTCCCACGGAGCAAGCCCGAGGCAGATAGCGGAAATTGAGAGAAAAGGGCTTCAAATCGTTGATGCGACATGTGTGCTGGTCAAGCGGGTCCAGCGGATAGCCGAGGCACTGGAAGCCGAGGGCTACCAGGTAGTTGTTATCGGCAATAAGAACCATCCTGAAGTTCGGGCGGTCGTGGGCTGTGTCGAAGATGTGGTGGTGGTCGCAGACCAGTCAGATTTACATAAGCTCCATAAGGACAGGAAGTTAGGAATAGTATGTCAGACTACAGAAAGCCCGGAGCACCTCGGTGGAATGCTTGGTGCGATAGGTAAGGGTGATTTCAGTGAGTTGAAAGTAATCAATACTCTGTGCAGGGAAGCGGTTAAAAGGCAGGAATCGGCGGTGGAAATGTGCAAGCGGGTGGACATAATGTTTGTTCTCGGTGGGCTCGACAGCGCCAATACCCGCAAGCTGGCCGAGCTCTGCAAAAAACACAATAGTCAAACGTTTCATTTGCAAAACTGGAAAGAGCTTGATAAAATTCGGTTTCTGGGCAAAGACACGGCGGGTGTTACAGCGGGCGCCTCGACGCCCGAGTGGATAATCTCCGAGTTCGTAGAGAACCTGCGGATTTTTGATGCAAGGACTTGCACAAAGACGGATGCAGGAGTTGGTGGCGAGAAACCGGGCTGAACAAGTTGTGGCCGCCTTGCCTGATAGAAAGCAAGCTGTGTCGGGCCCATTGGCTCTGCTGGCCAATGTGCTCTTATGCGAAAAACACGTATTTGTGCGTGATCGCGCAAAGGCCCATCAGGCGTGAACGTGGGACGTCGATGGGGCGTACAGAAAAACTCCACGACATGAGTGCAGTGTTGCACAATGCTTGTGGGCGTAAACGTGGGGCGCCGACCGGTAACAAGAAAAAGACTCCACGGAGGAAAGTGAATTTATGGTAGACAGGAATATAGTTAACAAATTGGGTTTGTCCAAAGACGAACTGGAGAAACAGGTTAGTGAGATGTTCAGCGAGAAGGACGGTGAGTTCCTGGAGGAAGCATTGCGGACGAAAGTGGATTCGCGTCTTCCGGGGACAATTCTTAAGGGCACGATCGTTTCGCAAATAGGTAATGATGTGGTCGTCGAGGTCGGCCTGAAAAGTGAGGGCATTGTGGAAGCCCACGAGTTTGACGAGTCAGAAGAAATAACGCCCGGCAGGCAGATAGAGGTTCTGCTTGAAGACACCGACTCGACCGGGGGACTCATACTTCTGAGCAAGCGCAAAGCCGATCGCATCAGGGCCTGGGAAAACATCATTGCGACAAAGAAGGAGGGTGACAAGGTAACCGGCAAAGTCATAAGGCGTATCAAGGGCGGCCTGCTTATTGATATAAGTGTTCCGGTTTTTTTGCCCGCCTCTCAGGTGGACATCCGAAGGCCGGGTGACATCAGCCGGTTTATCGGCCAGGAGGTGGAATGCCAGATTCTAAAGATTGATGTTGAGGGCCGAAACATTGTCGTATCGCGACGCAAGCTGATCGAAGATGAACGCCGCAGCAGCAAGGAGAAGATTCTATCGGAGATCGAAGTCGGACAACTGCGAAAAGGTGTTGTCAAGAATATCGCCGACTTCGGCGTCTTTGTGGACCTTGGAGGTCTGGACGGGCTGTTGCATATTTCGGATTTGAGCTGGGGCAGGATATCGCACCCATCGGAAATGCTTGAGCTTGAACAGGAGATCGAGTGCATCGTGATTGGTGTGGACAAAGAAAGGGAGAAAATTTCGTTGGGTCTTAAGCAGAAGACTTCCAGCCCTTGGGAAGACATCGAAGAGCGCTACCCCATGAATGCAAGAGTTAAGGGAACCGTGGTCAACATTATGAACTACGGTGTCTTCATTCGCATCGAAGAAGGGGTCGAAGGTCTTGCTCATATCAGCGAGATGAGCTGGACCAAACGTCTGGCACATCCGAGCGAGATGCTCAATCTGGGTGATGAAGTTGAAGCGGTTGTATTGAGCGTCAACAAGGAAAGGCATGAGATATCACTTGGTCTGAAACAAACGGAGATAAACCCGTGGACCGTGGCATCCCAGAAATATCCTGCAGGGACTATTGTCACCACCAAGGTCAAGAGTCTGACGAACTTCGGCGCGTTTGTGGAAATAGAACCGGGCATCACAGGTATGATACATATTTCTGACTTTAGCTGGACGAAGAAGTTCAATCATCCAAGCGAATTGCTCAGAAAGGGCCAGGAAAGCAAATGCGTTGTTCTCGAGGTTAACGAAGAAAGACAGCGTGTCTCATTAGGAATAAAGCAGATGACCGAGGATCCCTGGATTCGCGCAATTCCGGACAAGTATATTCCAGGGCAGATCATCAAAGGCACCGTCAGTAAGATAGCCTCATTCGGCGTATTCGTCGAACTTGAGCCGGACCTCGAGGGTTTGCTGCATATCTCCGAGATCGCCGATCACAAAATCGAGAAGCCGCAGGACGTGGTGAAGTTGGGCGATCAGATTGAAGTCAAGATTCTCAGAGTTGACACGGACTACCGCAAGATAGGGCTGAGCCTGCGCCGTGCCCAGTGGGCCGCGGAAGAAGAGGCCGAGGAGAAGACGCGAAGACGGCGGCCGATAGGTGTTCAGACGGTGCTTTCGGACAGCGATTTAGACAAGGAAAAAGAACCCGAGGAAGGGCCTGCCGGTGAGGTTTCCAAGACCGGCGCCCAGCCGACCACTGAAGCTCCGGAAACAGTTGCTCAAGCCGGTGAAGCTGTGGAAAAGGAGCCCCGGGAGCCAGCCGTTGAAACCGAGGCCAAGAGTGCCGAACCATCTGAGGCGGTCGAATCGGGTGAAGTTGCGGATGGGAAGGCCATGAGCATTGAAGAACCGCAAGAACAGCAGCAAGCACCAGACGCAGAGCCCGAGCCTGCTGCTGAAAGTGGCGAAGGAAGTAAGGCTGTCGAAGCGGAAGAACCTGAGAAAAGCGAAAAGCCGGCCGAGTCCGAATCGGCCCAGACTGAGCAGCCTGTCGGTAGTGAACAGGTTGATGAGGCCGTTGAAAGCGGTGACACCGAACAGGTGGAAGCATCCGCCCAATGCGAACAGGACGTCTCCACTGAGCAAGTCGAAGAAGCCCCGGACAATTCCGACGAGGCAGGCGGCGGCATGGCTGAAGAAGCTGCTGACGCGGCCTCTGCTCAAGAACTCTCAGAGCAAGCCGATGAAGGCAAACATAGAGGCAAGCGGGCGGATAAGGCGGGAAGCACCGATGAAGCCGAAGTTACAGAAGACAACGGTGAGGTCGATACCGATAATTAAGGCACATGAGGTCTGATTGACGGTATTGCCTGTTTGCGGTTGTAGAGCTAAACCGAAGAGAACATCCAGCCGATACCAACTTTACGGAAGCTTTCGGCGAGGAGTTGAGCGGCCGATAATAGCCATTGCGTCGAAAATGTAATTTGCCTGTATGGCCTGGGTCGAGAGGCTTTTGGTCGGGCCGGAGCGAACTATAGCGTTTGATATCAACATAAAGGAATACCTCAAGGAAATAGACGAGGCGCCCCTGCTGAATATGGAACAGGAGCACGAACTGGGCAAGCTCGTCGTCGAAGAAAACGACCCGCAGGCTCGTGAACGATTGGTCCGCAGCAATCTCCGCCTTGTTGTCAACATAGCAAAAAAGTACGGCGACCGGGGGATGAGTCTCGGTGACCTGATTGAGGAGGGAAACCTGGGGCTTATCCGTGCGGTTGATTACTTTGACCCCGACCGTGGGACCCGATTCAGCACCTACGCGGCATGGTGGATTAAGCAAAGCATCAAACGAGCGCTTCTGGAAAACACCCAGCCGGTACACGTTCCCACCTACATGATTTCATTGATAAATCAGTGGCGGCATATCTCGGCTGCGCTTGAGAACAGGCTTGGAAGAATGCCGAATGCTGAAGAGATGGCAAGGGTGATGCATCTTTCGTTGCGAAAGGCCAAGGTGATCCATCAAATCGTGAAGATTTTAGGCTCGGTGAAGGATGTTTACGGCGCCGACGAGGTAGACGAAGATCGCATGCTCGAAGCGACACTGGAGGATGATGAGGCGTCTATGCCCGAAGATGCGCTCGTCGCAGTCGAAGAGAAGGCAAAGGTTCTTAGGCTGCTGGATGAGATTGAACCAAGAGAGGCGGATGTGTTACGGTTTCACTATGGTCTCGACGGCAACAAGGCGATGACGCTGAAGGAGATCGGCAAGAAACTGGGGCTGACGCGTGAACGGATTCGGCAAATCCAGCGCGGCGCCCTTACCAAGCTTTACGAATACATGAACGAGGATTAGTAACCGGGAGCAAATAAACCCCACCGTCTGTATTGCCATGTCGGAAGACGAACACCGGTGGTGTTAGGCAGGTTCAGGTCCGTATGATTTTTCGGTGGTTACGGGAATCGGAGAAAGAATAATGGCCGAAGCGATTAACCTTCAAGAGCATATTCGCAGTATTCCCGACTGGCCGAAGAAGGGGATCCTGTTCCGTGACATCACACCGTTGCTTGGTGAGCCGAAGGCATTTTCGGCTGCGGTGGATGCGCTTTGCGCGAGCTTCAGGGATGTGGAGGTCAGCTTTGTCGCAGCCGTCGAGGCGAGGGGTTTCATATTCGGTGCGGCCGTTGCTGAGAAGCTCGGGGTGGGTTTTGTTCCTATCCGGAAAAAGGGCAAGCTCCCGTTTGAGACGGAAAGCATAACCTATGATCTGGAGTACGGAACGGATACACTGGAGGTACACAGTGACGCCGTAGGGAAAGGGGCGTCGGTTTTGATGGTCGATGACTTGTTGGCGACGGGCGGTACGATGGCGGCGGCGTGTAAGCTAATCGAAAAAATCGGGGGACGAATTGCAGGGATAGCATTTCTGGTTGAGCTTTGCGACCTTGCCGGCAGGGAAAAACTGGCGGGTTATAAGGTTCGGTCAATTATTTCCTACGAGTAAGGCATTACGGCCTGCCACAAGCTGGAAGTATCAATGTTCAAAATCGATGTAAAAATCCCGGCTGTAAAAGCTGCAAGCTACGCGATAGAAATCGGCACGGGTTTTCTGCGCACATTGTGGCGGCGCATAGAGGCTGACTTCGATGGGCACAACAAGTTTGTCGTCACCGACGAGAACCTGGTTTCTGCAGGGCACGTTGGAGCTCTTCTTGGGCAAAGTGAAGCACCACGTTTCGTGATAAGTCCGGCGGGAGAGGTGTCCAAGAATATAGACACGGTTGTTTCGATAATTGAGACGATGGAACAAGCGAGCTTGGGCAGGGACAGCGTTATCATTGCGCTTGGGGGCGGGAGCGTCGGTGATATCGCGGGCTTTGCGGCGGCGGTTTTCAAGAGAGGTGTTCCCGTCATTCAGATACCGACGACGCCGGTCTCGCAGGCGGATGCTTCGGTAGGCGGCAAGACAGGGGTGGATTCTTTGGTGAGCAAGAACGCGTTCGGCGCGTTCTGGCAGCCGGCGGCGGTTTATATCGACGTGGAGACTTTGAGGACGCTGGCCGAGCGGGAGTACCGCGCGGGAATGGTCGAATCGGTGAAACATGCGCTTATCGCGGATGAATCGTATTTTGATTTTCTCGAGAGTAATCTCGATTTGATTCTCAGGCGAGAGGCGGACGTGCTCGAAAGGCTGGCACATTACAATTGCAGGATCAAGGCTTCGGTGGTAGAGGCGGACCCGAGGGAGAAGAATCAGCGACGGATGCTGAACTACGGTCATACGTTGGGTCATGCGGTGGAGTCGGCGAGTGGGTACGAACTGCTGCACGGTGAGGCGGTGGCGATAGGGATACTGGGGGCGGGGCTGATCGAGAGGGAGCTTGATTTGGGTCAGGCGGAAAGCAGGGAGCGGATCCGGAGGATTTTCGAGAAACTGGGCGTGCCGACGTCGATACCATCAAATTTGACGAAGGATAAGATTCTTGATACGATAAGGCGCGACAAGAAGGCGGTGAACATGTGGCCGAGATTTGTCTTAATCGAGAAAATCGGGTGTGTCTACTGCGAGGACGGACAGTGGGCGGTTGATGTTGAGCGTGACTTGGTCGAGAAAGTGTTGGATGAGCTTTTTTGCCCCGTGAGTTGAAGGCTGAGTTATGTACAGAGAAAAGATAAAGGTACTGGATTGCACAATCAGAGACGGCGGGCTTATTAACGATCATTTCTTTACCGATGAGTTTGTGCGGGCGGTTTATACGGCGCTTTCCAAGGCGGGGATCGACTACATGGAAATGGGCTACAGAAACAGCAAGGAGCTTTTTCCCCCGTCGGAATACGGGGCGTGGAAGTACTGCGACGACGACAAGATTCGGGAGATTACCGAGGGAATCGAATCGGAGATTAAGCTGAGCATAATGGTCGATGCGCATCGTGTCAAGGAGCAGCAGTTCGCGCCGGTCGATGAGAGCCCGATCGATATGATTCGTGTCGCAACATACGTGAAAGACATCGACAAAGCGATCGAGCTTATCCATCGTAGTCACGACCTCGGATACGAGACGACGTGCAACATTATGGCGATTTCGCGCGAGATCGAGCCGGATCTGGCTGAGGCGCTTGACCAGCTTGCGGTGACAGGCGTGGACGTTGTGTACGTGGTCGACAGCTTCGGGGCCCTTTACTGTGAGCAGATAGAATACCTTGTGAAGCTGTACAAAGAACATCTGCCCCCGGAGAAGGAGGTGGGTGTGCACTGCCACAACAACCAGCAACTGGCATACGCCAATACGATCGAGGGGATTATCCATAATGCGAACTATGTGGACGGGTCGCTTTACGGTATCGGTCGCGGGCCGGGGAACTGCTGTCTGGAGCTGCTGGTGGGGTTTTTGAAGAATCCCAAATTCAAGCTCAGTCCGATTCTGAAGGTGATTCAGGATTATATGCTGCCGATGCAGAAGGAAATCGAGTGGGGGTACATAATTCCGTATATGGTCACCAGTATATTGAATGAGCACCCGCGTGCGGCGATTGCGTATCGCAAGACGGCTGACAAGGACAAGTACGCTGAGTTCTACGAAGAAATGCGCGACGCGGTGGATTAAGGAGCCGTAGGGTCGAGAACCTGGGCTTTTTTGAAGGAAGAAGGCAAATCGGCGCCAGGGGGTCGTTGAGTTTGTGAGGATCAGGCATGAGTTTTCCCAGCGGTGGCGATTCGGTCGTTGTTTTGGTGGTCTTTTTCGATTTTGATTTGGGCGAAGAGGCCGGTTTTTTCGAGCAGTTGCCTGACGGGGAGGCCCTGGGCATAGCCGATTTCGAGCATTAATGCGCCATTTTCTTTCAGGAAATCGTCAACTTTCTCTGTAATCCTTTGGTAAACATCGAGGCCGTCGACGCCGGCGAGGAGGGCGAGCTTCGGCTCGTGGTCTCTGATGTTTCTGGGCAGGGCGTGAAACTCGGCTGTGCTTACGTAAGGGGGGTTGCAGACGATGAGGTCGAATTTTGCCTTTTGCATTTCGGGGATGATGGGGTCGAACAGGTTGCCGCAGAGTAGCTTGACGCGGTCGCGTAGACAGTGTTTCTCGACGTTGCGGGATGCGACGGTGAGGGCGGCGCGGGAAATGTCGGTGGCGATAATGGAGGCTTCGGAGGAGTTTGCGGCTATGGCGACGGCGATGCAGCCGCTGCCGGTGCAGAGGTCGCAGACGAGTTGGGTGGCAGTGCGGGTCCGGAGGAACTCGACGGCGCGCTCGACGAGGAGCTCGGTTTCGGGGCGGGGGATCAGGCAATCGCGCGTAATCTCAAGCTCGAGCGAGTAGAATTCGGTCTTTCCGGTGAGATATGCGATGGGTTCATGTTGGGCGGCTCGTTTTACGAGTTCGCGCAGGCGGTCGAGGTGGTCTTGGGCGACGAGGTTGTCAAAGTTGGTGTAGAGCTCGATGCGTTTTAGGCTGAGGACGGAGCTTAGGAGCAGCTCGGCGCTTAGGCGGGGTGAGTCGACGCTTTTTTCCGTTAAATAGCGGGTTATCCAGTTCAAGAGCTTCTGTATTGTCCATTCGGGCATGGTGAGATTATAGATGGGGGAGAGCAAAGTGAAAGGCAAAAAGGGTATAGAGCGGGTTTGAGATTGGGTTTGATTGGGTTGGTTTTGGCGGTGTGTGGGGAGTCGGTTGTGGGTGCTCGCTTAAGATAGTGTACATCCATGTCTCATCACATGGTTCCAAAACTGTTGCCAGCGGCCTGTGGTCAGTTTCAATGTTCGCAACGCCAGAACGCAACTGGCACCATCATCTTTCCACCTT
>Ga0180437_10011072_pt1 | contig 10878 bp, 12 predicted proteins | sample SS_ome_4_FD_132410 | JGI IMG/M metagenome (GOLD analysis project Ga0180437, IMG submission 132410) | Hypersaline lake sediment archaeal communities from the Salton Sea, California, USA - SS_3_D_1 metaG | ecosystem: Environmental > Aquatic > Non-marine Saline and Alkaline > Hypersaline >... | reverse complement strand
AAGAACATGCAAGGAAACGTGATGATTTCAATGGTATTACAAAATATACCTCTCTTCGCTGCGATCTTCATATTGATAGGATCATTTATTATTTTTGCACCGGAATTTGAATGGTTATATGTGACAGGAATCTTATTCCTCATAAACACGGCAATATCAATCCCAATGCTTCATATTGGCATGAAGAAGTTAAATCAAATCGAATAAAAAATTAAATAAATTTACGCTTCTCCTTTTTTTTTTTAGGGGAAGTACATAATTATCAATGAAACAATAACAAAAAATAATTATTTCACCACGAGTATAATAAACATATAATGTCAGAATATATAGACTTAAAGAAACTCGAGAGAAAGGCTTTCACGTCCATTTTTGAAGATGGTTTTTTCGACATCTATTTAGGAATCTTATTTCTGGGGATTGGACTTCTCATATCCCTTCCCGAGAGCATTCCTCGAATCTTGACCTACGGTCTTTTTGCTTTAATTATTGGTTTTGGGCTATTAATATTTTTCGTGGGAAAAAAGCTCATTACTATCCCTCGAACGGGGATAATAAAGATTGGGAAAAAGCGAAAAGCGGAAAAAAAGAAGTTCCTTTTAATACTAATTGTTTTAATAATCATTACGGGCATATTCTACGTTCTAATGTCTCTTGATCTCATCCTGTTTGAAGCTTACGTGTCTGCAATCGTTTTTGGCTTTTTTTTTGCAATTCCTATAAGCTTATTGGCTAATCTCTTGAGAATTGATCGGTTTTATATTCATGCTACTCTAGGAGGACTAAGTTTTTTCATTTCTGAGTTGTCTTTTTCGCTTTTCAGCAATTCATTCTATAGTTTTTTGGCTTTTTTAGTTACTGGAATCATTATTTGCACTATTGGCGTTGCTTTTTCATATAAATTCGTTCAAAAATATCCCGTCCAAAACGAGGAGGAGATGATGAGGTAAATGGTAGAAGAAATAGATCTCAAGGAACTCGAAAAAAAAGCGTACAAGACTACGCTCCAAGATGGATTAATGGATGTTGAAATTGGGATTTTATTCGTCGGAATGGGGATTAACGCCTTTCTTTCCGATTTGGTCCCGCGAATAGTGAATATCCTTGGTTTTGTTATTGTCGGGATAATTGCTGTCATGCCAATATTTATAGGTAAGAAGTATATTGTACAACCACGCGTGGGATTAATAAAATTTGGCCCCAAACGGAAAGCTAAAAAGAAAAAGATCCTTGTCTTTTCTGTAATTAACACTATAATATTGGTAATAGTTGTCATTTTGACATTAAATAGCGTCCTTCAGCAAATTCCCCTTCGAGGAGTTGCGCTATTATTGGTCTTAGGATTATTATTTGCAACACTTCCTTTAAGTATAATGGCGTATTTGTTACAATTTCCTCGATTATTTGTGTATGGATTATTAATAGGATTTGGTCTTTCCTTGGCAGAAATTCTTGAATTTAGCTTAACTGTTTTTCTAATAGGGATTATTATTTTAATTGTGGGATTAACATATCTAATCAAATTTATAAGAAAATATCCACGACCAGAGGGGGAGGTGAGATGATAAATGGCAGAAAAAATAGATCTTAAAGAGCTCGAAAAGAAAGCATATAAATCGACTTTTCAAGACGGATTTTGGGACATTTTTATAGGGATGATCTTCATGGCGTTTGCTCTCATGCCGTTAGGCGATGTATTCGAGCTTCCAGAGATGATAGGGATGCTTTTAATATCATTAGGGTGGAATATTGGAGCAGTGGTGTTCATGATATTAGGCAAAAAATATGTTACGGTCCCTCGAATAGGAATGATTAAATTCGGTCCAAAACGGAAAGCAGATCAACGGAAAGTGAAGATTTATTTAGGAATCAACGTGCTTTTTGGAGTAGTAGTTCTCTTACTGCAAATGACAGGGAAATTTGGATTTATTACTGTCCAAAGGTTTGCACTTTCAATACTTTTAGGTCTTTTTATCTCACTTCCATTTGGAGTCATGGCTTATTTCCTGGATTTTCCACGATTGTATATTTATGCATTGCTTGGAGGATTAGGATTTTTTCTCATTGATCTATTTGAATTATTCACTAGTGGTCCTATAGCTCTGATTCTTGTATTTGGAATAATAGGAGGTTCAATAGTAATAGTGGGAGTTATTTTTTTAATAAAATTTCTTCGCAAATATCCATTACCAAAATAAGCAATATAGGGGGGTTTAAAGAATGGTACCTAAAAAGGATGATGACGATAAAGAAAATCCAGACTTTAAGGAACCATTTGATAAGTTCATACACGAACCTTCAAGATTGAAAATAATGGCGCAGTTGTTTGTTGTTGAGAGCGAAGATTTTATCGCTTTAAAGGTTCAAACTGGGCTAACTTGGGGCAACCTTTCATCACATATTGCTAAACTCGAAGAGAAAGGGTATGTCAGCGTGAAGAAGGAATTTAAGGGCAAAAAACCTCGCTCTTGGGCGAACCTTACATCCAAAGGTAGGGTGGCTTTTGAAGAATATATTAAAAGCATGCAAGGATTTCTCACGGAGAAAGTCGAAAAAGGGAAAAAAAAGTAAGAGAAAAAGTGTTAAAAAGAGAAGAATTCCCCCATATTTTCCCATATATAACAAATATTTTTAAATAGAATCATGTCTTTACTAATTGTTAATTTTCAATTAAATTAAAAAAAAAATATTGAGGTAGTTTCAATGGGAGAAGTTAGCGACGAAGTTTTTTGGTTTAATAAAATTAAAGAACACTGGAAAGCCTTCCTTATATTGGTTATTATCGGAATATACTTAATCGTTAGCTGGGTTTTGGTGTTTTTTGGATACATTCAAAATTCATGGATTGGCGGTTATGGTACTTGGACGTTCGACCAATTCTCAGTTGGTAATTTATTGTTATTCTGTATACAAATGATATTGTGGGTATTGTTATTAGCATTTCTTCCCGCGATCATCGCATTTTGCATTTTCGGGTATTTATGGTGGAAGCAATTACCTGAAGATGAGAAGAGTGAGTTGAAAAGGAGGGAAGAGAAACAAAAGTCACACAAAGCGAGAAACTATGGAGGCGGTGGTGGGGGTATTTCCTTTATAATAGGAATCGCCTTTTTGATACTCATATATGTAGATGGAACCTGGCTCGTTCCCTTTGGCAATTTGTCTTATAGTTATTTCGTTTACGCATATTTCTACGCATTCTTGTGGATTTTCTTTCTTTTTATAGTTCCAGCATGTATTTTAGGACTTATTTATCTAATTCGCAAATACAAATAAGTTTCTATACCTTTTTTTTTTATTTTACTTGTATTAGATACTATTAAAACTGTAAATTCAATAAATTATTAACTTTAATCTCATTTTAACACCTATAAAACTATTGAATTATTAAACCTTATCATGTCTAATACCGCGGTTGAGAGCACTAATGAATCTGTAAATCGGACGTTTCTTCCTATATTTTTGTTAGGAGGATTTTTCTCGCTTGCGTTTAGTGGAATTTACATACTTAACGTGCCACTATCAGAGCTTTTCTGGCCTGGAGAGGATTATCACGCGCTTGAAATGGGAATTCTCATCAGTTCGATGTTTTTAACGATAGCTTTTTCCGGCATGTTGTTTGGAAGGTTAATCGACAAGCATAGTCGAGTGAAGATCTTATTTATTGTATCTCTCGTGAGGGGGATATGCATGATTCTTCTTAGTTTTACCATTGTAGGTCAAGGATTAGCATCTTGGTTGTATTTTTACATCATTGTACTTTTCTTCGCGTTCTTTGCTGGCGGAAATTATCCCTCAGTTGCTTCTCTTTCGCACGATATAGTTCCCATGGACCAACGCTCTAGATTTTTTGGAATATACAATTTGAATAGAAATATCTTCCAATTATCGGGATTTCTATTCGTGGGTTGGTTAGATCTAGTAGGATTATGGCGGTTATTCTTTGGAATTATTGGCCTGGCTATAATACTGGCGGGAATTAACATGTTTCTTAACATGGAAGAACCTAAAAGAGGAACTCAAAATAAAGAACTCACGGATGTTCTTAAGGACGACTCAATTGAATATGACTTTCAAATAAATTTAGATATGATGAAAAAGACGATGCTAAGTAAAACAAATTTGGTCATATTGATTGAAGGGATTTCTACAAACATCTTCATGGGAAGTTTAACCTTTTTACTTTTGCCCTACATCCAAACGAATCCGCATAATATCTCTCCTTTTGCTACAGGAATGTTTTTAGCTGTTTTTGGTTTAACAGGAGGACTAATGGGTCAAATATTACTTGCTCGACTGTCTGATAAATTATCTAAACAACATGATTTAAGGAGGATTTATCTAATAATCATTTCATTAATAGGTGGCGCGGTTACTTTTGCCCTATTATTTTTCATACCTTTACCACATCTAACTGAAGCGGAGGGTCAAAATATCTTGTTATTTATTGTAGAACCAATAATATTTCTCATGGGAATTATACACGCCAGTTCTAGTTCTATATCTGCGTTATATAACACTAATCAAGGACCGATCTTACAAGAAATTAACCTACCAGAAGCCCAGGGTCAAATTGTCTCTTGGAATCGATTATTAGAAAGCATCAGTTTTGGTTCAGGACCGATGATTTCAGGAATATTTATATCATTGTCAGGGCAAAATTATCAATTGGTCGCGATTTTGATTGGATTATTTACAATTCCCGGGATCTTATTGTGGATAACATCAATAAAATGGTATTCTTCAGATAAAAAAAACATTAGCACGATTCTTGAAGAGCGTTCGGCGATATTAAAGGCGAGACAGAACAACTCTAGATAAGTGAGAGAGTTTTAATAACGAAAGGCTCTTATTTTTTAGTATCATGTTCATTAAAAAGTGGAGAAAAAATGGCGTGGGGCGGCTCAATTAACTTGAAAGGAACCGATTATCTGCGAAAGGTTCGAGAGATGGATAAGGTCTTGAAGTTTTTGGAAGAGTTTAAGAAAAATATTAATACCGAAGAAAGAGGAAAAATTTCAGAGACTATCGATATAATAGTAAATTACATGAACAAATTGTCAGAAGGAAAATTCTAGATTTTATCCATTATCTTTTTAATGATGTCTATGATTTGATCAGCTGCGTTTTGAATGTTTTTTGTAAGCTGAATTTCAAAAAATGGTAATTCTTCGTTTTCATTTAACTCATCTATAGATAATTCACCACGCTTGTATAATTGTAGCTCATCAAATCCTTCCAAACTTTCAGGGACAAAACCAACCATGAATGATTTTAAACCTGGTATTTTTTCTGTGAGGAAGTCTATAACGATGTGAACGGGGATTGTATGAGAGGAAATAGGCACGTGTTCTGCAATATTATCTCGTTTTAATATAGTAATCGTACCAGGGGGTCCGTTAAATGTGCAAGTATCGAAAAGGACGAAATGTGATGGATTAAAGTTAATGACTTCGTCAACTCTAGCCATGGGATCAACACCTGCGTTAAGGAATAAAAATCGATCATCATTATTTTGATAGAGTTTTGATATGATATAAGGACCTACACCATCATCTGTAAGTTTTTCTTCTCCGATACCCATGAATGCAACTTTAATTGCTCCATTTAATTCATCGAGTAATTTTTCAAGCATTTCTTTCATAGTCAAGTAGAAAAATAATTTATACTAAATTAACTTTGAGATTGAATAGCGCGATAGATAAATTCTTTAGGAAGGCTTGATAATTACTAATTAGAACATGACGGAAAATTCAACGGAAAAAGCCGAGAAGCTTCAAATAGAAGGAATTGTTGAAAAAGACAAGGTTATTATTTCAGATAGCAAAGGGATTGAGGATTTTTACAAGAATTCGTATATTGGAACCATCGAAGAAGATAAAGAGGATAATGAAGTTTTAATTTTAGAACCAATTGAAGTCTTACTATTATGCGAACGGCACAGAATATTAATATGGGAAGATAACAATAAGAATAAAGATCAATACGATTTTGAATCATTATTAACTTATTTAACACAATTTGATGAGAGATTATGGCAAAAATATATCATTTATATGGACTTGAGAAAGAGAGGTTATTTAGTTCGAACAGGATACGGAGATGGTATAGATTTCCGAGTTTACAAGCGCGGAGCTAACTTTGAAAAAGAGGCTGCAAAATTTCTAATATATCCAGTATTTGAGGGTGATCCTATCGAGCTAAAAGACTTGGACAAGATATCGAGAGTGGCCATGAGCTCTCGAAAAGATCTTATTGTTGCTACGGTCGATAGGTTAAGCAAAGCTATCTATTATAGCGTTAAAAAATTCCAAATTCTAAACAAACAAGAGGGTGTTGAAGTAGAAGAAGATGCCTGACAGATTTGCTTGCGATACGTCAGTTATTTTCAACGGTCAAATACTCAATTTAATTGAGGATGGGGATTTAGGAAGTGATCCCGAAATCTTCATATCAAATATCGTTGTTGCTGAAATAGAATATAGGACTAACATTCAGAAAGAAATAGGTTTTTACGGTTTAAACGTGTTGAAGCAACTAAGAACCTGGCACGACGAAAAAAAGATAAAGCTCTCCATAGTAGGGAACCGCCCGACGAGAGAAGCGATAAAAATGTCTCCGGGAGGGGAATTAGACGCTTTGATAAGAAAATCTGCACTTGAAAACGAGGCGATTTTAATCACTGCGGATCGGATCCAAGGAGATGTAGGCATTTTTGAAGGATTAGAAGTAATGTTTGCGTGGGAAAAAAAAGCACCAATATCAAAAGAACCATTAGACCTTAGACTTTTCTCTTATTTTGACGAAACGACTATGAGCGTTCATCTCAAGCGAAGTTTGCCACCATACGCTAAGAAAGGAGGGCCAGGTGATTGGCATTTAGAGGTGGTTACAGAAGAGCCCATGAGTTCAGAGTTAATAGAGGATATTGCGCTTGAAATCATTGAAAGCGTGAGAGAAGACGAACATTCGTTCATAGAGATTGAAAAGGAAGGCGCTGTTGTCGCACAATTACGAGAATTTAGAATCGTAATCACTAGACCACCTTTTTCTAACGACGTTGAGATTACAGCCGTGCGTCCGCTTGTTAATTTAACATTAGCGGATTACTCTATAGACGCTAGATTAAAAAAAAGGTTAACTAAAGCTGAAGGAATCTTAGTTGCGGGTTCGCCAGGAGCAGGAAAATCAACGTTTTCTGCCGCACTGGCTAATTTCTATTTAAAACAAGACAAGGTAGTAAAAACACTTGAAAGCGTGAGAGACTTACAGGTTGAACCGGAAATAACGCAATATACCAAACTAGAGGGAAGTTTAGAGAATTCTGCGGACATTCTTCTCCTCGTGAGGCCCGATTTTACCATATTTGACGAAGTAAGGACAACTAAGGACTTTGAAATTTACGCAGATTTTCGTCTTTCTGGAGTTGGAATGGTAGGAGTTGTTCATAGTTCTTCAGCTATAGATGCCATTCAAAGATTTATCGGACGAATTGAGCTCGGAATGCTTCCTTCTATTATTGACACCATTATATTCATTGAAGGGGGGGATATTTCGACTGTTTTGGTTGTAAACATGACCGTGAAAGTCCCATCAGGATTCCGAGATAAAGATCTCGCAAGACCTGTCGTTGAAGTGAGAGAATATCGAACAGGTCAGTTAAGCTACGAAATATATTCATTTGGTCAAGATATTGTTATCAATCCGGTAAATCCAATTGGTACTAAAAAACACAAATCCCAAGGTGTGAGTTTCAGCGAATCGTCGTCTTTTAAGAGGAGAAAATCAAGAGAAGATAAAATTGAGCTGGGTGTAGTTGTAAAATCGAAAAAAATAATTATAAAAGCAAGTCCTATGCATGCAAGCCAAAATATAATAGTTTATTCTGGGAATCAACCGATTTTTACGGGATCGTTAAGTAGAAACAGTGAAATAAATCTTTCTTTGTCAAATAAAGAAGGTAGAAAACTTCTTAAAGAAATTGACAGGAATAAAGAAATTTATGGGATGATAAAATAAAATTAATCTATTTTCCAATCAATATTTTTACTTTTTCAACAATTGGTGGGAGTACATCACCTATTCTTTCGTGAAACCTCAAATCCGCGACAGAATCATAAGGAGTTTCTCCATCGTTCAAGATTATGAGTTTTGCTCCGTTTCTTTTTGCTACTCCGGGCATGTTTGCAGCGGGGACAACAACAAGTGATGACCCAATCACGAAAAACACATCTGACTTTTCCGATCGATAATAGGATTCCATTACTTCGTCTTCTGGCATTGGATCTCCAAAATTTACGATGCTATTAATGAGTCGTCCTCCACAATGAGGACATGGAGGTTGAGTTTTTCTTACTCTTCTTGTTCTATATCCCGGTCCATGTCTTCTTTTATCCCATCCCGCTTCCTCGAAAGTCATTTTCTTGTTACACCCCAAGCATTTCATAAAATATTGATTCCCATGGAGTTCTGCCAATTTATCGAAAGGAATTCCGGCTTTGGCGTGAAGTCCGTCCACGTTTTGGGATATGAGGAAATCCAATTTACCCATTTCTAATAATTCGACGATTAAATGATGTCCCTGATTTGGCTTTACTTGGTCCCAGGGTACGGTTGATTTTGGAGGGGGGAGTCCAGCGTCTCTCCGAGTCCAAACGCCATCAGGACCGCGAAAATCAGGTATCCCACTATCCGTTGAGATCCCTGCACCAGTAAAAATAACGAGACTTTTTGATTCGGCAATCCATTTTGCAGCTAAATCAATTTTTTCCTCTAGATTCATATGAAAAATTAAAGAAACTTGAAAATAAAAAGATAAGCAAATTAAAATTTTTTAATGAGTTTTAATTTTATCAATAAGAAAGAATTTGATTTTACCAGAGTAAAATTTTATTGCAACTAGAGCACCATCCTTCTCGCATCACATTGTTAAGACAAGCTTCGTGATAGAGAGCGCTGCACGAAGTACATCCATATACCTTACCCTGTATATCAGCAATCGGAATATTACAATATGCGCACGTTCCCGTTCCACCTGCAACTTCAACTACCTGAGCAGAATCTCCTCCGGGGCTAACAGAGGAAGGAGTTAGGTATTGGTCTCCGAGGTCTCCAACTTGAGCATATTGAGGCGCCCCAAAGTCACTAGGCGTCGCAAGATTTCTCGTATCGAGGAGCATGTTCTTGATCATTTCAGATTCGGCTCGCCGAATACCACTGAACGAGAAGTAAGGTTTTCTTTGCGTGGATTCACCCTTTAAAAAGCATGATACCCAGTGAGAAAACCTAACATGTTGGATCCCCTTTCGTTCAATGATGAGCATATCGTCAATAACCTTTAAGTATTCTTTAGGCGCTCCAGAATAATCCGTAGTTGCGACCTTGTGATGTTTTTTGTAACAGCGTTTATTTGTAATAATATAAATTCGCTCATTAGAGCCCTTTTCTGAAAGGATTTTAGACCAGAGTATTTTTTCGTCTTCATCAAAAAAAGTTTTCATTGTTTCCACTCGTGTATTCACCACCTTTGTGAAAAAGTTTTATTATACTTTGATTTGTTGTTGATGTAATTAAATAATGACTTCAAATATTCTTAAATGTTAATTATAGGTTGTTTTTAAATTTTAAAAATATTTCTTTCAATCTTCAATAATTATTATTAAGTGCAAGAGTTCAGCTATAATCCTGAAGACATCGTTTGCCTATTTCGATACAAATAGATGAGTCCACTAAAAAAGAGACTAATGCCAAAGAGCAATAATAACGAAAAAAAGATATATTCACTTGTCGCTTGAGAGATAATGCTACTACCAATCGTTATGTTTTCGATAGAAACGGTATCAAAACCAATTAATAGCGCCATTATAAAAAAGATAAAAAAAGACGCTATAATCTGAATAATTCCAATTATAATATTCACGTAATGAATAATCTGAATTTTTTTTTCATCCAGGCTTATTATAGCAGCACTTCCCAGATTGATTGCAACACTATCTTTATCTATTTTTTTTGTGAAGAAGTAGACAAATTCTCTTAGAGGGATTAGATCTAATACCACAGTACCGATAGCAAAAACACAAAAGAATATTAGCACTCGCATTAATCCGTATGTAAACACATCATTCATTCCCGGAATAGGAGAGCTTATAAGACCAAAATTGTTCACTATCCATATTAGAATCCCCAATCCAACAACGGAAAGTAATTTTATTCCTGCGAGAGTAATTGTTATTGATGGGCGATCAGCAAAAGTTAATAGATAATAACTTAGCGCTACTAAACCAACAATAACACCAAGAACTACGGCAATCAGGGATAAACTAAAAGCTAATATCATGCAAATTGAGCCTACAATTAATGGTAAATATGGAAAAAAAGGTGCTTTAAATGGACGATCAAGTTCAATTCTTTTATATCTTATTCTTACTGCAGCAAAATTTACAGCAGCTAATCCAAAAAAGTATATAAAACTAGACATTTCTGCCACAACATTGATGTCTATCATGATAGTAAAGACAATGATAATCATTATCGTGATGAGTAAAGCAAGAGGTGGAACTCCCGTTTTTTTCTTAACTTTAAGAATTCTTTTTGGGACATAGTTATCTCGTGCTAATGCTTCTAAAATACTTACAGCAGATCCCAAAGAAGCATTCATAGCAATTAATGTCGATATTATCGCACCAATACCCATTAAATAAAAACCGAATGGTCCTAATATGTTATTAAAAATATTTGCGAGAATAACAGAAGATTGACCTAAACCTGCAGGATTAGGTCCGCCATTAATCAAAACGACAAAAGTAATCGATAAATAAATTCCCAATGTGATGAAAATTGCTAAAAGATTAACTATTGGGATGCTTCTTGCGGGATTTT
>Ga0180437_10011070_pt1 | contig 10881 bp, 7 predicted proteins | sample SS_ome_4_FD_132410 | JGI IMG/M metagenome (GOLD analysis project Ga0180437, IMG submission 132410) | Hypersaline lake sediment archaeal communities from the Salton Sea, California, USA - SS_3_D_1 metaG | ecosystem: Environmental > Aquatic > Non-marine Saline and Alkaline > Hypersaline > Sediment... | reverse complement strand
GGCCTCTTCTATGGAGCTTTGGCTGTCCTTTTTTTCTCCACCGCTCCGGTGCTGATCCGTTGGGGAGAGCCCCTAACGCCTTATGTCATCGCCTGGGGGCGCGTGCTGGTGGGGGCTGTAGCTGTTTATTGCCTGGCCATGTCCCAGGGGAATCGCCCCCGTTTCCAGAGGACCGATTGGCCCAAATTCTTCCTGTATGGGCTGATCACCGCCCTGCACCTACTCTGCTACATCGCCTCCCTCAGCTTCACCAGCATAGCCCACTCCCTCACCCTGACCTATACTTCACCCATCTTTGTGACCCTATTTTCGTGGCTCTTCCTCAAGGAGCCCATCGGACGGCGAAAATGTCTGGGCGTGGCCGTCAGCGTGCTGGGTGTCGCCATCCTGGCCAGGTTCGAACCGCAGCTCACCGGACAGATGGTGATAGGTGACCTGCTGGCTTTGGGCTCGGCCTTGTGCTTTGGTTTCTACTCTGTAGCAGGACGCTCTCAGCGCGGTAATTACCCTCTCCTCACTTATGCTTTTGGCCTCTACGGCCTGGCCGCCTTTTGGCTTACCCCCGTCGCTTTGGTTACCTTCACCTCACCTGGTACCTGGCGTCCCGTGGGGGCCATTGTCGCCCTGGGCATCTTGCCTCTGGCTTTGGGCCACACCCTCTACAACGCTGCCCTGCGCCGCACCCATGCCACCTATGTCAATCTCATCGCCACTCAAGAAGTAACAGGAGGCATTATCTTGGGCTATCTGCTGCTGGGTGAGGTGCCTACTTTCAACTCTCTTCTGGGAGCCGCCATCACCCTGATTGGCATCGCCATGGTTCTGATCTGATCTATTCGACCGTCAGCCCCACCTCGGAAATCATGCTCTGGTACTCCCAGCCTGAGGCGTAGATGCGGATAGCGTTGACATAAGTCGGCCTGGTATCGGCCAATATTTCCAACAAGTTGCCCGTCTCGTAGGGGTACCAAACGTAGCGAGGAATTTGCTCCCCGTATTCGGCCATGGGGTAGTTATCATCGTTCTGGTAGTAGAAGCCATGGACCCAGAAACGGTCGTTGCCGTAAGGGTCTTTGTAATCCAGGCGGATCATGATGGGGAACTCGGAGCTTAGGAAGCCGCCCCCGGATAGGCTTTGATGGATCAGCCGGACGTCGAGGTGCAGTGTGAGAGAAGTGAAATCGCGGATGTCTTTGTCTATCTTTTGGATAATACCTGTCTCACAGTGGTTTCCGTCTTCACCCATGCGCGAGAAGAAAAGAGCTCGCCGATTGTCAAAAGAGACAATCTCTACCTCGCCATCAACTTGCCCCCCGTCAACCCCCTGTTCGTTGTAGGCTATCCACCCTACTGACAAGTCCTGCTGAAAGTTACCGTTCACCACTAGAGGCTGAGCGGCGGGCATGGGATCGGCGGGTGCCTCGCCTGTGGCGATGGTTGTCCTTTGTCCCTGATTGAGTTTCACCGTCGCGCCAGCAGCCGTGGCCAAAGCCTGGCCATAGCGTACGACGATTTGGGTCTGCTCGTCCGTCACCTCCACTGAGTAGCTTCCCTCTTCCAACATGGCCACACCATGAGGGGAGCAGACCTCAAAATAGAGAGGAGAGTCTATAGCTGGCGCGGCCCCGATGCGCACTCTTCCCTTTTTTACTTCCAGGATAATCGTGTCAGGCCGCGGGCTGAAGCCGAAACGCGGCATGCGCGTCTTTAGCAGAGCCACTTGAGTATCGTTATAGAGAGTGGCTGTACTGTCCTCAAAAAAGGTCAAGATGGCCTGGGAGGTAGAATCCGTTTCTATGCTGGCTCCCTCCGAGGCCTCTATGCCCTCTGTGACGGCCAGCGGACGCGCCTGCCCTCTTTCTTCGACCAGAATGGTGCCGCTGATAGCCGTGAGAGCGGTTTTTGGGGTGCTGGTAGCATTGATGATATACCAACGGACCCCGAGGGGCACACCCACTGCCAGGATACAGAAAGTGGCAAAGGCAGACAGAAGAACCGTCCAGGCCGTTCGATCAGGATTCTCTCTCAATAGCGCACCTCGAAATGTCCGAACTGGCCTGTAGGGTCTTGCCACTGGCTGTCCACTCGCTGCACCCGTGCTGCCCGCGGCCCCAATTTGAGGAATTCTAGCATTTTTTCTATGGCTCCTCGTTCCCCCTCAGCCACGACCTCCACCGTCCCGTCCCACTTGTTACGGACATAGCCCGTCACTCCCAATTCCTGGGCCCGGAGATGAGTGTAGTAGCGGAAATTGACCCCTTGAACGCGGCCATGAACAATGGCTTGCAAACACACCTCATCTGGCATAACTCGCTCCTCCGTATCCGCCGAGGCTTTTGCTGTCCATAGAAAAGCCACCTAGTTGCCTCGCTGGCTTAGATGGCCCCTTATCATCAGGGCCTATTATACCATCTCTAACCACCGTTGTAAAATAGCGGCACTGTTGCGCCACAGGAGGGACTTTGCGAAGGTTGGGTGCTCGTGATATAATAGCAAAGATGAAACCCAGTCAGATTCCAGAAATTTACCTTCTCGTCATTGTGACTTTGACCTGGGCAGCGCTGAGTTGCTCGGGTCCAGGGGCTCCTGCCCCGACGGTGGTCCCTGCTGGGAGCACCGCTGTTTCCAGTGCGCAGTCAGGCCCGACGCCCACGAACACGGTCGTCCCATCGCCCAGTCCTACCCCACATATTCCGACGCCTACACCATCCCCGACGGTAACCGCTACCCCGCTGCCCAGCCCTACGCCGGATCCGACTCCTTCGCCAACCGTAGCGGCGATGCCAGCACTGGCGCCCAACGAACTGGGGCAGGTGATGGTCTTGGAATATCACCACATCGCCGAGAAGGGAGGAAAGTGGGGGCGGACGCCAGAAGAGTTCCGCCAGGATATGGAGTGGCTTCTGGCTGAAGGATACTATCCTCTCAACCTGTGCGATTTCGCCGCCGGGTGGATCGAGGTCCCAAGAGGGAAAAGCCCCATAGTCCTGACCTTTGATGACTCTTATCGGGAGCAGTTCAACTATCTGGATGGTGGAGGGATTGATCCCCACTCAGCGGTGGGCATTCTGATGGAGATGCATCAGCGACACCCTCAGGATTGGCCGTTGCGAGCTACCTTCTTCGTCCTTCTGGAGGAGGGAGGCAAGGCTCCTGTCCCCTTTGGCCAGCCAGAGTATGCCGACCGCAAACTAACCCAACTGGTTGAATGGGGCATGGAGATCGGCAGTCACACCCTCACTCATCCCAACTTGAAAGAAACCTCGCCGGATGAGATCCGGCGGCAGTTGGCTGTCAGCGAAAATCTGATTGAGCAGAAGGTGGTGGGTTATGAGGTGTCTTCTCTGTCTCCTCCCTATGGCGTCTACCCGGAAGACCTGACGCTTCTAAAGGCTGGAGAATACGAGGGCCTCAGCTACGACTTTGACGCGGCCGTCAAGGTGGGTGGCTCACCCAGCCCGTCCCCGTTCTCCAAACAGTTCGATCCATATCGCATCAATCGCATCCAGGGTTTCCAGGAGGAGTTGGATCGTTGGTTCGGATACTTCCAGTCTCATCCTGAGTTGAGGTTTGTCTCTGATGGGGACCCGACGGCGGTCACCGTGCCCGAGGAACTGCCGGCTTCCCTACAAGGCACTCTCGATCCGGCCGCCCTGCGGGGTGAGTGAGCGACCTGTACCGCCCTTCGACCCTTCGGCTGGGCTCAGGGCAAGCTTCGCTCAGGACAAGCAACAGTGGTAAAGGACGAGAATTGAGAGCTGAAAACAGCCCTGCGCCCCAAGGCCGGGCCCTGGCCTCTATCGCTGCCATCCTTTTGCTGGCCTTTGCCCTGCGCCTCTATCGGCTGGGTGATCAAAGCATCTGGTATGATGAGGGGGTCAGCATCCACCTGGCTCAGAAGGGCTTGGCTGCGCTGACGGCCCATACTGCTGGGGACATTCATCCCCCACTTTATTATTACCTGCTACACTTCTGGATAAGAGCCGCTGGCTCTAGCGAATTCGCCGTGGCTTTCCTCTCTCTCGGCTTTGGCCTCCTCCTCGTTCCACTGGTGTACGGCATCAGTCGGCACCTGTACAATCCCAGCGTGGGGTCGCTGGCTGCTCTCCTCGTAGCCACTTCCCCCTACAATTTGTGGTATTCCCAGGAGACAAGGATGTACACCCTGGGGGCGTCGCTGGGATTGGTCAGCCTGTACTGTCTCTTGCAGTTGCTGACTCGCGCAAAAGGTAGAGTGTACTGGGTTGGTTATATCCTCAGCGCGGCCTTGGGCCTCTATACTCTATATTACTTTGCCTTCCTTCTGGTTTTCCTCAATCTCTTCGTCATAGGTTGGTGGTTGTGGGTCTGGCGACGGGGGGGCAGGGCATCCATGCTCTGGCATTGGGTGCTGGCCCAGTTGGGGGTCTTGGTCCTCTACCTGCCCTGGCTGCCCTTTGCCTTGCGTCAGGCGACGGATCCGCCCGTGCCCCCCTGGCGCGCCTTTACCCCTTTCTGGCGGGTGGTGGTCGAATCCTGGTCGGCTCTGGCGCTGGGACAGTCCGTGGAACCGCGGACCGTGTGGCCGGTGCTGTTGATGACAGCCATCATCTACGTCCTGGGAGTGGTATACGCGGGTAGGGGGTTCAAGACCCAGGGCACAGCACTCAGGTCGACCAAGGCCTGTATCCTGGCGGGCTATACCTTTGTTCCCGTGCTGGCCGTCTATCTGGCTTCTCTGTGGACCCCTCTTTTCCACGTGCGTTACGTCTTCACCTATTCGCCGGCCTTCTACATGCTGTTGGCCGCCGGACTGGCCTGGCTGAGGGAGCGCTGGCGACCTGGCTGGGGGCTGGTGCTGAGCCTGATCGTCGTTGCCTCAGCTTACTCCATCTACAACTTGCACTTTGATCCCCGCTACGCAGTCGATGACCACCGGACCGCCGTGGAGCACATCGCTGACAGGTGGCGCCCCGGCGACGCCATTCTCATCAACGCCGGTTACGTTTATCCTGCTTTCCTGTACTATTACCATGGACCCATCGCCTGGCGCGGCCGGTTGGTTGATTACGAGGGGAGGGGGGCAGGCCCTGTGGTGCTGCAAACCGGTTCCATTGGCGGTGCGGCCAACCTGGGTTGGGGAAATCCTCAGTCTGATTTCTATCCCACCACGGAGGGTGAAACAGCTCAGGCCCTGGAGCTGGTCTTCACCCGCCATCCTCGTCTTTGGGTGTTTCGGGCCTACGACACCGTGACCGATCCCGACGGCTTTATCCGGTCGTGGCTTGACGGACACGGGCTCAAGTTTGACGAGCTTTTGGTGACGGGCGAGAGCGGCATCCGGGTGCAGGGCTACCTCACCCACAAGGAGCCGAGTTACCAGATCCCGCCTCTGGAGCAGCCCCTCAACGTGTCGCTGGGTGGTCAGATCACCTTGCTTGGTTACGAGAAAGAATCGGCTTCTGTAACCGCTGGCGAACCCTTAGACTTGACGGTCTATTGGCAGCCGGAAGAGCAATTGAATGTGGACTATCATCTCTTCTACGGCCTCTTCGATGAGCAGGGTCGGCTGTGGGCTCAGGGAGACGAGATACCCATCGGCCCCCTCTACCGTCCCTCGCGCTGGGTGGCGGGTGAGGTGGTACGACACCCCACCCGGCTTACAGTGCCTGTCGGCACACCGCCGGGAGAGTACGCCTTCCAGGCGGGAATGTACAACCCCCGTACGGGCCAATGGCTGGAGGTGGAAGAAAGTTTGGCCGTGCAGGGGGTGCGGGTGGGACTGGGCTCGGTGCAGGTGATGAGGCCCTCTGCCTGGCCAGAGATGCCGGCCATGCAACACCGTGTGGGAGTTAGATTTTCGGATCCCATAGAGCTTCTGGGTTACAATCTGCCCGTGCTCACCGCCGTGCCTGGCGAGGCAGTACCTTTCGATCTCTTTTGGCGAAGCAGAGAGGATTCACTAGAGGACTATATGATCTTTACGCAGTTGGTAGACGGAGAGGGGCGCGTTCTGGCGGCTCAGGAGTCAGCCCCGGTGGACGGGGGCTATCCGACAACACTTTGGGCCAGGGGTGAGATTGTGCGCGACCAGCGCGAGCTGGTCGTTGCGGCCAATGTTCCCAGCGGAGAATACCGTCTCGCGATTGGTCTCTACCATACTAGCAGTGGGGAACGGCTGAGGGTTAAACGCTGGCCTTTCAGTGCTGGCCAGCTTTTCACCTTGGGTACCATCGCCGTCCAGGGCCGACCGGTGACCTTTGAGCGGCCCCGGGGCATCCAATACCCTATGGAGGCTCGTCTGGGCGAGCATGTGGCCCTCATCGGCTATGGCCTGAGCGCCGAGAGCGCTCTGCCGGGGAGCACGCTGACCCTGACCCTCTATTGGCAGGCTTTGGGCCCCATGAGACAGAGCTACAAGGTCTTTGCCCATCTGGTGGGGCCTGATGGTGAGATTTGGGGTCAAAAGGACAGCCTACCCGGCGAGGGGAGTTTGCCGACCTCGGGTTGGGTAGAAGGGGAGTATCTGGTGGACAGTAGTTACCCCATCTCGGTCAAGCCCGAGGCGCCCGGCGGGGAGTACTTTATCGAGATAGGCATGTACGAGGAAAGTACGGGAGCACGTCTGCCAGCTTTCGACGCTCAGGGGCAGGCGATAGGAGACAAAATTGTGCTGGGGAGAGTGCGGGTGCCCCAAAAGCCTTAAACTCCTGAGAAGTGAAGAGAGAGTCTCATGCCCTTTGACAGGCGAAAAGTCTGGGATGAGGCTCCGCTCTTTCTCTTCTCTCGGTGCTGCCTGTCGGAGACAGTGCCATGCGTATGCAAGTGAAGGTCAAAACGGCCGTTCATCGTGGCTCTACAGTCAACTTGATGGCTGTCCGCTCTTGACCCTCTATCTCCACTTCGGTGAAAGCAGGAATGCAGATGACGTCTATACCATCGAGGGTGAGAAACCCCCTGGCGATGGCTACTGCTTTGACAGCCTGGTTGACCGCTCCCGCGCCGATAGCCTGGACTTCAGCCCGGCTTCTCTCTCTGACTACTCCAGCGATCGCTCCTGCTACGGCCGTGGACCTGGACCTCGCCGATACCTTGATGATGTCCATTGTTGCTGCCTCCTTTACTGCTTGCTTCGAGAGCCAAGAGCTATCTCCTGTACGTGTGGCGAGAATCACACACCACCATTGAGGCGCAGAGTGAATTGAGCTATTACTATTTTACACGATTATTGGAGCGAAAGCAAGACCCTTTTTGCCCATCGCCGGGATAGACCGAGTCTGCGAGTAGACTTTAAGTCTCACTTGGCATAGTCAATGGCTCTGGTCTCACGGATGACCATCACTTTGATCTGTCCCGGATACTCCAGACTTTCCTCCACTTTCTTGGCGACGTCTTTGGCCAACTGGATTGAGGCCAAATCATCTACCTCTTCGGGCTTGACAATGATCCTGATTTCACGACCAGCCTGAATAGCATAGGACAGGGCTACTCCTGCAAAAGAGCTGGCCAGATCTTCCAGAGCACCGATGCGTTTGATGTAACTTTCCAGGGACTCACGCCGGGCACCTGGGCGAGCGCCCGAGACGGCATCAGCAGCCTCGACGAGGATAGCTTCCAGGCATTGGGGTTCTTCTTCGTTGTGATGAGCGGCGATGCAGTTGACGATTTTTTCCGACTTGCCCAGACGTCTGGCGATGTCGGCTCCGATAAGGGCATGGGGGCCATCAACCTGATGGTCAACGGCCTTGCCAATGTCATGTAAAAGCCCCCCCTCTTTGGCCAGGGCCACATCGGCCCCTAGCTCAGCCGCCATGATACCTGCCAGTCGGGCCGTTTCCAGGGAATGGACTTGCATGTTCTGACCATAGCTGGTGCGGTACTTCAGGCGGCCCAACAGCGTGATCAGTTCAGGATGGAGACCGTGCACGCCTATTTCATAGGCCATTCGCTCTCCCTCCTGGCGAATGGTGGCTTCGATCTCCTCTTGAGCCTTCTTAACTATCTTCTCGATGCGAGCCGGATGGATGCGGCCATCCAGGATCAACCTGCTCAGAGCGATACGGGCCACCTCACGGCGCACGGGATCAAAGCTGGAGAGGATAACCGCCTCTGGTGTGTCATCTACCACCAAATCTACCCCGGTAGCAATTTCCAGAGCCCGGATGTTGCGTCCTCCGCGGCCAATGATACGTCCTTTCATATCATCGCTAGGCAAAGGCACCATGGATACCGTGGTCTCTGCAACCTGCTCGGAAGCACAGCGTTGGATGGCCGAGGTGATAATTTCTCTGGCCTTGCGATCAGCTCCTTCTTTAGCTTGGATCTCAACCTCTCTGATGACCCGTGCCATATCCTGACGGGATTCCTCTTCGACGGTCTTCAAGAGCAGTTCCTGGGCCTCTTCCCTGCTCAGGGTTGATACCCTCTCCAATTCTCTGGTTCGCTCCTCCTGAAGCTTGCTCAGGTCGTTTTGCAAACGGTCTATTTTGCTCTGGCGCTGATCCAGCTTGCGTTCACGGCTTTCGGCTCTCTCGAGCTTGTGGTCGAGGTTTTCTCGTCGTTGTTGCAGGCGCTCCTCCTGCTTTTGCAGATTAGCGCGTCTCCTTTTAACCTCATCCTCTGCTTCGTCGCGGATTTTGATCGCCTCATCTTTGGTTGCCAGGATCATCTCCTTGCATTTTGTCTGAGCTTCGGTCAGCAGCGTATCTGCCTGGGCCTTGGCTGACTTGACCTTGGCTTCGCCCAGGTATTGCTTCAGCAGATAGCCGCAGACAAGACCAACCAGACTGGCGGCTAAAATCTCTATACCAGTTAAAAACCATTCATTCATTTTACATTATCCCTCACTTTCGAGCACCCGGCCCTCCTCCACCATCTCATGCCATGTCCGTTCTAACGCTGCACTGATGGCCTCGTAGGAAAATCCACGCCGTCGTAAAAAAGAGCCCAGCTTTTTGCGGAAAGACTCACGGTTCAGAGGAGTCATGCGGTGTGCTTTGCTAATTAGCGCACGGTAGGCGCTGTCTTCTTCGTCAATGTCCTCTAACGCCAAAGCGATGGTCTCTTCACTCAGACCCTTTTGGCGCAATTCATAGATTAATGCGTGTTGTCCACGGGGGTTAAAGCTCTCCCGATTCTCTACCCAATAATTGGCAAAGGCCTGATCGTCCAGGAGACCGGACGATGTCAGGCGCTCCACCACTTCTGCTTCGATGGTTGGGGGTACCTTCTTGTCTTGCAAATAGCGGCGCACCTCGGCTTCGCTACGAGGGCGATACGACAGGAACCGCAAGGCCCGGGCGTAGGTTTTCTGAAAAGAATCCCTCTGCATAAGGTCTTGGATTTCCTGATCCGAGAGTAACTGCCCTTGCCTCAATTTGGCGGCCTCGATGGCCGTCAGGCTGAAGGCATAACAACCGTCCAGGTAAACGTTGACGCGTTCTTTGTTTTTCTTTTGGAGCTTCAGAGCCGTGATTGTCCCGGCCATGATGGGTCATCTCCACCGCAAAGAAAATAGCTGTGGCCAACCATCGCCACAGCTATTTTGATGAACGTCCAGAGCCTTTGCCCTACATCATCAGACGAAGGATTCCCCTCTGGTGACGAACTGATCTCCCAGTATCCCTCGCTCTCAGATTACCCCCAAAAAGAGAGAAGTCTTGGCCGGGTTCTGTGCTTACAACCCATTGTATGCCATTCGACTATGCTCATGACATGCCATTCGGCTATGCTCACGGCAGGCCATCCGATCAACTTCCGGATCGGTCTCGATTTGGAAGAAAAGGACCATACTCGTTTTAGGCTCCCCAACGACACATGGACCGAACGACCGCATTAGCTGAACGCTAGAATACAAGGCCGTTGACGCGACTCAAGGGGTTTAATCTCTTCCTCCCACACCCTGAGCATACTGTTGCCAAAACAGCACTGCGATGACGCAGTTGCTTTCCTTTGTCTTCCCTGCCGCGAGTTCCCAATGCAGGCAAGCCTTTTAGGTCCCCATTGTCTTGAAGGCAGGGATAAAAGTGAATCAAATCGTGTCGGTGGGTTGAATCAATCAGTGTACGTTCAATAGCTGTGGCTGCGCGGGGCTGACCTCTGTGAATAGGGCTCGAATCAAAAGCCCCGCTCGTTGTGGCAAACGCCTTCGTCTGCCGCTGGCAGGCTATTGCGGAGCAGCCTCCCTTTGCCAATCGGTGTACTTGTCATCCACTTTCAATACTATTTTACCACATTTTTGTCTATTTGGAGGTATTAAAAACGGGCTATTTTTCAGAGCGCTCCTGGCTAGTAAATTGCGCCCTTGGATTACTAATACTTTGCGCTTCTTCGCGATTTGGGTCTTCTCATGTAGCTCAAGAGTGATGCAACAGACGGAATGAGTGTACTCGTCGTCTACTTTTTTGAAGGCTCCTCCCTTTGAGGAAGGCCAACCTCCTCTCGAATGCGATTCTCAATCTCCAGGGCAAGGGCAGCATTCTCACGGAGGAAATCTTTGGCGTTCTCGCGGCCCTGGCCCAGACGGGTCTCTCCAAAAGAGTAGTACGCCCCGCTCTTTCCCACAATCCCCAATTCCACCGCCATGTCCAACAGATCCCCTTCCCGGCTGATCCCCTCGTTGTACATGATGTCAAACTCGACCCGCCGAAAAGGAGGCGCTACCTTGTTCTTCTTCACCGTCACCCTTGTCCGGTTGCCGATCGCCTCCCCGCTTTGTTTGATGGCCTCCGCCCGCCTTATGTCCAGCCGCACCGAGGAGTAGAACTTGAGGGCCATCCCCCCCGATGTGGTCTCCGGGTTGCCGAACATCACCCCAATCTTCTGTCGCAACTGGTTGGTAAAGACCATGGCCGTGTTGGACTGCTTGATGGCCCCCGACAGCTTGCGCAGGGCCTGGCTCAT
>Ga0180437_10011069_pt1 | contig 10881 bp, 6 predicted proteins | sample SS_ome_4_FD_132410 | JGI IMG/M metagenome (GOLD analysis project Ga0180437, IMG submission 132410) | Hypersaline lake sediment archaeal communities from the Salton Sea, California, USA - SS_3_D_1 metaG | ecosystem: Environmental > Aquatic > Non-marine Saline and Alkaline > Hypersaline > Sediment... | reverse complement strand
TAGCCAGGCAGGTATATGGGGCCATCCTCAACATGTGCCCAGACTGACTCAACCCAGGGGGTAGTAGTAGAGACGTACACAAGCTTGACGTCCGATTCGGCCAGTTCCTCAGCCTGAGTCAGCATGTGGACCCAAAGAGGGGTCAGGTGCTCCCAGTCGGATACCAGCACCCCACCCTCGCCACGTTCAGCGAAGCGGTCATAGACAGCAGCGACATACTCGTCAGCAGCAGTGAAATCACGGAGGGAGATGCCACGAGAGAGGTTGAGCGCAGCCTGGAAGAGTGGCCAGGGAAGCAAGAAAACGACCAACGACCAATTGCGAACCGCGGATGGCGAAGTGCGAAACAGGCGCGCGAGGAGTTCGGCCAGAGCCAGCGCACCAGCACCAGCAGCAATAGATAGAGTGGCAAAAGGAATGAGCAGATAGGCCATCACATCCTGGACGGTGTTGAGAGTAAAAAGAAGATGGATGAACACGAACACGCAGATGAGAAGTGCTGGCTTCGGGACACGCAGGGCGAGCCAGAAAAGGCCGGCCGTGATGAGCAGAATGACGAGAAGAGGAAACTGGAGCCGCAGCAGGGTCCAGAAGACCAGCGCTCGATCAGGCTGATCGGGCAAGCCGAAGTGGAAGAGATTGACTCGCAACCCTTGAGCGGTGATATGTCCCCAGAAACCCTCCCACGTACGCATATCAGTGGGACCGAAGGGAGCACTGGGGCTCCGGAGAGGGTAATAGAGAAGCGGAGTCAGTCCCAACAGCAGACAGCCCACCAGCAAGCCCACCGTCCGCCACCGACGCAGAATACGGGGATCTACGACCAGTATGAAGAAGACATAGGCTGGAACACCTATGAGTGTGATAGGATGATGAGCAGCAGCCCAGCCCAGGGTGACTGCAAAGGCACCTAGCCAGCGGAGACGCCCAGAGCGCCACCAGCGGATCAGAAGCCAGAGATGGGTAACTACTAACGCTGCACTGACGATGTGGGCGTTGGCGTGGATGGCGTGCTGCCAGAAATCGGCGGCAACGGCGAGGGAGAAGGCGGCAAAGAGAGGAGGAAGGACACGGGATGCAGGATGCGTGATGCGCGATACGTGATGCGAGATACTCAGTTCCCAGATGATGAGGTAGACGGCACTGACAGTCCAGGCACCGACCGCTGCCGCCAGGAGGTTAGTACGGGAGGCAATGGTGCCCACCGGGAAAAGGATCTGCCAGCCCTTGGCCAGCAAGGTGTAGAAGGCATAACCCGGCGGATGAACGATACCCAGGATAGCTGGGATAAACTGGTACTCAGAAGGATCACCGAACAGGGTACCAGGGGCAGCAGTGGCGCTGTAGAGGGCAAAAGTGACAAAGAAGAGAAAGAGAGGTGTCAAGCGCCAGGTTTGAGAATTCACAGGTTTCATCTTGCAGCACTGCTGCCAGCGCTGACGCTCGCCTTATCCAGAGTGCAGACGTCAGCCCACCAGATACGAGGCGGCGGGCTCACGCCTGCACTCTTAGCTCCGCACTCACACCGCCGGAATATATCCACGCTCCTCCAGGTAGGTGATGATTCTCGCAGTACTCTCCTCCGGTGTCTCCTGCGCCGTATGGCACACAATCTCCGGACTCTCCGGCTCTTCGTACGGGTCGGAGACGCCGGTGAAGTTCTCAATCTCTCCAGCAAAGGCCTTTGCATACAATCCCTTCACATCCCGCCTAGCGCATTCCTCCACCGGACATTCGACATAGACCTCGATGAACTCCCCAATCTCCCGGCGTGACCTGGCACGTCGCTCCCGGTAGGGAGAGATGAACGAGCAGAGAACCGCCACGCCGTTGCGGGTGAGCAGTTTCGCCACAAACGTCACCCGCTCGATATTGTTATCTCGGTCTTCTTTGCTGAACCCCAGGTCACGGGTCAAGCTCTGACGGACGATGTCCCCGTCCAGTCGCTCGACCTTGAGATCCCGATCACAAAGCTCCTGCTCGACCAGTTTCGCAATAGCGGTCTTGCCCGATCCTGAGAGACCGGTGAACCACAGCGTAAAGCCTTTCTGGTTAGACAATGATCTGTTCCTCCTCAGTCTGGAATGTGGATTGAACCGACGACCGCGCGTAGGGCTGCGGCGGTGACGATTCCATGCCGCAACAACACGGGAGGAGAGACAGTGCAATCAAGGATACTGGAAGGAACACCCCCTCTGGTTGCCCCACCATTGAGAATAAGATCTATCCGATCGCCCAACTGTTCTTCGACCTCAAGGGCAGTTATTGGGTTAGCGCGTCCCGAGAGATTGGCACTCGTAACTGCCAGCACGCCGCCCGCGCCACGAATGATACTACGAGCGAGCGGCAGATCAGGCACGCGCACAGCCACCGTGGGATCCTGACTGATCACATCAGACACGAACTCCGTCTTGGGCAAAACCAGTGTCAGTCCACCAGGCCAGAAGCGAGCAAATAGTTTTCTGCACTGGCGTCTGGACCGACGCGGCAACACTGCCACCTGAGCCAACTGGCTGGCGTCGGATAGAAGCAGGGGAATGGGATTGTCCAGCGGACGTTGCTTGGCTTCATACAAACGGGTCACAGCGTCCACATCCCAAGGCACTGCCGCCACGCCGTAAACGGTGTCTGTGGGAAAGGCAACTAGTCCCCCCCTTTTCAGTACGTTGACAGCACACCGCTGCGCGTCCTCGTTGCGTGCGTGGATCACTTCAGCTCGCATTCCCATTTGCCCGCATCTCTCTCTGACAAGGTACGCGACCGCCGCGAGCGCGGGGTCGCCAATGATGTCCAGGAGACTGTGCTATCTCCCTCCTACGTTTCGGGTTCGCGTCGAAGTATAACATGTCTCATAGTGGTCGTCAACCCAACCTGTCCTGGGCTTTCCCAGCGGGTTGATTCCTGTGCAGGATGTCCCAAGCTACGGTCCCAGGGGCATTCCGTTAGGTGGAACGCCGCTTCTGATCTCTTTTGTCCTCGAGGATGAGCACCGGGAGCTTCATACAGGTGTTAACCAATTCTCTGTTCTGTCTACAGATAAACTTGCCAATCAGCCTTCTTTCTGGTACGATTCGCCCACGCTGTCTGAAAAGGAGTGTTGAACCATGACACCAGTTCGTATCGTTCGATTGATCGCCTTGCAGCGCCGTCACCGTCGCCAAGCCCAGGAGCGAAGTGGGGTAAGTCAAATACTCCGCATCGCCGGTATCCTACTGCTTGCGGTGCTGCTCGTCACCTTGGGAATCGGCGCCAGCGGGGCCAGTGCCATCGTTGGCACGTACGCCTATTTCACCCGTGACCTGCCCGAGCCACATGAGATTGAGGCCGTCGAGGAGAACTTTGAGACCACCAAGATCTATAACCGCGGCGGCGATGTTCTCCTCTACGAGGTGATCGATCCCACGGGCGGCGACCGCACCGGGGTCACGTTGGATCAGATCTCAGAACACCTCATCTGCGCAACCGTTTCCATTGAGGACCGGGACTATTGGGAGAATCCCGGCATCAACCTGCGTGGCATCGCCCGTGCCGCGTGGGCCGACCTCCGAGGCCAACAGATCCAGGGAGGTTCTTCGATCACCCAGCAATTGATCAAGAACATCGTCATTGAGGAAGAGTTGCGCTATGTCAGCGCGGCGGGTCCTGAGTGGAAGGACTATGAGCGTAAAATCACCGAAATCCTGCTGGCCTACCGCATCTCCGAGAAGTACAGCAAAGAGCAGATTCTGGAGTGGTACCTGAACACCAACTTCTACGGCAACCTGGCACACGGGATCGAGGCCGCAGCCCGGGTCTACTTTGGCAAGAGCGCCAGCGAACTGACTCTGTCCGAGGCCGCCACGCTGGCCGCCATTCCACAGTTTCCGCGCATGAACCCGTTCGATGACCCAGAGAACGCTCGCAAGCGCCAGCATCTCGTGCTCGATGCCATGGTACAGCAGGGTTGTATCACCTCCGAGGAGGCGGTCGTCGCAAAGTACGAACCCTGGGACCTGGCCAAGTTCACCGAACGCTTCGACATCCTGGCTCCTCACTTCTCTATCTATGTGCGCAAGCAACTGGAGGACATGTTTGGCCCCGAGGTCGTGTATCGGGGCGGGTTGCGGGTCTATACCACGCTGGACCTGGCCCTCCAGGAACAGGCCCAATGCGTGGCCCGCGCCCAGATCCGCCGTCTCTCCGGCGAGGACGAAGCCACCACCATCCAGGAAGCCATCGATCAAGATTGTGCGGCAGCCCAGTTCCTGCCACCGCTGCGCGACTATGACGTGGGGCGCGACCACAAAGTCAGCAACGCGTCCGTCGTCGCCATCCGCCCGAGCACTGGCGAGATTCTTGCTATGGTCGGCAGCCTGGACTATTGGGAAGAGTCCATAGACGGCCAGTTCAACGTGGCAGTGGACGGCCCGGGACGTCAGCCTGGCTCGTCGTTCAAGCCCTTCACCTACCTCACGCTGCTGGCGCAGGGTGATAACGCCGCCCATATGTTCCTCGACATCCGCACTGCCTTCCAACAGGCCACTGGCACCCCCTACGTGCCTGAGAACTATGACCGGAAGTACCACGGACCACAGCGAATGCGCCTGGCATTGGCTCGATCCTATAACATCCCCGCCGTTGCAGCCCTACAACTGGCAGGCGTGGACAATGTGATCCGTACTGCACACCGGATGGGCATCAACACCCTCAACAGAGGATTGGATTACTATGGCCTCAGCCTGACGCTGGGCGGTGGCGAGGTCCACCTGCTCGATATGACCTACGCTTTCAGCGTGTTTGCCAACACCGGCAGAATGTACGGCGAATCCGTGCCCGAGGGTCAACAGCGCGCCGGATTTCGAGAACTCAACCCCGTCGCCATCCTGCGTGTCGAGGACCGTAATGGCAAGGTGCTCTACGAATACAGCCAACCGGAAAGTCGCGATATCCTCTCGCCCCAATTGGCCTACCTGATCAACAGCATCCTCTCCGACCGACAGGCGCGCTGGGCAGGGATGGGTATGAACAACGCACTGGAACTCTCCAACGAAAGACCAGCCGCAGCCAAGACAGGCACCACCAACGATTTCCACGACGCTTGGACCGTCGGCTACACGCCTCAGCTAGCCGTCGGTGTTTGGGTGGGCAATTCGGACAACAGCGAGATGAAAAACCTGCCGGGGCTTCGCGGCGCCGCCCCCGTCTGGCATGCGGTAATGGAGTATGCGCTCCAGGACCAGGAACCTGTCTCCTTCGAGCGGCCAGACGGGCTGGTTGAACGGGCCGTCTGTGCTGTCTCTGGCAAGCTACCCACCGGGCACTGCCCCACCGTCAACGAGCTCTTCATCCCTGGCACGGAGCCAACCGAACGCTGTGACATCCACCAGGTCTTTCGCGTCAACCGTGAGACGGGTCGGCTGTGTACCGTTCACACGCCGCCGGAACTATGCGAGGAGCGCGTCTTCGAGGTCTACCCTCCTGAGGCAGCCGATTGGATCGCCAGCCTGGACGAGGATCAGAGACCGGTCACGCCTCCCACCGACTATGACACCATCTACGGTCCCTCGCGCAGCGATGCCGAAGTCGCCATCATTAGCCCCGCACCCTACTCCTACATCCGTGACACTGTCCCCATCTCTGGCAATGCCAGAGGAGGAGACTTTAACTTCTATCGCGTCGTGTTTGGCCAGGGGCTGAACCCCACGGAGTGGATCCAGATTGGGTCTGACCATGGCGAACAGATAGATCGCGGCATACTGGAGTTCTGGAACGTAAACGGGCTAGATGGTCTCTACAGCCTACGTCTCAGCGTCGTGGACCACTCAATGGCGCTGCGCGAGGCGACCATCCAGGTCACCGTGGATAACATCTCCCCTACACTCGACCTGAACCACCCGGTGGAAGGAGCGGTGTACGAACTGGGCTACGATGAGTGGGTTAACGTCAACGCCGATGTGGAGGATTATTCCGTCGCACGCGTCGAGTTCTACGTAGACGACAATCCAGAGCCTTTCGCTGTGCGCACCGTCGCCCCCTTCAACGTCAACTGGCCACTCGGGGGAGTGGGAACTCACACCTTTCGTCTCATTGCCGTGGACGAGGCGGGCAACGTGACCAAGAGCGATCGGGTGTCCATCAGGGTCGTGCCGCGCGCAGAAGGGGAATGACAGAGTTCCCATTTAGGTTTTGTCGCGACGCTGGGAGCCTCCAACGTACGGTATTGTCTGCGGACCGTCCGGCAACACACAGATGCGGGCGTCAGGGCCGTATCGAGCAAGCAGTTCGCCCAGCGTCTCCTCGATCCGGTGACAGGGCTGCAACAGCATACCGCGTATCTCCTCGTCCGAAAGATAGCTGTTCTTCAGGTACACATCCGCCTTGTTCTGAATCTGCGCCTGCAACTGGGCCTCCCACTGATCGATCATCAGGAACCCCGGCTGCCGAAGGACCTCCAGCAAAGCCTGGGGACTGTCGGCCATGTGTAGGATATTCTTATACTCCCCGTGGTCTGGGATGCCATCCCAGCATTCCGCTGCGATGATGATGCTCCCCCCCTGTCGCACGACCTGCACCGCCGCCGACATACCCTTGACCGCCTGATACAAGTTCAGGTCGAGCGGATAGCCCGAGTTAGAGGTGATGACGATGTCAAAGGCTGACTCTACTTCCACCATCGACGTCTGGCGCACGGCATGTACGCCGGCCCGATGCGCCACCCGCAGATCGCCCGCGTAGACGCCGGCGATGTCCCGGTCGCGGTTGAGCGTAACGTTTAGCAACAAGGTGGGCGACGTCTGGAGCGCCACCTCAAGCATCTCCTCCCACACCGGGTTCCCATCGGTTACGCCCCACGTAGCCGCGGGATGATCGAGCATGGCCGCGCCGTGGTTCTCCAGCACCAATCGAGCGCCAGCCACGCCAGGCAGGACCGCCTTGGGGCCACCGCTGAAGCCCGCAAACAAGTGAGGCTCGATGAAACCAGTCAGTATCTTGACCGTGGCCCCTGCATAGGTACGATTGACGGAAATCTCATGCCCAAAGCTGGTCCGTCCCAGGCTGACCAGGCCACATCTGTCCTGAGCATCGTGCTGCACGACCCGGTAGCCCTCCACGACGGCGTCTCCCAACATACCGCGCAGCTCCTCCGCCGTGTTGGAACGGTGCATCCCTGTTGCATTGATCAGCGTGATCTGCTCGCGGGGGACGTGGATAAGGTTCAGCTCCGCCAGCAGCGGCGGCACGAGCCGGTCGTTGGGCGTGGGGCGTGTGATGTCACTGAACACGATGACCACCGTGTCCTCCGGGCTCACCAACTCACGCAGCGGGGGACTGCCCAATGGTTGGCGCAGTGCCTGAACGATGGCGGCCTCCTCGTCCGGCAGGCCGGCGACGAAACGTGGTTCCAGCACCGTCACGTTTCGATCGGGCAGATCGACCCACAGCCCCTCACGTCCGTAAGCTAACTTCACCCGCATCTTTGCCTCCACACATTCTACCCTCTGCCAAACGGACTACTCTATGCCCTGAAAGAAAGAGGGGTATTGGGTCCTCAGTTCCTGCCTCAAGTCACCAAAGACACCCGGAGCCAGGGGATAAACAAGTTCAAGCATTCGCACACAGACACTCCGGATCTCCCATTGGGCCCCGGAAGATATGCGAAGCCTGAACACAGTCCTGAGCTCGCGGAAGTTCATCGTGACGACGATGCGAGTAGCTGTGGCATTCGGAAGCACAAACCTGGCATCTTCTTTGCGCACGCCCAATTCCCGCAATGCCCGGTAGGCGGCCTTGACCTCGTCGGCAAACCCGTCCCAGATCGCCCACGCCTTCGGGTTCTCCATAACAGCCGGGGGAAGCACCCACTCCGGGTTGGACATATCCACGTACCGTTGGCTCTCCTGACTGTAGCTTGCGATGCGATGCCTGACCAGTTGGTGCGAGCAGGCCCGCGAGATCCCGCTGATCTCGAAGGTCGCGGCCGCGTGCTCGATGATGGATTCGTGACCCTCGCGAATGCGCGCTCGCAGGAATCTCTCGGGAACGCCTCGGCTATCGCTGCGATAACATACACGCCCCGCGTGCTCCAGCAACTCCTCCGGAGTTCCATCTCCCCCCAGATAGCGAGTGATTGCGATCAGCTCAACGTCCATCCGTCCCCCTCTCGTTAACCCAAAACGCTATCCAGTCCGGCACACACCCTCACCGGCCAACTCGCGAGCGCCGGTATCTACGTAACCGATTGCCTTGGCCAGTGCCAGGCTCGCTTCATTCGACTCATTGGCGACGTAAAGCGGCTGCCTGCCCGAGCGGACCACCCACGTCGTGCTGGCCTCCAACACCGCCCGGCCCCACCCACGTCCTTGAGCCGCCGGCATCGTGCGGACAAACAACTCGGAGAAGTGAGGCGAGAGCCAACTGGGCCCCGATTCAGCCGCAACCTCGCCCTGAGACCGAATGACGAAACGTGGCAAGCCACCCAAGCCCTGCTCAGCCACAACCAACACGTTGATGGATGGTTGCATGCGGAATAAATCAAGGCGATAGACGTGGTTGATCTCTAACTGCTCGATATCCAGGACAGTCAGAACAGCATCACGCAGGTCCGGCGTCGTGATCAGATAGTAGGGGCGACCAGGAACGAGCGCTTGGCCCAGCAATTCGGCCGCCGCCTCGGCACTGGGCGTTCGCAACACGACTGTTGGTTGAAAAAGCCGCTGCCCGGTCTGGCACACGGCGACAAAGCCATCCGCATGACCCTCGGCATCCTCGTGGATGTAGAGCTGGGTGCGCCGAGGATCGTGATAGAACGCATAGTAGACAAACAAAGCGTCGGTTGGCGCCGGCAAGTGCAGCATAGAGCGCACCTTCAGGCGTTGGCTTTCCAGATTGGTCACGGCTGATCCCTCCTCAAGACCAAGAATGACCAGTTCCTCCTGACTGAGCAAGGTGACCGGCACTCAGAATTCGGGATAAACAGAGCATTTTCGACGCGAAAAACTGGCCAAACTGAGACCCAAGTGCCGGTCACCTCACTGATTGCAGGATTTGTCAGTCGGCCAGCCAGTTCCTCAGTACCACAGGAAGAGCAGAGCGCCAGGGGACGGTCACCCTCACTGGCGCGCCCATCACCAGAGTAAGTAGTTCGCTGGCCCGCACCCCATAAGCCTCGTTGCTCACGCGCGTGCCTGGCGGCAAATGCCCAACAGTGACCACCAATGTCGCCGTCAGTGTCTCCTGGCTGGCCAGACTCGCGGCTGTCCAGGTGACCAGACCACCTGCCCACGTGTGGTCTCCGCTGGCCCAGGCAAAGGCCGTGCCCATGGGCACCACATCCGTCAGAACGACCTGCGTCAGCGTGAAACTGAAAGTATTGGTAAAGTGTATGGTATAGATCAGTTGCGATCCAGGTAGCACCAGGTTGGCGTTGGCCCTTTTGATCACTGCTGGGGATGATGCAAGAGCGTGCGTGTAAACACCGGTCGCTCCCTCAAGGGTTGTGACCCGCACGACGTTGGTCACACTTCCAGCGTGGTCCACTTCCACGGTGACGACGACCGTCTCCGCCCAGACATCGCCAGGTGCGAGGACGACGGGCGTCCACGTAAGGGTCCCACCGGGCACGATGGCTATCCCATCGTCCGTCTCGCCTGGCATAATGGGAGACGGCAGATCGTCGGTAATGGTCGCGGTGAGGGTCACGTTGCCCGTATTTGTCACATACAGCGTGTAGGTCAATGGCCCACCGGGCGCCGCCCGGTCGGGACTGGCCCGCTTACTCACCGCCATTGTGGGCATCAGGGTAGCAGAAGTTGCGGTATAGACACCTGTCACGCCCATATCCGTCGTGACCTGCACGACGTTGGTCAGCCATCCGGTATAGTCCAATTCCACAGTGACGACGACCGTCTCCGTCCAGACATCGCCAGACGCGAGGACGACGGGTGTCCAAGTCAACGTTCCGCCAGGCACAATAGGCGTCCCGCCCGCCGTCTCGCCTGGCATAATGCCATGTGGCAGGTGGTCGGTGATGGTCGCAGCAAGCGTCACGTTGCCGGTATTCGCGACACGCAGGGTGTAAGTGAGTGGGTCGCCGGGCAACACCAAATCGGGATCTGCGTGTTCAGTGACCACTAGTCTCGGTGTTGCCGCCAGTGCGTCCACGATACCCCAGCCGTAGACGTTGTTTGGCACATCGCCCGGGCCATCGTCGCCGCAGTTCTGCGTCGCCGTGCGCGGCCGCGCCGTCTGCGCGATGAGCCACTCCGTGGTGTCTACATCACCGATGAGGCCAGGCGCAGCCGACCACAGGAGTGCCACGGTCCCGGCGACGTGCGGCCCGGCCATCGAGGTGCCGTCGAGAGAGCTATAGCCCGTGCCGCGGACGCTCGAACGGACCGACACCCCTGGCGCGCTCACGTCCGGCTTGAGGCGTCCGGAGCCATCCACCGTCACCGGCCCGCGGCTGCTGAAACCAGCGATGTTATCGCTGCTGTCGGTCGCACCTACCGAGAAAGCGGCGTCATAGATGGCGATGGGATCTCTCACCGTGCTGCAGGAAGAGGAAGAACCGCTGTTGCCCGCCGAGGCGACTATCACTATCCCCGCCGCACGCACGTTCTCCACGACCGCCTGCAACGAGTCCCAGTCGCACCCCTCGCTGGGTGGACACGTCCACGAGTTGTTGATCACGTGAGGAGCCAGGCTGGGAATACCTTCGGTGAGGGGATCGCCGCCGATGGGATAGGGGGCGAGGAAGAACTCGAAGCATTCGGCGTAGGTCGCAGGGGAGCCCACACCAACATCCATGTTGCGGCAGCCGATCCAACGCGCGCCAGGCGCGACGCCGATTTGATTGCTTCCGCCATCATCACCGACGATGGTGCCCATCGTGTGAGTACCATG
>Ga0180437_10011066_pt1 | contig 10882 bp, 7 predicted proteins | sample SS_ome_4_FD_132410 | JGI IMG/M metagenome (GOLD analysis project Ga0180437, IMG submission 132410) | Hypersaline lake sediment archaeal communities from the Salton Sea, California, USA - SS_3_D_1 metaG | ecosystem: Environmental > Aquatic > Non-marine Saline and Alkaline > Hypersaline > Sediment... | reverse complement strand
TCTCTTCCTGTTCACCGACCAGCAGCGGTGGGATACGATCGCGCAGGCCGGTTACGGCCATATGGTCACGCCCAACCTGGACATGCTCGCCGAGCGGGGCGTGCGCTTCGATCACATGTACGCGCCGTTCCCACTGTGTGTCCCGAACCGCGTGAGCATCGTCACGGGCTGTTTTCCCAAGCGGCACATGGTCGTGAACAACGCCACGTGGATACCCGATAACGCGAATACATGGCCGCAGATATTCACCGATGCCGGCTACGACACCCGCGGCATCGGTAAAATGCACTGTTGGCCATCTATGAAATCGCGAAACCGGATCGGTTTTTCGAAGCGAGTCATGGCCGAGGACAAGTACGGCTTCGAGGCGATGGACGCTTATGCGCTCTGGATGAAAGAAAAGGGTTCCAGGCGGCCATGTCCATGGTTGGACCCGGTCGAGTGTGCTGAGTACGTGAGGGGACGCGGGGCGTACGTATTCAAAGAGCCGGAAGAGCTGCATATCGACTCTTATGTTGGAATGAAGGCCGTCGAGGCGCTCAAGGAAGTCGCGAAAGGCGACAAATCGTTTTGCCATTGGGTGTCGTTCAACAGTCCGCACGCGCCGCATGATCCCCCGCAGCGGTTCCTCGATATGTACAGGGGTCGCGATATTCCCGCGCCGACCCGCAGACCGTATGAACCGTTTGACAAGCCGGCGTCACGCATGTTCGGAAGCTGGTTTCTCGACAAGTATTTTGGGATGGCCGGCGACATGTTCATGCTGAGCGACAGGCAGATCAAAGAACGGCGCCGCTACTACTACGCGACGATCACGCTTGTGGACGAGTGGATCGGCAGAATAATTGAGACGTTGAAACAAACCGACCTCTACGACAACACGATTATCGTGTTTTCCAGTGACCACGGCGATGCACAGGGTGACCACAACCTCATTGAGAAAAGCTTCTTCTATGAGGCGATGGTTCGAGTGCCGATGATAGTACACTGCCCGGCAAGGTTTGCCCCGGGCGTGTCGGATGAGTTCGTCCAATCGACCGATATCGCGCCGACGCTGCTGTCGCTGGCAGGACTGAAGGTGCCCGAGAGAATGGACGGGCAGGATCTGAGCCCGTTGTTGAACCGGGCAAACGGTTGGAAGAGCCGAGATGCGGTCTTCTCCGAGGGTAACACGCCCGGGGGACCTATGACGATGATTCGCACGCGCGAGTGGAAGCTGGTTTACGAGGACGAACCTACCTGCTGCGAGCTTTACGACATGCGCGGTTCAGCCGACGAGCTGCATAATCTGTACCACGAGCCGGAGCATAGGAGTATCCGTGACAAGCTTGTCGCGCGCGTCGAGCGGTGGCGGTCTGAGGGCGAGCGACTCTTCGAGCCGACCAAGCTTCTCAGAGCCGACTACTTCGGGCATCTATTCCCCGACAGAGATAAGATATCGTGAGTCCCAGGATGGTGGTCGTCGGCATCCAGACAGTGAGGTGCGGGAATCTCAGCACAAGACGGGAACGACCATTAGGACGAATAGGAAACACGACACGGCACAGCCGGGGTGTCGGTGAGTCAGGGCCCGACTAGCTGGCCGGCGAAGGGAATGAGAATTGACTGAAGCTCTGAAGCGACGTGATTTCATGAGGAAAGTAGCGTGCGGCACAGCAGGGATGGCACTGTCGAGCTACGTTCATGCTGCTGCAGGTGCTCAAGCGCGGGAGCGTGCCGGCCAGCCGAATTTCGTTGTAATCTTCACCGACGATCAGGGGTACAGTGATCTCGGGTGCTTCGGCTCGAGGAACATCAAGACACCGCGCGTCGACCGGATGGCTGAGGAAGGTATGAAGTTCACGGACTTCTACGTAGCGGCACCCGTCTGCACGCCGTCGCGTGCAGCCCTCATGACCGGCTGCTACCCCCGTCGAGTGGGCCTGGGCGGATGCTACCTCGGGCCGAACGATACAGCTGCACCGGTGCTGGCCCCCGGCTCGACGACAGGGCTCAACCCCAGCGAGGTCACCATAGCTGAGCTGCTCAAGGGTCGCGGCTATGCTACGGCGTGTATCGGCAAATGGCATCTCGGGCATCTGCCGCCGTTTCTGCCCAGGCGGCACGGCTTCGACTATTACTACGGCATCCCCTACAGCAACGATATGAACCCTTGCGTGCTCATGCGCAACGAAGAGGTCATCGAAGATCCTGCCGTCCAGGCCACGCTGACCGAGCGGTACACCGACGAGGCCGTACGGTTTATCAGGGAAAAGAAAGACGGGCCCTTTTTCCTTTACCTGCCCCATACCATGCCCCACACGCCGCTCCACGTGTCAGAACGGTTCGCGGGTGTATCCAAAGCCGGTTTGTACGGCGACGTAATCGAATGTCTCGACTGGAGCACGGGACGGATACTGGACACGCTGAAGGAACTCGGTCTCGACGACAACACGCTGGTGGTTTTCACCTCGGATAACGGGCCGTGGCTTTTTCAGAAAGCCCACGGCGGGTGTGCCGAACCTTTACGTGCGGGCAAAGGCACTACATACGAAGGAGGGATGCGCGTTCCGTGTGTCATGCGTTGGCCGGGTAAAATCTCTGCGGGCGCGGTCTGCTCGGAACTGGCCACTACGATGGATCTGCTGCCCGCGCTGGCGAGGCTCGCGGGTGCCGAACCGCCATCTGACCGGATTATCGACGGGAAAGACATTTGGCCGCTCATGGCGGGTCAAACCGAAGCGAAAAGTCCAACAAAGGCGTTCTACTACTATTTCATGGACAGCCTGCAGGCTGTCCGCAGTGGGCAATGGAAACTCATGATCGAGCGGACGCGTAAACTGGAGTTCCCGTTCAGGCAGGCGTTAAAGCACGATGTCGATAGACCGGACGAAGTGGTGCCGGAAGCTCTATACAATCTCAAGACCGACGTGGGCGAACAACATAACGTCATCGAACAGTACCCCGAAATTGCCGAGCGGCTCCGAGGACTTATGGAACAGATGCGACGGGACATCGGCGACCAGCCGGTTAGCATGCCGGAACTGGATCTTGTCGAGAGGAGGTCTAACATCGTCGAGGGTCGAAACTGCCGACCGATTGGCCGGACGTGAGGCTTAAGAAGAAAGGTGGCGGCAATAGGACTCTTGGTAAAGAGGGCTTAACAACATGGGAACTTCAATAGCAGGCAACAAGAGCTTAGATAACGTGGTTTTCATCAAACGTTGCGAGGAATATGATCGCGATACAATCATGACACTTGTTCGGGAAGGTATGAGGCAACTGAATTACGCCCCGTCCGGAAAGGTTTTCGTGAAACCTAATGTCGTCTTCGCCAGCAAAGGCGGCAGGTACGGATCGACGACCTGGACGCACAGCTCCGTAGTCGGCGCGTCTTTGTTGGCGCTGTCACAACACGAAGGAGTCACGCGTGTCGATCTGGGTGAGAACACCGCCGTTGGGTTTCCGACACGAATGTGTTTCAAGTACGCCGGTTATTACGATGAGATTAGACGGATTAGAAAGGAAGCGCGAGCCCCGATAAGAGCATTCTGTATAGACGAGGAACGACGCGACCGAGTGTTCGTGGGTGGAGTAGTCCACGATACCCTAAGAGTGGCTCGGAAGATGGCCCGCGCCGACGCGAAAGTCTATCTGCCGAAGCTCAAATGCCACTGCGTCAGTACCATGACCGGTGCGGTCAAGCTCAACATAGGGATCTGTTCTGATGATGAGCGATCAATCAGGCACGATTTCTTGCTGAACGACAAGATTGTTGATTTGCTGGCCGCTGGATATCCGGACTTCATAGTAATGGATGCCATAGACGTGGGAGTTGGCAACGAGGCCGTACCGACACCGCGCAGACTGGGTCTGTTAATAATGGGATGCAACCCAATTGCAGTTGATCTTGTGGGGGCGCGGTTACTCGGGCACAACCTGGAAGACGTACCGTATCTCAAGCGGGCAGTCGAACGCGGATACACCCCGGCACGGTTGGAGGATGTAGTACTCGGTGGTGACATAAGTAGTATCGAGGGCCTTGATGATCACGCAAGAAAGATCATGCCTTACGACGATGAGTTTTACAGATGGCAGGATGTCGACAAAGAGCTCAAGAGGCTGAACTCGCCCCTGCGGTTCTTCTGGGGTTACACCCGAGAAGAGGACAAGAGCAAATGCCGGACGGGATGCGTGATGGGCCTCAAAATGTTCCTCGGCGTTCTCGAGCGCTATGCGGGCTCCGAAGCTTTTGGCAAAGCCAAGCCGGCAGTCTTTGTTATTGGCAAGGTGCAAGAGGAAATCGATGCTAAAGGCAATGACGTGTTCATGATTGGGAGCTGTTCCGACGCATCGATAGTTGATGCGAAGAAGATAACTCGAATTGACAGATGTTTCACCACCGCCGGCGATATGCTCCAGAGTATGGGTGCCAAGCTGGGAATACGCTCTCCTCTTCTTGATCCGTCGTTCGCTCTTCCCCTGGTCTACTATACGCTCTGTGCGTCCATGATGAAAAACGTTACACGTCGATATCTTCAGGATATGAGCCATTTTATCTCAAAGAGCCTAATGAAGAAACTGTGAGACCGTGTAGTATTCAGACCTTGGAGTTGGGGTCACGGCAGGGAAACGTCTAACGCTTGCAACGATGAGGAAAAGATGGGCCGGACCTGAAGGATACGCCGATGGGTGAGTGTGCGGAAAAGCTGGTTGTGATAACAGGCGCATCGCAAGGCATTGGCGAAGCCCTGTGCAGAGTCTTGGCTTCACAGCGGCCGAGCCGGCGAGTCTACAAGAAATACAACGTGATGTAGAAGGACTGTAGTGGGTGATTGAGGTGAAAAGGTTGCGGGGATCGCCTTTCAGAGGGGTATAGCACACGAGCTCACGTTAGTCGGGTTAGATGACTGCTTCTCTTACTCTAGCCGTCGTCAGGATGTTTGCTATGGACAGACAGTTTGATCGACATGAAGACCATGTCATAGTACCTCGCGGTCGCAAGATCGCTTACGGAGCCGGCATCATCGGCCAGCCACTGATGAGCGACGTCATCTTGACGTACGCGATCCTTTTCTACAATACGATTCTGGGTGTGGATGCAGTTCTTGTCGGCTGGGCGCTTTTCATCCCGCGTTTCTGGGACGCGATTACCGATCCACTGATGGGTCAGATATCCGACAACTTCCGTTCCCGCTGGGGTCGCAGACGCCCATTCATCCTGATTGGCGGGCTTCTCTGCTGTCTGGCGTTCCTCCTGCTGTGGCGCGTACCGGCTGATTTCAGTGAGCGGGCCAAAATCTGTTATTTGATCGCAGCCTCGATACTCTTCTATACCTTTTACACCGTTGCCACCGTGCCGCACTACGCGCTGGGAGCGGAACTGTCGACCGATTACAATGAGCGGACGAGCATTTATTCCTATCGCACCTTTTGTCAGCGGCTTGGGTCGCTCATTGCCGCCCCGCTATGGTGGCTGGTCTTCAAGTTCTCGTCGCCGCAACAGGGGTTTGCGGTCATTACGCTGTTTCTCTCACTCATGGCTGCGGGAGGCTACGTCTGGACGGTTCTGGGCACGCGGGAAGAGGCCGAAGTGCAAACGCGCCCGAAGACCAGCATACTGTCGGCACTCCGTTACACTTTTGAGAACCGACCCGGCGTTCTGTTGATTGCGTCCATGTTCATACTGGTGTTTGCCATTATGACGGTCATACCCTTTATCAGTTACGTCATAATTTACTACGTGTACGCCGGCGACAAAGCTGCTGCAGGTCCGCTGTTCGCTGCGAGCCAGGCCATGTATATCACTGGTGTTCTGCTGGCGATACCGTTGGCCAATTGGGCCGGGATCAAAATCGGAAAACGCAACGCGCTGATGGTTGCCATGGTCTTTATGTGCGTCGGCTGCATTTCTTCATGGTTATTCATCACCCCCGCATCCCCATGGCTTCTACTTGCCTTCTGGGCAGCCTTAATACCTGCTAATGCCGGCATTTCGATCTTCCCTCTCTCGATGCTCGCAGACGTAATCGATCTTGACGAACTGCGCAGCGACACCCGACGGGAGGGAGCCTACTCGTCCCTCTTCACGTTCTTCTGGAAACTGGGCATTACACTCGGTACGTTATTTCTCGGATACTGTCTCCGTTGGGTCGGGTTCGATGAATCGCTCACCCAACAGGACCCTCAGACCTTGCTCAATTTGCGTTTGATTCTCGCCATCTTCCCGGTCGTTCTCGCCATCGTCGCAGTAATTCTGCTCATCGCATATCCCATTAATAAGAAACAAGTAGAGGCAACTCGTGCAATACTAGAGGAGCGTCGTCGTAACCGCCTGCACGCGGTCTCTGAATCATAAGCTAAATCGCAAGGACCTCTGTCGACCGTCGATTGAGGAATCGACAACCGCTGCTAAAGTAAACGCAAGGAAGAGTTTCTGAAGACGGGGAAGGGACTATAGGGAAATGAACGGATCTGCCGCCGATCGGCAAGCTTCGATCAGCCGCAGACAGTTCTTGGTTCATAGTGGGCTTGCCTCGGTCTCCATTGCCTCCATTGCGGGTTCCGCCGGCTCTCAGCACAGGCAGAAGAGCCACCCGAACATCGTGCTAATCTACGCTGACGACCTGGGGTGGAACGATGCGGGTTGCTATGGCAACCCTGTCGTGAAAACGCCGAACACTGACCGCATTGCAGAAGAAGGCGTGCGGTTCACGAGGGCATACGTGACGTCGCCGAGCTGCAGCGCCAGCCGCGCAAGCTTGCTCACAGGGCGCTATCCGCACACGCATGGAGTGAAGTCCCTTATCCAGTGGCATGTACCCTGGATAAAGGCTATGCCGTTCTGGTACAAAGGAATGGAAGAGCGAACTTATAGACACAGCCTGAAACGTTCCGAGACGGTTATGCCTCAGACGTTTAAGAAGCTGGGCTACGCGACGGCGCTTCTCGGCAAGTGGCATGTCTCGGTCGATGCGCCGACCGAGTGGGACGTCGACGAGGTGAATCCGGATCCGGCGGACTTTTTCGCCCGGAACAGGACCAATCCGTTTTTCTTCTGTTACTGTCCGGATCACACACACCGGCCATTCAAGAAAAGCCAGGACTTCCTTTACGACCCCGCGGAGATACCTCTTCCTCCGTACTTCAACGAAGACGCCGAGCTGCGCTCGCACCTGGCCGATTACTACAGCGCCGTAAGCAACCAGGATCGCGAGATAGGCAAGATCCTAGGCGCGCTCGACGAGAACGATCTCGTTGAAAACACTATTGTCATTTTGTCGAGCGACAACGGCCCGCCTTTTGCCAGAAGCAAGACGACCCTGTATGACTGGGGCGTGCATACGCCCCTACTTGTCAGGTACCCTGCTCGGCTGAAGGCGGGGACGGTGGTTGATGCGTTGGCCTCGACGATCGACGTATTCCCGACTTTGCTCGAGTTGCTTGGTGAACCCATCCCAGAAAGGCTTCAGGGCGTCAGCCTGTTGGGCGCTATGGAGGACGCGCGAAAGACCGCGCGTGAGGCGGTTTTCTGCGAGGCGAACTGTCACATTTACTACAACGTAATGCGCTCTGTCAGGACGGATAGGTGGGAGTATATTAAGAATTTCACGCCCGAAGCTCCCTACTATGACATTCCAAAGAATGTCCCTGAAAACATAAGGAGACTACTAGAGAACGAGTTTGTTGGGCTTAAAAGCTTGAAGACCCCGATGTCGACGCCACCGAACCGACCGGTCGAGGAACTGTTCGATATGAAGGCGGACCCACTCGAAAGCCGAAATCTGGTGGAAGTCCCTGACCATCAAAGCACCCTAGCGGAGATGCGACAAAGGCTCGAACGGTGGATGCGCCTTACGAACGATGATCCTATGGCGGATGTCGAGCCCTACTCGGAGTACCGCCGACTCGTCCAGCAAGACTCGAGTGTCAAGTAACAATCGAGCGCACACTGTCCGGGAAACCGTGCGGTACAGCGCGAAGAACCTCCCACATTAGCCTTCTTTGGCAACGGCGACCCGGGAGAATACGTAACCGAAAAACCTCCCCGCAAAAACGCAGACGGAGCGAAGAGCAGGAAGACTGTCTTATGTGGGACCGGTTTCTCCAGGAGTATTGGAACCTTATCGTGAGCTTAATGAGGCCTCACGAAACGCTGGTTCTCGTACCAGAACATCGTCATAGACTGATGCCGATAGTCTGCCACATTGCGGCACCACAGCGCGGTTGCGCATACGTTTGGATCTTCTACCCTCAGACGAAGGTGCTGCCCGGGCACCTTCTAAGAGTTGGCACGCTTGTCAAGCGGGCGCTCTCACAACGTTGAGCCGCTGAACCTGTCCGTCTCATACCCTAATGCAGTGGTTCTTGCGAATGGAGGCTGCGGCAAAAGGCACAAGCGCAGGAGTGGCACAGAAAGCCGCAGGGCAGGGGAAAAAGCCCGCTACGTAGATTCGTAAGTTCTTATTAAGAGATGAGTTACGTGGTCGGGGCGGCCGGATTTGAACCGGCGACCACTTGACCGCCAGTCAAACGATCCTGGTTCTGCAAAGTGCTGCAAACTATCGCAAGTTGCTGCGATACGTAAAGTTAACAGGGGAGGCAGAATTGCAACCGAGTGCAAATGAGCGCAGGTTTCACGAAAGTATGATTGTCAATTTAGTTGTCACTATTGAGCCGAAGCGGGACGGCGGTAAACGTCGCGGGCTGATGCTATCATTGTGGTACGACTTTTAACTCCAAGAGCGGGAACCTCGCCCTCTCACCGCTTGCTTTTGGCAGTTCGTTAAAGTGGAAGGACTTAGGCCGCAAGCCTTGAAGTTTCGTGGGTTTGCGGCCTTCTTCCTTCTTCCAGATCTCTCCATAAGGCTCCGTTATTCTCCATTTTTCCCGCCGCAAGATGGCAGAAATCGGGCACAAGCTCTCGACTCAGAGGTGATCGCGGCTTGAGCCCGCGCCAATTCAGCGCGGGGGGGGAACTACTCATAGGAATTCGTGCCCGCAGATTCGGGGGACAAGATTTCAACCTGAACGAGTCGATTGCCGACCTTCAACCGGGCTTTGGCGAAATGCTGGCAGGATTCCAGGCCACTGTTGTGGCGTCCGTTACGCGCCCGATGTGATGTCTATCTCCCTAAAATCGATCTGTGCCGGGTCGTTCGTACCGAGACCCAGTTTCGCGGCAGTTGCGACATGCCGAGCACGTTCACCGATCGGGGATATGCTGTTCTCCGCGCGTTTTTCTTCGATGTAGCGAAGCGCGACCGAGTCCGTGGCTACGCTGTCCGTACTTACCATAACGGCGTTCTGCCGCCACCTGTCGGGGCTGTCCTGCGGACCTCCTTTATACACGGCGCGCAGAAAATCGGTAACGATCAACCTCGTCTTGTCACGTACCGGGGGGGCGAGATTGAGGTGAGCAAGGTAGGGATCGCAGTATGATTTGTGAAGATCGCTCGGATTGAGTATCGACCCGAAATGGTTTTTCATGGAACAGGTCACGCCGGACATCCTGTGGTCCTTGACGAGCGGAACGCTAATCAGAGCTGTCACTTGCTCGAAGAGAGTTTTGCTAAAGTAGACCGGTACGCCGGCAACGTCCGTCGGCTCCTTAGTATAAAAGTCTCGGGTTAGCTCTTGGACGACCTGCATACGTTTGCCCGGCAGCATCTGCTCCAGTTTCGCCTGATCATAGCTTCCCCTGTCAGAACCGTAGCACCGCACACCCTCGCCGGACGTATTAATCTCGTACCCGGCAGCCTGCATTTCCCAGTTCCACCTGTCCCAAACGATAATGTTGTTCGGTTTCACGTCGGCGCTTGTAACACCGTCGACTATTGCGCCAACCACACACCTCTGTGTCGAGAAGGCCTTCTTGCCGATGCAGTTGATCTTTATTCCAACGATATCGTCCGGTGAGACAAACTCACGCCACGCCTCGCGGGGGGAATCTTTCCCCGTAAACTCGGCGACTGCCCGGGCAACCAGCTTCTTGACCACAGCCGGATTCCCAACTCCCCTTTCGTCCGTAGCGCCATCGTGTTTCACCATGACAACGGTGCTCTTCTGGACCGGTCGTGCTGCAGCACCGCGGTTATGCAACACGTGCGTCAATCCTGCACTCGCTAGGGCGACCGACCCCGCGCGGATGAAATCCCTTCTTCGCGTACTCCCCCGGACAAGCTTCCAAGTCTGGCTGCTGTTGGGATCTACGCCTGACGTCTCTCTTTCAGTAGTCATCACATTTACCTCCCCCGAACGTCAGCCACGTCGGGCCGTTTGTGTGAAGCGGGCCATGGCTTCAACGGCACTCGTGGTTCTGAGTATGTGAGCTACAGCAGCAGGAGCACGGACTCCGTCGAGACTGAACATAGCAGCCACCTCCTCTGCAGGTGTCCGCCGCTAAGTGAGAGATGCATCCTTCCTCACGGCTGATCGGGAAGACAACTCCCTTCCAGCAGCGCCTCACGCGATCAAAGTACAGGGGCCGGCATCTGGCCCCGGCTCTAGGCATGTTAGTTCGAGACGCTTGTTGTAACGTGCCATTCGCCGCACGTACAAGAAGCAGCCGAGGAGAGACACAGTCATGACGAGTGACGCACGCATCAAGGTGACATAGCTGACCATGTCGCTGCCGCTCGCGTAGAAGCACCCGCAACTTATCGCCAACCCATGATACAGCGCTGACGCTTGCGCAAAGACAAAGACCATACCGAGCACTGTGCTGGTCACCAATGCGCCGCCAGTCATGACGCCTCCCAACAGGCACACTCCAGCGACCAACTCAACGCAGGGCAATAGCACTGCAACCAGGACGCCCATGTTGGGCCCCACTAGCTCGTATTCGTACACTGTCGCCAAGAACATGTATGGCCGAACCAACTTCGGCACGCTGCTCCGTACG
>Ga0180437_10011065_pt1 | contig 10883 bp, 5 predicted proteins | sample SS_ome_4_FD_132410 | JGI IMG/M metagenome (GOLD analysis project Ga0180437, IMG submission 132410) | Hypersaline lake sediment archaeal communities from the Salton Sea, California, USA - SS_3_D_1 metaG | ecosystem: Environmental > Aquatic > Non-marine Saline and Alkaline > Hypersaline > Sediment... | reverse complement strand
CCTCATCCGCTCGACCTCTTCGGAGTCCTCCCCGGAGTTCTCGCCCGACGGCGAGCTCATCTCCTTCGTCAGGTCCCAGAACCTCTGGACCTACAACCTGGAGACCGGCGAGATCCGCCAGCTGACGACCCTGAGCAAGAACAGAGGCGTTCTCTCCTACCCTACGACCTCGAGCATCCGCCGCTACGAATGGTCCCCCGACGGCTCTCACGTCGCCCTTCTCATCTGGGACACGAGCGCGATGGAAGACATCGTGATTCCCGACTACCTCCCGGACCGGGTCGAGGCGACGGCCTGGAAGCGCAACTACACCGGGACGCCCATCTTCGAGACCGAGGTGGGAGTGGTCGCCCGCGAGGGCGGGCTCATCCGGTGGATCGACTGGGGAGAGGACGTCTACTACAACAACAGCGAGACCCAGTACAACGAGGACATCGCGTGGTCGCCCGACTCGAAGACCCTCCTCGTCAACTGGAACGACAAGGACTACGACACCCGGAGGATCTACCTCGCCGACCGAGATTCCCTGGTTCTGACCGAGATCTACACCGAGGACCAGGCGCCCTTCTTCTGGCATCTGGACGCCCTGTGGAGTCCCGATGGAGGGACGATCTATCTGACCTCGGAGAAGGACGGGCACCGGCACATCTACGCCCTGCCCCGGGAGGGCGGGTCGCTCCGGCAACTCACCCTCGGGAGCTGGGACGTGCTGTCCCTCCACGTGCCCACCGACGGCGGCGCGATCATCTTCGCCGCCTCGGAGCAGCATCCCCTGGAGTACCACCACTACGCGATTCCGCTCGATGGAGGCACACCCAGGCGGCTCACCGCCAAGGCCGGAACCTACGGCGGGACCTACTACGGGGAGACCGTGTCGGACGACGCCCGGTACGTGGCGGCGAGGTTCTCCCAGTTCTTGACCCCGCCCGATCTGTACGTGATCGACGTCCAGAAGGCGACGGAGTCCCGGATCACCAACTCCCCGCGCGCCGAATTCGACAGGATCTCGCGTCTCGAACCCGAGTACTTCACGTTCACCAACGAGGAGGACGGGGCGACGCTCCACGGGTTCTTGGTCAAGCCCGCGCACTTCGACCCGCGCAAGCAATACCCGGCGGTCCTGAGTTGCGTATACGCCAACATCGCCAAGAACGAGTGGATCAGCTACGACCTGTTGGACTACTACATGGCCAACGAGATGGGGTACATCGTCGTCCGGATCGACTTCCGGGCGAGTGTGGGCTACGGGCGCGACTTCCACTACGGCTACTACCAGAAGATGGGCGTGATCGACGCAGGCGAATGCGTGAGCGCTGCAGACTTCCTCCGCAGCCTGGACTACATCGACGGCGAGCGGATCGGGCTCTGGGGGTCGAGCTACGGCGGTTTCCTGACCCTGATGACACTCTTCACGCACCCCGGGGAGTTCGCGGCCGGGGCCGCATGGAAACCCGTGACCGACTGGCACAACTACACGGATGACTACACGGCGCAGCGGCTGGGCCGCCCGGAGGACTTCCCCGAGGTCTACGAGGCGACCTCCCCGATCTACCACGTCGAGGGGCTCGCGGATCCCCTCCTGATCGTCCACGGGATGGCGGACGACAACGTGCTCTTCCAGGATACCGTGCAGCTCGTTCAGAGACTGCTCGAGGCCGGAAAGACCTTCGACGTGATGCTCTACCCCAAGGCCACCCACGGGCTGACCTACTGGCAGGAGAACCGCCTGGACCTCATGCTCCGGACCGCCCGGTTCTTCCAGGAGCACATGGGCGCCGGGCCAGTGCCAAAAAAATAGGAGATCTGCGGCTCTCGCCTGTGCCGGTGTTGCCCTGGTTTCGCACCCATGCCCCACCGGCTGGACACGGCGTCGCAGTCCACGCCCTCCGCCGTTTTTGAGCTTGCCCTTCCATCTAACGACCCGTAAAATCATCGGATTCCGTCGGTCGGGCGCCCGGGCAATGGGATGGACTCCGGAGCCCCGACAGCCTGGACCCAACCCAGGCGGGCGCCGACCTTGGCACCTGAAGCACCCACTTCAAGGAGGGCCAACTCGATGGACAACGTGTGGATTTCGGTGATCGCGGGCGCCCTCGGACTCGTCTTCGCCGTCTTTTTGGCCTCGTACATCCTGAGACAGGGACGGGGCGAGGAGAAGATGCGCGAGATCTCCGAAGGCATCCAGGAGGGCGCCGAAGCCTTCCTCAGGCGGGAGTACAGCATCCTGGCCATCTTCGTGGCCGTGGTGAGCGTGGCGCTCGGCCTCGTGCCCGGGCTGGGCTGGCTGGTGACGCTGGCCTTCGTGTTCGGCGCGGCCTCCTCGGCCCTGGCCGGCTGGATCGGGATGAGCATCGCCGTACGCTCCAATTCGAGAACGGCGGCCGCGGCCATTGAGAGTCTCAACCAGGGCCTTCGCGTTTCCTTCCGGGCCGGGGGCGTCATGGGGATGTGCGTGGTGGGCCTCGGAATCCTGGGCCTGAGCGTCCTCTACTTCCTCTTCCACAACCGTCCGGAGTTCCTCTCCATCATCCCGGGCTACGGCTTCGGGGCCTCTTCGGTCGCCATCTTCGCCCGGGCCGGGGGCGGGATCTACACGAAGGCCGCCGACACGGGCGCGGATCTCGTGGGCAAGGTCGAGAGGGGCATCCCCGAGGACGATCCGAGGAACGCCGCCGTGATCGCCGACTTCGTGGGCGACAACGTCGGGGACGTGGCGGGGATGGGCGCCGATCTCTTCGAGTCCTACGTCGATTCCATCATCGCCACGATGGCGCTCGGGATCGTGGCCTTTCAGGGCATGCGTCTGGTGGGAAGCGAGATAGCCGCCTGGCACCTCCCCATGCTGGTGGCCGCCGGGGGCATCGTGGCGTCCATCATCGGGGCCTTCTTCGTCCGGGTGGGTAAGAAGCCGGAAATGGAGGCCCTCCTGGCGGCTCTGAGACGCGGAACGCTCGTCGCCTCGGTCCTGACGGCCGCCTTCGCCTTCCTGATCGTCCGGTGGCTGGACGCCAGCCTCGGGGTCTTCTGGGCCATCATCGCCGGCCTGGTGGCGGGGGTCCTCATCGGCGAGAGCACCAATTACTTCACCTCGTACGCACACCGGCCGACCCAGCGGGTCGCCGAAGCCTGCCAGACCGGGGCGGCCACCAACATCATTCAGGGGTTTGCGAACGGACTCTTGAGCACGCTGTACCCCGTGATCCTGGTCGTCGTGGCCATCATCATCGCCTACTGGACCGCCGGGACCTACGGGGTGGCCATCGCCGGGGTGGGCATGCTCTCGACCCTCGGGATCACGCTGGCGACCGACGCCTACGGACCCGTGGCCGACAACGCCGGCGGCATCGTCGAGATGTCGGGTCTTCCGCCCGAGATCCGGGAGAGGACCGACGCGCTCGACTCGCTGGGGAACACGACGGCGGCCACGGGCAAAGGGTTCGCCATCGGGGCGGCCGGGCTGACGGCCCTGGCCCTCATGCTGTCCTACGCCACGGCGGCCGGCCTCAAGATTTCCCAGGTCAGCCTTCTGGATCCCCAGGTGCTCTGCGGCGTGTTCCTGGGCGCGCTGCTGCCGGCCCTCTTCTGCTCTCAGACGCTGACGGCCGTCGGGCGCACGGGGATGGCCATCATCAACGAGGTTCGCCGGCAGTTCAAGGAGATCCCGGGACTGATGGAGGGGACCGGGAAGCCCGACTACCGGCGGTGCGTGGACATCTGCACGGCAGCCGCTCTCCGCGAGATGCTGCTGCCCGGGATCATCACCGTCCTCTCCCCCATCGTCGTGGGGATCGTGCTCGGACCCGCGGGGCTGGGCGGGTTCCTGGTGGGGGCCATCGCGACCGGGTTCATCCTGGCCGTGACCATGGCCAACGCCGGGGGGACCTGGGACAACGCCAAGAAGTACATCGAGGCCGGCCACTTCGGCGGCAAGGGGTCCGACAGCCACAAGGCCGGCGTGGTCGGCGACACCGTGGGCGACCCGATGAAGGACACGTCGGGGCCGTCGCTCAACATCATGATCAAGCTGATGTCGATCATCGCCCTGGTCCTGGCGCCCGTGCTGGCGAAGTTCAGCGGACTGCTGAACTTCTAGGCCCCGCCCGGAGAAGCGTCGAGGCCGCCGCACGAGGTGTGCGGCGGCCTCGACCGCGAGATCCTGGGCCCCGGGGGATGCGCTCCTGCGACCCCAGCTAGGCGGGGCTCTCCGACTCCGCCCGGGCGTCCTCCGGCTCCCCCTTCGGCCCCTCGGCCCCCTGCCCCGCGGGCAGCGCGATCCTGAACACCGTCCCCCACTCGGGATTGCTCGAGACCGAGATCGTGCCCCGGTGGTTGGTCACCACCCGGTGGCACACGGCCAGCCCGAACCCGTGTCCGTGCTTCTTGGTGGTGAAGCTCGGCTCGAAGATCCGCTGGAGCAGCTCGCCCGGGACCCCCGGGCCGTCGTCCTGGACTTCGACGACGACCTCGTCGGCCTCCCGGTCCCAGCGGGACCGGACGCGGATGTGGCCCTCCCGCTCGGGGCCGATGGCGTCCGCCGCGTTGGAGAGCAGGTTGAGGAGGACCTGCTGCATCTGCTGCGGGTCGAGCCGCATCATGGGTACGGGCTGGCCGATGTCGATATGGAACTGCACCTTGTCGTACTTGTTCTGGGGTTTGACGAAGTCCACGGTGTCCGCAATGAGGCGCGTCAGATCACAGTTCATCTGGCGGGTATCCCGGCGGGAGGAGTCCATCAACCCGTTGGTCAGCACCTGAATCCTGGAGGTCTGTTCGGCGATGGTCCGGGCGTTCTCGATGGCCTTATCGAAGGCTCCCTTCTCGATCGTCAGGGGGATCAGGTCGGCGCGGCCCGAGATCACGGCGATGTAGTTGTTGAGCTCGTGGCCGATCTCGGCCGACATCTCGCCCATGGCCGCGAGCCTCGCCGATGTGATCAGCTGCTCCTGCGTCTCCCGGAGGCTCCGGTTGAGAGCGAGGATCTCGCGGTTCCGCTTCTCGAGATCCGCGGTCCGCTCGGCCACCCTCTGTTCCAGCGTCCGGTTGTATTCTTCGATCTCCTCCCTCGAGCACCTTAGGTCGTCGACCATCTGGTTGAACGAGTCCGCCAGCTTCCCGATCTCGTCTCGCGATTGCACGGGGACCTTGATGGAGAGATCGCCGTGGGCGATGCGCTTGGTCCCCAGCACCAGATCCCGGATGGGTTCAACGATGGCCTGGATGATCGGAACCGTGAGCGAGAGGGACACCCCGACCACGAGGAGGGTCAGGAGAATGGCCAACCGAGTCCCGCGAGCCAGACGGCTGTTCATCTCGGCCAGGGAGATCCCGACCAAAGCCCGTCCGACCATTTCCCGGTCGGCGCTTTCGTCGGCGGTCAACGACGCCGGGGCGCCGCCGATGTCCGCCCCGCCCACACCTTCCCAGCCCCCGGCGGACGCCTCTCCGAAAAGCAGGCTGATCTCCTCCGCGGTCCGCTCCTGGCGCTGGATGTAGATGGGGCAGGCAAACTGGTAGATGTGCTCGTCCCCCGCCAGGTCGAACCCGTCCACCTCCACGCCCTGCTCGGAGAAGGGCTCCGACCCCGCGGCATGGTCGAGGCTGGCCAACACGCCTGTGCGCCCGTCGCGCTCGAGTTTGGCGAGAACGTGCCCGGATTCGTCATGGACCGCGCAGTAGACCACGTCCCTCTCCCGCATCACGCCCTGCGCAACCCTGAGGAGGAGTTCCTCGTCCGCTGTGATCGTCCCATACTCGCTGTTGTACGCGAACCCCCGTGCGAGGGACACGCCCCGACTGACCACGCTGCGCCGGATGTTGGCGGCCTCTTGCCGGGCAAAGAACTGCCCGAGCGCAACCGAGTCGATCACGATCAGGAGCGAAACCGACAGGAGGAGTTTGGTGCGAAGACTGAATCGCAGGGCCTTCATAGAGAAGCCTCCGGAGCGCGCCTAGCCAACAGCTTATCGTCATACGGGTGAGGGAACTTGAATTCGCAGGCGCAGGCCGCGGGAACCGGCTACTCTCGGACTTCGCAGGCCTTCTCGATCACGCTGGTCGGGATGTCTGTCCCGATCAGGCGGGCCGTCCTCAGGCTCAGATGTAGAGCCGTAGTCCTGGGGAAGGAAACCGGGACCTCCCGCGGATTCTGGCCCTGGAGGATCTTGAGAACCGTTTCGCCCGCCTGGCGGCCTATGTCCCGGTAGTCGCACGAGAGGGCGAGCAGGGCCCCAGCCTTGACGAAGGACGCCGACAGACCCATGAAGGGGATCCGATTCCGGATGGTGTGCAAGATCAGGTGTTCGGTCGAGACATTGCTGAATGCGATGGGGTCGGCGATCCCCCAGAGGGCGTCGATCTCGCTCGTCAGGTTTCTGAGGACCCTGGGCACGGCCTCTTCGGACGTGATCTCGGCCGGCACGAGCGTCAGCCCCAGTTTCTCGGCGACGCCCCGGGCTTCCTGGACCAGCTCCTGGTTGCGGGGGGTGCTGAAGAGCACGCCTACCCGATGCGCGTCCGGGACCGTCTCCTTGAGCGCCTGGAATTGCGCGTCGATGGGGATGTCCAGGGCCACGCCCGTCGCCCACCCTCCGGGGTGTTCGAGGTCCTGGACGAACCCACGGCCCACAGGATCCAGGACCATGCAGAACACGACGGGCAGCCCCAGTTCGCTCCTGAGGATCTGCTCGGTGACGACGGTCCCGACGGTCACGAGCACGCTGACGCCCGTGGCGTCGATGCTGTCGACCAGGGCCTCCCGCTGCCCGCTGGCACACGGCCCGTCCGTACACAGATGTATGTGGACGCCCTCTGATTCGAGGACGGCGCTCAACCCCTCGATCGCTTCCCGGAAGGGTCCGACATCCCGACTCTGGATGATCAGCACCCCGTGAGGCAAGCCCTCAGAACACCACGCTAGCAGTACCCCGAGGCTCACGAGAAGCGCGCAAGCGGTCTTCTTCAGACCCAGCATCGATGACTCCAGCGCACGTTCCCAGGCACCAGCACCTGATGTCTACCGCCCGCTCCTCCGGACTACCACGAGTATGCGATCGAAACCTGGTGAACGTCCTCCAGGCCCTCGACGCCCGTGAAGGCGTAGTCGACGTTGAGCCCAGTCCCTATGCGGTTCGGCAAGTTCAAACCGACGCCGAAAAACGGGCCCCGCCCTTCCCAGTTGATGGCCTTGCCCGCTCGCAACGTGAGGACTCTCCGGATGATATACTCGGTCCCCAGATGCAACCTCTCGGGCGCGTCGTTCGGATGGGTGAAATCCATCGCGACCGTCAACTTCTGCGAAGAGGTCATGAGGGGATCGTAGGCGATCCCGGCCTGGAACATCAGTGGCAGATCGTAATCGCCCGGGGTCTTCTGCTCGGACACGTGGTAGCTCCCCACGTAGTAGCTGTCCGTGTAGTTTCCCCCGAAGGTCAGGCTGGGACCGAAGTTGGTCGCGGACACTCCAAACCTCAGGCTCCGGAAACCCGTATGGTAAAGAGTGCCGAAGTCAAAGGCCACACCCTGTGCGTTTCCACTGTAGCCGATGGCCGAGATCGAGCCGATTCCTTCGCGAATGTACTTGACCGTCCCGCCCACGGAGAACCGGTCCGTGAGATCCCTTGCGTAGGAGACCCCCACGGCCACGTCGGACCAGCTGAAGGTCTCCCCGCTGCCGACGCCGTCGACCTCGTCCACCGTGGTCACCTTCATGCTTCCACTCGACAGGGACAGAACGCTCAGGGCGACCGTCCCGCCGAGCCGGTGAACCGTCTGGGCGTAGGCCAGACTCATGATCCGGATTCCCGCGATGTACTCGGTGTCCGAGAACCAGACGCTTCTCTTGTGGAGATCACTGAGGCCCGCGGCGTTCCAGAAGACCGACGCCGCTCCTCCGGACAGGGCGACAGAGGCCCCGCCCATGCTGGCGTACCTCGGCCCCTGGCCCAGCCTCAGGAACAGGGCCCCGGCGGTCCCGCTGTTGTCGACAGCCCAGGACTCACCGCAGCCCATGCCGATGCCGAGGATCAGGAGCGCAACCCATGCGGCTAGCCTTCTCATGTCTACACCAACCCCCTTTCAGACGGAGGGTCTTACCTCTGCCCTTTGATGATCGCGAACTTGCCGACCTTCTGGCCCAGCCCCGGCGATTCCACCGAGTACAGGTACAGTCCGCTGGCCACGGACTGGCGGTCCTTCGTCAGGAGATTCCAGGTCTCCGTACCCAAGCCCTCGCCGCAGTGCTCCGCGTCGTAGATGAGGTCGCCGGCCAGGTTGTATATGCGGAGCGTGCAGCGGGCGGGCAAGTTCGAGAACAGGATCTTGCCTTCGAAATCCGACAACTCCCAATCCGCCGAGCCCACGTAGGGGTTGGGCGCGACCGTGACGTCGGCCAGGGTGGTCGCCGGTCCCACGGAACCCTCCACCGCCTGAAGGGTCTTGCTCCACGCGGAGTTCCAGTTCGACTCCCGCCCGGTCTGGCTCACCGAGGTCACCAGGAAGAACTGACCGAACCCGGGTTCCAGCTCGATGTCGTAGCTCGTTGTGCCTAGTGCGAGCTCCGCCAAGAACTCCCAAGGGCCGATGGCGGTCGCCCGGGACCGGTAGAGATTGTAGTGCGAGAACGCCGGGTCGGCCTCGGGATCGGCGGACCAGCTGACCTCGACCGTCAGACCCGAAACCTCCGGGGTGTTGATCATGGGAGCCGGCGGCGAAACCTCCGCGATCTGACAGCCCCCTGCGTAGAAGGTAGCCAGCCCCTGCGCGTGGGCGAGCAGCGAACCCATGGGGCCCGCGTTCTCAGCCACCCCGTCGCCCATCACGTAGGCCAGGACGAATCGAGCCGTGTCTCCGGCCGCGGTTGTGTACGGCCCGATGCCCGTCTGGATCCGGTAGTCGAAGGTGGATACGGGCAACGCGATGTCCTTTTTCGTGCTGGACAGGCGCTCGTACGCATCGGTCTCGCTGGTCACGTCACTGTTCCAGTCCCACCAGTTGAACCCCGCCCACGAGATCGAGGGACTCTTGGCCCTCGGGGCCGTCACGCTTCCCCCGGGGGTGGGCGCTTCCAGGAGGATCTGACCCATCGCGGTGGTGGAGACCTTCGGGCCGCTCGGATCGTCGGGATGGAGGGGATCACCGTCCGCGTCGTACATGTAGGCCACACCGGCGGTCTCGTCGTAGCCCGCCAGGTCGTCGATGTGGAAATCGGCCAGGACGTTGTTGCCGATGTCGTAGTCACTCATCCAGCCGAAGAAGAAATCCTCCAGGTCGTTGTCGAACCGAAGGAGGCAGTCGATGATGAGGAAATCATCGTAGCCGGCCTGGTCCCATCCCCGGATGGTCATCTCGACCGTGACCCCCAGATCGCGCGGCGAGAACGCCGTGTTGAAGCGGGTCTGGACCGCCCGCATACAGCCCTCCGAGATGTCGGTGAACCCGACACCCAGGGTGTCGTAGCCGAAGAAGTGCAGCTGGTCGAAGGTCCCGATGGCCATCCGGACGTCCTCCTCGGCCGTCAGGTCTGCATCGCCCCCCATCCACAGCCCACCCTGCCAGAGGTGACTGTTCTCCGATCCCCCCGGATACTCGGCGGTGCTGATGGCCAGCCCGAAGAATCCTTTGTTGGAGACGTACGGAAACCAGAGGTCTCCGAGCACGAATCCCGTGTCCCATTCCAGGGACGCACTCTCCTTGGCCGAACCGCCGGCCGCGCCGCCCTCGAGCACGGCCTGGACGGTCCGGCTCGAGGAGGAGTGGCTCAGGCCATCGGCCGATGGCGCAAGGAAGAGTATCAGGGTCACTGCGGCCAGGACCCCGACCTCAGTGCGATGCCTGCCGATTCTCATCACCGTTCCCCCTTTCCGATGGGCGGCCCGACTTCAACGTGCCCCCCGGGCCGCCCGGGGTCGATCCGTCCGTCTTCGCCCGTCCTAGAAGTCCACCCTCAAGCCCGCCTTGATTACCCTCGGCGAGTTGTAGACCGTCAGATCGTTGTACGGCCCGGTCCACTCGCCGGTCTCGAGCAGGTAGTTGACCATCTCGGGGCTCGTGTCGTCGAAGTTCAGCACGTACCGGTTGTCGAAGAGGTTGTTCACCCGCAGGAACACGGTCTCCCTCAGGTTCCACCAGCGGAAGTACTTCTCCATGTGGAGGTTCGTCTTCGAGATGCTGGGGAAGCGGTGGTTGTTCTGCTCGGGCTGCAGCGAGCGCGAAGCGATCGTGTAGGGACTTCCCGTCGCATACGTCCAGAGCAGGCTGAAGCTCCACGCGGGCTCGTTCCTGTACCCCAAACAGCAGGACAGGCTGTGCCTCCGGTCCCAGTCGAGGAAGTACTTCTTGGTCGGACGGTCGCGGTTGGAAGACCGGAACAGGTACCCTTCGATCGGATCGGAGCTGATGCCGCGGGCCACCATGAACGTGTAGACCGCCTCGGCGCTCCACCGCCCGATCGGGTGCTTCTTGAGGGTGACCTCGAACCCACGCACGTTGCCGTGCCCGATGTTGTCGTAGATCGTGTACTCGTACGGGTGCGGGGCGGCGATCCGAATTCCCGAGTACGTCGTGATCGAGTCGGGGATGTCGACGACGTCCAAGTCGTTCACCGTCCGGGTGTCCACCAGGTCGGAGATGTCCTTGTAGAAACCCGTGATGTCCAGGGTCACGTCCTCGGCGATCAGGTGATCTACGCCGAGCTCGTACGAGACCGTGTGTTCGGGATCCAGGTCGGGGTTGCCCACCGTCATCCAGTACCCGTTGGTGTTCCAGTTGGTGTTCTCATACAGGTAGTTGGCCGGTGGCGTCTCGTAGAAGTGGCCGTAGAAGAAATGGATGACGTCCCGGTCGGAGATCGGGTGCGACACACCGATGCGCGGGCAGAGGTGGAACTT
>Ga0180437_10011063_pt1 | contig 10885 bp, 8 predicted proteins | sample SS_ome_4_FD_132410 | JGI IMG/M metagenome (GOLD analysis project Ga0180437, IMG submission 132410) | Hypersaline lake sediment archaeal communities from the Salton Sea, California, USA - SS_3_D_1 metaG | ecosystem: Environmental > Aquatic > Non-marine Saline and Alkaline > Hypersaline > Sediment... | reverse complement strand
TTCGCCGATGTCCCCGACGTTCGCCACGGATCATTCGCCCCGTTCGATTGCGCGCCACGCCTGCGGCATGGCCCGTACGACGTCGCCGGCCACCATGCCGCGTTCGCCCATGGCCTCGGCGGCGATGTCGCCTGCCAAGCCATGAAGGTACACGCCGAGCACAGTCGCGTCCAACGACGCCATCCGTTGCGCCAGCAGGCCGCCTACCAGCCCGGACAACACGTCGCCGGTCCCGCCCGACGCGAGCCCCGAGTTGCCCGTCGCATTTACCAAAACCGCGCCCGAGTCGTCCGCCACTACCGTTCCGGCGCCTTTCAGCGCCACCACGCAGCCGTGCGCCTGTGCAAACGTCGCCGCCGCCCGTTCACGATCCTGCTGTACCGCGGCCGTGGTCGTCTTCATGAGCCGGGCCATTTCGCCGGGATGCGGCGTGAGCACGCGCGACCCCGACGCCTCATCCAACGGCGTCAAGTCCGTGCTCAGACAGTTGAGTCCATCGGCGTCTATCAATAGCGGCACGGGGCATTGTCGAACGAACTCGAGAACGAACGCGCGCGTCTCGACATGCTGCGAGAGCCCTGGCCCAAGCACCACGGCCTGTTTCCCAGCCGCAAACTCGAGGGCGCGCCCAACCGCCCGAGGCGTACCCGCAAGCGTCTCGGCATCGGTCGCCGGCAACAAGAAACTCATCGACTCGAGAAGCGAGGCCGCCATGACGTCGCCGAGCGGCTCCGGCACGCCGGCCGTCACCAAACCCACGCCGGATCGTTGCGCACCTTCGCACGCGAGCTTCACCGCGCCGGTGAACCCTCTCGAGCCGCCGATTATAAACACATGGCCAAATGTGCCCTTGTGGCCGGCCTCGGGCCGCGCCGGCAACAGCGCCCGCACCCGGGCAATATCGATCCCTACACTCACGGCACACCCCTCTCGACGCAATCCTAGTGCCTGTGCCCTCGCGAATCAAGATCGCTGCATACCCATGCTGCGCGCGTTTCCCGAGATAGACCAGTTGAGCGAAGCGGCGAGAACTTGACGAATCCCTGCCCAACCCTTATTGTTACGCGGACGGAAAGGGGGAAACCATGAGATTGCTTGCCAGAGTCGCGGCCCTTGCACCGACGGCAGCCTTGCCCCTGTTGACGGCACTGGTTCTGCCGACTGCACGTGCCACGGCCGACGCCTTATGTCAGGCGGAAGCATGCGAGCCGCAACCGTGCGAACCGGGGTGCTCGACCCCAAAGGAAAGCCAAATGACCAACGCCGAAGATATCCGTGAATATTTGCTGGACAATGCGCCATGGGTGGATCGCGAACGCACCGTTGACACGGTTAAGACCGGCGATCCGAAACGGCCTGTGAAGAAGGCGGGCGTGTGCTGGTATGCGTCCATCGAGACGATTCGCGCGGCCCACGCGGCGGGGTGCGACTTGCTGATCTGCCATGAACCGACGTTCTGGCAGCACGAGACGCCCGAAGGTCGCTGGCGCGACAGGGAACCGGGGCTTACCAAGAAAAAATTCCTCGAAGAGACGGGGATGGTTGTGCTGCGCGCGCATGACACGTGGGACCAATGGCCTAAGATAGGCATCCGCGATTCATGGGCGGCATGGCTCGGGCTGGACAAGCGGGTGTACGAGAGCAAAGGCCACCGACTCCACGCAATCTACGAGATCCCGGAACAAACCTTGCGCCAGTTCGCACAATACGTCGCGCGAAAGATCGGGCCGTTGGGCGAGGACAGCGTGCAAGTCATGGGCGATCCCGAGCGCAAAGTGAGCCGCCCGGCCGTGGGCGTCGGGTGCGCCGGCCCCGACGAATCGGTGGTAGACGCGGGGGCCGACGTGCTTATCGTGTGTTTTGACGGCGCGCCGTATTGGGCGGTGCGCGAGCGGCTCCACGAATATGGCGCGGCAATTATCACGCTCGAACACGGCACCACGGAGATGCCCGGCATGGAAAACATGTGCAAACACTTCGCCGAGAAGTTTCCCGAAATTGAGTTCGTCTACCTGGCCGAGCACCCCCGAACGTGGACGGTTAGAGCGAAATAACCCGCGCCTTGCCCTATTGTCATGTTTGGCGTCACACCAAAGAAGGAAACCGAGTTGCGGCGACGCATGGCGGCATGCGGCCTTGTCGAGGCCGATCTCGACGAGTCATTCGTCCGCAGCGGCGGCCCCGGCGGCCAGAAGGTCAACCGCACGGCGACCTGCGTCTATCTTAAACATCGCCCCACCGGACTCGAGGTGAAGATGCACAAAGAGCGGTCGCAAGCCCTCAACCGGTTTTTCGCGCGCCGCCGCATGTGCGCACTTATCGAGGCCCAGACAATGGGCGATCAAAGCCCCGAGGCGCTCGAGCGCGAGAAACGCCGCAAGCAAAAGGCGCGACGCAAACGCCGCGCGAGACAAAAACCAAACTAATTCCCGTTGCGGCATCAGACTTCCGGACTTGATTTCGGACATCAATTGTGCTATTTCTACGGTGTTCCGGTCTTTTTGTCTGCAGTTTCTTATCCTTTCTATAAGGTCTTGTACGGCTTAATGATATGAGTATTCATCCGACGGCTATCGTTCACCCGAAGGCAGCGTTGTCCGAGGACGTTGAAGTCCAGGCCTATTCGGTGATCGGTGCGCACGTGCAAATCGGCCCGGGAACCGTCGTGGGCCCGCATTGCGTCATCGAAGGCCGAACAACCATTGGCCGTAATAACCGCCTTTTCAGCGGGACGCAGATCGGGGTGCTCTGCCAGGACCTCAAACATCGGGAAGGCCTTATCGGGCGGGCGTGCATCGGCAACGGCAATACGTTTCGCGAGCATGTGACGATAAGTGCAAGCACGATGGAAGGTTACGATGACGAACATCGGGTCACCGCCATCGGCGACCATTGCCTATTCATGGCCTGTGCACATGTCGGCCATGACTGCCACCTCGGCAACCGGGTCATCATCGCGAACGGTACGCTGCTGGCAGGGCATGTCGAGATCGAGGACAACGCCCAGTTGAGCGGGCTGTGTGGCGTCCATCAGGAGTGCGCGATCGGGACGATGGCATACGTGGGCGGTTGCTCGCGGATCAACAAAGACGTGCCGCCCTACATGCTTGTCGAGGGCAATCCCGCGCGGTGCGGCGGTCCCAACACGGTGGGTCTCCGCCGAAACGGCCTCGACGGAGCGGCCCGAGCCCGCATAAAGGCCATGTACCGAATCATGTATCGCTCGGATCTCAATACGACCCAGGCACTCCACGAGATCGAGGCCTCCGTGGAGGACTCGGAGGAGCGCACACACTTCCTCGAGTTTGTGCGCAAATCGATCCGTGGCATCGTGAAATAGCATCTTCATCGAGGAAGCCACTATGTCATCCCTGCGCGTCGCTGTCATCGGCGTGGGCCATCTGGGCTACCACCACGCCCGCGTCTACGACGAGTTAGGCGGCGTCCGCCTTGCCGGCGTGGTCGATGTGGACGGCGAGCGGGCCGCCAATGCCGCCGCCGATTTCGCGGTCCCGCAGTTCCGTTCGGTGGCCCACCTCATCGCGGCGGGCGTCGAGGCCGCCTCCGTCGCGGTGCCAACCACCTTTCACCGCGACATAACGATCGAACTCCTCGAAGCCGGCGTCGACGTCCTCGTCGAGAAACCCATCGCGGGCGCCGTGGCCGAGGCCAAGGAGATGGTGGCCGCCGCGCAGGCCAACGGACGCCTGCTGCAAGTCGGGCATATCGAACGCTTCAACGGCGCCGTTATCGCCCTGTTCGAGGCGCTGAAGCGACCCCGTTTCATCGAGTGCCACCGGCTCAGCCCCTATCCGAACCGCGGGCACGATGTAAGCGTCGTGTTGGACCTCATGATCCACGATCTCGAGATCGCGCTCGGGCTCGACGGGACGGCAGTCGCTTCCGTGGACGCGGTCGGGGTGCCGGTGTTCTCTGAATACGAAGACATTGCAAACGCCCGGATCCGCTTTGCCTCGGGCTGCGTGGCGAATCTGACCAGTAGTCGCGTCTCGATGGATCGGATGCGGAAGATCCGGGTCTTCGAGGAAAACGCTTACGTCTCCACGGATTACAGCGAACAGCGGGTGCTTGTGTACCGCAAGAAACCGGGCGATCTCGCGGTCGGGATGACGCCGATGGACCTCATCAGCGTTGACCCTCTCGAGGTGAAGCGAGAGGAGCCGCTGAAACTAGAATTGGCCTCATTTGTCGAGTGCGTTCGCAAACGGGAACGTCCGATCGTCGCTGGCGAAGACGCGCTTGCCGCACTCGAATTGGCGGAGCGAATCATGGACTGTATACGGACAAGGCAGTGACACGTATCTTCTTCTCGGCCGGAGAATCCTCCGGAGACATACACGGCGCAAACCTTATTCGCGCCCTCCAAGACGTCGAACCGGACCTGGCAAGCGAGGGGCTGGGAGGACAGCGCATGGCCTGTGCGGGTATGGCCGTCCGCCACGACCTGGCGAGCAAGGGCCTCATGGGATTTACGGAGGTCGTCAAGTCGTTTCCGATGATTCGGCGAGTGTTTCGCGCCACCGTCGCTCATTTGGCCCGGACACGGCCTGATTGTCTGGTCGTCATTGACTATCCGGGATTCAACATTCGGCTGGCGCAGGCCGCCAGGGCGCTGGGAATACCGGTGGTGTACTATATCAGCCCTCAGGTCTGGGCGTGGCGGAAAGAACGCATCTACACCATTGCGAGCATCGTCCAGAAAATCCTTGTTATTCTTCCCTTCGAGGAGGACCTGTACAAAGAACTTGACGTGGACTGCACGTACGTTGGCCACCCGCTGCTCGATCATATCGCATCGATGCCGCCGTCCGAGCGGTATACCAAGGGGCTGGTGATTGGGCTTTTCCCCGGAAGCCGCGAACAGGAGGTGCGCCGATTGACCGCGCCCATGATTGAAGTCGCGTCGGGCATACGCAAAGCGTATGCCGAGGCCCGGTTTGTGGCCCCGTGTGTCAACGAAAAACACGCGGTTCAGATCCGCAACCTGGCCGGCCGTTTCCCCCTCGAGACCGCCGTGGGCAGCACGTACGATCTGCTTTTCGGCGCGCGGTTCTGCCTGGTGGCCTCAGGCACCGCCACGCTCGAGGCGGCCTTGTTCGGCGTGCCCATGGTCATCCTCTACCGAATCTCGGCGTTGAGCCATTGGATCGCCAAGCGAATTGTGCACGTAGACCATATTGGCCTCGTAAACATCTTGGCCGGACGAAGGATTGTGCCGGAATTCGTGCAGAACGACGTCCGCGCCGAGAACATCCTACCGGCAACGCTTTCGCTCGTCGACGACACGCCCGCCCGCGCCAAAATGATCGCCGACCTCGCCGCAGTGCGCGAAGGTCTTGGCGGCCCCGGCGCATCGGCCCGGGCCGCCAACGAGATCCTGGCGGTGGTCGCGAGGAGGTCGCATGGCTGAACGGCTTTTCATTGTGGACGGGGCCGCGTTCGCGTATCGTTCGTTTTACGCCATTCGCGGGCTGACCGATTCGAAAGGCCGGCCCACCAACGCCGTGTTCGGTTTTGCCCGCGTAATGCTCAAGTTGCTCCGCGAGAACGAACCGACGCACATCGCCGTAATCTTCGACGCGCCCGGCAAGACGTTCCGCTCGGAACTCTACCCGGAGTACAAAGCCAACCGGAAGGAGACCCCCGACGAATTGGTGTCGCAACTGCCCTTGATCGACGAGGTCGTGGCCGCGCTGAATGTGACGACCCTCCGCGTCCCCGGGGTCGAAGCCGACGACGTCATCGGCACCCTCGCAAAGCGCGCCGAGGCCAAGAACATGGAGGTCGTCATCGTCACCGGCGACAAAGACGCTCTTCAACTCGTCACGGATCGCGTAGCCGTCTATGACCCAAGCAAAGGGGATAGCGGAATCTGGTACGACCCCCAAGGGGTGCGGAAACGCTACGGGGTTCCGCCCGAACGCGTCGTCGACCTGTTCGGGCTCATGGGCGATACATCGGACAATGTGCCCGGGGTACGCGGCATCGGCGAGAAAACCGCGCGCAAGCTCCTCGAGACCTACCAATCGCTCGATGGCGTGTACGAACACGCCGACGACCTAAAAGGAAAGCAACGGGAACGGCTCGCCGACGATCGTGACATGGCGTTTCTCAGCCGGAAGCTGGTCACCATTGATACGAACGTCGTCCTGGATCTCGAACCCGAGGCCTGCGCCAGGAAGGAATTCAACCGCGATGCGTTGGTCGAGGTGTTCGCGAAACTCGAATTTCAATCCCTGCTCGAGGAATTTCTCCCCGATGCTGCCGACATCGAGGAAACGGCGTACGGCCTCATCCTGGCGCAGGACGAACTCACACGGGTCATCGAGGAAATGCGCGCGGCTGAATGCTTTGCCCTCGACACCGAAACCACGTCAACCGACCCGATGCGGGCGGAACTCGTTGGCATCTCGATGAGCTGCAAACCCGGAACGGCCTATTATATACCCGTTGGCCACACCCGGGACGCGCTGGCTCGGCGCACGCATTCCGACGACCTTTTCGCCGCGCAGACGGTCGAGCCGCTCGCCAAAGAGACCGTGCTCAACGCGCTTCGGCCCTTGCTCGAAGACCCCGCCGTGGGCAAAGTGGGACACAACATAAAGTATGACCTCATCGTGCTCGAGCGGGCCGGCCTACGCCTCGCAGGCGTCGTTCTTGACACGATGGTCGCTTCCTATTTGACAGACCCCTCCCGATTGAGGCATAATCTAGGGGAAGTCAGTCTTCAATACCTCAGGCGTAAAACGATCCCGATCTCGGATTTGATCGGAAAGGGGTCGAAAGCCGTCACCTTCGATACTGTCCCCGTTGACCGCGCGTGCGCGTATGCGTGCGAAGACGCGGACATCACGTGGCGGTTGTCTGAGGTGTTTCGTCCGCTGCTGCACGAACGCAGACTCGAATCCTTATTCGAGCAGGTTGAGCTTCCCTTAATCGGCGTGCTGGCGCGGATGGAGATGGCGGGAATCGCGATCGATTTGGCCGTCTTCGGCAATCTGAAGAAAGAAATCGAGCACCGGCTGAAAGAGGTAGAAGCGGCCATATTCGAACTGGCCGGGCAGCCGTTTCAGATTAACTCTCCGAAGCAACTGCAGGAGATACTATTCAAGAAACTTGGGCTCAAGCCCCTAAGAAGAACGAAAACGGGGTACTCGACCGACGTCGAGGTTCTCGAACTGTTGTCCAAACATCATCCCCTCCCGGGAAAGGTTCTCGAGTTCCGAACACTCGAAAAGCTTCGCGGGACATACGTCGAGGCGCTGCCCAAACTGGTCAACCCAGAAACGGGCCGCATTCATACCTCGTTCAACCAGGCCGTGGCCGCCACCGGACGCTTGTCCAGCAGCGACCCGAACCTGCAGAACATCCCGATACGCTCGGAGTTCGGACGGCGGATCCGCGAAGGATTCATTCCGGGGCGAGCGGATAGGCGGCTTGTGTCGGCCGACTATTCGCAAATTGAGTTGCGGATCCTCGCCCACCTGTCGGGTGACGTCCAGTTGAAGCATGCATTTTTCTCCGATACGGACGTGCATCGCCGGACCGCGGCGCGCATATTCGGCGTCGCCGAAGAGGCCGTGACACCGGAGATGCGCCGGCAGGCCAAAGCGGTCAATTTTGGCGTCGTTTACGGCATAAGCCCCTTCGGGCTGGCGAGAAACATTGGCATATCCAACGCCCAGGCGGCGCGATTCATCGAGCAGTACTTCGCGCAGTATCCCGGCGTTCGAAATTGGATCGACCAGACCCTGGAAACGGCAAAGAAAAATGGCTACGTGACGACGCTCCTGAATCGGCGGCGTTACGTGCCTGAGTTGAATAGTTCGGACGCGGCGTCCCGGAAAGCAGCGGAGCGCGTCGCCATTAATACGCCCGTACAGGGCACGGCAGCGGACGTCATCAAACTGGCGATGATCCGGCTTGATGAAGCCTTGAAGCGCACGCCGACCCGGCTGCTTCTTCAGGTCCACGACGAGCTGCTGCTCGAAACGCCGGCCCGCGAAGCCGACGGCGTGGCCGACTTGACCAAGAACATCATGGAGAACGCAATCGCACTTGACGTGCCGCTCAGGGTGGATGTCGCGGTCGGCTACCACTGGGCGGCGATTCACTGACCGATTACAAACAAAGAAATAGGCATTGGAAGGAACGATCCATGACGGACAAAAACGACGGTGACCGAAACGTGACCCAACCCCGCAACCGACCCAGAAAGTCCTTGTCGGGGAACGGCAGAAGCAGCAAGAGTCGAGCGGCGCGCGCCCGATCGCGTCCCTCGTACGCGCAGGATCCGCCTGTGCAAACCCTCGTCGAACGCCCCGGCAACCCCGTCGCGCAAACCACGGAAACTGGGGAGGAAATCTCGATTGGCGGCCTCAAGCGGATGACCGTCACCGAATTGGCAGACCTGGCGCGCCAACTCAACATCGAGGGCTACAGCGGACTTAAGAAACAGGACCTCATTTTCAAAGTCCTGCAGGCGAGCATCGAGAGCGCCGGCTCCGTCTATGGCGAAGGAACGCTCGAGATATTGCCCGACGGATTCGGCTTCCTCCGTTCGGGTGACTACTCGTACCTGCCTGGGCCGGATGATATCTACGTGTCCCCGTCCCAGATCCGCAAGTTCGGCCTGCGCACCGGCGACACCATCCAGGGGCACGTCCGGCCGCCCAAGGAGCAAGAGCGCTACTTCGCGCTGCTCAAAGTCGAAGCCGTCAATTATGAGAGCCCGGACGTCGCTCGGGAACGCATCCTCTTCGATAACCTGACGCCCCTCCACCCCAACCGCCGCATTACGCTCGAGACGACGCAAACCGAGGTGGCCATGCGCGTCATGGACCTGATTTCGCCTATCGGCATGGGCCAGCGCGGCCTGATCGTCGCCGCCCCGTTTACGGGCAAAACCGTCCTGCTCCAGAAGATGGCCAACAGCATCACAAGCAATCACCCCGACGTTATCGTGATCGTCTTGCTGATCGACGAACGGCCCGAGGAGGTAACCGACATGTCCCGGTCGGTCAAGGGGGAAGTCATCGCCTCCACGTTCGACGAACCCTACGAACGCCATGTCCAGGTCGCCGAAATGGTCATGGAAAAGGCCAAGCGCCTCGTCGAGCACAAACGCGACGTCGTCATATTGCTCGACTCGATCACGCGTCTTGCCCGCGCCTACAACAACATCTTGCCCGCCAGCGGCAAAGTAATGTCGGGCGGCGTCGACGCGAACGCGCTCCAGCGGCCGAAGCGTTTCTTTGGGGCGGCCCGGAACATCGAGGAAGGCGGCAGTCTCACCATTCTCGCCACGGCGCTTGTGGAAACCGGCAGCCGCATGGACGACGTAATTTTCGAGGAGTTCAAGGGCACCGGCAACATGGAAATACACCTGGATCGACGCCTGATGGAAAAACGCATCTTCCCGGCCATCGACGTGCACAAGTCGCGCACGCGCAAAGAAGAACTGCTCGTCGGCGAGGAAGAACTCCAGCGGATCTGGCTCATGCTTAAGGTGTTGAGCCCCCTCGACGTCGCCGAAGCCACCGAACTCCTCATCGAGAAGCTCAAGAAGACGAAAAACAACCAAGATTTCTTGGCTCTCATGCAAAAAATGTGATAGCATGTCGCGCAGGCAGATTGCGGCCTACGGCGTAGGTCGGGAAGTGCCGGGCGAAGACGCTCGGGAACGCCTCGGCCTTCGAGCGAAAGTACGATTCGTTGTCGGGGGGATGCGGGGGGAGAAGGAGACTGCATGGAGACGACCTTCCCTCCGGGTTTGCCGGTCTACGTGGCCATAAAACGGGCCCTGAAAATCCAAATCGAGAGCGGTGAGTTGCCGGAGGGCGCGCGGGTGCCTTCCGAACTCGAGTTGGCCCGCCAGTATAACGTCAGCAGGAATCCTACGCGGCAAGCGCTCCGTGACCTCGAACTCGAGGGGTATATCACACGGACCCCGGGCCGCGGTTCGTTTGTCGCCCCCATCTCGAAACGCCAGCGGCTGCTGCGCGTGCCGGCATGGCGAACCGTTGCCGTGGCGTGTCCAGGGCTCGAATGCCATTATGATCGCGAGGTCATGAAAGGCTTTATCCGAGCCGCCGCCCGGAGAGACGTCCATACCATGGTCTATTTCCGGCGCCTAAACACAAAGGACGAGTTCGAGTTTCTCGCCGATATCCGAAACAGCGGCATCGAAGGCATTGCCTTCTGGCTCCAGCACGCCTCTCCCGAAATGCTTGACCTATTGCACAAGTTCCGACGCTCGAACTATCCCTTCGTCTTGCTCGATCGATACGTCCGCGGCCTCGACTCGGATTTCGTGGTTACGGACAACGAAGACGTCGCGTTCCGGTTGACCAAGACCCTCATCGAGCGCGGCCATCGAGCGATTGGCATCATCACCACCGAGTTGGACGCCACCTCGAGCGAGGATCGGCTGCGCGGATATCGACGCGCGCTGCAAGAAGCGTCCCTGCCGTTCCAGGAAGAACTCATGTGCATCTATGATTCGGACGTGGCGCCGATCGAAGCGTGCATCGAACCGATCATGAGCAACCAACACCCCCCGACCGCCCTGTTCGTAAACCACGACGGGCTCGCGACTATGCTCTTGGACGCCCTCGCGGAGCGCGGGTACGGCGTGCCCGGCGATATCGAGATCGCCACGGTCGACGACAACGAGTTAAGCGCCGCCGTAGACATCCCCATGATCACGGCTTCGCAACCGGGCGAGGCAATCGGCAGGGAAAGCGCCGAAGTCCTCCTCGGGCGCATCGAGGATCCGACCAGGGCGCCGCAACGACGGTTCCTGCCGGCCAAGTTCCAACTCGAACCCGCCATTGACGCCCATTCCTCGCCCCATCGCACACCA